>Ga0134121_10000159_pt1 | contig 78712 bp, 68 predicted proteins | sample KB301_FD_96463 | JGI IMG/M metagenome (GOLD analysis project Ga0134121, IMG submission 96463) | Terrestrial soil microbial communities without Nitrogen fertilizer from Kellogg Biological Station, Michigan, USA - KB3-0-1 | ecosystem: Environmental > Terrestrial > Soil > Unclassified ...
AAGCGGGAAGACCCGGTCATTTCTGACCAGGTCCACGTTTCGGGGGGAAGCACTGAAGGAACGCTCGGAAGGTTAGCTGGCGCAGCGGCAGGCGGCGCTCAGGGAATGTTGGCGGCGGGGGACATCGGCTAATTTCGTTTCCGTGTCGTGCCGCGTTCCCTTTGAGCACGCGCCGTGCCACAAAGGAGCACAAAAATGATTAGCCACAAAAAGGCACATAAGACACAAAAGCTTTCAGGAAAAACTCTTTTGTGTTTATGTGCCTATTTGTGGCTAAAAACTCTTCTGCCTTTTGTGGCTCAGTTACCCATCGTGACCTGGCGTTGCAGGGCGATTGCTTCCTGATTGTTTGGATCGATCCCGATCGCGCTCAACGCATACTTGCGCGCTTCGCCGCGGTCGCCTCGTTCCAGAAAGATCTTGCCTAAGAGAATGTGTGCGTCGATGAGTTTGGGATCCCAGAAGATCGCCGTCTTCAACGCCGCGATTGCTGCTTCCTGATCGCTGCGACGAAGATTGATGCGACCGCTGAGTAGATAAGCTTCCGCGTTTGTGGGCTCGATCATCACCACGCGATGTAACTCCGGCAGTGCTTCCTCATCGCGCCCGGCCTGATAAAGATCTCGCGCTTTCACGAGCAGGTCCTGCGTCGCTGAGCTTGGCGAACCCATCGCGGCGGTGATGTTCGTTTCACGCTGCAGCCCAAATACTTCCTCGCGATTCAACACGTCGCGCATGCGCAGGTTGACGCTGCTCGTCATTCCTGATTTCTGCCATTCAGTTTCCCACTTCGCATACGCGGTGCGGAGATAGCGACGCGCCATATCGTCGGCGGCAGCCGCTGCCTCAGCATTGCCGAGTTTCGCGAGCGATTTGGAGAAGAGGAAATAGGCCTGGCCATCCTGCTGGTCGGCGGTGATCACGGGACGAAAGTGGTCAGCGGCTTCCTTGTATTTGCCTGCGAGAAACAATCCATAGCCGTAATTGAAGTTGACCATCTGATCCGCTGGCGCTGACTTCGAAGCCTGTCCAAGGAAGTCCATTCCCTGGTTCAGCAGACGCGTGCGCTCCTCACTGTTCTTGTTCTCTCTCGCGGCCTGAACTGCAACTGCGCCGGCGTTGTTGTAAACAGCGATCAGCGGTAAATCACTCGAAAGCGGCACGACAGTCGCGAGTGCGCGGCCGTAATCACCGAGCTTCGTGTAGCCGAGGCTGGCGTAGAAAGCGGCCTCAGCGTAGTGCGGTTCTTTCTTCTGGAGCTTTGAAAAATACTCGGTTGCGTCTTTCCAGTTGCCAAGGTCCATGTAACCGCGGCCCAGCTCGAAAGCGGCTTGTGGATAGACTGCGCCGCCGAGCGACTCGGCGTAGTAACGCAGAGCGTTCTTTAAGTAATTCGCGCGGACGTCGCTGCGCAGCGGCAACTGCACGGCTTTCACGTAAGCTTCAAACGCCTTCTGCGGAATCTTCGTGGCTTCCTGTACGAGCTGATTTTGCGAGTAAGGAAGGGCCTTGTCGCGTTGATAAAGAATCTGGTACGCGAGCCAGCCGTGAATCTCCTGGAGCGCTGTCAATGCGTCGCCGCGGTCAAACTGTCGCGTGACCCAGCCGCCGTCTTTTACCTCACCGAAGTTGCGGCCTTCGTTGACCTTGATCACACGCGCCGTCACCTGCACGTAACCAGCAGAAGCAGGCGATTTCTCACTGTTTTCAGCTTGATTCTGAGGAGCAGGCGTGACGGTATAACTGCCGATGACGATTATGCTTGCCTTTGCCTGGCGCGCGAGCTTGATGGCCGTGGCTCGCGACGGAATCACCGTCTCGGGCAACCGGAGCTGCTGGTACGCGAGCTCGCGTTCATCGCTGGAAACAACGACCAGACCGGGCTTGTTCAATAACTCGGCAAGGGCGTCGGCAAAACTCTCACCGACCCAGTTGTACTCAGCGCGGAACGGTTTCGAGGTGTTTTCAAACGGCAGCACCATCACGACATCGGCGGTCGGATTCTGGGCCTGCGCGCTCGCAAGAGATGGAAGAATTAGTATTGTTAAGATAAGGGCAAAAATCAGCTTAAATCTCATGCCCTCACTGTAGCAGATCGGCGCTGATCAGTAAAAAATCCGCGTTATCTGTGGGTAGATTCATATCCGGTTGGAGATCGCGGTGGGAGTCTTGGGTGAGGAGATGGTGGACGACGGTGTTGTCGACGGGGCGCGAGAACAGGTAACCCTGGCCATACTCACAACCAAGCTTCTTCAACTGCTGGTACTGCTCTTCGGTCTCGATTCCTTCTGCAATCACTTCCATGCCGAGGTTGTGGGCGAGCGTTGAGATGGTGCGCACGATGGCGTTGTCGTTGTCGGTCGTCAGACGCATCACGAACGAGCGATCGATCTTCAAGTAATTGAGCGGGAAGCGGTGCAGGTAGCTGAGTGACGAATAGCCGGTGCCGAAGTCGTCGATGCTCAACTGCACGCCGAGCGAGCGCAGTTGCTTGAACATCAACGCCGCCGCTTCAGCGTTTTCCATCACGACGCTTTCCGTGATTTCGAGTTTGAGGCAGTGCGGGTTCAGCTTGCTCGTTTCGAGTGCTTCTTTGATTCGTTCCAGCAGGTCGGGCTGAGCGACTTGGCGCGCCGAAAGATTCACGCTCAAGCTCAAGTTACGATGACTGGGCGAGTCGAGCTGCCACTGGCGCACGTGCGCACAGGCTTCATTCAACACCCACTGACCAATTGGTACGATTAAGCCGGTCTCCTCTGCGACGGGAATGAAATCAGCCGGCGAGACTAAACCACGACGCGGATGGTTCCACCGCACAAGAGCTTCGAAACCTGCGAGACGTCCAGTCTGCAGGCAAACGATCGGTTGATAGTAAACACAGAATTCCTTGTTTTCGATCGCCTGGCGCAGATCGCTTTCGAGTTGCAGTCGCAAAACGGCACGCGCGTGCATGCCGTGATCGAACACTTCGTATCGCGCCTTACCGTTTTCCTTCGCGCGATACATCGCGATATCCGCATCGCGCAGAATGTCATCAGCACGATCGTAGCCACTCGAGCTGAACGCGATACCGATACTCGCCGTCGCGAACGCCGAGTTTTTATCGAGCACAAACGGCTGACTGAGCTCGTCCTGAATTCGTTGTGCGACTCGCACCGCGTCAGTCGCATCAGTCATGCCACTCAAAAGGATCGCAAACTCATCGCCACCGAAGCGCGCGAGCGTGTCGACCGGACGCAGCGTCCGTTCGAGTCGCTCAGCAAACGCGACGAGCAGCAGGTCGCCATGCGTATGGCCCAAACTGTCGTTGATGTTTTTGAAACGATCGAGATCGAGGAAGAGAACTGCGAACATGTGATCGTTGCGGCGGCTCGAGCTCTCGATCTCCGCTTTGAGCAACTCAGTAAACATCGCGCGGTTGGGCAGTCCCGTCAGCGAATCGTGAAAGGCTGCGTGGCGGAAGTGTTCCTTTGTTTCCTCGAGCACGCGGCTGATGCGTTCCTGTTCCGCGATGTAGTTGTTCAACTCATGAACGTGTTTCTCCGCCTGTTCCGCGCGCTCATGTTCGAGCTCGGCGCGAGCGCGCTCAGCTTCTTCGGCGTGACGGACTGAAGCCTTAACTTCGCGCATGTAACGGTCGTAGCTGAAGTAGACGATGATGACGATAGGGATGCAAATCAGAAATGCCCAGAAGCGAGTGGTGCTGAGACTGCTCACGATAAATCCAGCACCCGCAGCACCAGCGAAATAGCTGATTGAAATCCAGAGGAAGTTGCGGCTCCACATGCGCCAGATCGACTCGTTAGCTTTGAGCGCACTGACAACAGCTCCGAGACCAGTATGGACCACGTATTGGACGAGGCCCATCACACAAAGCGCGATGATGCCGATTGAAGCTCCCCTGGCGAGAAGCCCGGTTGTAGATCCGAAAGCAAGCTTGAGAACGGTTCCCGTGATGAATACGGAAGACGCCAACGCGGCGCTGCCATAAGCTACTGTTCTGACCTTGCGACTGATTCGCAACGCTGCGCAGATACCCGCGAGCGCGCCAGTCAGGATCGCAGCTTCAACGCCGTAATGCAGGAGAGCGATGAACACGAAAGTGTCATCGACCGTGATGTTGACGTTGATTTGTGGAATCCGGATCGCGATGCGCGAACCGATGACTGCTGTAGTCAGCAGCAACAAAAGGAAATAAACGTCGAGGACACCGTGCGGAAGCGCATACGCGGCGTAGATGCAACTGGCGATGCCGGTTGCGACTACTGACCACATGTAAACGCTGAGTGAGTTTGGTCTTTGACTGTTCATATCCGCACGATTTTTTGCAATGTGTTACTTCATGCCCGGTCCGTTGTCGCCGAGTGAGCAGTCGCCAGTCGCGTAACCATCGCCGATCGCATAACCGTCACCGATCGCATAGCCATCGCCAATCGCATAGCCGTCACCAATGGCGTAACCATCGCCGATGGCATAGCCATCACCGATCGCGTAGCCGTTGCCGAGCAGAAGCACATTGCTCAGAAGGAACGACCCGCTAAACATCGTCGAGCCGTCGCTCTTCATCAGGTAGCTTCCGAGCGTCACTGACTTGACCCACAAGTTGTAATTCAAGCTCTGGCTCGTGAGTCCTTCGTTAACACCGTCACCGAGCAAGTAACCTTGTCCGTAGCTGACCTGATACTTATTGATCAGATCTTTACCGGTGATCGTGGTGCGCTTGAGCACGAGTCCCTGAGTCCACGGAAAAGTGAAGCCGGAAACTGTGGTTTGCGGGGCAGGAGCAGACTGGGTTAGCAGCGCAGATCCGAAAGTAGGTTTTAGAAGGCCGAGAAGATCAGTGCGAACGATCCTCGCGAGTGTCACCGCACCGGCAACGTTGAGCTGTCCGGCGCCCTGTTCGAGGGTGTTGAAGCCGGCCAGTGGCTGAGCGGTGTACATCAGGAGCATCTTGACCATGTTTGGCGTGAGGCTGGAGTTAGCTTCCAGCAAGAGAGCGGCGGCGCCCGAGACCATCGGCGCGGACATCGATGTACCACTGAGGTACATGAGTTTCATGTTCGTGGTGGAGTATTTGTTTGTTTCGAGTTCGGGATACTTCTTCAGCAGGCCGTTGCCCGCGGCTTCGGCAGCGATGATCTTGTTACCCGGCGCAACGAGATCCGGTTTGATGATGTTGTCGTAGTGAACCAGACCGTACGAGTCAACTGAAAAGCTGCGCGTTGGACCACGCGAGCTGTAGCTTGTCACGCCGTCGTCGTTACGTGGATCGGTGCCGAGGCTGTTGCTGGCGCCGACTGTGATCACCGCAGGCGAGTTGCCGGGGCTGTGAATCGCGCCGTAGATTTCCGTTCCATTGGCGTCTTTGCCGTTGTTTCCAGCGGCCGCGACGACAACCACCCCTGCATCGACGAGCTTGCGCACGGCGTTGCAGATCGGATCGTCTTCGTAAGAATTGATCGCGGGAGTGCCGAGACTCATGTTCACGACCTTCACGCCGTAGTTGCCCTTGTTTGCAATCAGCCAATCGAGTGCGGCCAGGACGCCCGACACTCTCCCAACGCCCTGTGAATTCAGAACACGAAGATTAACGAGGGTTGCGGCCGGTGCGATGCCTTCGTAAGCACCGCTGGTCGGCGCGCCATCGCCTGCTGCGATTGATGCGACGTGTGTTCCGTGGCCCCACGGATCGTCAGTGCGGTTTTCACCGGTGAAGTCTTTGCTGAATTTGATCTTGCCGCTGGTCGCGAATGATTTGTGTTTGCTGTCGATGCCGGAATCGAGCACGGCGATCGTGATACCGGAGCCGTCGAGCGTACTATTCAAACCGAGCAATGATTTCTGAGCACGAACTTGCTGGGCGCCGGTTGTATTTGTGACGTGACCGGAACTGGTGACTGCTGCGTCGAGCGAGATGTAAGCGACGTCCGGATCGGATGCGAGAACCTCGACCGAGTTGGCTTCAACTTCGACGATCCTGATGTTCAGGTTTGAGAGAACACTGACGAGTAGTCCACCAACAGTATTGAGCAGTCCGCCAAGAAGACCCGGCGTGGGCGTTTTTGACTGCACGATCACCTTCACGCGCGCGTCGCCGTTTCCTGACAGGATAAGTTTCTGCAAGTCGGGAGAGATCTTGGTGTTTGAAGTGGTCGTCAAAGGTTTATGCGCAGCTCTAGTGTTGGTCGAGACGATCGTTGCTGTGCACAGTGAGACGAGCACAGCGATAGTCAGAAAACGTTTCAGGGCATGGGGGCGAGACATTCAGCTTCTCCAGGGGCCTAAGATCAAAAAAGAACCAGTGCTCCAAAAAATGCGAGCACGGCCCTAGTGCGACGCTCGTGCCACGTGGTTTTGTGAGGGTTTTGTGACTTTTGGCGGTTTGGGCCAGAGCAGATTGACAGCCGCAAGTCACTTTGAACGTGATCGGTCTCGGAAGAAGATTTCTCACGCAGCCGCGCAACGGCGCTACGCCTGCCGGGCTACGTCGTTGCGCCGTTGCGCCGCTGCGTGAAAAATCTTTAAATAAACTGCTATACTCCACCAGCCTTTCCCAAGGCTCCTTAATTTCGCCAGCTTTCCATCCGGTAGCCCAGGAGAATTAAACAAATGAAGAAGCGAATTTTTGTTGCCGTCAGTATGCTGTGTGTTTGCGCCCTCATCGTCGTTGGGCAATCCCGCAAGCGACCATCGCCGTCACCATCGCCAGTTGACCAGTTCAGTTGGGAAAACTTCGAGGGAGTGAGTTGGCAAAAAGGACCGTCACTCGGCGATCTTGGCGATAACGCTCAAGTAAAAGTGCCTGAAGGTTACGTGTTTGTCGGCGCCGCTGACACCCGGACCATCATGGAAGCAAACCACAACCCGCTCACCGGAAAAGAGATGGGCTTTGTAGCACCCGCGGGCGAAGACTGGTTTGCCGTGTTTGAATTCGACAACGTCGGCTACGTCAAAGACGACGAGAAGGATTCTCTCGATGCCAACGCGCTGCTCGACTCTATTAAGGCGGGCACCGAAGCGGGCAACAAAGAACGCGTCAAGCGTGGCTGGCCCACGATGACGATTGTCGGCTGGGAAACACCGCCGCGCTACAACGAGATCACTCACAATCTCGAATGGGCCATCAGGGCAACGAGCGAGGGCTCGCCCGTGATCAATCACAACACGCGCCTGCTTGGGCGTGGCGGCGTGATGGAAGTTACTCTCGTTACGAATCCGGCCACGCTCACCCAGACGTTGCCGAAGTTCAAGGCCATGCTCCAGGGCTTTGAGTTCAAGACAGGTCATAAATATGCCGAGTTTCGCGCGGGCGATCGAACGGCTGCTTACGGTCTTACCGGTCTGATCGTCGGTGGCGGCACTGCCGCGCTCGTGAAGACCGGCGCGTTCAAGTGGATCTGGAAATTGCTCGTCGCCGGTGCTGCGGGTGTGGCCGCTCTCGCTAAGAAGTTGTTCTCACGCAATAAGACCGCGTGAACGTTCTCGATCTTATTGGTGAAGGTCAAACATTACTGCTCATCCTCGTCTTGCTCTACCTCTCGGAGTGCTTGATCTGGGTGAAGCGGGAGTCTGTCGCGTTTGTGTCAGCGTGGGGAAGTCGTTGGCGGCTGTCAATCCCGCCTTCATGGATGGGAAACGCGAGCGGCGGAATTCTGTTGTTGAACCCGCTGCCGCCCGCCGGAAGAGTGTTCCTCTCGCACTTGTCGCCGATCTCGATCTCGCCTTCAGGCATCTGCGCGTTTAATCTTCAAACACTTCAATCAGAAGCGCGTTCGCCTTATCAATCCGGACAGTTTCTACCCTTCAACAAGATAAAGGACTCGAGCTCTGACGGTGCTTATCTTCTTATTAATAAGGAGAAGTTCACGAAGTGCGCCACGACAAAGCAGGCCCACGCACTCGCGAAACTGATCGCGGCGATGGCGAAAGCGTCTGGTTCGAAGCGTGAATCCACCGCGCGGACGTGGGTTGTCAAACAGTTTGCTGTAGATGATGCTGCGGCACTCTTGAAGGAGAGTGCGGCTCTGATCGAGCCCATTCAACAGTTGGGTGTGATCCTGTTTCTGTTCTTGTTTGTCTTCACTCCGAGCCTCGCTTTTACTTTCGGGGCAGCGCCTTTGATCATTCCGGCTGCCGGGGTGATGGTTGCGCTGGCGATCGAGATCGCGATCATGTTCCACCGCGCGCATAAGAAGTTATATCCGGCGGAGTCGTCGGAGCGTTTGGAGAGTTTGGTTAAGATGATCCTGTGCCCGCCGGTATCGATTCGTGCTGCTGACATTCTCACGAAAAACTTGCTCGCGCAGTACAGTCCAATTGTGTTGGCGAGTGTGTTACCGGGATCTGGCGAGAAGCAGTTCGTGCGCAGTGTGATTCTTGATCTGAAGCATCCGCTGCGGCATGAAGTTACAGACGCGGATGCGGAAAAGACGATCGAATGGACCGCGAGCGAGCAACTCAACGTTTGCATGGACCAGGTGAAGAAGGGACGTTATTTAAAGCCGCAAGAGTTATTGGCGCCGGCACAGCGGGAAGAAAACTCGATCTCGTATTGCCCGCGTTGTCGCTGTCAGTATGTGGTGAATGACTGCGAGTGTCCGGATTGTCCTGGCGTCGAGTTGGTGGATTTTTAGCCACGGATCCGTGGGGATCCGTGGCTAAATCCTCTACTACTCAGTTAGAGATTCGTTGTGACACATCTCCTGAAACTTCTTCTGATCTTCACGACATCGTTCGCTGTTTGGACCAAGATCGTTCCGGCAGTCCTTGATGATCTCCTGCCGTAGCTCCTGACATTGCGAATGACAGTTCCCCTGAAACGCTAATACTGAAAACAATAGCGGTACCGCAAAAATATAAGCCAGCTTCCTCTTCATATCGATTCTCCTTCATCGTTAACCCCAAAGGAGAAGTTGCTGACTTGCGGTCGATATTACTAACGTTGAAAATAATTGCATTTCACGAGGAAGGGGATAGTTATGAATCTCTCAAAGCAATCGAATTTGGTGCTGTTTGTTGTTTTGTGTGCGGTTATCGGGGTGATGGCGAGTATTTCCCGGGGTCATAGTTCTGCGGCGGCGGAAGCACCCCAGGACCCGGGCAGTCTCGATCGACGACTGAGCTTACTCGAGCAACGTTTTTACTCCATGGAATCGAGTATCAGCCGGCTTCAGCAATACGTAGCCACGCAGCGTCCGTCCATTCCACAACCAAGCACGAGCACGAACGATCGCGAGCTCAGCTTGATGCGCGAAGAGCTTCAACGACTGACCCTGAGGATGGCTGAGATCGATTGTGGCCTAATCAAGCTCGACGAGCGAACAACACCCGCCGCTCGTCGAAACCCAACAGCCAGATCAAACGATCCCTGCCGTCTCAATCCCGACACCCCCGTGCGCCTATCCACTCATCCGTGAAGATCTTTTTAGCCACAAAGAGGCACAAAAAAACACAAAAGCTTAAGAAAGATTTTTGTGTATTTGTGCCTCTTTGTGGCTAAAGTCTGATCGTCACACTCGACGCTTCCACTGTCGGTCGTGTCTCGCAGCATGCAACACTGCCGCGACCACAACGATTTTTTCCTTCTCGATCACTTCATAAATCACTCTGTACGGAAAACTCTTCGGATAGCGCCAACGAATGTTCTTGTGTGGATGACGTCTGGAATGTAGCAAGGGATTTTTTGAGAGTGCGTCGAGTACAGCGAGAAACTCATCGATGAATCTGTCACCGAGACCTTTGTCGCGGCTGTCGTACCAGTCGGCGATCTCGATAACCTCGTTTGCTGCTTCAGGCCGTGAGAAAACCTGCCAGATCATTTCTTCCTTCGGGACTTAAGATGCTCCTTCAAAGTTTTAAGCGGCAGAGAGGACGAAGGGTCTTGGTGGTGGGCGGCGAGGCGCGATTCGACGATCCGCTCATCGGCCTCTGATAATGGAGGTTCGTCCAACTCGATCACACGGCGAATGAGAAGTTGCCGTTCTGCGACAGTAAATGCGGGCAAGGCTTTAAGAACTTGAGATAAACTCATGGGCGAAAGTTTATCGTCTTGCGACATTGTAGTAAAGACACGTATTCGCAAAAATTTTGCGACTAAGGAATGGTCAAACTGGGGACGAAAGAGGTGGCTTATGCAGGTAGTTAGTTGTAGCAATTGTGGGGCGAAGAATCGGGTCGATGAAGTAAGGCTGGCGAATGGTGAGGCGAAGTGCGGGCGGTGTGGGACGAAGTTGGCTGCCGGCGCGCAGGATTCGAAGCCGGTGAATATTACTGATCAGACTTTTGAACGCGAAGTGCTGCAAGCGAGAGGAGGGCCGGTGCTGGTTGACTGCTGGGCGCCGTGGTGTGCTCCATGCCGGATGGTTGGCCCGATTTTGGACCAGCTTGCTGCGGAATCTGGCGGACGTTATCGAATTGCTAAACTCAATGTGGACGATAATCCGCAAACTGCATCGCGTTTTCAGATTGCGAGCATACCGACAATGCTCATCTTTAAAGACGGACAACTCATCGATCGTCTGATCGGCGCACAATCCAAAAACGTCATCGCCGAACATCTCCAGGTCGCCACGAGATCGGCCGCATGATTTAGCCACAAAAGGCACAAAAGGCACAAAAATAAGAAAGTTTAGAGATCAAGCTTTAGCTTGCTCGCTAAAGCCCGAGACCGCGGCCTAAAGGCTGAACTCTGAACTTTCTTATTTTGTGCTTTTTGTGCCTTTTTGTGGCTAATTTTGGCGTGGATAACCCAGTGTGTTCAGGTTGGTTCGGATTTCGTCGATGACGGTGGCGTCCTCGATCGTCGGTGGAATTCGATACTCAACACCATCAGCCATCTTCTTGATCGTTCCTCGCACGATCTTACCGGAACGAGTTTTCGGAAGCCGGTTCACAACTGTGGCTACTTTAAACGACGCAACTGGTCCAATCTTATCCCGCACGAGCTGGATGAGTTCCGGAATGATCTCTTCGTGCGATCTATCAACTCCGAGTTTGAGCACGACCAGTCCAAGCGGCACCTCACCTTTCAACTCGTCAGCAACTCCGATCACGGCACACTCAGCCACATCCGCATGTCCAGCAAGTACTTCCTCCAGCGCGCCAGTTGATAACCGGTGTCCGGCGACGTTGATGATGTCGTCCGTGCGACTCATGATCCAAAGATAGCCGTCTTCATCCTTGAAACCAGCGTCGGCAGTCTTGTAATAACCGGGATACGAATTTAGATACGACTCGACATACTCGGCATCTTTGTTCCAAAGCGTCGGAAGACAACCGGGCGCCAACGGCAGCTTGATCGCAATGTTCCCGATCTGATTATCGGTGACCTCCGAGCCTTCATCATTGAGCACGCGAACGTCATAACCCGGAACCGTTTTGCCACACGAACCGGGCTTAACAGGCAACAACTCCAGACCAACGCAATTCGCACCGATGGGCCAACCAGTTTCCGTCTGCCACCAGTGATCGATTACGGGCACGCCGAGTTGTCGCTCCGCCCACGCCAGCGTGTCCGGATCGCAACGCTCGCCAGCGAGAAACAACGTGCGAAATTCTTTTAGATCGTACTTTCGAAGGTAATCACCCGCGTAATCTTCGCGTTTGATCGCGCGAAAAGCTGTCGGCGCGGTGAAAAACACGCAGACACGGTGTTGCGAGATCACGCGCCAGAATGCGCCCGGATCCGGCGTGCCGACCGGCTTACCCTCGTAAAGGATCGTGGTGTTGCCATGCAGCAGTGGTCCATACACGATGTATGAGTGACCGACAGCCCAACCAAGATCCGACGCCGCCCAGTACACTTCACCCGGCTCGACGCCGTAGACATTCTTCATGGACCACTTGAGAGCGACGAGATGACCACCGTTATCACGCACGACACCTTTCGGAATACCAGTCGTGCCGGACGTGTACAAAATGTAAAGCGGATCGGTCGCGGCTATCGGCACGCAATCAACACGTTCGGCATCTGCGAGCGCGTCGGACCACTCGATATCTCGGCCGGCAATCAGTTCTGTTTCTAATTGCGGACGCTGGAGAATGATGCACCGACCAGGTTTATGCTTTGCCGACTCGATCGCTTTATCAAGCATCGGCTTGTATGGAACCACGCGATTCACTTCGATCCCGCACGACGCTGAGACGATCACTTTCGGACGCGCGTCGTTTATGCGCGTGGCTAACTCGTCAGCGGCGAAACCTCCGAACACTACCGAATGGACCGCGCCCAGACGTGCGCAGGCCAACATCGCGATCACCGCTTCCGGGACCATCGGCATGTAGATGATCACACGATCACCTTTTTCAACACCTTGCCGGCGTAGTGCACCGGCGAACCTCGCAACTTCGTCCAAAAGTTCGCGATAGCTGTAGGGCTTAACGGTTGCGGTTACAGGGCTGTCGTAGATAAGAGCGGTTTGATCGGCGCGGCCGTTCTCGACGTGTGCATCGAGCAGGTTGTAGCACGTGTTGAGCAGGCCGCCTGAGAACCATCGATAGAAGGGAGGCCGTGAAGTGTCTAAGACTGTGTCCCAGCGTCGATACCAATGAATCGACTCTGCCGCCTGCGCCCAGAAACTTTCGGGATCCTGCCGCCATGCGTTGTATGCGGCTTCATAGGCTCCGATCATTAAATCGGATTCTGCCACAAAAAGGCACAGAAGACACAATAACGATTTGCGGCCAAACGATTATTTCTTTTTGCTTTCTCCGCGGGCGACTTTCATTTCTTCGATGATGCGTTTCGCGAGCATTGGTGCGGCGAAGTTGCCGTCAAACGCGGTCACCTTTCCCGTTGCCAGAACAATTCCATTGCTGCGGCTGGTGATCTGGTACGTGAAGGTGTAGGTGAAGAGAGGACGATCGATATCGATAACAATATCTGCGACGTTGTGCTTGGGCCAACCATCGACGATCGCCATTTGCCACTTCTCAAACTCCGGGCGCTTACGCAACTCGTTTTGCAATTGCACCTCCTCAATGAAACCGGTGTGAACGCTTACATAGACAACACGCGCGTTGCGCAGGAGGGTCTTGGGATTTGTTTCTGCGATCTTCGCAGCTTCTTCCGCCGCTCGTTTTTCTTCTGCCGCTTTTCTCAAGTCGTTGGCTTTGATCTCGTCGGCGACACGTTCTTCGACAGTCTGGGAAGGTCGAATCGTGATGTTAATGTTCTGTTCTTTGGTCTGCGCATTGGCGCCGGCAGCGATGAGAGTCATGGCTGCAAGTAGAACTAAGCGTGGGGTGAGTTTTTTCTTCATCGTCTCAACTCCTCTGTTAGAATTTGGGCGCGAACCTGCGCAGCGGTAACCACTGCAATGTCTGTGCCCGCTTCAGACACACAGATTCCAGAGCGTTTCGGTAATCCTGGACTAATCGTCAACACTTGAATCCGACACCTGTGTGATAAATTTTGCGGGACGCTGAACTCAATCCGTGACCACTTCTTCCCTCGAAGCACAATGGCAATCACAGGCCGAGCGACGGCGCCGTATCATCAAAATAATGTTGCTGGTTGTCCTTATATTGTTATTGGTGCTGATCGCGAGCTGGTTTTGGGTAACTCAACCGCTGCTATCTCGCGCGTCACCAAATTCACAAAGGATTGTCGATCCGGCTCGACTCGAAGCGCACGTCCGCAAGCTCTCAATCGAGATGGGTCCGCGTGATGAAGGTCATCCCGAGAACCTCGACCAGGTTGCCGCTTACATCAAAAACGAGTTCAGCCAGACTGGCGCATTTGTGTCTGAGCAAGTCTACCGGGTTAACGCAAGGTCCTATCGAAACGTAATCGCTCATTTTGGACCAGAGACAGAAGAGCGAATCATCGTCGGCGCACACTACGACACCGCCGGCCCACTACCGGGCGCGGACGACAACGCGAGCGGTGTCGCCGGATTGATCGAGCTCGCGCGATTACTTAAGCCGCACGAACTGAAGGTTCGAGTGGAACTGGTGGCGTTCAGCACGGAAGAGCCGCCGTATTTTGGCACTACGGGCATGGGCAGCTATGTCCATGCTGATTCACTGCGCCAACAGAACGTTCGTGTGAGAGCGATGTTTAGTCTGGAGATGATTGGCTATTTCAGCGACGCGCCCAACAGCCAGCATTTTCCGATCGGTTTGTTGAGTGCTCTTTACCCATCAACCGGAAATTACATCGCGGTGGTGGGACGGCTCAGTGACGCGTCGCTCGTCCGCCGCACGAAAGCCGCGATGAGCAACGCCGCGCCGCTGCCTGTCTATTCGATCAACGCTCCTCAATTTGTTACCGGTGTTGATTTTTCTGACCAGCGAAATTACTGGCACGCAGGCTACAACGCAGTAATGATCACTGACACCGCGTTCTACCGTAACCGCAATTACCACGCTGAACAGGACACAGCCGAGAAGCTCGATTACAAACGGATGGCGATGGTGGTCGAAGGGGTTTATGCGACCGTGAGTGAACTGTCGCGGTTCTAATGGACTGCCACAGATTACACAGACTATACAAACATCTGTGTAATCTGTGGATGGTCCATGCCGCAAACTTATTGCGTCGTGCAGGAGGTGTCGTCGATTACAAACGACGTTTGTAACGACGAATCCTCAGTTCCGAGGAAGTAGATCCTGACTGTTTGTCCCTTGAAGGCAGTCACATCGAATGTTCTCAGGACGTATCCGGTCGACTTGTTCAAGTTAGAGAAGGTCCCAAGAGTTGCCAGTACCGTGTTGCTGGTATTGCGAACCTGCACTTGTAACCTGTCGAATTGGGTCGTGGTTGTTGTTTCAGCCGTCGTGATCTTCAGCCAGAAACTCAACGTCACGGTATTCGCCGATGCCGGAATCGTGATCGTTTGGAAGAGCGAATCCGTGTGCGTCGTGCCGTAGCCGTCGAGCCATGCGTAGAACGAGCCGGTTCGTGGCGTTTGGCCGGTTGAGTTAGTGATCACACCCGCTGTTGCGGTCCAATTCACAGCGCCTGATTCGAATCCACGGTTCAACAACAACTCTGCTCCGGGAACGGGCGTCGGAGTTGGAGTCGGTGTCGGCGGTGGCCCACTGGTCAACAACGAGAACAGCAGCCGGTTTGGTGAACCCGTGCCCGCGTTGCTGACGTGGTTTAGAGTTGAGCTGTTGATGATGGCCGCTGTGACTGTCGCCGGTGAAGCACTCGGATTTGTTTCCAGGAACAACGCTGCGACGCCAGTCACGTGTGGTGTTGCCATCGACGTGCCCGAGATCGTGTTAGTCGCTGTGTCGCTGGTATTCCATGACGAGGTGATGCTACTGCCGGGAGCGAAGATGTCGACGCAGGTGCCGAAGTTTGAGAATGACGAACGCGCATCGGTCGTCGTCGTTGAGCCGACGGTGATCGCGCTTGGCTCACGAGCTGGAGAAACGTTGCACGCATTCTGGTTTTCGTTTCCAGCCGCAACCGCAAAAGTCACTCCATCTGCGACAGCATTAGCGACCGCAGTGTCGACTGCAGATGAAGCACCGCCTCCCAGACTCATGTTGGCAACAGCCGGTTGGCCTGCCTGGTGATCCGAAGCGACGAAGTCGATGCCGGCAATGACGCCGGAGTTGGTTCCGCTACCACTCGAATCGAGCACGCGAACGGCGACGAGCGTAACGTTCTTCGCGACGCCGTACGTTGAACCGCCAACCGTGCCCGACACGTGAGTGCCGTGTCCGTTACCGTCATTACTTCCGAGGCCATCGTTGATGGCTGTGAACCCTGAGATCACGCGTCCGCCGAACTGTGTGTGCGTAGCGCGGATTCCGGTGTCGATGATGTAAGCTTTCACGCCGGAGCCGGTAGCGTTGAAGGTGTAGTTTCCGTCGAGCGGAAGATCCCGTTGATCGATTCGATCGAGTCCCCAGGTGGCGCCGGTCTGAGTCGCCCCGAGACTGACGACACCATCCTCTTCGACAAACGCGACACGTGGATCGTCCGCGAGTCGAAGAGCTTGTTGTTCATTCATGCGCACGGAGAAACCTTTGATGGCGCGATTATAAGTATGACCGCCGTTGCGATCGCCGCCGAAATCGCGAGCGAGTCGGAACGCTTCGCCGTCGACGTCGCTGACGTCATCTTTTAGAACCACGATGTATTGATTGGCGATTTTTTTCTCCGCGCGTAGGCGCCGGAACTTGGGACCGCCGTTTTGGCCTTGAGCCGCAGTGAAGACCACTACTGCTACAGAGACGGCTACAAGAGCAAACACTGCAAGCGTTTTCTTCATATGACCTCCAGTGAGACAGATAGAGCTGGTTGTAAGTTGGGAGCGTCGACGATTGGGAGGAAACAACGTTTGGGAGGTACTCTGGTACTGGGTTGGCAGATGATAGAACTAGCCTAATATCCTGTCAATGTTGAGAGGATACGTATGGGAAAATCGAATTCCAATGTGTTTGTGGCGCTCCTGCGCGGCGTCAACGTCGGCGGGAATAACATGATCAGCATGAGCGCGTTGAAGAAGAGCTTCGAGGCGCTGGGTTTCAATGACGTCGTTACTTACATCAACAGCGGCAACATCATTTTTAAGTCGAAGGAAGCCGACGCGCGGAAGTTGGAAAGTAAGATCGAGAAGATGCTGTCAAAGGAGTATCAGCTCGATTCCAGAGTGGTGCTGCGCAGTTTGTCTGAGATGGAGAAGGTGGTGCAGAGCTTACCTCGCAACTGGACGCCCGATCGCGATTGGCGCTACAACGTGATCTTCCTGCGTCACACGATTGATTCTGAAGACATCTTGCGCGAGCTGGAAGTCAAGAAGGACATCGAAGAGGTGGTCTATTGTCCGGGCGCGCTCTTGTGGTCGGCACAAATCAGCGAGTTGACGCGAACGAACATGCTGAAACTCTCGAGCCGCAAGATGTATCAGGACATGACCATCCGCAACCAGAACACGACGCGCAAGCTGTATGAGCTGATGAAGAAAAGCGAGCCACAAAAAGGCACAAAAAGCACAAAATGAAGAATAAGTATTTTGTGTTTTTTGTGCGGTTTGTGTACCAGGAGCTTGAGATATGGATATTGAGAACTTACGCGAAATGTGCACGGCGCTGCCGGCGGTGACGGAAGATATCAAGTGGGGCCACGATCTGTGTTTCTCCGTGGCCGGGAAGATGTTTTGTGTTGCCGGGCTGGAAGGGCCGCTGACAGTTTCTTTCAAGGTTAAGGACGAGGAGTTTGACGAGCTGTCGAACTCGCCGGGAATGCGTCCCGCGCCATACGTCGCGCGTTATAAATGGGTGCTTGTCGAGGACCCGGGCTGTCTCAATCGCAAAGAGTGGGCGCACTATGTGAAGCAGTCGTATGAGTTGGTGCGCTCCAAGCTACCCAAAAAACTCGCGAAGCAGCACGGTTTGGCGTAGCCACAAAAACGCAAAGAAGATTTGAGAGAAGTTCAGAGTTCAAGCTTTAGCTTGCGACCTCAGATTTTGGGCAGCAAGCCAAAAGCTTGAACTCTGAACTTTTTGAGCCGAACTGAATGACAACACAGATTGCAATCGTTCTCGCCCTGCTGATCGTCGCTCTCGTTCTGTTTAGTCTCGAACGGATACCGATCGAGGTGGTCGCCATTCTGCTGGTGATGGCGCTGGTTCTCACCAACACACTGACTGCTGCCGAAGCGTTTGCGGGATTTGGCAACGACATCGTTATAACAATCGCCGGTCTCTTCATCTTAACTGGTGGACTCGCCAAGACCGGCGTCATCGATCTGGTGGGACGCCGCCTACATCGAACCGCCGGCGACAGTGAGTTTCGCATGACGGCGCTGATCATGTTTGCCGCCGCCTTTTGCGCCGCTGTGATGAAGAACACGACTACCACCGCGATGTTTCTTCCGGTCGTGTTGGGTATTGCCGCACGCAGAAATGTCAGTCCGTCAAAACTGCTGATGCCGCTCGCGTTCGGCGCGATCCTCGGCGGGACGTGTACGCTGATCGGAACGTCAACGAACCTGGCGGTGAGTGGTGCGCTGCCGCGTTATGGAATCCAGCCGTTCACGATGTTTGAGCTGACGAAGGTTGGAGTGGTCATTGTCGGCGTCGGTATGTTGTATATGCTGCTGCTAGGTCTACGCCTCCTGCCCCGAAGAAGCTCGGCCGAGTCTCTTACGGAGCGATATCACGTCAGGCAATACATAACCGAAGTCATCGTGCTGGATGATTCGCCGCTGATCGGTAAATCACTGGCCGAGGCTCGCATTAGTGACGAGCTCGATTTAACTGTCCTGGGAATTTTGAGAGGTGAGGAGCACCGGATCGCGCCCAGTCCAGGGGAGCACATAAAGGCTGACGATCTGTTGCTGGTCCAGGGACGTGCCGAAGACATTCTCAAAGTGAAGGGCGAAGCCGGCATCGAGATTAAATCAGACTTTAAGTTGAGCGATTCTTATTTGGAAGGTAAAGGTACGGAGCTCGTTGAAGCGATGATTCCGCGTGGTTCCGACTTGATCGGCCGCACCTTGAAACGGCTCGACTTTCGCAGACGGTACGGAGTGGTCGTATTAGCGATAAATCGTCATGGCATAGATCTGCTTTCGAAGATCAGTAGGGTACGACTGCGGTTTGGCGACGTCTTGTTAATACAGGGAAGTCGTGAACAGGTTGAAGCACTGGCTGCTAATGGTCACGTGTTGCTCCTGGAAGAAGTCTCCGAGAAACAATCGCGACCGGAAAAGAAGCGTTGGGCGTTACTGGCTTTCGGTGTTTTTCTTTTCTTCTCGCTCACACACCTCGTTCCTTTGCCGATCGCGGTCCTTCTCGGCGTCATGATCCTGCTTGCAACACAGTCTGTGCGCATGTCGGAAGTTTACGAGGTCATCGATTGGCGGTTGCTGATTTTGATCGCGTGCATGATGAGTTTTGGTGTAGCGATGGAAAAGACTCGCTCGGATCAGTACCTCGCTGATTTGATCGTGAGGGCTACGGGCCACTATGGACCAGTAGCCGTGCTCGCCGGATTCTTCCTTATGACCGTCGCTCTGACACAGCCGATGTCAAACCAGGCTGCGGCGCTCGTGATGCTACCAATATCAATAAAGACTGCTCTGGCGCTGGGACTCAACCCGAGAACGTTTGCAGTGACCGTTACGTACGCGGCTTCGTGCTCTTTTCTCACGCCGCTCGAGCCCGCCTGTGTCCTCGTTTACACGCCCGGACGTTATCGCTTTGTTGATTTTCTGAAAGTGGGTTCGCTGCTGACGATCGCCGTGTTTGCGATCGTGATCTGGTTAGTTCCAATCTTCTGGCCGTTCCGCATTGAATAGTGAGTTTATTGGGAGTATAGTTCCGCGCCTCAGCCCAGCGGCATGCCTCGACTGCCGGCGTAATCCTCCCTCAACAAAGAACACGCCACAGAAAGGAGCATTTCAGTGTTCAAGAATCATCGCATTGTTAAAAGCACAACTCTGCTGGTTGCGCTGGGATTGATTATGTTCGTTTGGACTCACGCCAGATCGGTTTCGCCGCCGTCGGAAGAGGGTACGGACACGGTGAAAGCCGTGAAACTCAGACTCACGTTTGAAGGTGGTGACACGGCCAACGTAACCCAACTCGAAGGCGGCACGATCAAGATCGAGAAGGACGGGACGAAACTGGAAATTACTCCGTACATACGCGACCAGGGTCAGGTTGAGTTGCGGGTGTCTCAAGCGGTTCAGGGCACGGAGACAATGCAGGCGTTAGACACCATGCTTGTCGGTAAAGGAATCGCGAAACTCAATAAAGGTAAATTGCCGTTGAGTGTGCAGGTGCTCGATGTCGATAAGAAATTGCCGGCGAAGCTTCTTGCTGCTGCGTCCGCCGCACAATGTTGCGCGCGGACGTGTAGCGGGGTATTGATCTGCGGCGTTTGTGTTTGTACGGACTGTCAAGTCTGCATGACGATTCGCTGGTGCGACTGCGCTGCTCCCTGAGCCCGCAAGCGGGCGGCAGCATAAAGCCTGGGGCGCCAGCCCCAGGATCCTGAATTGAAAAAAGCGATTGAGCCCGCGAAGCGGGGCGGCAGCCAAAGCATCAACGTGCTGTCGCCCGCTACGCGGGCTCAATCGTCTTTTAATCTTGATCCTGGGGCTGGCGCCCCAGGCTTTATGCTGCCGCCCGCTTTGCGGGCTTGCGGACTTAATCCAGGGCGCCTCTCAATCGCTCTTCCGCGAGTCGATCGGCGGCTTCGTTTGGGGTGATGGCTTGTTCTGCTGCGCTTTTGAAGATCTTCAGGACCGTATCGTAAACCGCATTTATTTTTTCAAGCGATTGTTCCGAGGTCCAACCGAGCAGCTCGACACAGCCATTCAAGACGCCGCCTACGTTCGCGACGTAGTCCGGAGCGTACAGAATGCTTCTATCGCGAAGCATGGTCCCATGACGCTCCTCGAGCAGTTGGTTGTTGGCTGAGCCCGCAACGATTTGGACTTGCAACTGCGGAATCGTTTCGTCGTTGAGAACACCACCGAGCGCACACGGCGCAAAGACGTCGGCCTTCACGCTGAAAATCTCATTTGGTTTGACGGCCTCCGCTCCAAACTCATCAACGACACGTGACAGATTCTCGCTGTTTACATCAGTAGCGATGAGTCTCGCTCCAGCTTCATGCAGCAGTTTCGCCAAATGGTATCCGACGTTTCCGCAGCCTTGAATCGCGACTGCCAATCCAGACAGCTCAAACCTATTCAACAGAAATTGACTCGAAGCTTGAATCGCGCGATACACACCACGCGCAGTGTATGGCGAAGGATCACCTGAGCGCCCAATCAGACCCGCGACGTGTTGAGTCTCGAGTCGAACTATCTCCATGTCTGCCGGACTCGTCCCGACATCTTCTGCCGTAACGTAACGGCCTTTCAGCGTCTCGATGAAACGTCCGTGCGCACGCAGGAGAGCAGTCCGATCACGTGCGGAATGGTTGCCGATGATGATCGACTTGCCGCCTCCGAGTGGCAGTCCTGCGAGCGCTGACTTGTAAGTCATGCCGTGCGACAGGCGTAACGCGTCAGTCAGTGCTTCGTCTTCACTGTCGTAATTCCAGAAGCGTGTGCCGCCGACGGCTGGACCAAGCGCTGTGCTATGGATGGCGATGATACCGTGATAACCAATCGCATCATCGCGTCCGATCAAAACGAGTTCGTGTGTGTTTGTTAATTTTTCGGTGATGTTCATAAATTTTTGAATGATTTAGGTGAACCCACCAGTACGATTGGAGAGTGAAGGTTGTTGCAGGATTGTGTGAGTATTTCACGGCGCCGCCGTGGCGGGAAGTTTCTTCAAAGATTTCTCGATCATCTTATTTAAAGCTTTTTTATCTTTTAGAACTTTACTTGCCGACATGGGTTTGGTGAACGCGAGCACCTCACCACTGCGCGCATCCACAATCCCGACAGTGATCGTCGCAAACGGAAAATCAAGATCGAAGATATTGATTATCGAGAAAGCAGTCTTGCCTTTAGTGAACATCCTGCCTTGCCCGCGAATGAAGACGAGCACATCCGCATCCTTGTGAACATTCAAAAGCATCACTTCATCGCCAAGTGTGAAGCGCGCCTTCTTCACGTCCTTCGATTTATCGACAAGCTTCGGCAACAGCGCATCGTAGCGTGTTTGTATATCAGCGAGCTGATACTTGCGACTGTCGTCCATCGACCCCGGTTCAAATTGATTGGCGACGACGTTGATTTTCTTTTGCTGTAACGTGTGGCCCACCGCCTCCATCACGCTGCTGCTTATGTCCGCAGATTCGGCCACCATCATCTCTGAGCCCTTCGCGCTCTCTTTGGTGATCTCGACCTTGGCCGGAAGAAGTGCGGCACTGTGAATCGTTACCTTCTTCTCCAGGATCTTTGGATTTAGATACTGCGCTTCCGCCTGTGCGGCTGCACCGTAGTGAACAAACGCGCAGCACAGAATTACAAACACAAAACGAACCTGTAGTCTCATTCGCAGTCCTCCGTGTGGTCGGTGTGTCAGTTCATCGACTCTCTTAGAACTGCAAGACGTCGTCGAACTCTCTCGGTGTCGATTGCGTTAGGCGCTAACTCAAGATACTTCGCATACTCACCAGCCGCATCCTGTTTTCGATTTAGCCGTTCGTACAGCATCCCCAAACCTCGATGTGCACTGGCGTTGAAACGATTCAACTCGAGCGCGCGCAGGAACAATGTCTCTGACTTCTCACTGTTTAGCTTCCATGCTTCCTGACCTTCGGGAGTTTTTAGAAGCTCGGCATCTTGTTCTTCGAGTGTGCGTTTGGAGCGCGTCTTGGCGGCTTTCTTCTTCGCGCCGGAAGTGCGCTGTTGGTCGGTAAGCTCGGCATTGCGTGGTCCAAGCGTGCGATACGACTCCGCCAGGTAGAAAACGTTCTCAGATGAGTCTGGATGCAAACTCACCAGCTTCTGACTGACAAACACCGCCGAGCGGAATCGTCCCTCGTTAATAGCCAATTCAACATCGTGTCGATCTGCGATCTCCATCACGGTGAGATAGTCACTCTTCGCAGTTTTGGCTTCCTCTGCGGTGAGTTTGCGCGCATCAGCACTGATGCTACTGGTCGTGTAATTGACTCGCTCCTGAAGTTTCGGGTGATCGCTGTAGAAAGAATTCAATTGCTCGCCCTCGACGTCTTTTTGCATTGCCCTGAATGAGTTGGGCATTCCGTCGGGGACAAATCCGGCGGCCGCCGCGGCTTTCAAACCTTCGAGGTCCGCTTCCTTCTCCTGGTCCTTACTGTAGCCGAGTACGCTGATGGCGAGCATGAACGGCGAGACTGAAGCGATCAAACTAATCGCCAGTCCTGCTGGTCCACCGATCGGATTCCAGTTTCCAATCGTGTTGATGATGTTCATGGTCAGCATGATTTTTCGCAGGCTGCGATTGCGTAGATATGTATGCCGTTCGGAAACGTGCGTAATCTCGTGAGCGATCACGGCAGCCAGTTGGTTCTCATCATCGAGCAGCGCCAGCAATCCGGTGTTGATGTAGATTGACCCGTTTGGAAGCGCAAACGCGTTGGGAACCGGATCACGCAACGCGCGAAACTTCCATTCGACGTTTTCCACCTTCTTGTCAGCGACGACCGCCATTCCCACACGATTCAGGTAAGCGTCGAGATTGGTCTCGTGAAAGACTGCGCCTTCCTTTTCGAAACGCTCGTCGAGCAATTTGATTTCGCTGAGCAGGTCGAGATCGACTTTGCCGAACGCGAATTTTTCGTCTTCAACCGGCGCGAACGTGATCGGCTTGGGCGTTGTTGCGACGCTCGGCACACGTGCGCTTGTGGGAAGGGACGTAAGGAAAAGACAAAGTGTCAGTAGAAAGATTTGACAATACCTGATGGGGTTCAAGGCATTACCTACTTGGCTGTGGGATTGAACTTCGAAAGCTTGGAGCTACCCGGCGAGTTCGTCGGCAAAGTATAGCCACAACAGGCACAAAAAGCACCCCGTTTTTCTCGAAGTCAGCCTAGGTGCTTTATGTGCCTTATTGTGGCTAAGTGTTTAAGGCGTTGCTGCCTTCTTATGCTGAAGGACGTTACAGGCCTCAACGACAGTGGTCGGATCGATCGCCACGTTTCCTTCGTCAATGTGACGGATAATGCCTTCTTTATCGATCAGGAAGGTGGCGCGATTTCCAAAACCGTATTCCTCGTTGAAGACGCCGTAGTCTTTAACCACAGTGCGTTTGAAATCGCTGAGTATAGGGAATGTAACTCCGAGTTGTTTGGCGAATTCGCGGTTGGCGGGAACGCTGTCGACACTCATTCCGAAGACCTGAGTCTCGTTTGTTTCGAATTTGGCGATATCAGCCTGATACGCCTTCAGTTCCTTCGTTCAACCACCGGTAAAGGCGAGCACATAGATCGCCAGTACGACATTTTTCTGACCTTTGAAATCGCTCAGCTTGTATTGCTTTCCGTCCGTGGCGCGAAGCGTAAAGTCCGGAGCTTTGTCTCCGACCTTCAAGTGTGTGTGTGGTGGAGTTGGCTGTTGGGCCAGTGCGACAGCACTAAGCACGGCAAGCAGCGCAAATGATGTTAACAATTTTCTGTACATGTTCTGGTCTCCTTTGTGAGTAGACAGGTATGTCCGCCAGTCGCAATTTATGCACAAAGTTGCGGGGAGTCAAGACGCATTGACCGATACTGGCAACCACGGAAGGTGATTAAATCCCGCCGGGAAGAAAAAATGATCCTTTAACGTCCAATGGTTGAAGCCCTCGATTCCGTTGCTGCTATTCAAAGGAACCCAGGTATGATTAACCATTCGATATTGCTTCTCGTAACAACCCTCCTTTTTGCATCGTGCCAATCGGGAAACGCCAACAACGTTGAGGCACAACAGTCGTCATTCACACCTGCTGTAGGTTCGCCGATTTCAGTCCCCGCCGGACCCGGCAATGTAATCATCGGCGACGTGAACAACGACAAAAAGTTGGACCTCATCGTGGCGTGCGGAAGGAGTCGCAGCCTCACCATTCTGTTAGGCAAAGGTGATGGACAGTTTGCTGCCGCAGCCAATGCTATCAACATGCCTCACCCGCCTAATGAACTTGCAGTCGGAGATGTAGACCTCGACGGCAATCCGGACCTCGCCGTCGGTACTCACGACAGCTACGGCATCATGTTGTTCCGCGGAAATGGCAATGGTGGATTCGTTTCGTTTCCAAACTCGCCGGTGATGATGAGGACCGGAGATCATCCGCACACACATGGTCTGGCTCTGGCCGACATGAATCGCGACAACAAGCTCGACCTCGTCAGTGTCAACAGTACAGACAATGATGTGTCGGTTGCTTTTGGCGATGGGCGTGGCGGCTTTACTCGCGCTCAACGCTCGCCGTTCCCCGTTGGTCCAAGCCCGTATCCATTTGCGATTGGCGACGTCAATGGCGATGCGCAGCTCGATATCGTCGCGACTGCAACTGCGACTGGTCCAATGAGAGCGCAACAACTACCGCTGAGCCGGGCGTTAACTCTACTCCTCGCTGATGGAAGCGGAGGCTTTCGTTCGATCCAGTTGCCGATCCGTACCGGTGAGCCATGGTTTGCAGTTATCAACGACATTAACGGTGATGGCAAGCCTGACATCCTCGTGACCCATCACGATCAGAACCAGCTAACGGTGCTGCTTGGCGACGGTCGCGGTGGGTTCGTCGAAGCGACAGGCTCGCCATTCGATTTTGGTGGTAAGGCTTTTCATACTGCCGTCCTCGACGTGAATCGCGACGGCAAAATGGATGTACTAGCTGCGGGCGGCGAGAGCGTTCGCGTAATGCTCGGTGACGGTCGCGGCGGGTTCGCGCCCGGCCCTGCGATAAGAACTGGACCAGGTTCGTGGCACCTCGCTCTCGGTGACGTCAACCGCGACGGCAAGCTCGATCTGGTTACGAGCAATCTTGAAAGCGACACTGTGAGCGTGTTGCTCGCGAGATAGACTATTGTTTTCGTCATTCATTTAAAGCGATACTCACCCACACTCCCGACATCAACACTCCTGCGTGCCCAGAACGGACCGGCGCTGACGCGCCCGGATCCGATCGCTGGACATTTACCTCCTGTGCTTCTCAACCTGATCAAAAAGGAGATGTGTGTGATGACATTGCGCAGAATTCAACTCTCAGCCGTTGCCGTAGTTCTCTTTATTCTGTTCCTCGCTCCGGGTGTGGTACTCCCGACTCCGCCACCAGCCAATTGGACCTTCGAAGGCTGCTGGACGCAGTTCTCGGCCGGCCCTTGCCGTGATGTCTTTCGCGATCAGAACGGCAACGCCTGGATCTGCCGCAACTGCGGCACGACCGGTAACCCCGGACCGGGCAAGTGCAACCCGATCAGCCAGGCCACGCTCAACAGCGGATTCTGGTGTTCGTAAAAATCTCGGAGAGAACTGTAGGGGTGGCCCTCCGTGGCCACCCGTTCTTAGGGAAATGATCGATTTAAAAGAGCGGGTGGTCCGTCATTACCGAATTATCTTCTCCACCAGAAGCACCGGCTCAAACCCGTCGCCGATTTGAACGTTGCCGAATTTGATCACGCAGAGCTCCAACTCGTCACCCTGCTTCCAGTCCTGGGCCAAAAGATCTTTGTGAACGGCGAGCCAATATTTTTCAGTGCCTTCCGTGAAGAGCAGCTCTGTTTGATAAGGCACTGTGTAAAACTCCGGCATGCCCGCGAATTTGTTGGCCCAACTGGCGATTAAGTTTCGCTTGTCTTCAAGGAGTGGTCTTCTCATTCCACTGAAAACAACCTTAACGCGAGATGGAAACAGCTCTCCATGCACGATCTGTTTCAGGTCTTTGTTGCCCTCGGGTCCACGCGCCTCGAGCGCAGCGCGAAAATTCTCAGGCAGCAAGTTGGTCAACTCCTGCAACGTGCGTGGCTGGTAGTCAGCAATCGTTCTGGGCTTTTTCTCGCCTTGAGCGTAAGTGAGTGTCGCTCCGGTTATCGACAGCAACAGCAATAAGCAAAGTCGAGTCCGCATAAAAACACCTCCGAAGTTACACCCATTCTACGTAATTCAACGGATTGACAGTAACGAATACGTGGCTTAGTGTCTTCACTCCCCCATAACACCACAAGGAGAATCAGTATGTTGCATGTACTCACGCTCGTAACTCTTCTTATTACGACATTCGCTGGTCCAATTATTAGCCCCCAATCAGCGGATCCAAAAAAGATTACCATCGCCGAAGCGCGCAGTCTGCCTTTGGGCACGGTAGTGACCATCGATGGCGTAGTCACTGTTCCATCCGGCGCGTTCAGCTCGAGCACGTTTGATCAAGGGTTTGCGATCCAGGATCGCACTGGTGGAATCTACGTCAGCACGCCCAACAACCTCGGCTTTGGGCTGAGACAACAGGTGCGGGTGACAGGGAAACTCGCCGATACAGTCTTACCCGGACTGCTCGTGCTCGTCGATGTGACCGAGACCAAAGCGCATGGGAGTGGTCCGAAAGTGCAGCCCGCTCCGGTCGCAACCGGCGACGTAGGTGAAGCCACTGAAGGCAGCCTCGTCACGATCACTGGAACAATCACTCAACCGATCGTGAATGATCTGCCGTTCGGATTCATCGTCTTTGTCAACGATGGCTCCGGCGAAGTTCATGCGTTCGTTTGCGCTTCGACAGGCATAGATGTCAGCGGATTAAGCCCCGGCCAGACCGTCGAGATCACGGGATTCAGCGGTGAGTTTGCCGGCTCCTTCGAAGTCGATCCGCGGATACAATCCGACATTCGCGTCATAAACTAATTCAGGAAACGCAGATGAACGCGGATTTCACGCGGATCGGATCCGCGTTATCCGCGTTCATCTGCGTCTGATTCAGGTTTATAAAACCGGGCTACATTCACAATCACCAGACCGGCGATGATTTCAACGATTTCGAAGGCAACCAGCCACAGAACGGCCACGATGAGCAATCGCCAATAATCCCGCGCGATAATGAACTGTGCAAGAATGAAAGTAATCACAGCGAGCGCTGCGAACACACTCCACAGAAATACTTTATCGCCGCCGATAACGATCCGCGAGCCACAGTTTTTACAGTAAAATTCAAAAGGGTTAAGAAGGAATGCCACTCTCCAGAAAGAGAATGGAAAATTACAAGTCGGACAATGTGCTTCAGTTTTCATTTTTGGATGGATTAAGTTCTAACCCGATTTGTAGTCTAATTCTTTAGACGACGAATTCAATAGTTATTTAGGCCACCAAATAGCAAATGAAACCAGACACGCTGCCAAGCTCGCTGCCGGAGTCGCACCGCGAGTTCTTAAACCGAGCCATCGATCGACTCAAGACCGACCAGCGCATCGTGGGCATCGCCGCGGGTGGCTCCTTTATTACAAACTCGATGGACGAGTTCAGCGACCTGGACCTTATTATCGCTGTCGAACCTGCGCATTATACCGAGGTCATACTCGAGCGAATGAAAGTCGCGGCTTCGCTCGGGAAGCTTTTGGCTGCATTCACTGGCGAGCACGTGGGAGAGCCTCGAGTTCTCATATGTCTCTATGAAGCGCCTTTGTTACATGTCGATCTGAAGTTTGTAAGTCTGGAAGACGTAGCGATACGCGTCGAAGATCCTTACGTTCTTTGGGAAAGGGACGGACGTCTTTCGAGTGCACTGGCGCAAAGCAAAGCGGAGTTTCCCACTCGTTCACCACAGTGGATTGAAGATCGATTTTGGATCTGGGTGCATTACGCTACGACGAAGATCGCGCGCGGCGAACTGTTCGAGGCGATCGATTTCCTGGCGTTTCTGCGCGGCACGGTGCTTGGTCCACTTGCGCTTGCTCGTGCCGGCGCGCGGCCCTCAGGCGTAAGAAAAATCGAGACGATAGCGCCGGCTTTTGCTCTTGAGTTGAGACACACAATTGCCACCCACGACGCCGACGACTGCCTTCGTGCGTTGCGAGCCTGCGTTGATCTCTATCGTTCACTCACACCGCGCGCGAATACTGAAAGAGTCGAAGACGCAGCGATGGAATACCTGGCAGAAGTGGAGCGACGATACGGTATAGGCGAAGTTATATGAAAACAGTCTTTTGGCTACTTCTTCTATTTGCTGCGTCTTGCCACGCGACATTCGCGCAGAAGCAATCTATCGATGAACTGCGGCGGGTGTTCGACTACGACCAGAGTGCGTCGCTGGATATCAAAGAAGCCGGTGTCATAAACCGCGATGGTGTGCGCATACATGATATTTCGTACGCCAGTCCGAAGAGTGGACGGGTTACGGCTTACCTCGTCGTGCCTGCTGAAAAGGGACGCTTTGCAGGTGTTGTCTTTGGTCATTGGGGATTGGGCACGCGAACGGAGTTTCTTCCGGAAGCAATGCTATACGCGAGGGCCGGTGTGGTTTCGCTTTTGGTCGACGATCTTGACGTTCGTCCCGCGCCGTGGCGCAAGAACGCTCCCGGCAGTGAACCGGAAGCAGTGCGGAATAATTTCATTCAATCGGTAGTTGATCTCAGAAGAGGTATAGATTTACTTCGCGCGCGATCTGATGTCGATCCCAATCGCATTGCTTATGTGGGCCACAGTGCCGGCGCGCATTGGGGCGCGATACTGTCGGCGGTGGATCGGCGCCTGAAAACAGTCGTGCTCATGGCAGGCATACCGAGTGAGACGACGATTTTGCTGGAGAGTGACGATCCTGATTACGTGAGTTTTCGCGAAACCTCGCCTAAAGACGAACTGGACAGATATTTCAAAGCTGTAACGTCGCTCGATGCGATCAATTATGTGCCTCATGCGGCGCCAACACCGCTGCTATTTCAGTTTGCGCGTTTTGAGCGATATTTCAATGAAGCGTCGATGCAGCGGTACGCGAAGGCGGCGAGCGAACCGAAGCAGGTGATGTGGTATGACACGGGCCACGAGCTCAATGAGCTTCAATCACTCATCGACCGGGCAAAGTGGCTACAGCGATACATCGGGTTTGGACCAATCGCTCCGATCCTGTTCAGGAGTTTCGAGCAGGACTTGATGCCGCAGGTTGTACTCAAGGATGTTAATGGACGCACTGTGCGTTTGAGCGATTATCACGGGAAAGTTGTCCTTATTAACTTCTGGGCCACGTGGTGTCCACCATGTCGTGCGGAAATGCCGGATCTCGTACGACTCCAACGTGAGCACGCGAAACAAGGTCTACAAATCATCGGCATCACTTACCCGCCTGAGCGAAAGGACCGGGTAGTTAGATTTGCCAGAAGCATTAAAGTCAACTACCCTATCATCCTCGGCACACGTGAAATCAAAGCTCGTTTTAGTTCAGAGGAAACTCTGCCTCTAACCGTCGTCATAAATCGCGACGGCAAAGTAAGTGACATAATCAGCGGCATACTTCTTCGCGAAGAATTCGATGAAAAGATCAAGCCGCTATTAATGCAGAAAACGGAAGGAGAGATGAGAGATGCTAAATCGGATCACTAGTCTTTTTGTCGGTGTAGTCCTGGTTCTGACCCTCGGCGTGATTACAGCCGCAGCTTTCACGAAGACCGTCACCATTAAGGTTGAGGGAATGAAGTGTGCGAAATGCTCTGCATCAGTTTCCAAAGCGCTCAAAGCCACCGAAGGCGTTGAAAGCGCAGAGGTGAGCTCAGAAAAGGGCGAGGCCGTAATCAAGTACGACGACCAGAAGTTGACCGAAGCCAAGCTGCGTGAAGTTATCAACAGCACCGGTTTCAAGGCCGCGGAAGAAAAGGGCCAATAAGAAGCACAGAGAGTTTTAGCCACAAAAGGCACATAAAGCACAAAAAGAATGCTTGAACTGACTTGCATATTCTTTTGTGCTTTATGTGCCTTTTGTGGCTAAAACTTTCTACGGGGCGATTCGAATCGTACCGACTTGGGTTGTGCGCGAGTGTGCCGTGATGATCACATTACAATTACCCGCAGCCAGACCTTCCGGTAGTCTTACTCTTACCTGCGCGAAGTCCACTCCCGGTACGGAGCGCACGTCTTCCGCCGGCACCCGGAATTGAAAATTACTAACCGTCAAGGTGACGATCACAGCGGAAGGTGGCTCACCGGGATCCAGTTGCAGACCGCGGACGAAAAACATCACCCTCGTATTCCGATCGTCGCCCTCGATCGGGAACCAGTCTGGAAGTAAAACGCGGAAAGGATCCCTGACCAGCAAAAATGCGTCGAGAGCGGCAGCCTGACTAACAGTCGGGCCCGACTCCTCAAAGAGAAGATCCAGCACATCGTCATCGGTAATCGTGCCAATAGCCGGCGAGCCAGCTATTGTGGCATTGGAAGCGCCGGAGAGATTGATGCTGAATCTTTCGTCTCCTTCACCACTCGTATCGCCACAGATCTTTACTGCAACGGTAAACGTCGTGCTGCCCGGCGGAAACGAGATCGTGCCTGAGGTGGTTTCGTAATCCGTGCCCTGGTTACTGCATGATGTGCCCCCGGTCGCATTAATGTTCGCCGCCGTCGCATAGTTAGCACTGACCGATCGTCCGGTCGCCGCTGAAAGCGTGAACGTGAATAACGCTTCAGTGCTGCCCGTGTTGCCCTCAATGACACTTGCACTATTCCGAATTATAAATGGAACTGTGGATCGGTCCTGGATAGTGACGACGAGAGTGGTGGGCGCTCCCAGTAACTCGAGACTGGAAGCATTCAGTGTGACTCTGAAAGTTTCATCAGGCTCAGTGACAGCATCTTCAGTAATCGGAATCTGAAAACTCTTACTCGTTTCGCCGCTGTTGAAGGTAAGCGCGCCGGATGTGGCCGTGTAGTCCTGTCCGGCGGCCGCCGTGCCGTCGATAGTTGCGTAATCGACGCTCAGATTACCCGCAATGCCGCCCTTACGAAGAACGGTTATAGTCGCGAGACCCAGATCTTCGATCACCTGAATCGAGCTGACACTGAACTGCGCATTTCCCGTAGCGCTCGCAACATCACCTGCTGAAAACTCCGACGTGTTCCCAGACGAATCGGTAGCGGTTGCGGTTACAACTCGACCTGCTCCCAACGGCGTGGGGAAAGTTACGTCAATAGTTGCGTCGCCATTGCCGTTAGTGGTGACCGAAGTTGTGTTGAAGAATACTGCGCCCTCTCCGTGTCCGGTTGGATCGAGAGCAAGACTCGAATAGAAATCGATCTGGAACGTCGTGTTTGGAGTCGACTTCAGGTTTCCCTGGATCGTTGTGCTATTGCCCGCCGGCGTCACCGAAGTCAACACCGGGAAGTTCTGTAACTTGTTTCCACCGGTATCTGAATCCGTAGCATCGTTGGCAGTCACGCCAATTTGATCGCCGAGATCGATTCCCAAACCATTGTTGGAAAAAATCGAGTTGCCGCGAATGGAATTCTGAAAACTTCTGGAGAAAACCCCCACACCGTATCTGTCGTTGAAAGCGATCTTATTGGCGGCGCCGCTTTGCGTCCCGCCGATGACATTGTTCGATCCGTCGTCGAACTGGATGCCTCCCTGTGTGTTAGGTATTGGGCCAGTTCCGGCTGCGTTCAGTCCGATGAGGTTTCCCTGGATGACATTAGCCTGCGGCGAACCGACGTTAATGCCTCTGAATAGTATGCCGACGGCATTACCGGAAATGACGTTTTGCGCCTCAGGGACCAGGCCTCCGATCAAGTTATTGGAGCCGGTAATCTCGATACCTGAACCATTCGTGAAGCTCGAGATAGCTCGACTACCGGTCACGTCAGTCCCGATATAATTGCCTTGCACGATAACGTTGAGATCAAGTGAAATGTTTTGCGCGTGATTTCCGGAAATCACATTTCGCGCGCCCGAAGCAGTGCCACCAATCAACGCACCGTCTTTCGCAAAGACGCCGTCAGAGGTGTTTCCCAACGCCAACGTTCCAGTGATATCGGTGCCGATGAAGTTGCCTTGCAATTTGCTTCCTTCGCCGCCGATGACAACTCCAGTTGTATTGCCTGAAATAACATTCCGGGCCGCCGGTGTTAGACCACCGATCAATGTGTTCGAAGTTGGTGTAAAGATGCCGACCGAGTTCTCAATCGCGTTAGTGCCGGTAACATCGGTTCCGATCAAATTACCTTGAACAGTGTTTCCCGGAGAGTTGATATCGATCCCAACTGCGTTTCCGGAGATCAGATTGCCCGCTCCTGGTGAAGTACCGCCGATCAGGTTGTTTGTGAAATTTGGAAAAGAAATAAACACACCATCGCCCTGATTGCCGAAAGGGATTTTGGCTGTTCCGGCGGCATTGGTCCCGATAAAGTTTCCCTGGATAACGTTCCCGGAGCCGAAGATCTGGATGCCACTAATATTTCCGGAGATCACGTTGCGTGCTGCGGCACTCGTGCCTCCGATGACATTGTTTGACGAGTTGGAAAGCAGTATTCCGGTTTGCCTTCGCGTAAACGAAATTCCGTTGACGCCGAAACCGATGTAGTTAGCCTGAATTATATTGTTGTCGCACGAGCGCAGTATGATTCCCGCACCGTCGAAATGATGAATAGATAGACCACGCACGGTGCTGTTGCCAGCAGTGATAACGAGGCCCCCATTTCCAAACCCGGCATTTTCGCCAATTAGTTCAATAAGAGGCGTGCCGGTGTATCCGGGTTGAGTGGTGGCGTCGATTACGACTGGCTCCGTGATTTCCGGCAGCAGCGACATCAGGTTGATGAACTTCACTCCCGTTCCCGGAATGTTGAACGTAATCGTGTCGGCGCCGAATGTGTTGTTGGCGAGCGTGATCGCCTGGCGCAACGAGCCGACGCCATCGTTGTTGGCATTCGTTACGACAATGCTCTGGCGCGTGGCTGCAAAGTTTGCAGTTTGCGATGCGCTCAAGTTGTTGAAGCTCTGGTTGAGCGGAGTAAAAGCGAAGCCGGTTATCGAAGGTGTTACGGTGTAGTTGCCACCACCGGGGACTTCGAATGAATAGTTTCCATCGTTGTCAGTAATTCTTACTCCAGACTGAGATCCGCTGAGCGTCACCGTGACCCCAGCCAGCGCGGCGCCGTTTTCAGTTACGTGGCCGGAGATCGTGAAAAACGGCGCGTTAGTAGCAGTGGCTGTAAAGTTCAGAGTTTGATTGCTGTTGAGATTGTTGAAGCTCTGACTCGCAGGCGCCAGGGTGAAGTGAGGCTTGGCGGCACTAACGGTAAAACTTCCTCCTTCGCGCAAGTGCGAAAACTCATAAGCGCCATCCGCATCAGTGACTACAGCGCTTACTGAAGCACCATCATTCAAAACAACTTCAGCTCCGCTCACCGGTGCGCTGCCTGTATCCAACACCTGACCACTGATGATGTGGGACATCGTCAGCTTCGAGATGAACACATCGCCGAAACCGGTAATGGAAGGTTGATACGCATTCGGAGTGGTAGGAAAGTTCGTAGCCCTGGCGAACCCGGTCACGTACGCATTACCAGCCTTGTCGAGCGCAATCGCGAAAGCTTGATCCTCGGATGTATCACTCGAATCCAGATTGCCGCCGAGAAAGGTTGAGTAGATCAAGGCGCTGCCATCCGGATTGATCTTCGTGACATAAGCATCACTATCAAACGGGGTCGCAGTAGCGGCCATGTATAAGGTTGAAGTTCTGAGCGGGTTAACGGCTAATTCTATCGCGCTCTTAAAAGGTAGACCATTATTCTTCGGAATCCAGGTTTGCCCGTTATCTGTACTCTTAAGAAGCCCTTCTTTCTCCGACACGAAGTAGAGTGTTGACGCACTTACCGGATCGAAAACAATCTTTCCGCGACCGGTTCGCACGAACGTCCAGTGATCGCCACCATCCACACTCTTAAAGAGGCCGAGATCCGTAAGGTTACTGTTCCTAAGTGTGGCGTAGACCAGTCCGGGTGTAAGCGGACTAGCACCAACCCAGATACCAGCCGCATTTGTTTGACTTAGAACTGATTGCCACGTTGCACCCGCATCGATACTTCGAAAGACTCCACTGGTCCCAAGTCTGTCACCAGCAAAGATTCTTGTAGGAGTAAGTGGATCGACGGCGAGGAAGAATGGCGAGAAAGGGGGTGGATTTCCATTCGGAGCCCAGTTATCTGCTCCATTCGTCGTCTTGTAGATCGTCGGACTATCGAAAGTGCCGGCGTACAGCGTTGTCGGTGTCACAGGATCGATCCCCAGACTGCCCACATTCGCGCTGGTCATTCCGTTCCGGCGCAGGCTCCAGCTATTACCGCTGTCTGTACTTTTGTAGACGCCCTCGCCGCCTTTGCCAAAGCCATCGCTGATGGCGACATAGAGTGTGGTGGGCGTCAACGGATCAATGACCAGTGCCAGGACAAAACGAGCAGTCAGACCATTATTGATTGGTGACCACGTTTTACCGCCATCGGTGCTTCGGAACATGCCGGTTGCAGCCCCGGCGTAGAGTTTCAAAGGTTGCGTCGGATCAATCACCAGGTGCGTGATTGGCCACGTCAACCCGTAGTTATCGTTGCCCCAGTTTGTCGCGGCGTCGACGCTTTTGAACACCGAACTTCTGGTCCTTATCGCGCCTGCAACAAGTGGAAAATCAAGCGAGTTGGTAGATCCCGTTACATACGCGTTGCCGGAGGAATCGACAGCTATTCCGCGAGCAGTCGCTGCACCGAGGTATGTCGAATAGATGAGTGCTGAGCCCTGGCTGTTGAGCTTTGTTACAAACGCATTGTTATTTGAGCTGTTGGTTGCCTGAATCGGATTAGCCGTAGGGAAGTTGGTTGAAAGAGTGACGCCCGTAACATATGCGTTACCAGAAGTGTCAACCGCAATTCCAAAACCATTGTCAGGATTATTGCCACCGAGATACGTCGAATAACTTAGCGATCCGTTGCTATTGAATTTCGTTACGAACGCATCGCCAAAAAGGGCGTCGCCGAGGTTTGGTTGAAAAGCATTTGCAATGGGGAAGTCCGTGGAGAGAGTGTTACCGGTTACGTAAACGTTGGCTGCCGGATCGATCGCGATACTGTTCGCCTCGTCCTTCGCGCTGCCACCGAGGTAAGTTGAAAAAACGTAAGAGGGAGTTGCTGGATTTATCTTAGTAACGAATGCGTTCCCTCCCGTGTCTGAAACACTCGGAGGCGCTGGCTGAAGTGCATTCTGAGTGGGAAAATTCGTTGATTTCGTGTTGCCGGTGACGTAGATGTTTCCGTTGCTGTCGACGGCAATGCCATTGCCAAACTCGTCCGCACTACCTCCCAGATAAGTCGAAAACAACAAATCGGAACCCGATGAGTTTAGCTTGGTAACAAAGGCATCTCTGGTGAAATTCGAGTCGCTACCACCGGCGTACAAAATTGCCGAGTTAGAAGGATCGGCGACGAGTACACGGATAATTCCGGTCCAAAGGCCGGTGTTGACGCTGGTCCACGAAGTTCCTCCGTCTGTAGTCTTGATGACGCCGCCGCCAACCGTGCCCACGTAGAGGGTGTTAGGCGTCGAACGGTCTGCCACCATCGCGTTGATACCACCGCGGACGGCGCTGTTGTTCACCGGCGCCCAGGAGCTCCCGCCGTTCGTGCTCTTGTTGATGGTTCCCACCACATTGATGTAGAGCGTGGCGGAATTAAAGGGATCGATTATGACGTCATCTACGACTGCTGGATTTGTACCGAAGCCACTCGTAATGCCGTTGTTGATAGCAGTCCAACTGGCGCCGCCGTTCGTGGTTTTAAAAAGACCGTTGCCAATCGTGCCGGCGTAGATTGTTGCAGGCATTGTAGGATCGATCGCGATTGAAAGAATGAACGGAACGTTGGGTGTGCCGAAGTTGTTCAGGCCCGTCCACGTGCTGCCGTTGTCTGTGCTTCTGAACAAGCCAGAACTCGAGCCCGCATAGATCGTAGAGGGCGTTGCGGGATCAATCACAATACTACGAATTGGCTGGACCAGTGGAGTGTTGAGTTCATGCCAGAGGATGCCGCCGTCAGATGTTTTGTATAGACCACTGGCTCCGGCGTAAGCGACTAAGGCGTTAGTGGGATCGACCGCGATTGCACTTATTGACGACAGACCTGTCGGCGAAGTGGTCCAGGTGGCGCCGGCGTCGGTGCTGCGATAGGCGCCCCTGAAAGTTCCCGCATAGATTGTGTTCGGACTGCTGGGAGCAACGGCGAGAGCATTCAACTCTTCAGTCAGGCCAGTGTTGTTATTGTTCCAGTGTGAAGCAGCATCAGTACTCTTGAAGAAAAGCCCGGTTGTTTTTAATGAGTTAACAAGCGGAAAGTTTGAAGAACCGGTCGAACCAGTGACGTGGGCATTCCCTGCTGCATCTACGGCGATGGCAGTGGTGAACGCGGAGGTGGAAGAGGAGAAACCATTGCTAAGAAATGTTGAATAGATGAGAGTGCTGCCGGTGGGATCGAGCTTGCTGACAAACGCGCTGTTAGGATTATTGCTGTTGAAAGCTCCGGGCGTGGTCGGGAAGATGTCAGAAGAGGTTGTTCCCGTAACGTATGCGTTCCCCTGCGCGTCGACTGCAATTCCGAAAGCCTGATCGAGATGGTTGCCTCCTAAGAAGGTTGAATACGAAAGCACTGGATCGATCACCAGGGCCTTGCCGGAATCAGCGCCGCGCACCTTGAAGCCGATTTCATTACCCTTGATTACGTACGAGCCTACTTCGCTGCGACTGCCGTTCTCAGTAAGCTGATAGATGAACGGCTTGTTCAGACGAACCTCACCGTGTTTCAAAACGAGTAGTAAGTTGCCCCGCTGGTCCAGGCGAAGGCGCTCTGCACCTTCAACCCTGAACTTTATGAGTTTTGGATTGGCGCCTGGCGCGACGACAAAGTCATACTCGAGCTCGCGCTGGTTTCCGTAATACACGATGTCAATTCCGGGATAGACATCCTTGTAGTAGACCTTGCGATATGTCGAAATGTTACGGCGCCATTGGTTGCGATCGTTACCGATGAAGTAATTCAATTTGCCGGGCAGTTGTTCCCTGCCTTCCACCCGTGGAGTGGCGTTGGCGGCAAGCAGCTTCAATCGGAGTACAGAGCCTTCGACTTTGTGTGCTGTTTCGGCTTGCGGCTTACGGAGGCTGAGAACAGCTTCATTAGCCGTGAGGAAGAGATCATAACCGGGACCATGTGAGACGAATTTGACGGCCTCGTCAGTTTGGCCGTCATTGATCTCAAAGCTGAGCGGTAACTCACCGAAACGTTCGGCGATTTTGGCTTTCGTCGATGAGTCTGTTGGCGGTGCGGCGAAATGCGTTTCTGGGACAGGGCCATCGTTACTACTTGCAGCAACAAAGATCACACCAGCCAGAGTTGCGGCTAAAAAGGCAATTCCGAGTACAAACACAATCCGATTGATGCGTGAGAAGAGGGCAGGGAGTGAGTTCATTTTCTTTCTCCGACAACCTAACGTGCGGGTGAGAGGGTTCAGGAAAGAGTGGGCGACTTCTTAAACTCTCAAACCGACGGTGAAGACATAGAGCAACGTCTTGCTGAGCGCCTGCTTATCGCAGGTGGTTTGGAAACGCCGGTATTCTCGACTGAGTCGCGAGAGATGTCAATGAATTGTTAGCCGAAAGGAAAACTCTTATTCTTATGGCTAAATGCACTTTTTCAAACGCAAATTGCTGTACCCGCCGAATAACAGGAAACCAGACACGAGTGTCAAAGGTCTGCATACCGCGTATCGTGAACACCTGCGATCGATCAAGTCGAAACTTCCCGAGGGAGCGTGGAAGCTGGCGTGTCATGCGTTTCACGATGCCAGGGTCGTCTCAGTTTCTCGACCCGCGAAACGTGAGCTCGTCATCATTCTCGACGGCGCTTATTGGGGATGTGCCTATGATTTCATCAACGATAAGTTGCTTGATGGACGTTTCACGCGACTAGATTTTTCCGGAGTAAAGAAAGATTGGGTGCCGGACACAATTGTCGGCGACGTCTGGCTGAATGAAGAGATGACCTTATCGGAGATCGCAACGTTTGATTACCAGGCTCTGCTTTGGAAGGATGAAATCAGAATACAGGCGGACGACGTCCAGATCGAAGCTAACGACAACCTCGCGTTTCTGAAATAGCAGCTCAAGCCAACGCCACTGGATTCTTCCTGCTCAATGTCATCGCCCGAAAAGCGCCAGGCGTCATGCCGGTGCACTGCTTGAACACACGCGTGAAGTGACTTTGATCGGCGAAGCCGGAGGCCGAGGCGATCGCTGATAATGCGACGTCAGGATCAGCAAGTTGCTGGCAAGCGAACTGAACCCGCAGATCGTGCAGGTAATCACCAATCGCTCGATGATGAAACTCGCGAAACACTCTGGACAAATAAGCAGGATTGACAGAAACCTGTGCCGCCACCTCTCCGATCGTAAGATTCTCCTGAAAGCTGTTCTTCAGTAAATCCTCAACCCGCGACAACCACTCCGGTGGCCGCCGTTCAGGAGCTCTTTCAGGACGAGCCACGAGTGCGAGCATCTCCAACACCAATCCTTCGATCACGAGCGCGGAACAGCGATCGAGATTGAGATACTCACGATAGAGTCGTATAGCCAGTCGACTCAATTCACTGCCGGGAAGTGCGGTTGAGCTTTGCGGAGTGACACCGCACGCGCGTACACGGTCCAGCCATTCATCGTGTAACTCTACACTAAAAACTCGCATGCCGATCTCATCGTGATGAGTAACGCCGGAAGGATGAAAGATCGTCGTGAATGGTTTGAGCGGCTTGCCATCAAGAAGTAGATGAAAATACGAAACCTCGTGCGAATGCGCGGCATGGTCGGGCTTCAATTCGGCCAGAATAATTCCATGCCTGATGTGTTTACGTTGCACCTGCCCATAGCGGTGACCGGGCCTTAGCGTTTGAGAAGTCGAGCTGATGGATGGGGGATTGTTCATGAGTGTCGCCTTCATGCGGTCCAACTTTCGTATGTTCACCGCACGGTTAGGAAAATTTGTAGAACTGAATACGTCGCCACCTGCAGATCTGTTCTAGGCAGCTATTGTTTGTTCAATACAGATGGTCCAGTGCCGTCGTATGTTGCATCACGAGGAAAGAGTTTTGTTTTTGGTGCGCAGTTCTACGAACGATTGGAAAGAAATACAGAATCCGGAAGGAGAGAAGTCATGAAAGTAAAAAGCAAGGTCAAGGCAGGCGAAGGATGCGGATTAGATCCTTTTGGATAAACCAAATTGTTGAAGATGGGAGTGCTTATGAAAGTAAGGACCAAAGTGAAAGCCGGTGACGGAAATGGTTTCGATCCGCACGGCGATCCAAAACCATAAGGAGCTATGAACAAATGAGGGTGAAATCAAAAGTTAGAGCCGGTGAGGGAAATGGTCTCGATCCGCACGGCGACCCAAAACCATAAAGGAGCTGTGAACAATGAAGGTAAAAACAAAAGTTAAAGCGGGTGAGGGAAGCGGTCTTGATCCCTACGGCCAACGATAAAGGAGTTATGAAGATGAAAGTCAAAACAAGTCTTAAAGCCGGTGACGGAAGTCACATCGATCCCAATGGTGACGGCGCGGGTCTCGATCCGCACGGCAATCCTTGAACATCATGTCCATCGCCTTCTCCCGTTCCATGCGACTCTTCGATGCGTCCGACTTTCGCGGACCCATTCTCAGCATCGTTGTGGCCGTGATTGTTCTGGGAGGCTGGTTTGTTTGGGCATGGCAAGCGCGCGTCTCGCTCTATGAAGTCGCTAACACTGCACGACTTGAAGTTGAGCACGCCGCTTATCCGATTGAAGCGCAGGTGTCCGGTCGAGTCGTCAATAACAATCTGGTGCTCGGACAGCGAGTGCAAGCCGGCCAGCTCCTCGTTGAACTTGACGACTCTTCCGAACGACTCAAGCTTGCGGAACAGCAGGCGCAACCAGTCGCGCGCGAATCCCAGGTGGCTGCCTTACGCAGTGAGATAGCAGCCGGTGAAAAGGCCCTCAACGAGGCGCGACAAACAGCCAGCGCCGCGTTGGACCAGGCGCGCGCACAGTTGCGAGAGACAGAGGAAGCCGCGCGCTTTGCGCACATCGAAGAGGATCGTTTGAGTACTTTGCGTGCGAGCGGGCTCATTTCCGAGCTCGAGCTTCTGCGCCTCAAGTCAGAAACACAAAAGCGCGATGCGGCCGCGGCTAGTGCGCGACTCGCAGTTGTAAAGTTGGAACAGGAACATCGGACCATTGGCCGCGATCGCGAGGCGCAACTCGAACGACTCAGAGGTGAGATCACACGCATCGAGGGCCAGCGGGTTACCGATCAGGCCACCATCAAAAGGATGGAGCATGAGATCGGCAATCGACGCGTTGAGGCGCCGGTGAGTGGACAGATTGGCGAAGTTGCCGAGCAGCATCCGGGAACGTTTGTGCAGGCCGGTGCCAAGCTGGGCGCAATCATTCCCGAAGGCGGCTTGAAGATCGTTGCGTATTTTCCACCAGCGTCTGCGTTGGGCCGCATTCAGCCCGGTCAGCCGGCGTTACTTCGACTCGATGGTTTTCCGTGGGGCCAGTACGGAACCTTGGCAGCGACAGTGACGACTGTAGCTGGTGAAGCGAAAGACGGACGCGTGCGCGTCGAATTGCAAATGCTTCGCGATCAGGTGGTCGCGATACCGCTCCAGCACGGACTGCCTGGAACAGTCGAGATCGAAGTTAGAAAAGTTTCGCCGCTAATGCTGGTCGTGGAATACATCGCAGCGTCTCTGAAATGACCATCCCTCTAGAAAGGAGAATCGCCATGAAGACCAAAACGAACGTCAAGGCTGGTTCATATCGCGCACGCGGCACGATGGGTGGCTTCTAGTCAAATCAGTTAAGGAGAATCGACATGAAAACCAAAACCAATGTTAAAGCCGGCTCATATCGTGCTCGCGGCGACTCAGGCGGCTTCTAGTCACACGAGGAGAAACGGCATGAAAACCAAAACTAATATCAAGGCTGGTTCATATCGCGCTCGCAGTACCATGGGTGGTTTCTAGTAACACTCAAAGGAGAGACGACATGAAAACGAAGACAAACATCAAGGCGGGGACTTATCGAGTAATTGGGAGCAGAGGAAGTTTCTAGAAAGGACAACTGAAATGAAAACCAGGACTAACGTCAAAGCCGGCTCTTATCGAGTTCGTGGTACGAGCGGAGGCTTCTAAGGAAAGGACAAATGACATGAAAACGAAGACCAACATCAAAGCTGGTTCCTATCGAGCTCGTGGTTCCACCGGAGGCTTCTAACAACACTTGCTTCCAGGTCAGACGACATCCCTGGACACGGTCAGTACCACCTGCGGTAGCGGGTGGGTGCGTAGCAGTTACGACGCGGTATGAGGCCAAGTCGCCACACGGCTGCGCACCCGCCCGCTATCGCAGGTGGTATTGACCGTGTCCAGGTTTAATTGCTCACTGCGTGTTTTGGAGAAGACTTGAAACTCTTAATTCCTGAAGTGGTCCAAACCTCGATGATGGACTGTGGGCCGGCGTCGCTCAAAGCCATGCTCGAGGGCTGGGGTATTCCGGTGAGCTACGGTCGTCTGCGCGAAGCTTGCCAGACGGACGTTGATGGCACCTCGATAGACACGCTCGAAGACGTCGGTGCGCAATTGGGCCTGAGCACCGAGCAGATCATGGTCCCGGTCGATCATTTGCTGCTCGAGTCGGCCAACACATTCCCCGCGATCGTGGTGGTGATGCACCCAAGTGGCGTCACGCATTTCGTCATCGCCTGGCGCAAGCATGGAAACGTTGTGCAGTTGATGGATCCCGCGATAGGTCGTCGCTGGGTATCGTGCCGCCATTTTTTGAATGAGCTTTATGTGCACAAACTGCCAGTTCCCGCTGCCGACTGGCGTGAGTGGGCCGGCTCGAATGAGTTTCTGAATCCGCTTCGTGAGAGGCTTGATCAACTGCGCATTTCATCCGCGACGCAGACGCGCTTAATAGAACAAGCTACGAGTGATAGCACCTGGCGCGGACTCGCGACTCTGGATGCGACGACGCGTATGCTCGCTGCGATCGTGCGAGCGCGGGGCATTAAGTCCGGCGCGCAAGCAGCACGGATGCTGGAGGCCCTCACTCAAAACGCTCATCACGATGGGCTCACGATCCCTTCGTCTTACTGGTCAGTGCGGCCACTGCCGTCCGATTCGGACGACGAGCAATTACTTCTACGCGGCGCTGTGCTTGTACGTGTAAAAGGAGTTCGGACTGTGGAGAGTGACGAGCGACCACTCTCGCCCGAGCTTGTCGCAGCTCTCAACGAGCGTCCGTTGCGACCGATGCGTGAGTTGTTCCGCATGTTTCGCGCTGACGGAGTGCTGATGCCGTTGGCGCTCTTGCTCGCTCTCGCGGTGGCGGCCGGCGGCGTGATTTTTGAGTCGCTCTTGTTTCGCCGCCTACTCGAAATCGGAAATGAGTTGGTCCTATCTCGACAGCGGCTCGGAGCTGCCGGTTTTCTTTTGCTGTTCCTCGTTGCGCTGTTGCTTTTGGATCTGCCACTCGTCTCTGCCGCGTGGAATCTCGGCCGGCGTTTAGAGATGCGTTTGCGCATCGCGTTTCTCGAGAAGCTTCCGCGTCTCAGCGATCGCTATTTTCATAGTCGTCTCACTTCCGACATGGCAGAGCGCGCGCAGAGCATTCATCGGCTTCGCATGTTGCCGGAGGTTGGAAGCCACCTCATGCGCGCTGTTTTCACGCTCGTGGTGACGATTGTGGCGATCGTCTGGCTCAGTCCTTCGAGCAGATCACTTGCGATCGTTGCGGCTGCTGTCATCGTCGCGATTCCGGTGCTGGGCAATCTGTTTTTGTCCGAGTACGACTTGCGCGCGCGTACTCATGCAGGCGCACTGAGTCGCTACTATCTCGGCGCACTACTCGGACTCGTACCGATTCGCACGCACAGTGCAGAGCGGGCTGTGCGTCTCGAGCATGAGAGTTTGTTGGTCGAATGGACACGCGCCGCGCGCTCGGTACAAAAAGGCGTTGTCGCGGTTGAAGGTCTGCAACTATTCGCCGGGTTCGGGCTGGCAGCACTGCTCTCCTACAACTACGTAGTGAACGAAAGTCAGATCGGCGCCGCGGTGCTGATCATCTTCTGGGGCTTGAGTCTTCCGGTGATCGGCCAGGACGTCGCGACTCTGGCTCGTTACTATCCCGCCTTTCGTAACATCACTCTCCGCCTGCTCGAACCGATGGGCGCGATCGAAGAAGAGAGCATTGAACGAAATAGAACAAGTCAGGAAGAAGGGCTTGCTCCCGCTGCTGGTGTATCGATCGACTTGCGCGACATCAGCGTCGTTGCGGCAGGTCACACAATTCTCGAAGACATAAACCTGCGCGTCGAACCAGGCGCGCAGGTCGCTATCGTTGGCTCATCGGGCGCCGGCAAATCGAGTCTCTTCGGTTTGCTTCTCGGCTGGCATCGCGCTTCGCAGGGCGAGGTACTTGTCGACGGCCATGCTCTTGACGGACGACAACTCGAAGAACTCCGTCGCCAAACTGCATGGGTTGATCCGTCTATCCAACTTTGGAATCGCTCGTTGCTGGAGAACCTTCGTTACGGCGCCAACGACAACTCAATGACATCGATCGGTAACGTGATCGACTCAGCCGATCTCGATCACACGCTGCAACAACTGCCCGATGGGTTTCAGGCGATCCTCGGTGAAGGAGGCGCACTCTTGTCTGGTGGCGAAGGCCAGCGCGTTCGACTCGGCCGCGCGATGCTGAGGCCGAAGATCAGACTCGTACTTCTCGACGAATCATTCCGTGGTCTCGATCGCGAAAGTCGACACCGGTTATTAGCCCACGCGCGCAAGGCATGGCCCGCAGCAACTCTGCTGTGCATCACTCACGACATCAGTGCGACACGTTCATTCGAACGGGTGCTGGTTGTTGATGCGGGGAAGATCATTGAAGACGGATCGCCTGACGAGCTGTTGAGACAAGCAGACTCACGTTACAAGGATTTGCTACACGCAGAAGAGTCCGTGCGGCGAGGAGTCTGGTCCGGTGTCGCGTGGCGACGAATGCAATTCAAAGACGGTCAGCTCCACGAGTTGACTGAAAAGAAGGTGAAGGTAGTTGCATGACTGCGGATCTGATGCAATTGTGGTGGCCTCCGGAACGACTGGCCGAAGCACTCGAGGCGCTGGGCCGCTTGAGCAAACTCTCTCGCGGCTCCACTCACATCACGCACCTCCCTGACGAGCTACACCCGAACAACGATGAAGCACTCGGAGAATGGATCAGTGCGAACGCAGACCTTCTCAACCTCGAAGCGCAACCGGTTTTCGCCTCGTATGCTGAGCTCGAGCAAGTTGTTTACTCTCTTGGACCAGCATTGATTCGCCTTCGAATCGGTAACGAGGTCCGCTTCCTCGCGCTGCTCGCGGGTGGATCGCGTCGGGCAATTCTCCTCGATCCAGGTCTCAAAAAGCGCAAAGTGTCGACGAGCATTATCTGCTCGGCGTTGCGCGAGCCACTCGAACTTCCGTTAACACCACAACTGGATTCTCTACTTGAAAATGTTGGCGTCGCACGACGTCGTCGTGGCAAAGCACGGCAGGCGATCCTGCGCGAGCAGCTCAGCGCGTTCACGATCGGTGGTTTCTGGGCATTGCGACTGCCTCCGGGAGCGAGCTTCTTTCGCCAGCTACGACACGCGGGAGTGCAGCGTAACACCGCGATACTCGCCGTCGCGCATGCGGCGCAATATGCGTTGTCGTTGATGGCCTGGTTCGTGATCGGTCGTGCTGCGCTCCAGGGACGACTTGATTATGCAACTCTGGTCGCGTGGGCCATGATTCTTTTGACCACGATCCCTTTACGTTTATTGACCACGTGGAAGCAAGGCGTCTCCGCGATCAGAGCGGGAGGCTTGCTCAAGCAGCGTCTGCTTTACGGCGCCCTTCGACTCAACCCCGATCAGATCCGCCATCAAGGCGCCGGTCAACTCCTGGGTCGCATCGTCGAAACAGACGCAGTCGAGACGATGGCATTGAACGGCGGCTTTCACGGTTTGCTGGCCATAATCGAGCTCACTATGGCGGCGGCAGTGCTGAGTATGGGAAGCGGCGGGTGGTTACATGCCGGGCTGCTTTTGGTTTGGACCGGTCTGGCGCTCTTGATTGGGTGGACTTATCTCAGCAAGCGCCGGCAGTGGATGGAACAGCGAATGTCCATCACCAATGATCTCGTCGAGAGTATGGTTGGACATCGAACCCGCCTGGCCCAGGAACCACGTGAGCACTGGCACGACGCAGAAGATCGATCGCTGGAGCATTACTTTCGCTCGTCGAAGCAGATGGATCGGATCGCGGTTCTCTTATCGACACTGCTTCCGCGCGGTTGGCTCGTGATCGGAATTGCCGGACTGGCGCTCAACTTTGTCCGTGGCAGTAGTTCCACGGGCCTGCTCGCGGTTGGTTTAGGTGGCGTCCTCCTCGCTTACTCGGCGCTGAGGCGGATGGCCGCCGGAATCTCCCAACTCACCGATGCCGTAATCGCATGGCAGCAAGTCGCGCTGATCTTTCATTCCGGCGCACTGAAGAATTCAAACAAGTCGGAATCAACTTTAGTGAGTGGTCTGAACGGCAGCCTGGAAACCGGCGCGGTACTTCTTGACGGACGTGATCTTGCGTTTCGATATTCAGATCGCACAGAAGCCGTGATCAGCGGTTGTGATCTGCGCATCAAGGCTGGAGACAAACTACTGATTGAAGGGCCATCCGGTGGTGGCAAGTCGACACTCGCGTCGCTGCTGGTTGGATTACGACAACCTGATTCCGGTCTGTTGTTGCTGCGTGGATTTGATCGTCGCACGTTAGGCGACGCGAACTGGCGCCGTCTGGTTGTGAGTGCGCCGCAGTTTCATGAGAACCACGTGTTGAGCGAGACGTTCGCTTTCAATTTATTGATGGGCCGTCGCTGGCCCGCGCGGCCTGAGGATCTCGAGGAGTGTGAGGCGGTCTGCAGGGAGCTCGGGCTCGGGGATCTGATCGATCGAATGCCGGCCGGACTCAATCAAATGGTCGGTGAAACGGGTTGGCAACTTTCACATGGCGAACGAAGCCGTCTCTATATTGCCCGCGCGTTGCTACAGCGCGCGGACCTGGTCTTACTTGACGAGAGTTTCGCCGCATTGGATCCCGAGAATCTGCGGCGAGCGTTGACCTGTGTCTTGAATCGAGTTCAGACACTGGTCGTGATCGCACACCCTTAAATTCTTAGAAAGGAGGACGCGCCATGAAAACAAAGACTGGAGTTAAAAGCGGTGCAGGAGTTCGAATGGATGACAACGGTTAATTTCGAGAAAGGAGGCAGCCAAATGAAAGTCAAAACCAGCGTGAAATCCGGAGTCGGAGCGCGGATAGACGACAACGGCTGATCTGATAAATGAATGGCACACCTTGGCCACGGATTACACGGATTGATTACTGATCAGCGCTGATCCGTATCAAAATCCGTGTTATCTGTGGCTTCGCCTTGCAGTGCGGAAAGAAAGCACCAAAGATGTGACGCACACACTCCACAATAGAAACTTAACCACTAACACCATGAGATTGCCCGGTTCGGACGCCGTTTGCCGCAACGTCTCTTCGAGTTGGCCCACAAAACTACTGGTCATCAATCCTGAGAAGTAGGCCCACGCCAAAACAAGAAACAGTGCACCCCACGACTTCGATCGGTAAGCAGCCCACCCACCGACAAGCAACAACGCACCCGCTAGATAATCCTCAAACATCGTAGTGAAGTTGACGGTCCAGTGACTGATACCTCGCCGCCCCGTCTCCAGCACCGGAAGCAGCACGCCAATCACAAACGCGGCAATGACTTCGAATCTCATACATTAGTTACTATATTAGCTGAGAACCTGTTTGGTCCAATTATTGAGGACTAGTAAGATTCCTTAATATAAACTTTAGAATTCGTTTGCGTCGCCGAACAACCGGGCCTTCCGAAACTTGATTCGGGAGCGCAGCAACGCTACTAACCCAAAGACAACAAAGCCACACGCAAACAGCATGGCCCAGTGCTGCCTGAACGGAATGCGGTTCATCCTGTAGCTCAGGTGTACCGTGTTCAGTCGGTATTCTTCTATGACGATGGATCCAAGCATCCCAACCATTACTGCAACAAGACTCACACCTGCTGCCATAGTAAGTGTCATGATCCAGAAGCCGGTGTCGTCATCGTGAAATCGTCGACGAATGCGTCCAGCGAAGATATATGCCACGAATAAATACAAGACACCGAAGCTGAAGATTACCACGCCATCGACAATAGGATCCCGATCCAAACTGTATTGATGAACGGTGGCGACGTCGATGCCATGATGTTCCGCGATACCTTGAAACAGTGTCTGCATGCATTCAGCCTGTTTCTGATTCCACTCCGGACGGAGTCCGAAATGCATATCGGCCCACCTGATCGACATATCTTCGGCGGTTACAGCGTCGAAGCGCAGATGCCGTCGATCCCATGAATGGCTATCTTGTTCACTCCAGACGCAATCCTGGCTAACGGGATGATCTCCAGGTCGAGCGCACCCGATGAGAGTGATGGTCGCTATTAGGAGAAGCAACCGTTTCATGATGTGAGTTAGACACCCGTAACCTCGCGAAGTTCCTACGTTGCACGCTCGTAGTTCCACTAATTAAAAGTTATACTGCTGGCTCCCCCTCCTAGTACCGCACAAACACAAGCCTGCGGAGATCGATTTCCGATTGGCCGCGCATTGAACGCTCTTCGCCCGGGTTGTGCGGTGCCGGAGTGCGCCATTTGGTTGAGGTTTTTAATGAATAGAAGAGTTGATTTAAGAGAGTTCAAGTTAGTCGTCTTCTTCTGCGCTCTCACCGTGTTACTAACGATCGGTGTGATTGGTTTTTGGGAGGTTGCATTACGTCCGTCTTTCTTCGGGTGGGTTGACACGCATTATCCCGGTAATGAAAACGTGCAACGCCGTTGGGATATCAAGCAACGCGTCGAACACTTTGCTATCTCGTTCATGGTTGACGCGCTCGTGGTAACGCTGCTGCTGCGCCTGGTGTACCGAAAACAGCAGCAACTACGCGAGAGTGAAGAGCGTTATCGCGCGCTCTTTGAACAGGCTAGGGACGGCATCGGCGTGGTCCGCTTGTCAGATCATCATCTGGTTGAAGCCAATAACAAAGTTTGTGAGATTCTCGGTGTCTCGCAACAGGACTGTGTCAACCAAAACATCCTCGAGCTTTTTCGAACCACAACACCACACGCACAATCTCAGCTCTTGATGTCGTCGAATGGTCATTCTTCGGTGGAGAGTGAGTTGGTAATCCAAACTCCCGAGGGCCAACCTCGTCCCGTTGCCGTTTCCTTTACTCCGCTAACGACCGGCGGTGAAGAAGTGATGATCATGTCTATGCATGATCTCTCGGCGCGTAAGAAACTCGAAGCCGAGCGCGAAGAGATGCAGCGACAGCTTTACCAGTCTTCCAAGCTCGCGTCGATTGGCGAGCTTTCCGCGGGCGTTGCGCACGAGATCAATAATCCGCTAAACGGTGTGATCAATTTCGCTCAGCTTCTCAAAGATGAAGAGACGCCGCGTTCTGAGTTCGAGCAGCAGATGATTGACGGCATCATCGATGAGGGCGAACGCATCGCCAGGATCGTGCGTGGCCTGCTGGCTTTTGCTCGCGCTGACCCGCACGAGCTGCGACAGGTACACTTCGCCGAATCGATCAACGCCTCGATCGCGCTTTTCGGACGTCAGTTTGAAAAGGACGGCATTACTGTAGAGATCGATCTGCAACCGGATCTGCCGATGGTTCGGGCTGACGGCTCACGTCTCCGGCAGGTCGTGGTAAACATGATCAGTAATGCGCATCACGCGCTTAAAGCGAAGCCGGCCGATTCTGTTGAAGGAAAATTATTCCGAATCACTGCACGCCGTGCGGGCGAGAACGTGCGCGTTGAGTTTTACGACAACGGCATCGGGATCAAACGCGAAGATCTCGCCAAGGTATTCGATCCGTTCTTTACCACGCGACGCGAAACCGGCGGCACTGGCCTTGGTCTGAGTATCAGTTTCGGAATCATTCGCGATTTCGGCGGTACGATCAAGGTGGAAAGCGAGGAAGGAAAATACACACGATTTATCGTCGAGCTTGCCGCGGTCGAAACGATCGAGCTTGGAAACGGTCAGTACCACCTGCGGTAGCAGGTGGGTGCGCAGCCGTTGGGCGATTATTGAGGGCTACGCACCCACCCGCTACCGCAGGTGGTACTGACCCTTTCCAAGAGCAATCTCCAACTTTGACAGAGCGTTAAATATGCCTAACGTGCTACTAGTCGACGACGAGCCCAACATTCGCCTAACGATGGGAGAGTTTTTGAGGCGGGCTGGCTACTCTGTATTGATAGCGGCGGACTACGACAGCGCCGTCACGCACAAAGCTGAAGACCTCGATGTTGCTGTGGTCGACGTTAACCTGCCTGGCAAGAGCGGCATCCAGTTGTTGCAGCAACTGTGCAACGCAAAGATTTATATTCCCGTCATCATGATTACGGGTGAGCCAAACTTATCCGTGATACCGGAGATCGTGCGCGCGGGCGCATATGATTTCATCGCTAAACCGATCATCAAAGACGTGTTGCTCAACGCCGTCGCGCGTGCAGCAGAGAAGAAACGCCTCACTGACGAGAAGCGCAGGCTCGAACAGGAGATAAAACGCTACGCTGAAGAACTCGAGATGCGCGTCGACGAGCGCACCGCCGAGCTCATCGAAACTCACAAACGTCTCGTAACTCAGGAACGCATCGCCGCTCTCGGACGCGCCGCGGCCCAGGTAGCTCACGAGGTAAAGAATCCGCTCGCCGGATTGCTGCTCTACTCACTTCACCTCAAAGAAAAATCCAGTAACTTTTCGGAGACCCAAACCTATTTGGTAGATAAGATCGTCGACACTATCAAACATCTCAACAGCAGAGTTGAGCAGATACTTGGCTTCGCGCGGCCGGTTAACCTCACCCTCGTTTCCGGAAATCTAAACCAGCTTATAAACGATGTGCTGGAGTTACTGCGACCACAGTTAACCGCAAACAACGTCGAGGTCCGACTGTCGCTGGACCAGCAGCCGGCTTACGCAATGCTCGACCAATCCTCCCTGCGCGGAGCTTTGATTAATCTCATGCTGAATGCGATTGAAGCCATGGGAGAGGGCGGCACGTTGAGTATCGCGATCGATCACATGGGCCAGTCGCTGCGACTCGAAATCGCCGACACCGGGCACGGGATCAATGAGGAAGAAGCCAAAAAGATATTCGAGCCTTTCTATACGACGAAAGAACAGGGACTCGGTCTCGGTATGCCTTACGCTAAAAAGATCATCGAGCAACACGGCGGTACGATTTCGCTAAACAGCCGACCCGGAGAAGGCACCACGATCTCCATCGTGCTACCGGCCGCACAGACGGAGGTTGCTCATGCCTCCTAGTCGCGTGCTTGTCATTGACGACGAGGCGAGCATTACCGATGCGCTGCGTTTGATCTTACTTGACCTGGGCCATCACGTAGACTCAGCTAAAAACGGCAGCCAGGCGAAAGCTCTAATCAAAGGTTCTCCTTACGATCTCGTCTTTACGGACTTGCGTCTTCCTGACACCAGCGGCATCGACTTGCTCACCATCATTAAAACCGATACTCCAAACACGCAGGTCATAGTAATGACGGCGCACGGCTCGCTCGACATCGCCATCGACGCGATCAAACACGGCGCTTTCTACTATATCGAGAAGCCTTTCACTCCCGCCCAGGTAACGGCGCTGATCGAACGTGCCCTCGAATTCGAGGCCATCAAGCGCGAAAACCGAAGCCTGAAGACGGCGCTAATCGGAGATGGTGACGATTTCAAAATTATCGGCCGCGATCCGAAGATGCGGCAAATCCACGCCATCATCCGCACGGCTGCGCCTTCCGATGCTTCGGTATTAATAGAAGGAGAGTCAGGGACAGGAAAAGAGTTGATTGCGGCGGCCTTCCACTTTCAGAGTTCGCGCGCAGAAATGCCTTTTATGCGTATCAACTGCGCCGCCATTCCGCAGGAGCTGATCGAATCCGAGTTGTTTGGCTATCGAAAAGGTGCATTCACAGGAGCTGATCGAGACAAGCATGGTCTGATCGAAGCGACTGCGGGAGGCACGCTGCTCCTCGACGAGATCGCCGAGATGCCGATTCATCTGCAAACGAAATTACTGCGCGTGCTACAGGAGAGAAAACTCCGTCGACTCGGCGACGATCAGGAAATCAGCGTCGATTTCCGACTCCTCTCTTCGACGAATCGCGATACCGCACAGATGATTCAGGAGGGCACGCTGCGCAAGGATCTCTACTTTCGCATCAGCACGATCAAGGTGAAAGCACCGCCGTTGCGTGAACGACTCGACGATGTACCGCTGCTCGCTAATCGCTTCCTCGAACACTACACAGAAAAGTACAAGAAGCGAATTCGGGAGGTTTCCACTCCGGCGTTTGCTTTGTTGATGCGGTATGACTGGCCGGGGAATGTGCGCGAGCTCGAGAGTGTCATCGAGCATGCGGTGCTGTTTGCGACGGGTGATAAGTTGATGCCCGAAGATTTACCCGAGCAACTTCACACCACGCACACGAGCGAGTTCCGTTGTGTTATTCCACCATACTTCACGATGGAAGAGATCGAGCGCGAAGCGATTGCGCAGACGCTCGAACGAACTGGTGGAAACGTCAAACGAACCGCCGAGATCCTCAACTATCACCGGCCCAGGCTCTATCGAAAAATGAAGACCTTCGGTCTGCGCGGCGGCGCAGATACCGAATAAGCATTTCACGCAAAGGCGCAAAGATCGCAAAGACGCAAAGGCGCGCCCGAGAATTTGACCCGCCTTAGCGCCTTTGCGATCTTTGCGTCTTTGCGTGAAATGTTCCGTGGTGGAACACTCTGACCTCACATCAACCCAAGTTGGAACAACCCACAAACCAGTCTGCGTGTTTTTGTGACTTCTACTTACAGGCACAGCCTTTGCACAAGCGCCCACTCAACAGATGAACTTCCGATGAAGCCTCGTCACCTCCTTCGTTAGGTCCGCGCGGCGCGATCAAACTCATTCCATGAGGTAAAAAATTTTAATGAATAGTAGAAACGCTTTACGGCGCTTGCAGTTGCTCTGCGCCGGAGCCGCTGCGCTACTCGCTGTGTCGAGCGCGCACGCTCAAACGTCCCCTCCAACTACATGCGAGCGGACGGTCAAGGCCGATGTGGTCGCGTTGGACCAGGCCTTGATTTACAACCGTCTCGGCGCAATCAATCCGGCGGGTATGATCTATGCACTGAAGCGCGATGTCGTCGCGATTGACCCGTCGAAAGGCCTGGTTGCCGGTAACGTTCAACTGCGTCCCGGCAAGCGTCCACGCCCGATCGCATTGCGCATGAACGTTGGAGATTGTCTCCAAATCAACTTTCAAAACCTGCTAGCACCCGATCCGGCTAACGTTAATTCATTTGCTGCCAACAACGCGCCAGCTACACGCACGGCGTCAGCGCACATCATGGGCCTGCAACTCGTCGGCACGATTCAGTCTGACGGCTCGAACGTCGGACAGAACCCGAGCAGTCTGGTTGCGCCAGGCGCGTCGGCCAGTTACACCTACATCGCGCAGCGCGAAGGCAATCACCTCGTTTATTCAACCGCCGCAACGACAGGCGGTGAAGGTGACGGCGGCTCCCTCGCGATGGGCCTTTTCGGTTCAGTAAACGTCGAACTGAAAGGCGCCGAGTGGTATCGCTCGCAGTTAACGGCGGAAGAGTTGGCACTCGCGACCGCGAAGAACGCGGATGGTACGCCACAGAAAACCGCGGGCGGACAGCCGATTCTGAACTATGACGCTGTTTATCCGGCGGGACACCCGCGCGCGGGCCAGCCGATCGTGAAGATGCTCGATGCCACAAACAACATCGTGCACACCGATTTGAATGCTGTTATCACCGGCCCCAACAAGGGCCGCTTTCCCGCAGGCAGTTACAAACCAAACGCCGTGGAACCTGACCGCGATCAGCCGTTCCGCGAGTTCACCGTTGTCTATCACGACGAGATCAAAGCCATCCAGCCATTTCCGCAGTTTGAAGATCCCGTTCTTTCGCACACGCTCTACAGTGTCAAAGACGGTTTCGCTATCAACTACGGAACGGGCGGCATTGGACCGGAGATTCTCGCGAATCGTCTCGGCGTCGGTCCGATGGCCAACTGTACTGAATGTAAATACGAAGACTTCTTCCTGTCGGCGTGGGCTGTTGGCGACCCGGCACAGATCGTCGATGTCCCGGCGAACACGACTGACGGCAACGGCAACTTGATCAAAGGCGCGAAGGCGTCGAAGGTTCTGTTCCCGGATGATCCGTCAAACGTGCACCACAGCTACATCAACGATCACGTGAAGATGCGCGTGGTCCATGCTGGTCCGAAAGAGCACCACATTCACCACCTGCACGCGCATCAGTGGTTGAATACGCCTGATAGCGACAACTCGAGCTATCTCGATAGCCAGGCGATGGGCCCCGGCTACTCGTTCACTACCGAAATCGCGCACGGTGGTTCGGGCAATAAAAACAAAACTCCGGGCGACTCAATCTTCCACTGCCACTTCTATCCGCACTTCGCACAGGGCATGTGGGAACTGTGGCGCTCGCACGATGTCTTCGAAGAAGGCACACAGCTCGACGGCGATGGCAAGCCGGTGAACGGCGCACGTGCGTTACCTGACGGTGAGATCACCGCTGGCACTCCGATTCCCGCGCTCGTGCCGTTACCGACGATCGCGATGGCTCCGATGCCAACCGCGCAGTTCAAAGGTTTTCCGTTCTACGTTCCGGGCGTCGCCGGACACCGTCCGCCGCACCCGCCGCTCGACACGATCGACGACGGTGGTTTGCCGCGTCACGTCATCGTCGGCGGCGAGGCCGAGAGCGTTGAAACGCGTCTCGATTTCAGTAAAGAGATCTTAGTCGCCGAAGCGAAGGCGGTTCCCGAAACAGGAACACCTGACGAAATCGCGGCGATGAACTTTCACGCGCAGAAGCAGGTTGCGAGTTTCAAACCTGACGGCACTGCCGCCAGCTTCGCGCTGAATGGTCTGCCGGCCAAGCCGGGCGCTCCGTTCGCGGATCCGTGTCGCGATGACAATGGTAACGCGTTCGGTAATCCACGACTGTACAAAGGCGCTGCGATTCAGCTTGATCTCAAACTGAATAAAGCTGGTTGGCACGCTCCGCAATCGCGCATTCTTACACTCTGGGGCGATGTCGCTGCGACTCTGAATGGCACTCGTGCACCGGAGCCGTTGTTCTTCCGCGCGAACACGAACGACTGTATTACGTTCCAGCACACGAACCTGGCACCAAACAACTACGAGCTCGACGATTTCCAGGTGCGCACGCCGACCGACATCATGGGTCAGCACATTCACCTCGTGAAGTTTGACGTGACCTCGTCAGACGGTGCGGGCAATGGTTGGAACTACGAAGACGGCACGTTCGCTCCAGACGAAGTCATCGAGCGAATCAACGCAATCAATGCCGCCGGTGGTTTGCAGGCCTTCAACAGCACGACGAAGACTCAGCTAACCGCCAAGCCACATCCGTTCTTCGGCACCCTCGGCGCACAGACGACGGTGCAACGCTGGTTCGCCGATCCGACGTTGAATCTGGCGGGTAAAGATCGCACGCTCGGTACGGTCTTCACACACGATCACTTTGGACCTTCGACGCACCAGCAGACCGGCCTCTATGCCGGACTCGTCACGGAGCCTCAAGGTTCTGTTTGGAAACATAACGAAACGGGCCAGACATTAGGCGGACGCTTCGACGGTGGTCCAACAACGTGGCAGGCCGTTATTCAGACGCAGAACACTGCTGACAGCTATCGCGAGTTCCTGCTCGAGTTCGCCGACTACACGCTTGCTTACAAAGCTGGTGGTGGCGTCGACGGCGCAGGCAAAGCGACTCCCGATCCGGCGAATGCTATTAACCCGCCGGTGCGAGACGAAGCTGCGCTCCCGATCAACATCAAGAAAGCTGATGTGTGCCCGGGTGGCGTTCCGCTTCCGTGTCCTGAAGCAGTTTCAGCAGCCGACCCCGGTACGATGGTGGTCAACTATCGCAACGAGCCTGTCGCACTGCGCGCACAGGATCCTTCGTCGAACACGCAGGCTGCCGGTGACGCAGGCGATCTCTCGCAGGTTTATCGTTCGGATGTCACACGCGCGAATCCGGACCTGAACCAGCAACCTAATTTCTATCCAAACCTGACGGGCGGTTTGCAAGGTGGTGATCCGTTCACTCCGATGCTGCGCGCCTATGAAGCCGACAAGGTGCAGGTTCGCATTCTCGTCGGTGCTCATGAAGAAGGTCACAACTTCAGCATCCACGGGCAGAAGTGGCTCTACGAGCGCACCGATCCGAATTCGGGTTACCGCAATTCGCAGATGATGGGCATCTCCGAGCACTTCGAGTTCGAGCTGCCGGGTATCGCGGCAATCAAGGGTGCAACTCCCTTTGTCGATTACCTGTACCAGCCGGGTAGCTCAGTAGATAACCAGTGGAACGGAGTATGGGGTCTGTTGCGCGCATATCGTGGCGCCGCCGGCCTCCAGCCTGATCTTCAGTTGCTGCCGAACAACCCGACCGGCGCGGCGAAGGCTGCTGACAACAAGAAAGACTTCAATGGCACTTGTCCGGCGGCCGCACCGAGCCGCAAGTTCAGCGTGACCGCAGTGGCTGCGCAGAATGCACTGCCTGGCGGAACGCTCGTTTACAACGACCGCACGAACCAGGGTGGCAAACTGCACGATCCAACGGCGATCATGTATGTCCGCACAAACGATATCGACGCTGCGACCGGTAAGCTTAAAGCCGGCGTACCCGTTGAGCCGCTCGTGCTAAGAGCAAATGCGGGCGACTGCCTTGAAGTGACGCTGTTCAATCAATTGCCGACCAACGTTCCCGATCAGCCTGGCTGGAACACGCTGCCGATGATCGTTGAAGATTTCAATGCGAATCAGGTGAAGCCGTCCAATCAGGTTGGTTTGCACCCCCAGCTTGTTGCTTACGATGTGGTGTCCAGTGATGGCGCTAACGTCGGCTTCAACGTGGTGGGTAATCCTGAATCGTATACTCCTGACGGTCGTCAGACCGCGAAGCCGGGTGAGTCAGTCAAGTACAAATGGTACGCGGGCGACATCCGCATGAACGGCACGACGAAGGTTGCTACGCCGGTCGAGTTTGGCGCGACCAACCTGATCTCGTCAGACCCGATCAAGCACTCGAACAAGGGCGCTATCGGTTCACTCATCATCGAGCCGCAGGGTTCGACCTGGATTGAAGACGCAAACTCGCGCGCGCAGGCGACCGTCAGCAAGACTGACGGCACCTCGTTCCGTGAATTCGTTCTTCAGTTCCAGACCGACGTCAACCTGCGTCGCAGTGACTTGCAGGGTGATGCGGCCGCAGTGCCGAACGTTGCGGGAGAAGAGGATGCTGAAGACTCCGGTCAGAAGGCGCTCAACTATCGCAGCGAACCGATGTGGAAGCGTATGGGCTACGAGCCTGACCTGCCACTCGAGGAGACTCGTGCGGTCGATTTCACGAATTCGCTTTCGAACGCACAGGCAGGTGGCGATCCTGTAACGCCTGTGTTCACGGCCAAGGCTGGAACGCCTGTTCGCTTCCGCGTGCTCAATTCGAATGGCCACGCGCGCAACAACGTGTTCCAGGTTCACGGTCATATCTGGCAGCAGGAGCCGTACATCAACAACTCGACCCAGATTGGCAACAATCCGCTCTCTGAGTGGAAAGGCGCCCAGCAGGGTCACGGTGCGTCAAATCACATGGACGTAGTTCCAGTGAATGGCGCCGGCGGAGCGCGTAAGGTTCCGGGTGATTACCTCTACCGTACGCAGTCGTCCTTCCAGTTCGACAACGGGCTGTGGGGCATCTTCCGCGTCACTCCATAACGGCAATTAGCCACAAAGAGGCACAGAAGGCACGAGGTTAAACCCTTGTGCCTTTTGTGTTTTTGGGCGGCCGGGGATCTATGTTGGTCCAAAACTAGGAAATGCTGGACCATTCGGTATCTTATCCAATGTCACGGAACGTCCTTAAGTTTGGAGAAGAAAAATTGAAATCTCTTGCCCCCCACAAGAATAACTGGCGTCGCGCTATCGCGACTGGCTCGCTGGTTGTAGCCGCTGTCCTATTACTAACAACGACCAGTTACATGGCCCCGAACACGGGCGCGATTTTCACCACGAACTCGAGCTGCAGTGGCACCAACGTCAACATCTTCGTCAGTAAGAGCGATGTGTTTGTCGATGGTGGACCAGCACATGAAGGCGCCGCGGGCCTGCCCGATGGCTTCTATTACATTCAAGTGACGGAGCCCGGCGGCACGTTGCTGGGGACGAGTGTCGGCAGCGCGAATCCCACTCCGGTTCACGTCACGGGTGGCGAATTCGACGTGTGTTATCAACTCGAAGCCGTCGTAATCAAAGCCAGCGATAGCACCCCCGGTTATGACGACACGACTAACGGTGGCGGTGAATACAAAGTCTGGGTCAGCCCGAACGCGGATTTCACAGGCAGCAAGACCGACAACTTCAAAGTGAAGCCGGAAGTTCCCGCAACCGGCACGCTCAATGTAAATAAGTTTTACGACGCGAATGCGAATGGTCTCAACGATGACGGCCAATTAATCACCGGCTGGAAAGTCCGAATCATCGACGACATCGAGCTGTTTCGGTTCACGCCCGTGAGCGTTGTTGTCGCTCCGGATGATTATGTCGTTTCTGAGTTTGATCCGGCCGAGACAAACTGGATTCACACCACGGCCAATCCTGTGAACGTCACCGTAGACGCCGGCGAAACAGAGACAGTCGAGTTTGGCAATCTATGTCTTGGACCAGGCGGCGGTCACACACTCGGATTCTGGTCCAACAAGAATGGACAGGCGACGATGAACGATGGCGGTTCCGTTTGTTCGGAGCTGACTCTTCTGAATGGTTTGTATTTGCGCAACGGCGCGGGCACGCGCATGAACTTCGGCTGTGATTACACGGCATTCAGGAATTGGCTGTTGAGTGCGTCGGCGACAAACATGGCCTACATGCTTTCCGCACAACTGGCGGCGATGGAGCTCAACGTCGAAGCCGGTTTCGTCAACGGTAATGCTCTCGTGTACGCGCCTGGGACAAACAGCGCGAACGGACTTGGCTTTGCGACGATCAGTGCCTTGATGTCGGAAGCGAATGCGGAGCTCACGTTACACGGAACCGCGTTAGCAGGTGACTCCTGGAGAACCTATCAGGAAGCGCTCAAGAACGCGCTCGACAAAGCGAACAACAACCAGACGTTCGTACAACCAACTCCCTGTGCGTTTACGTTCTGAGGGTTAGCAATTCAAATTATGTGAGGGGCGCCGGATTACTGGCGCCCCTCTTTTATTTGCGCTGTCATTGTTGGACACAGTCCAAGCAGGGATGCTGACTATTGAGACATCATGATGCCTGGCGGATTTGAAGCTGAATTTTATCCAATAACTGGAAGGCGAGATCCTTCTCATTCTGGCGGGTGAGTTGTTCATGCTCTTCAAAGGCCATCTGAATGTCATGCAAATCAAGATAGACAAGCCCCAGACAATAATGCGCGCGTGCATTGGGAGAGTCCATATCGATTGCTTGCTTAAAAGCCTTTATAGCCTCTGCGTAGCTTCCGATGTTGAAGTAGACAAGTCCAAGGTCGATGCGCAAATCCGCATCCTGAGGCGCCAACACGATCGCTCTTGCATAAACTTTTAAGGCATCGACAAATTGGCCCAGATCGTCGTATGCAGCGCCGAGATATTTATATGCGGTTACAAATTTCGGATGTAATTCGATCGCCGCTAAATACGCTTTGATCGCTTTTGAGAGTTGGCCCTCTGCTGCCAGCCGCACGCCTTTGTCAAAATGCATCTGGGCTTGCATGAGCGATTGGGAGTCTTGTCGCTTCAGGCGGTTAAATATATCTTCGAGCATCGTATCCTTATAAACTAATCAATATTCACTGACAGAAAGCACGGGAATCCCGCCGAGTCGTAACGCTGTCTTCACCTTATTCCGATCCAACTGGAGCGTGGAGGTACCGCTGCCGGAGGAAGTAAAAGTTGGAGCCAGGAAATCTCCGGTACTGTTGAATCTCGCTACGACAAACGCACCGAACGACGACCCATTACCACCACCACTGCGATCGAGTACGCCGCCGCCAAGCACGAGCACCAAACCATCGAACGTTTGACTTCCATTCATGGAGAGAGTTCCGGTGACAACTAGCAGTCCTTTGCCACCCGAATTGGGAAGAGAGACATCGCCATCGACGAACGTAAAGAGCCCGTCAGTAGTGCCGGTTCCGAAATCTGTCGGAGCAGCGTCACCGGCGGCCGTATTAAAGTAGCGGTCGCAACTTGAATTCGTACCGCTGCTACATCCGGAAAACTGCTGCTGAGATGCTTTTCTAAGTTGCTCAACAAATGCGCGGGCGCCATACACCGGATCTGACGTGGTCTGAAGCCATTTCGGCAGGAGACTCGAGTCGGTAGGGAGCGTAGCCTGCTTCAAATTCGGAATGAAACCCGTCGAGTCGCCCGTCAATGCGGTGGGGTTATTACTCTTTAAGTTTGAGAGATTGGTGAAATCGGGAGTGGTTGTGACCATGAAAGCAGGCAACGGCTGCCCGCCGGCATTGTCGAGACCAGAGTACACGTAGTTGGCGCTGCTACCGATCGATAGGGTCGATGAAGAGGTTGAATCATTGCCGGCGCCGCGGACCGCAAACGTTGCGACCGGATCGTAGTCAATGCCGAAGCGACTGACCATCATTTGCAGGTTCTTGGTAGCGCCATGCGGACCATAACCTACAACCTTGACGATCAGTCGACCCGGCTCGGGTGAGGAAACAGTCGTTTGCAGCGTGGTGGTCGTTCCGTTCACAGGCAGTTGAATAGTTTGGCTCGGCATCGTGAACAATGTGCCGATGCCTGCGACCTCAATCGTCTGATTCGGAAAATTAAGCGAGACAATACTGCCCGTCGAAGTGATGGATCCAAGGAATGTACCCTTAACCGAGACGGAAAGTGGTGAGCTGCTTCCGATCGGTAATGGTCCAGTTTCAGTAATCTGAAGCGTAAAGGTGGTCGTCTGGCTTGTGAAGTCGATGTTGGTATTGTTCTTTACACCTGAAAAGGCAAGAGAGCCGAGAGTTGGATTTCCATTGGTAGTGATGTTAGTAGAACTTTGCGGGGTATAGGTAACCGAGACGCCGCCACCCAAAGACAACGTGGATGAAGATGTGCTTATGGAATTACTGTTAAATGCGCCCGCGGTTGAATAAATAACTTCTCTCGAATTATCGGGATCACTGATGCCCGTGATCGCATATGCGATTCCATCGGTGGGAGAGTAATTCGGGCTTAAGGTTACGCGATTGGGACTGTCACTTGGATAGTTGTAAACGAGCCAACGAGAAAGTTGTGCTACGCCGGAACTGGGATTGTTGGATGTGCCGACATTGATAGCATTCTTGAAGTTCATTTTGATGGTGCCGTCGTTCGGATGAGGCGCAACATTGCCACGCAAGACGTTGAGCGCGTCCTGGAGACCGGCTTCGGCTGCATAATATGCTTGCATCTCGTCAGTAGAACTAATGGCGTTAGTCGTAGAGATCGTGGTGGTCAGTAGCAACATAAGGGCGCAGGCGAGGACGAGCAGAGAAGCGAAGAGGACGAGAATTAGCGCGGCGCCGCGTTCACTCTTCCGGTTGGTGTGATTGCAAGTTGGCATGAGGTCTCCTCATGAGAATGAGTATTAGTAATTATTGATATCGGCGTTCCGCAAATAAACGTCGGAAACGAGTTGAACGCGTGACGCTGGTTGATATCCAGGTGAACCCGGTGCGCCGCGTGCAGTCAGCTCGACGCAAACGCTAATCACTATGTACCTGGCATCGCTCTTTTGTGTGACTTCAGATGAGGCCGTTGTAATGTCGCAGTTGCCGTTCGAGGTGTAAGTAATTTTTGCCGGGTAATAGCGGATCTTCAGCGAGTCTACTCGGTTGGCAAGCACCGTCGTTTGATTTTGGGTGCCGATATCGAGACGCACGATGTAGCTGTCGCTTCCGGCACTGTAAAGAGAATACTTAACATCTTCGTTCCGGTCGCTGATGCTGTTGCTGGAGGTCTGGCTATCAAAAGCATTCAGGTTTGCCCTGACGCGAATGGCGGTGTCAGTAGAGTCAGCCGCAACGATGCCGTTATTCGCCAGACCAAAACCAGCGTTGGCGATCTCGCGCGTCATAATGTTGAGTGCGCGTTGTGTATCGGCCAACGCGTCTGTTTTCTGATTCTCACGAGCCCGCACATTAAAAGAGCTCGCCAGTAGACCAGTGGTCAGTCCGAGAAGCGTGAGGGCGATCGTCATTGCGAGTAGCAATTCGATCAGAGAAAAACCGCGATCCTGACGTGTATTGAGGGTTGCCATAAAAATACCTTCCACTTTTTAATGAGGGAGCTCACCCAAGGTTCGAGCCTGTCGACGAAGTGGTGCGCTTCGTATAGACGACAACTTGTCCGCGCATCCAGCCTTCATTCCCTGAGTAGACGCCACCGCTGGTGCTCCTGCCTTGAGGCGTGACCGTGATCGTAATGTCCTTTAGCGTAGTGGTGGTGTCTGTAACTGTTACGTCGACAGTGTAGGTTTGTGAGTCTGTTGGTCCAACCGTCACGACTTCCGACGACGAAATGCAGGAGGTGAAGGAACCGGCTCGCAGTTGTTCGAGCTTGCGTTGTGCGGCCATGACGGCGCCGGCGCGGATCGCTGCCGCGGAGTTGTACTTGAGCGCGTAAAAACCCAGGGGAAGTACACCGCAAACAACGATCATTAACATCACCATTGCGATGCAGGTTTCGATTAAGGTAAAGCCGCGATCCTCTTTGTGCTTTCGTATTTTCATGAGGTTTGCCTTTTGTGCGGAATCAATTGGTCACGTTTACTTTGACCGTTATCGAGGAGCCGCACTGTGAAGTGAATGTTACGTTGTACGGGCCACGCAAAGTGTTTTTGGACACGACGGAAAAGTTTTGGCCGGTGGAAACCATTTGCGAGGCTGGAGAAACCGTCAGGTTGGAAGGGAATGTCGCTACTACAAGACTGGAACCATTCATGCTGACTTGAATGCTGCCCGTCGCGCCGCCATTCTTTTTGATACTGATACTTGATGAATTAACGTGGATGTTACAGGAGGGTGGGCCCGAGTCAGCGCCGATGCCACCACCCGAGAGATCCATACAAGGTGTGTTATCCGACGTGGATGTGCCGTTAACTACCTCGCGGGTGTTAATACTATCCGTGGAGCTTACGGTGTTGTTGTAAGTGACATTCGGTAGAGTTGGTTGCTGATTTTCTACCGTTACGTCACCCGACCCGGATACATCAACGCTTAGACCATGGTCCATTGCGTCGTGGACCGCAAATGTCGTCACACACGAAGCGCCGCTGGTTAGTGTGCGACCCCGCCAGTTAAAGGTCACATTCGGAAGCTCAGAGCTGGCTAAGTTGACACCTTCCTGAAACGTAAACGTTCGGGTAGTCGGACTGCCGCCGTTGTTGAAGTCCATAGTTACCGAATACGTCCTCGTATCCGAGAAACTGACTGTAGATGTGCCGGGACGGCGAACAGCGTCAATGCGCGCCTTCTCCATGTAGGACGCGAGCTGTCGCACCGAATTCTGTACGCGCAAGGCGGAACGTGACGATCTGATTTGGATTAAGGCAAAACCTGAAATGATACCGACGAGCGCCACAACGATCACCAACTCCACTACGCCGGCACCACGTTCTTTATTTAGCTGTTCAAGTTTTTGAGTTTCCATGAGGTGTCTCGCGAGGTGCGGTAGGACTCACATCAGCAAGATAGCAAGATCTAAAACTCTTGCGCATGAGAAGATACTCCCTTTTTTGTGTGACAAATTACCCGGAGAGGAATAGTACAAAGCGACTACTTAGCCACAAAAGGCACAAAGAAGAACGCAAAAAGCACAAAAAGCATTAGTGAAGGGATCACGCTCAATACACCGAGCGACCGCCATCAGCTAATTGCTCTTGTGCCTTTTGTGTTCTTCTTTGTGCCTTTTGTGGCTGACTTTAGGAACTGATGTGGTGTTTCACCGCATACATGACCAACTCGAGCCGGTTCTCGACTTCAAGCTTGTTATAGATCGAGGAGAGGTGATTGCGCAGAGTGTGTTCGCTCATATTCAGATGAACTGCGATCTGCTTGTTTGTTGAATGTCCTTGATTAACCATGACATTGACGATCTCACGCTCTCGAGAAGTCAAACTCGCAATCTTAGCCGCTTCCGGAGATACCTGATTGGTAGAGTGGTCCAACAGCTTACTGAAAATCCTGCCGGTGGTCAGTCGATCGAGCCAGATCTCACCCTCGTGAACCTTCCTTATCGCTTTAAGTATCATTTCTGCTGAGACCTCTTTTTGCACAACGCCTCGTGCACCGGCCAGTACCGCACGTTCGTGCGTTTCTGAATCTCGCGCTCCGGTCAGGATCAGCACCATGGCGCTGGTTGCATTGCGCAAGAGTGGCATTGAATCGAGGCTGTTTACACCACCCAGATCTATGTCGAGCAGAATGACATCCGGCTGTTCTCGCTCGAGAATAGCTAATGCTTCAGCGATATCGGAGGCTGTCCCCATCACCTTCATGTTAGGGCCATCACTTTCGATCAACTTGACCATGCCCCAAAGAAAGCTTTGGTGATCATCGATAAGCAAAACTTGTATTGGATTCTGTGAGGCTTGGCCCATTTTTCTTGCTGATTTTTCTACATCGGAATGAGGACAGAAACAATCGTACATCCACTGTGGCTTAGATTAACAGAAACTCGCCCGCCCAACGCAACAGCACGCTCCGTAATTGAGCGAGGCGTGAAGGTGCTTTGACTTTCGCCGGCTGAAGAGTCGTTCTCGATGTCGAGAACTATGTCACCATTCATCGACGTCAAGCGAATGCGGGCTTCCGCAGAATTCGTGTGTCGCCTGATATTGCTCAGACCCTCGCGGACGATCTGGAAGATTTCCGCCGCCAACCGGTCATTCATATTTGCAGCGGTCGTGATCTTGACGTCGACTCCAATGCCATAAAACTCTCCTAACTGTTTGGCAATTCTCTCTACTGCGGAAGTGAGAACGTTGCTGCGCTGATCCGATCCGGGGCCTTGTAAGCCTCCCACGTACGTACGTAGATCTCTTATGACGGAGTCCGTTCTGTCGACCAACTCGGCAAGTCCATCCGCGATTCGATCGCCGTTCGACAGGTTTCTACGCAAAGCCTCGAGACCGAGTTTTAGACCGATGTACGGCTGAATCGCGCTGTCGTGTATATCCCGGGAAATTCTTTGCCGTTCATACTCCGAGGCTTGTGAGGCAAGCCGATCGACAAGCTGTATGTTGTCAATCATCGGCATGACGTGGTCCATCACCTGCCGCAAAAAATCTACATCTGAATACGTGAAGTATCGGTCTTTTATCGTGAGATAAAGGCGTCCCCTGAAACCGTTACGTTGGTAGATCGGGATGGTGATAAAGGAATCGCTGCCGATCAAATCCGGGATGGATGCGTACGTTTCACAATCTACATCTTTCACACGCTCTCCAGACAAGAAGTCGTAAATTGAGCAGGTTGTTTTCCTGAACCATCGCTTTTCTGACTGGCTGTGCCAAATAATGGCCCATTCTGATGGCCAGGTTAACAGTTGCGCCGCCCCAGTACCGACCGACTCAACTCGATGGCCCAACTCGGCATGGCTTCGATCGACTCGCCTGAGAATGTGTTCATTGGAGACCGGACCAGTGTTGATGACCAGACAGGTGTCGGCATCATAAAACTCCCGGAGCTTTTTCATGATGGAAACGATCGTCTGGTCGACTCCAAAGCGCGGGTTTGCGGATCTGCTTACATCCTTCAACAGCGCGAGCCGGCGTTTGTGCGTTGTTTCTGAACCACCCCAGTAGGCCATGAGGTAGCCGATGGTGGCCAGGCAGACAGGCCTGAGGAGAAACCGGTTCGGTTCTATTGGCGTCGGAGTTGTGAAGTATCCGATCGTGACAAAGAGGGTTGCAGAAACAATGGTGACGTCTAAACCTGCTCTATAACCCGAACGAAAAGACGCAACCAGTATTGCGAAGAAGAAGAAAAAGAAGAATAGACTATTGGTGCCGCTACTCAAGGAAATAAGGAGCACATACCAGGCAACGTCTATCCAGTAGAGAGGAATACCGCGAAATGTTGATTGACGTCTGAGTGAAAGAAAGTAGACGGCTGCACTGTAGCTGGTGTAGAGCGCAAGCGTTGTATAAGTAATCCTGACAAACCGATCCGGTTCCGATGGATCGACGTAGATGACAATCAAACCAGACAGGGCCAGGACAAACCGCGTGAGGTTGACCAGGCGTTCGTCGACGGATTCGATGCTTCGCGTTTCCATCACTCCCACCGCTAGCATCTATAGCAGGTAAGCTTGATGTAGAGCAATCAGTCTTTTCTCTGCGCTGCTGGGTTAGACCAGGTGCGGCAAAAAGCCGCACGTGAGGTCATGCTAAACGGCTGTGTCTAACAACGGTCACGAGGCTACGATGGGCAAAGGCTTCGGACTGCCTTGCAGTTGGATCGGCAAAGTTGGGGCACAACAGATCTTGTCTAAACGCTTCCGGTCCTGTTGCATAGCAGGATCATTCGCCAGCCATTGACGCACATCCATCAGCACTTTCGCCGCGTTCTCATCCTGCGGCGTCGCAATCCGATAGTGCATCCAGATTCCTTCCCGCCGCGCCGCGACAATGCCGGCTCGGCGTAAATAGGCCAGGTGCCGGCTAATCTTTGGCTGATTCGTTTTCAATATCTCCACGAAAAAACAAACGCACACTTCTTGATCACTGATGAGGTTGATGATCCGCAAACGGGTTGAATCCGCCAACGCCCGAAAGAACAATTCGCGATCGAAGGGTTTCTCTTTTCTTGCCATACGGCGCTGATCATAACATAAACATATTTGCCTTGACATATATTTATCTTTCGTGGATACTGCGCTTCACATATGCGCTTGTGCATATGTATGAGAAAGGAGTAATTGAAATGCCGAACGAAGAGAGAACGGTTCAGGCGCTAAAAGCCCATCTGGCGTTGAACGTCAAAGACGTTGCAGTGAGTCTAGAGTTTTATCGGAAACTCCTGGGCCTTGAACCGAGCAAAGTAAGAACAGGTTACGCGAAGTTTGACGTTCAGAATCCGCCGTTGAATCTGACGCTGAACCAGCACGTTTTCAACGAGCGCGGTGCGCTCTCGCATCTCGGAATTCAGGTGGCATCTACGGACGATGTTATCGCCATTCGCGAGCGCTGGACCGAGGCGGGCTTATTGACGCGCGATGAAATGCAAACGAATTGCTGTTACGCATTGCAGGACAAGACCTGGGTGCGCGATCCCGATGGTAACGAGTGGGAAGTCTTCGTCGTGCTCGAGGACAATCTTGCTGAAACCACGCCGTGCGAGTGCGGGACAAAACTCGAAGACACGAGCAACATTGAAAGCGCGGCTGCGTGCTGTGCACCAACACCGATTGGAGTCACGAATGCGTCAGCCGTTGGCAAAGCGGGTTGTTGCTGAGGCATTAGGAACGTTCTTCCTGCTGGCGGCAATTGTTGGGTCGGGCATCATGGCTGAGCGTCTTGCAAACGGAAATACAGCTCTGGCGTTGCTCGCCAACACTGCTGCCACAGGAGCCGCGCTTGTCGCTTTGATTATTGGTTTCGCTCCGGTATCAGGCGCGCACTTCAATCCAGTTGTAACGCTCTCGTTTGCTTTGCGTCGTGATTTGCTTTGGAGTGAGGTTCCGTTCTATTGGTTTGCGCAATTCGCGGGTGGAGTTGGCGGCGTTATGGCAGCAAATCTAATGTTCGGTTTGCCGGCGGTTTTTCTGTCCCATCACTCTCGAACAGGCATGGCCCAGGTATTCAGCGAATTCATTGCGACCCTGGGATTGTTGAGTGTGATTCTGGCGGCCAGCCGTTCAACCATCGCCGTCGTCGCGATCGCTGTTGGAGCCTACATAAGTTCAGCGTACTGGTTTACGGCTTCAACTTCTTTTGCTAATCCGGCAGTAACACTCGCACGCTCCCTGAGCGATACCTTTGCTGGAATTCGCCCGGTTGATGCGCCTGGCTTTGTTATGGCCCAACTCGCAGGCGGCATTGTTGCGACAGTCTTATTTCGCTGGTTGATGCCGGCGCGAGACAACGAGTAGGAAGCAATATGGGAAGCAGACCTTACAGGTTTCTGTTTTTGTGTACCGGCAATTCTGCTCGCAGTATCCTTGGTGAGTACCTATTGAGGCGGCTGGGTGGGCCACGCTTCGAGGTATTCAGTGCTGGATCATTTCCAACCGGAAAAGTGAATCCTTTGGCCATTCAGGTTTTGAGGGACGTGTACAACATCGATGCCTCGGAAGCTCGCAGCAAATCATGGGAAGAGTTTAACGACCTAGAGTTTGATTTTGTCGTTACCGTTTGTGACAACGCTCGCGAGACCTGTCCGATCTGGCCCGGTCAGCCCATCGTGGCGCACTGGTCCAGTCCCGATCCCGCGGTAGTAAAAGGAACCGAAGCAGAAAAGTATCGCGCCTTTGAAGACGTGGCTTCCCAAATTAATCGCCGGCTCCAATTATTCACGTCGCTGCCACTGGACAACCTGGACCGGGTCAAATTGGCTGCGGCTATTCAGGAGATCGGAACAAAATGAACTGCGAAAACATCAGTATCACTAATGCTTCAGCCGGCGATCTGCCGAGTATTTTGGACTTACTTTCTCAAGTTCAGTTGCCGCACGATGGAGTCGCGGAAAATATCAACGCTTTTCTCGTTGCGCGCGACGAATCGTCACGACTTGTGGCAACGATCGGACTGGAACGGCATGGCAATACTGGTTTGTTGAGGTCCGCAGCGGTGGCGCCGGAATTTCAAGGCTGCGGGATTGGCTCTCGCTTAACCGAACACCTCCTTGAACGGGCAACGAACAACGGCGTGGAAAGAGTCGTGCTTCTGACCACCACAGCAAGCGAGTTCTTTGCGCGGCGTTTCGGATTTTGTGAAACCTCGCGTAATGCTTTCGACAGAGAGCTCGCAGCATCATCCGAATGGAATTTACCGCGCTGTTCGAGCGCCGTATGTATGAGCCTCGACTTACACGCATGAGTAGTTGACACGCGGGTTTGACTTAACGCCAAAGGCGTCCGCTAATTTCAGCCACGCTTCGGGGAACGAGAACCATCACTTAGAATCTCGCCGAACTTCATACTCTTACCTTTTGTGTTTCTTTCGTCTTGACATTGGAATCGGTTCCAAGGTTTAGAATGCCACCATGAAGGCGGTGAGCGGTGCTTTAAGCTCGGGCGAACTTGCTGAGTTGACAGGAGTCAGCAGAGATTCGCTGCGACATTACGAACGCAAGGGTGTGTTACCACGCCCGCTCCGCGGTCAAAATGGATATCGAAGATATCCACCTGAGGCGCTGCAAAGAGTGCAACTCGTGCGGCGCGCGCTGTCGGTTGGTTTCACACTAGATGAACTGGCCAAAGTGTTGAAAGTTCGTGATGCCGGTGGAGCGCCATGTGAAGAAGTCAGGAAACTGGCAGCTCAAAAACTACTTAACGTTCAGGACCAACTGCGCGAACTCACGGCCTTACGAGATGACCTTCAAGAGACATTGAAAGACTGGGATACGCGTTTATCCGGTCTGGCTATTGGAAAGCGGGCCAGTCTGCTCGAGTCTCTGGCTGTCGATCCAAAGCCTGCCAAACGTTCAAAAAATTCAATCAAACGCAAAAGGAGAAGTGAGTAATGAAAACACATTTACCACGGTCAATCATGGCTTCATTGATCCTCGCAATCGCGACATTCGTAATTGTTTACGCGCAGGAGCCAAAGGCTGACGAGCAGATGAACAAGCGTGGCGATCACGTGATGGGCTTTGACCACGCGAAGACCACACATCATTTCTTATTGCACGAGTCGGGCGGATCTATTGAGATAACAGCCAACAAATCCGACGATGTCGAGAGTAGTCAGCAGATTAGAATGCACTTGAAGCATATCGCAATGATGTTCGCGGATGGGAACTTCAATGCTCCAATGCTAATCCACGATCAAACGCCTCCTGGCGTGCCAGTGATGCAGGAATTGAAAGGCGAGATCAAGTATAACTTTGAAGAGATTGATCGAGGGGCAGCAGTGCGGATTTCAACAAAGAACCCGACTGCATTGAAGGCGATTCACGAGTTCCTGCGATTTCAAATAAAAGAACACAAGACCGGGGATTCGCTCGATATCGGTTAAATGATGAAACACGGAACTGTTCGAATTGCGGATCCGCTTAAGACTGGTAAAGCTATGCTTTGCACTAAAGTCGATTTGCGGTTCTTCGCTCCGGCTTCGCCGCCCGGTGTGAGGCAAGGCTATGATGTGATCTTACGCTCAGTGATGGAAATCGGTAGCCCCCCGGATCCATAGGTTATATAATCCGCCACTATTGCTGATGCCAGGACGACCTCAAAGACTCATAGCCGCTCTACTGCCATTTTCCTTTTTGTGGGTTTTTATGGCTTGCGTGTCGATTTGCGAGCGCGAGACGTTGGTGATTCACCCACCAACAGATCTCTCCTGTTCTACTGAGACTAACGCACTCAGGGATTTTCGTGATTGCGACGGCTGTCCGCTTTCTTTGCCGAAAGCAACGGCGCCGGAACGAATAAAATCGATCGATGCTTCAGCGTCGTTATCAAGTTTTAGTTCCGTTTTCCCGTCCCTTTATGCTGAGCCAGACGTTTTCAGAGAACGCCTGGACAGGCCCTTAAGTAATGAAAGTCCTCCGCTCCAATCTCTTGCTTCGCTCCGCATTTAGAACGGTCCACTTCTGAAATCAAATCTGAAAACACGGGCCAACGTCTGTAACGAGGTGCGTGTAGTCGTTGGCTCTTCTAATTCGGAGAAACGAGAGTGTCAAGGTCGTTCATTATATCTTTTGCTGTGTTGCTCGCGGCGCAAGTCTCATTCGCGCAAAATACCTTCAAAATCTCTGTCAAAGATGATGCGACGAAAGTAGCCATTGCCGATGCAACGGTGACGGTGAAGGACACACCTATCTCCGTAACAACAGACGCTCGAGGTATCGCTCAGTTGAGTAACATTCCTGATGGAGAACAGACAATCGTCATCTTCTCGCCGGGTTATGAAACCAAAGAGTTGAATCTCACTTTTCCACCCACCGGGCAGTCTGAAATTGTGGTCTTTATGAAGGTCACTAATGAGGTCGGAGAGGTCACAATCACATCAACGCGTACGGGCCGCGAGATCGATGATGTACCGACCAGAGTTGAAGCCATCGACGAGGAAGAAGTGGACGAGAAAACCAATATGCGTCCGGCCAACGTTTCGATGGTTCTCAACGAGAGCACAGGCATCAAAGTGCAGCAGACTTCGGCCACCTCAAACACGCAGAGCGTGCGCATACAGGGACTCGACGGAAGATACACGCAACTTCTTAAAGATGGTTTTCCAGCGTTCGGAGGTTTCTCCGGCAGCATCAGCCTTTTGGACATACTGCCGCTCGATCTGAAACAGGTGGAAATTATCAAAGGACCGTCAGCAACTTTTTACGGCGGCGGGGCTATTGCCGGTGTGATCAACTTCATCAGTAAGGAACCCGAAGATACACCCGTTACTTCGATCATCTTCAATCAAACTACCGCACTCGGAACGGATTTTTCCTTCTTCGGTTCACGGCGATTCAAGCAGTTTGGTTACACGTTTCTCGGCTCGGTTAATTATCAAAACGAATACGACGTTGACGATGACGATTTTACGGAGCTTCCCAGGACACATGCGTTCACGCTAAGCCCTCGCTTCTTTTTCTATCCGGATGATAAGACTCGCCTGATCATCGGCAACACAACTTCCTACCAGAATCGCAAAGGCGGAGACGTTTTTGTCATACGCGGAAAGGGCGATAACTTCCATCAGTATTTCGAAGACAATCATTCAATTCGCAACATCACGACGTTGCAGTTCGAGAAGCAATTCGGTGATGGAAGCCGCCTGGTCGCTAAACAGAGCCTTGCCTTTTTCGATCGCAAAATAGAGATTCCTGATTACCTTTTCGAAGGCCGTCAATTTAACTCCTACACAGACGTTTCTTACCTCAGAACAGTCAATGATCACGTGCTCGTTTTTGGCTTCAATGCGGTCTACGATCAGTTCAGAGAAACACCTAATATTCATACGCCGATCCCGCGCGATGAGACCCGCACTACGTTCGGCGGATATGCCCAGGACAGTTTCACAATTACTAATAAGTTGGCGATCGAAGCAGGGTTGCGTTTGGACCACCTTAATAACTACGGTACATACGCGCTGCCGCGTGTCTCAGCGCTTTACCGATTCATTCCCAATCTGAGCAGTCGTTTGAGTGTTGGACTCGGCTACAAAGCGCCGAGCATCTTCACGGAGGAAGCAGAAACTCTACTTTTCCGAAACGTCCTGCCGATCGGAAACTCGTTGAAAACTAAGCGCAGCGGCGGCGGTACTCTGGACGTAAACTACCGGAACACTATCGGCGAGAAATTCTCCTATTCACTCAACCAAATGTTCTTCTATACCGAGATAGAAGATCCGCTCGTTTTGATCGAAAGCCCGATCGGAATCTTTCGTTTTGTGAACGCGGAACAGTCTGTCAGGAGCCGTGGCTTCGAGACGAATGCCCGGCTCTCTTATGACATAGTAAAACTGTTCGCCGGCTATACTTTCACTCATGCTAAGGCGGGCTATCTAGCGGGCAATCAGACTCTGCCGCTGACACCGAAGAGCCGGATCAATTCAGCATTGCTTTTTGAAAAAGAGGGGGACTTTAAAACTGGATTCGAAGCTTATTACACGAGCAGTCAATTTCTGAGTGACGGTTTCAGGACCAAACCGTTTTGGGTCCTGGGAATCTTCGGCGAAAAGACCTTCGGCAAATACAGTCTCTTTATCAATTTCGAAAACATCACAGACACTCGACAGAGCCGATTTACCCAGGTGGTTTTCCCACCCCACCAGATGCCAACCTTCGCCGAGATTTACACGCACACTGAAGGTCGTGTGATCAACGGCGGCATCAAAGTCAGATTTTAATTTCAGCCACAAAGAGGCACAGAAGGAACAAAGATGTTCTTTTGCCTTTGTGGCTGTAGTCCGAGCGGCTTAGATCATCTATTACCTTCTGACGTTAACCTTATCAAGACCTGCACGAAGACCGCGAGCAAGCTTGAGCGCATCGTCATTGGCCCAGAAGTGCATGAAGAAAAGTCGTGGGCTCTCGGTCAACATATGACTGTGAAGCGCAGTTACCTCAATGCCATTCTCGCGCAGCGCCCTGATCACGGGATTCACTTCGCTGGCAAGTAAAACAAAGTCGCCTGTGATTGCGGCCTTGCCTGATCCGGTGGGTTGGAAATTTATTGCTTGCGCTAAACCCATCGCCGGAGGAATTACCATCTTGTGGCCCTCCATCGTATCGACGATCTCGTCAGCACGGGCGATGGCGTATTGATATACGCCACCGTTAACCTTTCCGTTTTGCCCCATGATCTGATCGATCTGTTTCGTGTCGATTCCGATCTCTGCAATAGGAGCATTTGCTGCAGGTGCGGCAAAAGGAGTTTTGGTTAACGCCAGCGCATCATGAATTGCTTTTGCGATCTTCACGCCATCACCCATCGCATGAATGTGCATGTACATCACGCGTGGAGATTCATTCAGTACATGGTTGTGCAGAGCGGTTGGTTCGACTCCGCCTGCTTCAAGTTTGCTGAGAACTGGTGTAACTTCGCTTTCCGTTAGAACCAGATCTCCCATCACGACCGTCAGCTCGCCATTTCGTTTGAATGCGACCCACGAGCCCAGCGCCAGCGCCGGCTTGAGTTCGACTCCGGCGGCAGTCACTTTGAGATCACTCCGCGGAAAGCTGACCTTATAAACGTCGCCCGGTTGGATAGAGCCGGCTTTTCCTAACGCCATCTCGACAGGCTTCCAGTCTGCCACCGAGTCCTGGCTGGTTGTCTTTGAGATCGCATCTGTGCGGATGCAGATGACTGAAGCGCAACTGAGAACCACTGCCAGCAGTAAGATTCTCTTTACGGTATGGATAATGACAAACGTTACGATTGCATTGAATGACTCGTGACCTCTCATTTCATTCCCCCTTAACTATTGCTTACCAGCCCGTGTAACCTTTCGGCAGCCTCCAGCGTGTTATCGATGAAGCTGGCGGGGCGTTCAACCCCGCAGACGGAGGAGGCGCATGTTAAAGCAACTCGTTACGACTATTATTCTTTTCATCTGTCTTACAACGGTTGCACCTGTTATCGCAAACTCCCAGGGCCGTGATCGGATTGAGGTAGATATTCCTTTTTCATTTGTCTTGAGACAGCGAACGCTTCCCGCCGGCAAATATGTTATGGAGCGAACCGACCCGAGCAGGCCAAATATCTTGACGCTCACAAATATCGATAAGAGTGTTGTTCGCGTAGTCCTGGCGCAACGCATTGAAAAGAACAACCCGAGCACGGCATCATCTCTGGTATTCATCAAGCGAGAAGGAAAGCTTTATCTGTTTCAGGTCTGGAATGTGGGATCGATGAATGGCGCTCAAGTCCCATCAGCTTTGGATAAACAAACAAACGATCGTCGTCGTCAAACTCCCACACTTGTGACGCTCAAAGTCGAAGATCATTAATTGTGATGCAGTCGTCATGACCATCTCAGCGCAGACTTTCGATGAGCACAAACGGGTCCTGTGGGGCATGTGCTACCGCATGATCGGTAGTGCTACCGATGCAGACGACATCGTCCAGGACACATTCGTTAAAGCGTTAGAACGACCACCAACGGATATGGAAGCACCTCTCCGGCCGTGGCTCGTCAAAGTCGCAATGAACCTCAGCCGCGATCACCTCCGACGCCGGCGGCGGCGAGAGTATGTTGGCCCATGGCTTCCATCACCAGTGCTGACTGACGGTGACGACCAAAATCATCCAGGTTCGACAGAAGCTTCTCCCGGCGTGCGTTATGACATGATGGAGAGCCTCACGCTGGCGTTTCTGTTGGCATTGGAAACTTTGACACCAGCCCAACGCGCTGTACTTCTACTGCGTGACGTCTTTGACTACTCAACTACCGAAACGGCTGATGCTCTGGACATGTCTGAAGCAAACATCAAGGTCACGCTGCATCGCGCGCGGCGGATCATGGGTTCGTACGAGAAGAATCGCGTTTCCAATTTTTCAAGGCGCGTTGAATCAATGCGTGACACTCTGCAACAGTTCTTATCGCGGCTCGCTTCTGGAGATGTGCAAGGGTTGAAGGAAATGCTGGCAGCCGACGTGGTGCTTGTCACCGATGGTGGCGGCGAGATTAATGCGTTGGCCGACCCAGTGTACGGTAGTGAAAAGGTACTGCGCCTTATCGCCAAGCTCTACGAGGCGAATCGTGATGTAACCAGCACCTCATTAAGAAATGTGAACGGCGAACCTGCGATCCTGGTTGAGCGCAGCCAAATGCGGCCCGGTCATGCTTCATTCTTCACGATGCATTGCGAACTGGACGCAGACTCACGAATGCAGCGGCTTCATTTCGTCTTCGCGCCGAGTAAATTGACGGCGCTGACAAGCCTTCCATAATCAAACTCCTAACTGGCGTAACGTTCCTCGACAGTCATGATGAACACCACCGTTCCAATCAGTCCGATGAATCCGGCAGTAACAAACGGAACTTGCGGCGCAATCTTCCAGAGTAATCCACCAATTGCTGCGGCCGGAGTTATCGAAAGACTGCGAACGAGATAGTAGAGTCCGACGGATCTGGCGCGAATGTTGTCCTGAGCGAGATCCACGATCATCGCTTTTCTCGAAGGCTCGCCGATCTCGCGCAGACCGCCGATCACATAAGCGACAATTAACCAGGCAAAATTTGAGGCGAGAACAATTGCGACGGGAAAGAGTGCAAAACTCAGGAATGTCAGAATCACAAAAGGCTTGCGTCCGATTCGATCCGCAATCCTTCCGGCAGGAATGTAAACGAGGATCGATGTGATCATTTGGACAGCGATCAGCGTACCGTAAGCCGCAACACTGACGCCGTGAACATTCGTCACGTAGAGAATGGCGAGCACGCCGGTCATGCCCTCGCAAGTTCTGATGATGATGTCGGAAATCAGCAGTCGCTTCAGTACGCGGTGGAAGGATCGCCAAACTCCGCGCATGTTGATTGAGTGTGGCGGGACGTTAGGAGTTCTGATTTTGAGTACGAGTACGAGCGTCAAGGCTGCCAAGACCAGGGTGATCAGCAGACCGACGTGAACGCCATTCACCAGTCCCGTCTTAGCGATCAGAGTCCCACCAACGAGCGGAGCAATCACTACTGGCACTCGTTTCAATATCGATTGCAGCGTAAAGCCCATCGCTCGGCGTTCGCGCGGCAGGGAGTCGCCGATGACTGCAAAGATCGCAGGAGACGCCATGCTTTGCCACGCCATCACGAAGGCGAGACCGACAAATAAGAAGGGCCACGCATTACTCAAAAGGTAGACGAGGTAACCGAAGGAGGCGAGTGTAATAAAGATCAGGAATGCCTGGCGTCGTCCAAAACGATCGGCAACAAAGCCACCGGGGTACTGGTAACAGGCGTCGAAAAAATCTTCAGCAGTGCCGAAGAGACCGATGATTGGTGTGGTCGCACCAAGTGCTTCAAGATACTTGGGTAGAAACTTTTTCCATAACTCTTCACCGAATCCAATAAGGAAAACTGCCGCTGACGCAATCGTGACGTTGTGTTCGAGACCGAGGAAGTCAGCGACTCTTCCACGCCAGCCAGCGGTATTGTCTTGTACCGCGGTGCTACTTTTTAGACTTTCGTCCATTTCGTTTTGTCCTGGGCGCCGGCTTCTCAGCATCCTTGCTCAGCAACGCGTGCAGTCCATCAAAAACAACGCCGGTCTGTTGCAGTAGCTTGCGATCGTCGCGCAGTACTTTACTGAGCCCGTCAATGATTGCGTTCAGTCCTACAGCCTCGAGACGGTGAAACTTGTCGTCTTTCAAGTCGATGTCATGAACGATCTCGGCGATCTCGCGCAGCCCCTTGTTTTCACTGAGTCCAAACCGCCTCAGCATCGTCTCGAAGGTGCAGTCTTCTCCGTGATGTGTGAACTCAGCTCCGAACATGTCAAAGGGAATCGCGCCGTCGATCGCTTCGCCTTCAGCAACGAAATAGAAGCGCGGACGCTTATCGATGAACTGTTTGATCAGCCACGCGGATGCGAGCCGGTCGATGTGTAGATTGCGGCGCGTCACCCAACGTTGACCTTGATACTTTGCAACGTCGAGTTTTCCGCTTTTGGTTTCTGATGGAGATGTGTTTGCTTTCGGTCCTTGCGCCGCTCGAAGTTGCTTCTGACATCGCTCGAAAGCGGCGAAAGCCGCCGCACGACCGGTCGCGTTAAAGAAGTCGTTGCCGGCGATGCGTTCTAACTCAGCGTGTAGCCTATCGATCTCGCTTTCATGCGATGACAGTCTGCCGGCGGACAAGTGTTTACCGCGAGACTGTTCTCGAATTGCTCCTGTCAAACCGTCGAATTCTGCTGTAATCGTAGCAAACTCCTCATCACGTGCTTTACGGAATGCAGCGATAATCTCTTGATCCGTTGCGCCCTCGACTGAAACCGCCTTGAAAACCGAGGCATCACCTCCTGCCGACTCGATCTCCTGCTTCAACCATTGAAAATCCTCGTGTGCTTTCTCGGTTGCGGGTAGCACATAGACTGAGTTCTTGATAGCGACCGCGCCCAGCTTCTGCAGCTTGCGCCAGATCCGCACCCGCAGATTTGTAGGTTTGGGCGGCAACTGATGAATCAACAAAACCCACTCGTGCGTCGATGTGCTTGTGCGTAGCATGGGTAACGTGAAACGGAGTGTAACGAGTGTTACGTTTTTAGGCAAGACTGCACGAACCAGCTTTGTGGTGTGACCCATGCTGGGGCAAAGCACCTTCTAATTGTTCCACCATGGAACACCTTCCTGGGCGCGGATTGTCGTTAATCTGATTAATTGTGCGGATTCAAAGGTTAGTGGTGCTAGGCACGGTCGTTGCTAAAAGAAGGGCGCGCACTCAAACCCTTGTCGCCCGATCCGGTTCTAACTGCGCTAATCTCCAATGATGAAGGAAAGATTGAATAAATGATGAAGAAAATATCGTTCGCTGCTGTCCTATTCGCTGTTGCCATGCTTATCGCCGCGCCTGTTGCGCAGGCAACAACGGTCAGCGAAGTGCAATCCATGATCACGCAGCTCAAAGGTAAAGTGCAGGTCATTTCTATCTCCGGTAAGCAAGCCGAGACAAAGGATCGTCCGGGCCTTCTCGGTCAGCTCGGCGGTGTTGCGTTAACACTCGATCAGGGCAAGTTCTGCAACTCGATCACCAAAGTCAGAGACTTTCAGAAAAAGGTGAACGACATGATCTCCGCCAACAAACTCAACCAGGATCCGACGCTTGGTCCAACGGGACAGGAACTGCTGAGCGATGGCGATGCGATCATTGCGGCTCTTAACGAATTGCAAGTGCAGAGCATCGGCTCACCTTGTGGCAACTAAACTTTCGTAAATCCTCGCTAATTTTCTAATCGCGTTTTAATTGCCTTTCGGCTGGGGCGACTGGTCTGTTCTCAACGAGCAGGCCGTCGCTTCGGCAAGCCAGAGGTGTGTTTGATGAACTCTCGATTTCACGAAGAACAAACAACTATGAAACCCATCGCCGTCCCAAATTCCCAAAACTTGAAACCGACATACCAAACCACTGATCTGACGCTAAGCAGCTTTCTACGCTGTCGCGGCTTTCAGATTGAGAGCATCCAGCAGAACAACGGCCGCACGCTCTTCATTTTTCAGGAGTCGCCCGAGCTGCGCACAGCGATTCTCGATTACGCCAACGATGCGGTTATCGCTGTCCGATCATTCTGCAGCACGATGCGCGACTTGAAAGCGATTACTCGTTAGAGGTGGGAACAATGATGAAAACCTGTTTGCTACTACTCCTGTTTGCGGCCATCCCGGTTTTGGCCCAGGAGAAAC
>Ga0134121_10000160_pt1 | contig 78579 bp, 66 predicted proteins | sample KB301_FD_96463 | JGI IMG/M metagenome (GOLD analysis project Ga0134121, IMG submission 96463) | Terrestrial soil microbial communities without Nitrogen fertilizer from Kellogg Biological Station, Michigan, USA - KB3-0-1 | ecosystem: Environmental > Terrestrial > Soil > Unclassified ...
CATTTGCCTGTTCGGCAGTGGTGACCCGCAGGTGAGATGCGATTGAAGTGGTGTGTTGTGCGGCCTTGATCAACTCGCGCGCCGCCTTGGCTTGCTCCCCCATCGCCATGCTGACCTCTTTTGCAATTTTGCGCATTTGCGCGCTGGCCAGCAGTACGCTCCGGACGGACTTTGCCTGTTCGGCAGTGGCCGTTGCGACCTGCCTGGATTGCGACGCTGTCGCGTTGATGGAACCGACGACACTGTGCACGGCTTCCATCTGGTGATCCGTGGCATCGGCGATCTGGCCAACTACTTTTGCGGTTTCCTGTCCTCCCGCGAGAATCTTCCTCAATCCGTTCATGCCGTCGTCGGTAAGCCGTTCGTTATCGTCTGCAATCCTCACGCCCTCGTTGGAGGCGGCTATCGCGTCCTGGATCACCTCCTGCAGGCCACGGATGATGCCCGCAATATCCGCGGTGGCCCTCGCCGAACGATCGGCCAGGTTACGAATTTCTTCAGCGACGACAGCAAAACCGCGACCGGCATCGCCGGCGCGCGCGGCCTCGATGGAAGCATTAACGGACAGAAGGTTTGTGCGTTCAGCAATCAGGTCGATGGTGTCGACGATACTGCTGATCTGCCCCGCGCGTTTTCCCATTTCGGCACTTACCCCCGAAGACCGGGAAATGGACTCCCGAATGCGCCCGAGGCTTTGAAGCGACTTCTGGACGGCCGCGCCGCTTTCCTCCGCGTCACGGGTCAGCCGGTTGGTGGTCTCTGTGGCGGACTTCGTCAAACTAACGACCGAACGAGCCGAACGGTCCATCAGCGCGGCGCTGGCAGCCGCGGCGGTAGCCTCATCAGTAATCTTCAAAGCATTACTGGAGACGCCTTCCACCGATCGGGCCAGTTCCTCTGTGAAAGCGAAAACCTGTTCGACGGATGAAGCGAGGCTTTCCGTCATCGCGCTGACCTCTTCGATGGACACGGCAGTCTCATTTACCGAAGTAGACGTTTGTTCGGCGGCGACCGTCAAATCGGCAGCGTTGGTAGCAACGCTCTGAATCGACCGCGACATCTGTTCAGTGGCGGCCGAAATCTCTGCCACGGAAACCGCGTAGGCGTCTGTATCGCCGCTCACGGCGCCGAGAGAAATCGCGATCTCATTCATCGACGCTGTTACCTGTTGCGCCGATGACGCCATCTCCTGCGCCATATCCGTTACGGATCGTATGGAAGCGCTCGACTGTTCAATCGCCACCGCTGTCTGAGTTGCCGTCGACGCCAGAGTCGTCGCGCTTCCGGTGACTTGCTCGATGGATGCCGCCATTTCATTGACGGATGAAGCAAGTTCTTCCGCGGAGTCGGCGGCCGATACCGCAAGGCCTGCGGTCTCCTTCAACGAAGCTGTCATGTGATTCGCGGTTCTTGTGCCGTGCACGGCGCGCTCCCGCAGGCTGGCAATGTCGCCGCCGTTGCTGCGGCCGTTTCTGGGCTGAATGGGCATGAATTCTCCTAGATTCCTTCGATCACTTCTTCGAGGTTCAGAATCAAAACGATCCGGTTCCCGAGAGTTGCAATTCCTTCCAGATATCTGGCGCTGAAATCGCTGGCCACGGCGCTATCGGTTTCGTCCGGAGGATGAATCGCGTCCAGCGGTATGGCGACAAATTCTCTCGCACTATCTACAAGCATTGCTGCCGTACGATTCTTCGATCGGACCACTAACATTCGAGACCGCAAATCCGTCGGGATCCTGGGGAATCCGAAACGCACCCGTAAATTGATGCAGGGTATGACTTGCCCACGCGTCAGGGTTACGCCTTCGACGAAGGGCAACGCGTTCGGAACAGCAGTGACGTACCCTGCCATCTCCACAGCCTGCACCGCCTGGCTTCGCACTCCCCAGGTACTGCAGGACAGTTCAAACAGAACAAAACTCTCCGAATCGAGCGGGTCGCTCATGTCCCTGATGCCTGTGTCCGAAATGTATCCACGATGGCAGCGACATCGAGAATGAGGACAGGCCGGCCATCACCGAGGTCTGTAGCGCCCGAAATACCGGGCACGCGAGCGAGCAAGTCTTCGACGCGACGGACAACAATCTCCCGCTGCCCCTTGATCCTGTCCACAGCAAGTCCCACTTCGCCGAAATCCGACCTTGTAACAAAAACGTGAAAGCTGTCCCTGGATTCTCCGGCCATCTTGAAAAGCCGGTGCAGAAACACAATAGGAAGAACGCCGTTGCCGTAGGAAATGACCTCGTTTCCGTCTTGCATTCTCACGGCGCACCTTTCAACACGAAGAACTTCCTGAATCGCGGACCGTGGCACGGCAAACGGCTGATCGTCGATGTAAACGATCAAAGCCTGCATGATAGCGAGGGTCAGCGGCAGCCGGATTTTGAATCGAGTACCTTCGCCGCGCTGCGTGTTCATGGCGAGAGTGCCTCCAAGACCTTCAATTGTCGCTTTGACGATCGTCATCCCGACACCGCGTCCGGTACTCAGATCTGCTTCGTCCCGGGTTGAAAAACCGGGGACGCAAAGCAGCTGCAGAACACTGGAATTGTCCGTTGTAATGACCCCGGTCGCCCCCAGCACGCGGGATCTGCTCACGACCTGTTCGATGTCCACACCCCGGCCGTCGTCCTCCAGTTCGATGAAGACGCTCTCGGCTTCCGTCGAGGCCCTAATCCGCAGATAACCTTCGGCCGTCTTGCCTGCGGCAATCCTCTCCTCGGAAGATTCCAATCCATGGCTCACGGCGTTGCGGACCAAGTGCAACAAAGGGTCCATCATCCGTTCCACGAGCACCTTGTCGATCTCCGTACCTTGGCCGGTCAACTCCAGACGAATGTCTTTATGGTTGTCCCGCACGAGGCCCCGGACTACAAAATGCATTCGTTCGAAGATCTGTGCGATGGGAACCATCCGAATGTGCATGATGCTTTCGCGGAGATCGCGGAGTTCACGCTGCAGTCGAAGGTTGGATTCCTGAAGCTCGCGCCACGCGGACGCCGGCAGGATCCCCTCCAGCCGCCGCAGGCTCTCCTCCACATGGCCGCGGCTCACAACCAGGTCGCCCACCATCGTCATGAGATGGTCGAGGCGCTTCATTTCGACGCGCACAAGACTCGCTGATGGTGCGGCACTCCCTACTCCATGCACGTCCTCCGCTATGTCTGTCGCGGGGTTGCGATGGGCCACCGTCAAACCGTCCAGGTGCCAGTCAGAGAATCGGCTTTCATCGACATCGCTGGCGACGATGAACGCAAAAGTAATAAGGCCGCCCTCAATGACGTGCGGCGTCGAGTTCAGTACCTGGCCGATCTCCTGCAGCCGAGACCGAACGCTATTCACATTGATACCCCGCGCAGAGAGTTCCGGACTTGGCGTGAACTGAAAGTCCCAGAGCCGCCCTTGTGGCGCCACGACGGACGTGATGTGGGATAGCGCTGCAGTGATGTCTGGAAGGGGCTTCTCTGACCGCCGTGCGGCTATGATTTGCTCGATGATGCGCGTACCGGCGGCGAGCGCTTCCATGGCGCTCTCGGTGGGGCCTGCGCCGGTCCGCTTCACATCGCGGAGAGCGCCTTCCATTGCATGTATGACCTGTTCTGCCTCGTGAACGCCCACCATCCCGGACAACCCCTTCAGGGAATGCATCGCGCGAAACAATTCAGCGACGACATGAGGATCGACACGATCCCGGTTGACGGCCCCTTCCATCATGAGCAGGTGACGGCGCATGGAGCCAAGATGCTCCTCGGACTCCGCGAAATAGTCGTCCAGGAATTCTGAAAAGGAATTGTCTTTGGAAGTCATTTTCTTAACGGCAGCGCCCTAGCGGGCTGGCATTCGCTTCGCTCGAGCGCAGTTGCTCATGGCACGGCCTGCATCCCTCAATCGTTCAGGATCTCGTCGCTCAATTCTTCTCTCTTCACCGCCAGGCCCCCCTTATATTCAATGAGTCCCATCTTTCTGAATTTGTTCATGAAGTGAGTGACGCGCGACCGTGTCGTGCCTACCATTTCGGCCAACGTCTCGTGGCTCAATGTGGGCATCACAGAATCGGGAAGAACACTTTGTTGATCCGCGAGCTTTATGAGAACCCGCGCCAACCGCTTTTCGCTGTCGTTGAAGAACTGATCGCAAAGATCTTCTTCTAGATCGGTATTGCGGGATAGCAAGAGAGCCATGAATTTCTGGGAGAAATCCGCCTGTTCTTGAAGAGCGCGAAGCATCGCCCGCTTCTCGACCTGAAACAGCACCAGCCGTTCGAGCGCCGTTGCCGTGTTGCGCCGCAGAGGCTCGCCGACCAGAGCTCCTTCACCAAAAAAAGCGTGAGCTCCCAGCATGGCAAGCACGGCTTCCTTTCCTGCTGATGAAACAACGCTGATCTTCACTCGGCCGCTCTGAACGAAATAAACAGCGTCCGCCCGGTCGCCCTGAGAAAAAATCTTTTCCCCTTTCTCGACGCTTATTTCATGCTTTCCTTCGGCAATCTTTCCGAGGAGTGTCGCCACGTAAGGGTCAGGCGGCAGCGCTGTGACCGTCAAAGCCTTCTTTGCCGTCTTCATGAGATGTCTGCAACTCCTCTTGGGCGGGATGATGCCCCGCTGCTGTCGATTCACGATCTGATGCGATGAAGCTTGTCAACCCTCGATGGATGCGCCCCATCCTCAAGGTCTCGCGCTGTCGCGCTCACGCAGTGCGGGATTGCATGCGCTCCGCCCATCTCTGGCGCCTACGTATACCAATGGCTCGAAAGCTAATGGTCTCAGTTTCACAGGCTATGGCATTAAGGGAAAGACGGCTGTGCAATATCGCACACTCCAGGAAGAAATCGCTTCGACCGTCGTCCGCTTTCACTGCAGACATTCCCTCTTGTGCAATCTTGAGCAGCCTTGCCAGGCCTTCTGCGCCATGTTGGAAACGCTTGCAGTTCGGATAACCGGAGGTGTTCACTGTGCAAACAGCGAGGAAATTAGCCGCGCTCAAATCCGCGAGAGCCAACCTGGCGGCCCTGGATGCCATGCTTGGCACCATTGTCGAAGGGAAGGATCTCTTGAAGCTTCGAAAGGGCGAAACTCTCTTTTCCCAGGGAGCAGAGGCGCACGATATCTACTTTATTCAGACGGGAAAAGTGCAGGTCACCACAACTTCGTCTCAAAACAAGGAAGCGATACTGGCCATGCTTGGCCCTCATGACTTTCTGGGCGAAGGGGCTCTGGTCGGCGATTCTCTCCGGACGACCACGGCAACAAGCCTGGAGCCCCTCACGGCAATTCGAATCGAGAAGGGCGCCATGCTTCGAGCTCTTCAGCTCCAGCCCGGGTTCTCCGAAAAGTTCGTGATCTGCTTGTTGGGCCGTAACCTCAACCAGGAAGAAGATCTTTGCGACCAACTCTTCAACGACAGCGAGCGACGGCTGGCCCGCGTCCTTCTGAAACTCGCTCGCTTTGTCCAGCACGACGGGTTGCCGAACATGAAGTTGCCGAAATTCACCCACACCATGCTGGCCGAGATTGTGGGAACAACCCGATCCCGGATCAGTTTCTTCATGAATAAGTTTAAGAGGCTTGGGTTGATCGCCTACGAGCGCGGCGGCGACATCACAGTCATGGCGGAAACGCTGACGGAAAGGGTCCTGCATGATTAACGCGGTGCAGAAGCGGCCAGCAATCTGCAAGAAGGCCTCTTACATTCGGCAGAGTCAGGACAAGGTGCGAAAATGAAATATCTCGTTAATGTCGTTTTGATATCGGGAGTGTGGACCGGGGTTTCGTGGGGTGTCGGGAATCCAGCCACGAATTACACAGACGGGGCACGTCAAATTGTCTTTTGCGGCCCCGTCCCTATAATGCGCGCCTAGATTCCGACACGCCACGGATACGTCTTCACGCCGCCCTGGCTTCAAGCCTGCTCGCAGCCACATAACGCGCTTCGATGTCTCTCCAGTTCCAAAGATTCCACACCCCTTCGAAAAACTCTGTCTTGCGGTTCTGGTATTGAAGGTAATACGCGTGTTCCCACGCGTCGATGACGAGTAAGGGAACGCCGCCCTGCGCGAGATTCGACTGGTGGTCGTAAATCTGCGTTATCAATAGTTTTCTACCGATGGGTTCCCAAACGAGGGCGGCCCATCCCGAGCCCATGATAGTCGAAGCAACCTCCGTGATCTGCTTGCGGAAGGAATCAAATCCGCCGAAATCCTTTTCAACGGCCTTCGCGAAGGCCCCCTGTGGCGGAGTCCCTCCGCCTTTTGGCGTCATGTTCTGCCACAGAATCGAGTGGAGGATGTGCCCGGACAGATTGAACGCCAGTGCGCGTTCTAGTGCCGCAAGCCTCGTGAAGTCCATCTTTTCTCTGGCTTCAGCGAGCTGATCCAGGACCTGGTTCGCATTCTTCACGTACGCTGCATGGTGCTTTCCATAATGCAGTTCCATGATCTGACCTGAGATATGCGGTTCCAATGCACTGTAGTCGTAGGGAAGGTCGGGTAATGAGTACACTGACATTTCGATTGCTCCTTTTTTGTGAAACGTTCAGTGCAAATTTTCTCGCTCCGGGCCACCCAAGGCTGTTCCAAATTGCACGTGCCTCTCCAGTCGCTTGCTCGTTGAATGTCTGCAGAACCACGGTAGCCACAGGGCTGCAGCTCGCCCCGGGCGTAACGCCCCGGGGCTGTGCGCCTCGCCCTTCATTAGTGCACTTGTGAACAGCTTTCACTTTCCCTATTCGCCATGATGTCTGCGTGAAACAGGTTTTAAGGAAGGGGCCGCGATGAAATTTAGCGCAACTGTGGGGGTTATCAGCATCTGTGCCGCACTGGCGCAAAACGCCCTCGGGGAAGACCCAAAGCCACCGAAGCCCGCCCCAAACGGGGCGAGTGCAAGCCCGGCAGGGCGCAGCCATGACGAAGGCAACAATCCGGTCCGTTCGGAATACCGACTCGGCTCCGAAGACATAATCCTCTGCTTTGTTTATAAAGAGCCGGAACTTACGACCACCGTCGTCGTCCGGCCGGACGGGATGATTTCCCTGCCAATGGCCGGATTAGTTCACGCGACCGGAAAGACTACGACGGAGTTGGAGGCTGAAATCACGTCGAAGCTGCTCGAATTCGTCGCAGATCCGATCGTCACCGTAATCGTCAAGGAGATCAACAGCCCGAAGATCTCCGTCTTCGGTGAAGTGAAGAAGGCCGATGTTTTCCCCATCCGGCAGCGAATGACGGTCCTTAATGCGATTGCTCTCGCCGGCGGGTTTACCGAGTTTGCCAAGCGCGATCGCGTGCTCGTTATCAGAGAGGGACCTTCCGGCCAGGAGACGATCAAGCTCAATCTCAAGAAACTGAGCAAGGACGCTGCGGCGTTTTATCTCCAGGCTGCGGACACCGTGTTCGTCGAATAGCAGGCAAACGGTTTCGTATAACGGCTCTTGGATTCAGTCAGTTGGAGGAGCAGAAGCTGTGACTCAGAGAACGGAGGTGTGTTTATGAAAATTTGGATGGCCACCGGCGCAGTATTGTTGGCAGTGCTGAGTTCGAACCCGGCGTTGGCGCAAAATGGATTTCACCTCACATCACCTGTGGACGCCACCATCGGCAGAGAATCCGGAGTCCTCGCCGGCAATCAAAACCTCACGGACACTATCTTTGTTCTGCGTCCCTCGCAGCTCAGCTTCATCAAGAAGTCTCCACGCGCCGATCTGACCGCGGGTTACCAGGCGGAATTCGAACTGTTCGGTAACAATCCCGGCCTCAACGCTTTGAACCATACGGGAGCCGCCAGCTTCAAATTCCGGATCACGGAACGCCTGCACTTCAATGCCACCGATGATGCGCTGGTGACACAAGACCCAACAAGATCTATCGCGGGAAGCCTTATTCTTCTTCCCCGCCGCGGATTCAAGCAGAACATGGCGCACGCCGCGTTCAATTTCTCACTGACTGCAAGGAACACCGTGAGCTTCAGTTTCGATAATGTCGCAGCCAGCGCCCCTTTGAGCACAGCCGCGTTTCCAAGCACCGGTCGCGTCCGCAGCGCCGGCACTGTATCTCTGGCCCGCACATTCCAACGAAAGCAGATTCTAACCGGGACGTATTCCCTGCTGAATGCAAGCGCACAGTTTTTCGGTATCGCTTACGAGGGCGAGATGGCCCGAGACCTTACGCTCCACCTTTCCACCGGCTTGCTGAAGGACGGAGGAAAGAACTATCTGATGTCGGCACAGCTCGAGAAGCGCCTGGGAGCTATCTGGATCAACGGCGGCTATCACCGGTTTCTTTCCATATTCGGCACGTCCGTTCCAGGCGGCGTCCCGATAGGAAACGATCTGGTGCTGCCTGGCGCAGTCAGCCGCACCAATACTTACCAGGTGTTCACGACAGGAGTTTCCGGAAAGCTGAGCAGCCGGGCCGTTATCGAAGTGCGCGTCGCCGCTACCAGAAACAATTCCGGAACGGCCAATCGCGACATCAACAACACCCTGGGTCGCTTCAAGTTGAATTACGGCCTGACAGAGCGTCTTAAGCTCTATACGGACCTGCAGTTCTACAGCCAGACCTTTAATGTTTTCGTGGGCTCGCCGGTCGACCGCAGACGCTATGTTGTCGGCATTCAGATCGATATTTCACCGAATCCGAATCGTGTGCCCAATTATCCCGACCAAACGAAACCAACTCAACGGTAACCAGAAGTGCCCATTAAAGAAGTCGACACCGTTTCAATAAATAAGCTGCTGACCGTCATCAGGCGCCGCAAGCTGGCGATCGCCCTGCCGGCACTGTTGATGGCCCTCGCGTTTGCAGCCTATGCGTACTACCTGCCTTCACGATATGAGGCGAAGGCGCTTTTGACGATTGCCCCCCAGGCCAACGCGCTGAGTGTTCAGACGCCAACCGTTGAAGAACAACTGGTGACGGTTCGCGAAATCGTGCTCGGCCGTCCCCTTATCGAGAAAGTAATTGGGGAGTTCGCGCTTTATCCGCCAACCGGGGACGCCGTGGAAGACGTCCGCTCGCGGATAGCCGTCGACGTCGTGAGTGCCAAGGCGTTTCACGTGGGATTCCAGGCGGAAGATCCCCAGCTCGCAATGCGCGTTGCAAACCGTCTGGCGGACTTGTTCGTCAGCCAAACCGCGAGCGCGCAGACGCAGACCATCGCGCAAACAACCGGCCTTTTGCAAGAGGGACTTCAATCGCTGCGCGGCAGGCTCGCGGTCCAAAACGAACGGATTCAAAACTACAAGGAAAAGGTTGGTGGGGCGTTGCCCGAAAGACTCGGCACCAATCTCAAGGCAATCGAAGTGCTCGACGACCGGCTCCAATCCGCGAATGCCCGGATCGCTACCGACCAGTCCACACGAGCGGCAGCAGTCAAGGAGATGGCGGAGCTGGAAAAGCGCGGGGCACTCGAACCTGCGGTGTCCAAGGACCTGTCCGCGAGCCAGCGCGAGCTGGAACAGCGGAGACTGGATCTTGCCAAGGCGCGAGCCAAATACACCGAAAAAAACACCGAAGTAAAAACACTCGTAAGGCAGGTTAATGATCTCGAAAAAGCCCAACCCCAGGGATCATCCCCGCGAGCGGAACCCTCCGCGGTAACGCTCAGATACCTCCAATTGGGTGCCGAACTTGAGGGTATCGACCAACGCCTCGTCAGCGAACGTCAGGAATTGACATTGCTGACTTCTGAACTCGAGGCCAACCGTGTTCAGGTCCAAACCGTTCCGCAACATGAGAGCGAAATGGCCCTGCTGATGCGCGATTACGGGACGACGCAGGCGAGTTATCAGGAGCTCCTGGCGAAACAGAACGTTGCGGGTATCGTTGCGGGACCAGCCACGACCGGCAATGGACTCCTTTTCACGGTTGCGGAACCTGCGCGCCCGCCCCGGACGCCATACTCGCCGCAACGCGCACGAATCATTTTGATGGGACTATTTGCCGGACTGGGGCTTGGCGGGCTCATCGCCTTCGCGGCGGAGCAGATGAATACTTCGTTCCTGAATGCGGAAGAGTTCTGCGCGTTCTCCAGCCTGCAGGTACTGGCAGAGGTTCCGACGATCTCGAAAGTCGACGGCGGCCGCACGAATGCCGAACGCGTCGTCACGGTCAGACACCCGTCTTCTGTAGCTGCCGAACTCTATTTCACCCTCGCCGAAAAGGTGAGACAGCGTTGCCAGGGTAAATCGCCGGTGATCCTCGCCGTTACCAGCGCCACAGGTGGTGAAGGAAAATCACTGACGTCCCTGAACGTCAGCATCGCTCTCGCGAAAAGTTTCCGCGGGAAAGTACTCCTGATTGACGCCGATTTGCGGCGGCCCATGCTGCACGATTACCTCGAATTGGACCGGCACGGGAAAAAGGGTTTCGGCGACCTCCTCCTGAACCCGGACGACGACATTCATGACTACATCCTCGAATACAACGGCCTTTCGGTGATGCCGACATTCGGGCGGATCGCCAATCCGCTCGGAATGCTGAGCGCCAGTAGTGCGCGAACCTTGCTGGAGCGTATCAGCCGGGAGTTCGCATTCGTAGTTCTGGATTCACCGCCGATCGTGCCGATTGCGGACGGCCACGTTCTCACCAACCTGGCCGACTATGTGCTTCTGATAGCGCGCGCACGCCGCACGCCGCGCGAACTTTTCAAGCTTGCGACTGAAAGCCTGGACTGCTCGACCGTCATCGGCGTCGCGCTGAACGACGTGGATCTCAAGCATTCGCGCTATTCGACCGCTTACCGGTACTACCAGGAAAATTACCAAGTCAAGTCGTAGGAAGTCCCATGATTAGAGCAACACCATATCGAACTGTTCGACCGAAAAACCTCATATTTGCAGCAGAGGCAACCTTCCCTGCCCTTTTCGTTTTGGGGAGCTGGAGGTTTGGTCTGTTTCCCGACGTTGTGCCCGCATACGGCGTGATGGTGTCGGACGCTCTCATGTGGACTCTTGTAGTTCTCTGCCTTTGTTCCATGACCTTGGTTTTGATGCGGCGGCGAAAACGGGATGAAAATCTGATGATTCTGGGAATGGACGATTTGGCCCGGGATCTTTGCCGCAGGGTCGCCGACGGGGGCATGATCGGCCAGGGCGAGGAGACTATTGATTGCCACGAGATCAACGCTCTCTCGATTGAAAGGGGCTCGACGCGGATTGTCCTCGCGGAGTCCGACCCGCTGGATCGCAATCAAATGGCGACCGCATTGATCGATTGCAAGCTTCGCGGAGTGGTTGTTGAAGACGCCGATTCTTTTCACGAAAGGCTCACTCGAAAGCTCTGGATCAAAAAGCTCAGTTCGGACTGGTGGGTATATTCCGACGGATTTCAACCGTCCCGCGTTTACCAATGGCACAAGCGCCTTCTGGATATCCTCTGCGCGAGTCTGATGATCCTCATCACGGCGCCCCTGCAGCTCTTGATCGCAATCGCGATCAAGCTGGATTCACCAGGCCCGCCGATCTTCAGTCAGGAGCGCGTGGGGCTTCGCGGAGTCAAGTTCACTCTTTATAAGTTTCGGTCGATGAAGACAGACGCCGAATCCAAGAGCGGTCCCGCGTGGGCAGCGGAAGGCGACGATCGTGCAACTCGCCTCGGAAGAGTCCTGCGGAAGTTTCGACTCGACGAGATACCACAGGCATTCAACGTCCTTCGCGGCGATATGAGCTTCGTCGGCCCACGGCCAGAGCGGCCGTACTTCGTGGACATGTTAAAGCAGCTCGTTCCCACCTACAGCCTGAGACACTACGTCAAACCAGGAATCAGCGGATGGGCGCAAGTCCTCTACCCGTACGGCGCAACGGTCGAAGACGCCATCGAGAAGCTTCAGTATGACCTCTATTACATCAAGCACATGTCGTTCCGCCAGGACCTGCTCGTGCTGTTCAAAACGATCCGAGTCATCCTTTTTGGCAGGGGACGCTGAATATGCCGGGCCTGGTCCACATTCCATACCTCGTCTTCTACACTGCGATCGCATTCGTCTTGTATGTGTATATCGGCTATCCAATTCTCCTGTGGCTTTGGCGCGTAGTCGCTTCGCGCAGAATACGAAAGACGGACTACGAACCCTCTGTGAGCATCATTGTCGCTGCCTACAATGAAGTCCTCTCGATCGAGAGAAAGATTCTCAATCTGATGGCGTTGGATTATCCCGCGAGCAAGAGGCAAATCATCCTGTCGTTGGACGCACCAACCGACGACACCGAACAGGTGGCACGGAAATTCGAACTCCAAACAGCCAGGATCCAGGTTCTTCTCCTGCGCCAGCACGGCGGCAAGGCCGATGCCCTGAACCAGGCTGTAGCGCAGGCATCAGGCGACATTATCGTTTTCGCAGACGCCCGGCAGTTGCTGGACCGGACGTCGGTCCGAGAGCTCATGTCGAACTTCGAGGATTCGTCAGTAGGTGCTGTAACCGGGGAACTCCTGCTGCTTGACAAGTCAGGAAAAGAGGCAGGCGATGCAGTCGGCCTCTACTGGCGATATGAAAAGACTCTTAGATCGATGGAAAGCGATATCCACTCCACCCTCGGCGCAACTGGGGCTCTGTACGCCATGCGTCGTGAGCTATATCGGCCGATTCCGGTTCATACGATTCTCGACGATGTTGCAATTCCGATGAACGCGGTCCTTCAGGGAAAACGGATCGTGTTCGACCGGGCAGCGCGGGCTTATGACTCCGTCGCCAGTTCCGCTGCAACGGAGTTCACACGAAAAGTCCGGACGCTCACGGGCAACTTTCAGGTGCTCAAACAGATGCCCGAACTTCTATTGCCATGGCGCAACCCGGTTTTCATTCAATTCCTCTCGCACAAAGTGGGCCGGCTGTTTGTGCCGTACTTTCTGCTGGCTCTCTTCGTCTCGAATCTCTTTCTCGAGGGCACCGTTTATCGAGGAGTCCTGGCCATGCAATGCGCCGGGTATCTCGCAGCCGCCATCGGGACGGTGCTTGCCAGACTACCAACGTTCCGCGCAGTTGGCCGGGCGCGAAGCCTGGCTCTCTTTCCCTACACATTTGTTTTGATGAACTGGGCAGCAGTAGTGGGACTACACCATTTCCTCCGGGGACGACGCGACGTGTGGAGTGGCTATGGAAGTGGCGAGGTTTTGGCGAATACAAAGCCACTCCGGGAACTGGAACCGGTCAGCGGCACTTCGTTAACAGACCCTGCCTAACCGAATGCTCGAAGTCATCAATACTGAAAAAGGGTTCGAGGAAATCCGTGAGGAGTGGACAGAACTCCTCCTGAACAGTTCCTCGGACTGCATTTTTCTGACGTGGGAATGGCTCCATACGTGGTGGAAGCATCTTGCCAAAGGCAGAACGCTGCATGTGCTGGTCCTTCGTAACGACGTCCAGGTCATCGCCCTCGCGCCACTGGCATCATCCCCGGCAAAACTGGCTCGCCTCGCTCGCATTCGCGCGCTGGAGTTTCTCGGCACAGGAAGTGTCGGATCCGACTACCTCGACATCATTGTGCGACAAGGAAAAGAGAGTGAGGCATTAGCGGCTCTTGCAGATTACTTCCGCCGCGAACCCTTCGTACTCGACCTGAAGCAGCTCCTTCAGAATTGCTCTGTTGCGCTAAGACTCACAGCGATGCTCGAGCAGGAGCAATGGAACGGCTCGGAGACCCGTACGAATATCTGTCCGTTCATCGATCTTGCGGGACACACATGGAAGTCCTTTCAGGCCGACCTCGGTCCGAAGCATAGATACAACTTTCACCGAAGATTGAAGAATCTCCACCGCGCTTTCAAGGCGACATTCGAACCCGTGGTAGACGAAAGTACGCGCAGCGCTGCCCTGCTCACGCTGGTCGCCTTACACAATGAGCGAATGGAGGAGCGAGGCGGATCGGACGGCCTGCACTCTGCCGAGTTGGTTGGCTTTCATGAGGAATTGACGCGAATAGCCCTCGCCCAGAGTTGGCTGCGGCTGTTTGTTCTTACGCTGAACGGCGAAAAGGCCGCCGCGCTCTATGGGTTCATGTACGGAGGCAAGTTCTACTTTTACCAATCCGGATTTGCCTCCCGCTTCTCTTCCTACAGCGTCGGCCTCGTCACCATGGGACTGGCGATCGAAGCCGCGATTGAAGATGGCGCCCGGGAATTCGACCTGCTGCATGGAGATGAAAAATACAAATCACTCTGGGCAAAGACGCAGCGAGAACTTGTGCGCATGGAGCTCTTTCCCCCAACGCCAAACGCGTGGATGTATTCGAAAGCTATCGGGTTGAACCGTCTCGCGAGACGGGCAGTCCGGCGTTCTCTTACGATGCTGCAGGACGCGAAATAGATGTCGCGGATCAAGACAAGCGTAAAGACCGCAGCCTCTTATGGATTCCGCTTCACGGGAGTGGACAGGCTGATCGGCGCTCTGACGGGAACGTCGAGGATTCCGACCATTGTCAGCTACCACCGTGTCGTCGAGCACTTTGAGGAGAGCTCGCGGGATTCCATCTCGTCGATGCTTATCTCGACACGGATGTTCGAACAACACCTGGACTGGATCGGGCTTCACTATGACTTCGCTTCGCTGGACGAGATCGGAGGCCGGCTGGAATCAGGAATCGGCTTTGCGAAGCCCACAGCAGCGATTGCGTTCGATGACGGGTATGGAGATGTCTACCACCACGCGCTTCCTCTCCTGAGAAAAAAGGGAATTCCCGCCACGGTATTTGCCGTTACCGGCCTGGTGGGCACGCAGCAGATGCAGCTCCACGACAAGCTCTACCTGCTTTTGAAGTCGGCCTTCTCAAATGCAGGGCAAACACCGCGTCAGGTCGTCGTGCTCCTTCGAAACGCAGATATCGCGACGCCACAAATGGAAGATATCTGCCGAATGCGAGCCAGCGCGTTCCATGTGATGGCCGCGCTGATCGACAACGTACCGCAGGCCCAGGCCCGTCGCATGATTCAGGTGCTGGAGGAGCGCTTCGGGCTCGGCGAAGGTCGTTACGACGAATTGTTCTCGCTGAGTTGGGAAATGCTCAAGGAGATGCAGGCTGCAGGAATGACAATCGGTTCCCATACCCGAACTCATGCCCTCCTTACCAATGAATCCGGAGAAACCGTGATTGAGGAAACGACACGCTCCCGACAAGATCTCGAAAACAGCCTTGGCGTGAAAGTGCAACACTTTGCCTATCCGGACGGTCGGCACAACGCGGTCGCCACCGCCGCGGTAGCGGCAGCGGGATATCGTTTCGCCTATGGTACATGCCGGCATCGCGATCCCGACTATCCGCTGATGACCATCCCTCGCAAGGTGCTTTGGGAGAAATCGTCAGTCGATTCCGACGGGCACTTTTCCGCCGCCATGATGGCGTGCCAAATGAACTGGGTCTTCGATCTGGGATCCACATGCGCGCACGACCACGGACGGCGAAATTCCCAAACTGCGATGCAATCGGAATGACCAAAGTTGCGGATGCAGTGATCCTTCTTCCGTCCCCTAACGAGCCGGTTCCTCGGGTCACGAGCGCAAAACCCGGCAAACTCTGCTTCAACCTGCTGCTGCTGTTTGTCGTATCCCTTTACGCCATTCCGGCCCAGCTCTTTCCGCCCCTCGCAGCATGGCATCCCGCCCAGATCATGGCCATTTCGGCTCTGGTCCTGCTCGTTGTCGAAAAGTTTACTCTGCGGCAGAGCTTCGTTTTGGTCTGGCCTGAAGGTTACCTGCTGCTTGCATTTGTGAGTGCTGCGGTGTTGTCCACATTCTCAGCCTTCTGGCCGTTGCGCGCCTACGAAGCGGCGGTGGATTTGATAAGGATCCTTGTTGCCTATGTACTGATCGTGAACACTGTCGTCACCGAAAAGCGCCTGCGAGCCTTTCTCGTGGCGGTGGTCGTTGGCGGACTTTTTCCGGCGTTGGGAACGCTTAACGGCTACTTCCACGGCGATCTTGTCGAAGGCAGAGCGCATTGGATTGGCATCTTCGGAAATTCAAACGAACTGGCTTACATCCTTGTCATGGTGGTGCCATTAGCCGCGGTGTTATCCGGCCGAGCGCGGTTTTCTCTGCGGATACTGTTGTGGGGGGCGATCGCCCTGTACGTCTCTGCAATCTATCTGACGCTTTCCCGCGGTTCGCTGATGGGACTGGTCGGAGTCATGATCCTGCTCGCTCTCCGGCAGCGAGGCGTGATCATGAAACTTGCCATCGGCGTCTTGTTGGCAGGAGGCCTGGCGTTCATGGCTTCCTCCTGGAAACGCAGCGACGGCGCCACCAATCAGGACTATACGTTTCAGCAGCGGATTGCGACTCTCAAGGCCGGTGCGGCGATGTTCTCCGCTCATCCGTTGCTCGGAGTCGGGATCAATTGCGCGATCGTCGCATTTCCGCTCTACGCACCCGACGATTTCAAAGCCAAAGGCGCCCTCGTAATCCATAACACGATCGTCCAGGCGTTGAGTGAGACAGGGGTTCTGGGATTTGTTCCATTCGTCTTCCTTATTGTTTGTGGCCTTTATCACGCACGACAGGTTCAACACACAGGGAACCTCACGACGGCCGGCCGCCGACTGGCCGTCGGGCTCGAGGTCTCGCTGTGGGGAGCGATGATCTGTGGTCTCTCTGGCGGTTTCCTGTTGAGTTGGTTCCCCTACCTCGTCGTCGGGCTAATCGCTTCTACTCGCCAAATTGCCGGCGCGGTGTCTTATGCATAAGTCAAGAGACGAGCGGAGCGAGTCCGAACCCGCGCGAAGCGTGACCGCGATAGGGCGAAACCCAAAGCGAAGGGCGCAGCCATCAAGAGACGACTCTACGTTCAAGCCCGCGATGCTACTCACATCTGGAAGGGTTGTGGGTTTTCTGGCCACGTTCTTTATACCGGTCGTCCTTGTCAGAGTCTTCAATCCGGTCGATTTCGGCACCTACAGGCAGCTCTTCCTGATCTTTACGACTGTTTTTTACGCTGCGCAATTTGGCATGGCGGAAAGCCTCTACTACTTCATGCCGCAGGCTCCCGCGTTAAGCAGCCGCTACATCGTCAACTCCATCGTTGCGCTATCGTGTGGAGGCGTCGTCTGCCTGATTCTCATCGTTGGAAGCAGGTCGCAGCTTTCTCATCTCCTCAACAACGATGCGATCCCCCGGCATGCCTTATCGCTGGGCATCTACACGCTGCTCATGATGGTCTCGGCTGTACTTGAGATAGCGATGACTGCGCGGAAGCACTACCTCTGGGCATCGGCCACTTACGCCGCTTCCGACACGCTGCGAGCGATGCTGCTGATTCTGCCGGTGTTCTTCCTCAGGGGGCTGGATTGGCTGATGCTGGGCGCCGTCGCTTACGCCTTCATGCGGTGCGCAGTGCTGGTCGTCTATCTTCGAAGCGATTTCAGGGGCGAAATCCGCGTGGACTGGACGTGTCTTCGCAATCAACTGCGGTATGCGATTCCATTCGGTCTTGCCGTCGTCGTTGGAATACTTTAAGCGAACTTTCATCAATACTCCGTCTCTCACTACTTTGACGCGGCCACGTTTGCGATTTACTCGGTGGGTTGCCTGCAGATCCCGGTTGTCGACTTCATCATGACTCCTGCAACCAGCGTGATGATGGTGAGAATGAGCGAGCAAATCGGACAGGGACGCTCCGACGGTCTTCTTGCGATGTGGCACGATATGTCACGCAAGCTGGCCCTGATGTTCGTTCCGCTGGTGGCGCTGCTGCTGTTGAACGCGCGGGGCATCTTCGTGCTGCTCTACACAGCAACGTATCTGCGAAGTGTCCCGATCTTCATGGTCTGGTCTGCCGCAATCCTGTTTACAACGCTTCCAACGGATGCCGTGCTGCGGGTCTTTGCGCAGACCCGCTTTCTGCTCATTCTGAACATCATCAGCCTGGTGCTGATCGCGGTGGGTATCCGTTGGTTTTTGTTCAGATTCGGTCTTATGGGAGCGGTTTCGATCACAGTCCTGATTGCTGCATTCTCCAAAGGCCTGGCGCTGTTGAAGGTCAAGAGTCTCCTCCGTGTTTCGCTGGGCGAACTCCTGCCGTGGCGGAGCCTTAGCTTGGTCGTGACAGCGGCGGCAGCGGCTTGTGTCCCGACAATAGCTTTAACGAGCCAGCTAAGACTGCCAGTAGTGGCGATTCTGCTCATCTCCGGCGCCGTGTATTCGTCCATTTTTCTCACTCTCATTTTCATTTCCGGCGCCCTGACTGAGAACGAACTGCTTGCTCTCAAGGGATGGATGCAACGCTTCGCCGCCTTCAGGCTGAGGACCAACTAGATATTATGTGTGGAATTGCCGGCATTGTGAGCCTGGACAGGAAACCCGTGGATCCGACCGAGTTGCAGAGGATGTGCGACGCGATCATTCACCGCGGTCCCGATGACGAGGGGTACTATTTTGAGCCCGGTGTCGGGCTCGGGATGAGGCGCCTGAGTATCATCGGCCTCGATACGGGCCATCAGCCGATCCACAACGAGGACAGCTCCATTCAGGTCATCTTCAACGGAGAGATCTACAACTATAAGGAACTTCGCCACGATCTTCAGCAGCGCGGACACTTGTTTTACACCGAGACCGATACGGAAACGATTGTCCATCTCTACGAGGAATACGGCACCAAGCTTGTGGAAAAGTTGCGAGGCATGTTTGCCTTTGCCATCTGGGATAGCCGGAAACGACGACTGCTATTGGCGCGCGACAGGCTGGGCATCAAACCTCTCTACTACGCGTACATCCATGGACGGCTGATATTCGCCTCGGAGTTGAAGGCCATTCTTCAATTGCCCGAAGTCGAAGTTTCTTTGAACTGGGAGTCGACTCAACGGCTCTTCACGTTCCTTTCAACCCCGGCCTCCGAAAGCCTGGTCGAAGGTGTTCATAAGCTTGGCGCCGGCGAGATCCTGATCGCTGCAGAAAACCAGGAACTTTGGGTGGAACAGTATTGGGATGTCCAGTTTGTTCCCGACTACGCGCATGACGAGGACTTCTTTGTCGAACGCTTGCGCGAATTGCTTCTGGAAGCAGTCCGACTTCGGATGATCAGCGACGTTCCTGTGGGCGCTTTTCTGAGCGGAGGGCTCGACTCCAGCGCGGTTGTCGCATTGATGAGCGGTTTGGCTTCCGAACCCATCAAAACATACACGATCGGTTTCGAAGACAGCGGATTCGACGAGACGCCCTATGCGCGCCGGGTAGCCGGGCAATTCGGCACAGTGCACACCGAGCAGATTCTGGCCATGGACGCTCTCGATGTCATTGAAGATATCGCGTGGTATCTCGACGAACCGCTTGGCGACTCGTCGGTCATTCCAACCTACATGGTGTCCAAGCTCGCCGCAAAAGACGTGAAGGTCTCCTTATCGGCCGACGGAGGCGATGAACTCTTTGCCGGATATGACAAGTACGTCGTTGAAAACAGGGAGAGAAAATACAGATTCTTTCCGCCGCCTCTACGCAGGACCATGGGACGCATCGGTCGAGCGCTTCCGGACTCCACGCGCGGCAAAAACTTCCTGGAACACTTTGCAATGGATGGCGTCCAGCGATATCTCGACGCGTCGACTTTCTTCAAACTGGAAGAACAGAAGCTCTTGTTCAATCCCGAGGTCTTTAAGCTGATGTCCGGCAACCCTGGCCGTTCTGAGGCAGAGCACTTGCGGAAAGAAAACGGGAATTGGCTATCGTCGCTCCAATACCTTGACCTCAAGAGCTACCTTCCGCTCGATATTCTCACGAAGGTCGATCGAATGAGCATGGCCCATTCCCTCGAGGCGCGTGTGCCGCTGTTAGACCACAAACTGGTTGAGTTTGCGGCCACGATTCCTCCGGAGTTCAAACTGCGGGAAGGAGCGACAAAATACATCTTCAAGAAGGCCATGCGCGGCATTCTTCCCGACGCGATCATCGATCGCCAGAAGCACGGCTTTGCTGTCCCGCTGGGCCAATGGTTCAAGGGGCGATTCGACGATTTTCTCCACGATCTGTTGCTCTCAAACACGAGCAAACGACGCGGGATTCTTAATGGCGATCACGTCGACCGTCTGATTCGTTTGCACCGGTCAGGCCGCCCTCTCGATTCGCAGCTCTGGACTCTCATTTCCTTTGAACTCTGGTGCCGAACCTTCATGGATCGGAAACCCGTGCCGCGCGGCCGCCCCGGCGCCGCAACACGCTCCGCAGCTCTTGCTGCCACATCGAGATGATAGCTGTCGCGGCCCGGCCGGTCATGGCAGTCACGGAAGTCGTTGGGCGCCAGGCCTTCATGGCACTCGAGGAGGAATGGAACATTCTTGTGGAAACAACTCGCGACGAACCCTTCTATCGCCACGAGTTTATTCGGACCTGGATCGACAATTTTGCTCCGGCATCCAGGTTGTCGATTCTTACAGGTCGCGATGAAACCGGCTGCCTGGTTGCCGCATTGCCGTTGATGAAGACTCGCGGCCTGGCGTGCGGTGTTCCTGCGCGCCAAACGGTATCCACCGCCAACCCCCACTCCTGCCGTTTCGACATGATCGCCAGGGATGCGCCGGCTGCAGGCAAACTTTTCCTCGCACACCTGACGACGGACAGAACCTGGGACATGATCCGGATGGCAGACGTTCCCGCCGGCGGTAATGCCTGGCATTTGTACCGTGCAGCAGAGGCGGCAGGGTTGCCGGTAGGGACGTGGGAATCCCAGCGTAGTCCCTACCTGCAGCTTCCCTCATCCTACGAAAAACTGCAGGAAGAAATGAATTCGCATTTCCGGGCCAACCTTCGGCGCCATCGCCGCCGCCTGGAAGGCATGGGTACGATAACAGTGGAACGCGTGACGGGTGGAGCGAACCTGCAAGACCACCTCGCGGAATGTTTTGCCATTGAAGAGAAAAGCTGGAAGGGAGTCAACGGAACAGCAATTCTTCAGGATACGAAGACCCACAACTTCTACACCCAGCTCGCAGAGGCCGCAGCTTCCCAAAATTATCTTTCGCTGTTTCTTCTCAAGCTGAACGGGCGGTCCATTGCCTTCCACTACGGGTTTACTTATGGCGACACCTACTACATGCCGAAAATCGGATTCGACCAGGCGTTCCAGGCCGGCAGTCCCGGACTGGTACTGCTCGAAGACATCCTGAAAGACTGTATCGGCCGCGGCCTCAAATGTTGCGACTTTCTCGGAATGGACATGCCCTGGAAGAGAGATTGGAGCAAGCAGACGAATCGTCATGACTGGCTCTTCATTTACCGGAACGCGATGTTTGGCCGCGCTTTGCACCAGGTCAAGTTCAAGTGGATTCCTGCCGCGAAAGGCCTGCTGCACGAATGGAAAAGGAAAAATGAAAACGCAACCTAGCCCCGACATGTTTGTACCGGCGTTCGCGACCATTGGGCCGGAGGCGCTCTTACGCACTCCGCACTCGCAAAGACACCACCCGCTCAGCGCTCCGAATGCTCATTACTTCTTCTTTGCGCGAAACGCAATATGGCACACGGTGAAGATGCTTGGACTGGAGGGGGGTGAAGTCCTCGTTCCGTCCTATCACCACGGCGTGGAGGTTGAAGCCCTGATCGACGCCGGCGCCCATGTGAGGTTCTATCGAATCGCCGAAAACCTTGACGTCGACTTCCAGGATCTCGAAAGAAAAATTGGCCCGCAAACCAAGGCCCTTTACCTCATTCACTTCGCCGGCTTTCCGGGCCCGGTCGGTAAGATGAAAAAACTCGCGGAACTGTATGGATTGCCGTTGATTGAGGACTGTGCGCTCTCCTTGTTCTCCTGCGACGGTGACACGCCGCTCGGCATCACTGGCGATGTCGCGATCTTCTGTCTCTACAAACTCCTGCCGGTTCCCAACGGCGGGGCGCTCGTCTTTAATGGCCCGGACCGGTCGGACATGGCAGAACTACCTCCTCCATCCGTCTCGACGACAATCAGCCTGGTGTCTTCTTCATTGCTCCGAAACATGGCGCTGCGCGGCGGAAAGGCCGGACGGACTCTCCGCAAACTGGCGCTGGGCATGGGTAAAGGCACGATGCGGGCTTCAAATATCACGCATGTTTCAACCGATTCCCAGCATTTCAATCGCGAAGACGTGAATCTCGGGATCAGCTGGATTACCAAACGATTGATGTTTGCGCAGAACGTTCCGGAGATTGCAGAAAAGCGCCGCCGCAACTACCAATTATTGCTCGAAGGTCTGCGCGGAGTTTCGGCGCCGCTGTTCGACAGCCTCCCGGGCGGCACCGTACCGCTGTTTTACCCGCTGTTGGTCGAGGACAATCGCGCGACTGTGCAACGCCTGCTGTCCAGAGGAATCGAAGCAGTGAACTTCTGGCGCGATTTTCACCCAACCTGTAATGCCCGGGAATTTCCCGACGCTGCAAAACTTCGCGCGAGCGTTGTCGAGATTCCATGCCATCAAGATTTGAATCTTGCGACGATGGCAAAACTGGTCCGCGTCATTCGAGAGGTCTTAAGCGCTGAACGTCCGCTGAAAGGCGACAGTGCCCCGCAAATGCCGAAAGCGGCAAGCTATGCGGTCTGAGAAGCTCTCTGTACTTCAATTTCTTACCCTTTTCGGAATCGGTGGGACCGAGCGGCAGGTCCTGAACCTTGTTCATGGCCTCGATACAGAACGGTATCGTGTCGAGGTTGCCTGTTTGAAACGGTGGGGTGCGATGCTGCCGGAGATGGAAGCCACCGGCGTTCCCATCACGGAATACAAAACAACCAGCTTGTACAACCACGTCGCCGTGTGGAACCAGATGAAATTCTTGCGGCACTTGCAGAAACGCAAGGTCGAGATTGTGCACACCTACGGTTTCTACTCCAACGTTTTTGCCCTGGCGCCTGCCCGGCTTGCCGGAGCAGCTGCCGTCCTGGCTTCCATCCGCGATACGGGAGAGCATCAGACTCCGATGCAGAAACGCATCGAAAAGCTCTTTTGTCGCATGGCCGACTGCATTGTGACCAACGCTGAAGCCGTTCGAAAGCGCCTCACCGATGAAGGCTACGACGCGGAAAAAATCGTGGTTATCCACAACGGAATCGAGTTGGCGCGGTATGCCCGAAAGCCCGCGGAACTCGGGTTGCACCGGGAATTGGGCGTTTCTTCACATACTCCTCTTGTTGCCGTCTTCGCGCGCCTGAATGAGCTCAAAGGCATTCAATACTTCCTGCGGGCGGTAGCGGGCCTTATCGAGCGCTTTGGAAATGTGCGGTTTTTGATCGTGGGCGATGGGGCATCCCGGCCGGAGCTGGAAAAATATTCCGCGCAGTTGGGGTTGACCAGGCACGTCGTCTTTCTAGGTTTTCGCCTTGACGTTCCAACATTGTTATCGGAGATTGCCGTTTCCGTTCTGCCGACGTTGAGCGAAAAACTCTCCAACAGCTTGCTCGAGGCGATGGCCGCCAGCGTTCCAGTTGTCGCCACCAGAGTCGGAGGAAATCCCGAAGTCGTCGAGGGAGGTGTGACAGGTTTGCTGGTCCCGCCACGCGATGCGGAGGCGCTTGGTCAGGCCATCGGTCAATTTCTCGAACAGCCATCGCTTGGTACAAAATTCGGCCTCGCCGGGAGAGAGAGGGTGAGCAAGCAATTCGCGCTCGAACAGATGACTCAAGCCACCGAGCGTCTTTACGAGCGGCTGGCGCAGAGACCGGGAAAAGTCGCGCACCGAGCAGCATGCTGAAGGTTCTGCTGATCGGCCCCTTCCCTCCTCCGCATGGTGGAGTGTCCGTGCATGTGTGCATGCTGCAGGATCTCCTGACCAGGTCAGGAATTCCCTGTCGCGTTCTGAACATCAATCGGGACGCATCCAAAAGCGACCGCTATGTCTCGATTCGAGGCCCATTGAACTTCATGTACCTGCTTTTACGTTACTCACTGGAAGGCTGGTCGATTCATGTCCACATCAACGGGCACAACGCTAAAAGCTGGCTGGTGGCATTCGCTGCAGGGCTGGCCGGAGTGGCTGGACGCCAGGCACGCGGATCTATGCTGACCATCCATTCGGGAATGTCGCCCGCATATCTCAATACCTCGAAATTTCCGCGATTGCTGGCATGGACTACCGCCTGTTTCTATCGACATATCCTTGCTGTGAATTCCGAAATCGGGGACGCGCTGCGCGCGCTTCCCGTTTCGCAGGAACGTATTGAAATACTGCCTGCCTTCCTACCAAATCCGGCAGCTCTTCCAGAGTTGCCGGATAGTTTCGAGCAGTGGTCGAAAGCGCACGATCCAGTACTTTCAACCGCCCTCTTTTTCCGCCCCGAGTATGGTTTCGAGCTGCTCGTTCGGGCCATATCGGAGCTGCGCAAGAAGCATCCGCGTTTGGGTTGCGTCGTCATGGGCGATAGCGAATCCCGGCCGAAGGGATTGCCCCAGCATATTTTTGCCATCGGCGACGTGACGCATGACTCCTGCCTCGCAGTCATCGCGAGTTCCGACATCTTCGTCCGAACCACGTTTTCCGATGGTGATGCCATGTCGGTACGGGAAGCCATTGCCCTCGGCACACCCGTGGTGGCCAGCGACGTGGTCCGCCGGCCGGCCGGAACGATTTGCTTTAGGACCGGTGACCCACGCGACCTGGTCTCGAAGATCGAATCTCTCCTCAGCGATGCTTCTCTACAACAGATTCGTTCGGAACCCGCCGAAAATGCCATGCAGCGCCTGCTGGAACTCTACAGTTAATGGGCAGGCTGGGCAGACTCGCAACAATGGATACGCGCGAAATCATCTATCGCGTACAGGAGAAGTTTCGTTCCGAGACAGAACGGCTCCGATATCGCGCCGGAGCCAGGCCTGCCCATAGTGACCCTGTCCTCGATAATTTCAAGAACTACCTGGTGGATACAGCCGAGCCGCATTTCTATTTCAGGACGGCAGGGATTGAACGCGAGCAGCGCCTCGACATTATTCGCCGCTCTTTCCCGACCTGGATCCAACAAGCGGTCGACGAAGCGGAGCGGATCCTTCAGCATAAGGTAAAACTGCTGGGCTTGGGCGAAGTCGACCTCGGAGAAGTAATCGACTGGCATCGCGATCCGGTGACAGGGACGTCGTGGCCGCGCCGCTTCTGGTCGGACTACGATCTCGTCGAGGACTCCGCCGCCGGCGATCCCAAAGTTATTCACGAGTTAAACCGCCACCAGCACCTTGTCGGCCTGGCGAAGGCCTATTTCCTGGCACGCGACGAGCGCTATTCCCGTGAAGCCATTGCCCAGATCGAAAGCTGGATCGATCAGAACCCGCCATCCGTGGGGATCCACTGGCAGTCCAGCCTGGAGATCGCGATCCGCGCCATTTCCTGGATCTGGACGCTTTTTCTGCTGCTCCCGTCCCAGTCGCTGACGGAAGCGGCTGCCTCCCGCATTGGACGGTCGCTGTTTACCCAGATCGAGCACATCGATCGTTTCCCGTCCCTTTTCAGCAGTCCCAACACGCATCTCATTGGTGAGGCCACTGCCCTGTTCGTCGCGGGAACTGTATTTCAAGGCGTGGAGCAGGCCGCCCGCTGGCAGCGAAGGGGCGCAGCGTGGTTGATACGCGAGATGGAGCGCCAGGTCGTTGATGAGGCAGTTCACGCCGAACTCTCATCGTATTACCACTGTTATACGGTCGACTTCTTTCTCCAGGCGCTCAGTCTTTCAAAGGTGAATCAGCGGAGCGAATGCGAGCCCGGGCGAAGCGCAAGCGCGATAACGCGAAACATTGAGCCGAGGGCGCAGCCATCAGGCTGCGATTCTACGTTGCCCGACTGGATGTGGAAGCGCTTGGACCGAATGCTGGCGTTTCTCCGGCATTTCAACCGAAACGACGGAACCTTGCCCCTCTTTGGCGATGATGACGGAGGGCGCGCCCTGGCCATCTCGTCGCGCAACTACCAAACCCCGAAGTTTGGCGAGGAGATGTTTTGGCTGCTCGGTGAAAGTTCATTCCGTACGCCGTTATGCGAGACCCATGCTTTCTATCCTGCGGCGGGATACGCGATTCAGCGATCCGGATGGGGGCCCGGTGACAGTCAGGTCATCTTCGATTGTGGCGGGATGGGCATGCTCAACGGTGGGCATGGGCACGCGGATGCCCTGTCGTTCGTTCTGAATGTCGGTGCGACGGAAATCCTCACGGATCCCGGAACCTTCGTCTACAACGGATCTCCAGAGTGGCGAAACTTCTTCCGCTCTACGCGCGCTCACAACACCGTCGTTGTCGATGATTTTGATCAATCGATACCCGACGAAACTTTTAAATGGCTGCGGAAGGCGAAGTCCCGTGTCTTGCAGCATCTCTCAAGCGAAACCTTCGACTATGTCGAAGCAGAGCACGACGGGTACAGCGACCCACCAGTCAGCATCGTGCACCGTCGCGGCCTCCTGCACATTTCGCCCGGACTTTGGGTCGTCGTCGATGACATGCAGGGCCCGTCAGATAAACCCGAAAGAGCGGAACACAAGTTTGACTTCTATTTCCACTTTCCCGCAAATGCGAAGGTGTCCGTTCAGCAGGAGAGCAGCGCGTTAATCCGGCTGAATGCACGCGCCGATTCGGCGCGCCTTCAGCTTTTGATGTGCGCGTCGGCAATCGTGCAGGGAAAGACCATTGAGGGTCAGGTGGCTCCCATTCAGGGATGGGTATCGTCACTGTATGGGCGAACCTCACGCGCACCCACGGTTCGAATCAGTATGGAGACCCGTGCTCCTGCGTCCGGCATGTTCATCATGATGCCCTCACACGCGGATGCAGATTCCGAACAGGCGATTGTCACGGGTCCGGTCCTCGTTACCGGAGGTTCGGCACTCGCGTGCGAAGCAGTGCATGGCAACGTGAAGGACGTTTTCGTGTCCTCAGTCCGCGATCAACGCATCGGCATCCTGGATTTCACATTGCATGGAAGGTTCTTCTGGCTTCGCATGACGGGCGGTCGACTCACCCGGATCCTCGGCATCGACTGCAAGGAAGTCCGTCATCTTAACAAGGTCCTCATCCGTGATGATGCCGGCAGACCTCACTTCGAGTGGAATGGTAGCCAAGGTCAATGACTCGACCCAGGCGACGCGGCGTCTCGGCGAAGTATCCACTCTCAGGGGACGTACACCCTTACCGAAAGACTTTGCGACTCTTTAAATAAAACCTATGTGTGGAATTAGCGGCATCATCAATTTCAACCGATCTGAGCCCGTGGACCCGGATCTTATCGAGCGCATGACCACGGCTCTGACCCACCGCGGGCCGGACGACGACGGCTACTTTGTCGAGGACAACGCAGGTTTCGGGCACCGCAGACTCAGTATCATCGACCTCGCGGGAGGCAAGCAGCCAATCTTCAATGAAGACGAATCCATCCTTATTGTTTTCAACGGCGAAATCTACAACTACGCGGACCTCACAAAAGAGCTTCTTCAACTCGGCCACCAGTTCAGATCGCGTTCGGACACAGAGGCCATCGTCCACGCTTACGAACAGTACGGCGATGCCTGCGTAGAACATCTTCGCGGCATGTTCTCCTTCGCAATCTGGGACCGGCGGCGCAGGCGTTTGCTCGTTGCCCGAGATCGCCTGGGAATCAAACCGCTTTATTTCTACCAGTGCGATCGGTTTCTGGCGTTTGCTTCGGAAATCAAAGCGCTGCTGGAGGTACCTGGAGTGGCCCGCTCCGTTAATCCCGGTGCGCTGGAATCCTATCTGACTCTGCGCTATGTACCGGGACCGCAGACGATGTTCAACGGAATCTCAAAGCTCCAACCCGGGCATTTTCTGGTTCTGGACGACAGTGGCGTTCGCATTCGCAAGTACTGGGACTTGAAGTATCAGGCAGGCGCGGCGATCTCCTCGGAAGACTACCTTGGACGTTTTGAGGAGCTACTGGAAGAAAGTGTGAAGCTTCGGCTGGTTGCGGAAGTACCGCTCGGTGTCTTCCTGAGTGGCGGTCTGGATTCGAGCGCCATTCTGGCTGTGATGAGCAAGATCCGACACCGCGATCGAATCAAGACTTTCAGCGTGGGCTACGACGTCTCTCGAGCACAGGAAGAGAGCGTGAACGAGTTCGAGTATGCGCGTCTCGCGGCGAAAGCTTTCGGTGCGGAACACTATGAGTTCAAGCTGACGGCGGCAGACTTCCGCGACTCGCTGACCGACCTCGTCTGGCATCTTGACGAACCGCTGGCAGACGACAGCTGTATTCCCTTGTACTTCATTGCCCGCTTGGCGCGGGAGCACATCACCGTGGTTCTTTCCGGCGAGGGCGCCGACGAAATCCTTGCCGGCTACGGCATCTACAAGAGGATGCTTGCGATTGACGCCGCCTACGAACAATTCCCGCGGTTGACACCATGGGTCGCCAGAAAGTTCGCCTCCGTATTCTCCGGCCAGGTCAGCCAGCGGCACGCGCGTTGGGCAAGCCTTCCGATGGAACAGCGGTATCGCGGAGTATCGATGGGGATGCCGGCCTCACTTCGAGAGCAGCTTCTCGGCCGGCCTGAAGCAAGTGACGTAGACCAAGCGTTCCGCACCTGCTTTGAGGCGGTTCCCCGGAAGGACACGCTGAACCGCATGTTGTATGCCGACGCCAAAATATGGCTTCCCGACGATCTTCTCTTGAAGGCCGACAAGATGACCATGGCAAATGGCCTGGAACTTCGGGTGCCCTTTCTGGACCACAAACTTGTCGAGTTTGCGGCAGCCTTGCCGGTCGATCTGAAACTGAGAGGCAGTACGGGAAAGTATCTCCTGCGCGAAGCCATGAAAGGCGTCCTGCCGAAGCAAATCCTAAATCGTCCCAAGAAAGGGTTTCCTGTCCCGACGGAAACCTGGCTCCGCGGCGAATTGAAAGATTTCGTGCACGACACATTGCTGGCGAAGGACGCGGCATGCTGCCGCTATATGAACTCTGAAGTCATCGAGAAGACCGTCAGCGAGCACGAGCTGGGCACCGAAAATCGACGCCAGGAGATCTGGACACTGCTGATTTTTGAAATCTGGCACAGGTTGTTTATCGACGCGCCCACAAAGACATTCCCGAAACGAGGTCCAAGTCATGATCGAAGGCCACAACATCATATGCTTCAGTAACGATTGGGACGGCGACCCGCTGAGCAAGAAACACATCATGCTCCGGCTCGCTCGAAAGAATCGAATACTTTGGGTCAATTCCATTGGAAACCGGAATCCGTCGGCTTCGGTTCGGGACCTCAAGCGCGTCCTGAAAAAAATTCAGGCTTTTGGCGGCGGCTGTCGACAGGTTGCAGAAAACATTCACACTTTCTCGCCGCTCGCTATCCCCTTTCATGGCAGCCCCCTCGCTCGAGCACTCAATCGCCGCTTCCTCGCATGGAGCGTGCGAAGAGCCTGCCGGCGTCTCGGATTCAAGAACCCCATTACCTGGAGCTTTCTTCCGACATCCGGCGAAGTCGTGGGCTCCCTCGACGAAAAGCTAATCGTCTATCACTGTGTCGATGAGTTTTCAGAATTCACGGGGACAGACAAGAACGCAATCCTTGGCATGGAGCGGGACCTACTGCGGAAGGCGAATCAGGTGCTGGTCTCGTCTGGTCCTCTTTACGAAACCAAGAAGCTTCACAACCCCCGAACATCGATGGTGACCCATGGTGTCGACATGGACCACTTCCGAAAGGCATGCGATCCGGAGACAGTTCCCCCACCCGACATCGCCAACCTTGCCCACCCCGTCGTCGGCTTCTACGGTCTGGTTGCTGATTGGGTCGATCTAAACCTCGTGCGGTTTCTGGCGGCATCACGACCGGCGTGGTCCTTCGTTTTGATCGGAAAGATCGATACAGATGTTTCGATTGTCGGAGGTCTTGCGAATGTGCATCTGTTGGGCCGAAAACCCTATTCAATGCTGCCCGCTTATTGCGCGGGAATCGATGTCGCGATCCTGCCCTTCGCCATTAACGAACTGACGCTCGCGTCAAATCCTCTGAAGCTGCGGGAGTACCTCGCTGCCGGGCTTCCTGTGGTGACCACGGACATACCAGAAGCCAGAAGGCTTGGCGAACATGTGCGCATTGGCACATCTTATGCGGATTTCCTGGCGCATATTGAGACCTGCCTCGCCCGCGGCGCAGGGCCTCAAGCCTCGATTTCGGACGCGATAGCCGGCGAATCGTGGGACTCAAAAGTTGAAGAGATGTCGTCTCTGATCCAGCCGCTGTTATCGGCCATCGATGAATCGCTGCGACTATCTGCGCAGCCGGGGCCGCGAGAGGCAAGAAGTAGTTAGGAGAACCAAAATGACCTGCCGTCTGCGCAATCTTTTTATTCTGCCGTTTGTCTTTGCGATCAGCGCATCGTTCTGCATGGCGCAAACGGGCGCCATTACGCGTATTGAGGAAACCGACCCCAGCATCGTCTACAGTGGCAACTGGTACACGAATTCAAGTACAGGTAACAGTGGAGGGGGCGCGGCCTTGACGAACGCAACCGGCGCGCGGGCAGTGGTCACCTTCACGGGAAGGGCCATTACCTGGATTGGCGTGGCGGATCGATGGAACGGCCTGGCCACCGTCACCGTCGACGGACAGCCCTACAAGATCGATGGATGGGGCGCGACGACGCACTATCAAGCCGTGATGTTCACCGTTAACGGCCTAGCCCCTGGCCCGCACAAGCTCTCGATTGAAATAAACCATGAGCGAGGTCCCAACGGCGAAGGATCGTGGGTCTGGATCGATGCGTTCGACGTCCAGGACGGCGGGGCCGTGGCCGGCGGACTGCCTGCCGCCACCGTCGGCCACATTGAAAACGACAACCCGGCCGTGACTTACACCGGCATCTGGTACTCGAATGTTAACAGTGTCCTCAGTGGCGGCACGGCTGTCCTGGCGGTAAGCTCCGGGGCCGCAGTAAGCCTCAATTTTCACGGTACCGGCGTCGCGTGGATTACGTATCGCGACGAGTGGTCGGGCCTGGCCAGGATCATCCTGGACAACGAACTAAAGGCAACGATCGATACGTACCTGTTACCGCAACAAGCGCGGACAGCCGCTTATACAGTCGAAGGTCTACCGCTCGGAGATCACTCGCTCCGTATCGAAGTCACCGGAACGCATAACTTGCGGTCGGGCGGCTCGTGGGTGTGGCTGGATGCATTCGATGTTCTGCAGGCGGGTGCGATTCAACCTCAGACACCGGTACTCTCCCTCAATTCAACGACCTACTGCGTTGGGAGCAGCTGGATTCTGGGAGCAACCAATGCGCTCCCAAACTCTTCTGTGCGTCTCATCGGAACCAGCAATGGAACGTCCTGGTCGTTCCCGGGGTGGACAACAACGGATGCTGCCGGCAATCTCAGTCAAACAGGGACGTTCGCAAACGGGACACAGGGCACCCACACGCTGACCGTTGAAATCGACGGGAAGACATCAAATACCGTTTCCTTTGCGATCTCAGATTGCAAGCCGTAGCTGAGCGCTTGGGTGCGTACAGTGAGTATTCCTGGGTCCATTTTCCTGCTTCTGTTGACTCTCGGGTTCCGTGGATCCGAGAGTCAATCTTTCACCTGGTGGACGACCAGTGCGCTGGTCAAAGTGAGGCCTTCAGACGTTCCGCCTTCAGTTCGGCGGAGTGTGACGCTTCATGCGGCGAGGAATGAATTCGAATCGTTCCAGGTCGTCGTTCGCAATGATTCCGCTGCTGTGCCGAATATCGACGTGGAAATCAGCGATCTTACGGGGCCCTCCGGATCAATCATTTCGAACACCCATGTCACGATCTACTTTGAGCGGTACTTGAACCTGTCGCGCCCATCAAGCATCGCCGGAGGAGTCGGGGAATGGCCGGACCCCCTGATTCCTCGCGTCGATCAGTACGACCATGAGCGCCGAAACGCATTCCCATTTACTTTGCCGAAAGGACGAAGTCAGCCGCTGTGGATTGAGATTTACGTTCCCCCCGAAACGAGGCCAGGACACTACGGCGCGACAGCGACCGTTTTCAGCGACAACACGACGCTTGTAGCGATTCCGTTGAGTCTCGATGTCTGGGACTTCGCTCTTCCTTCGACGAGCAGCCTGAAGACGGCGTTTGGCTTCAACGGCGTGACGGCACTAAAGCAGCATCTGGGACGATACACAGACGATGCCGATATGCGTGCCATCTCTCACGTTTATACGAGGGCAGCGTTACTGCATCGAATAAGCGCTTTCGTAGGGCCCATGATTGCACCGCCGTTCAGTTTAACAAATGGTGTGATGACAGTGGACTGGACTGCCTATGACACCGATATCGGTTCGTTTCTCGACGGAACCGGTCTTTCGAAAAGCGATCCACTGCCCGGCGCGCGTGCAACCAGTGTTGAACTGAGAACGCACGGAAGTGCGACCACCGATGCGGAAAAGACTCTCTACTGGCGGGCATGGACACGGCATTTTCAAGAGAAAGGGTGGCTCGACCGCCTTTTCAACTACCTGCAGGATGAGCCGACAGCGGCCCAAATGCCGGCTGTTTTCAACAGCGCGGTTCTCGCTCATCACGCGGATCACAGATTGCGCAATCTGGTCACCTCTCCGTTAAGGTCTGTCCTCGAAGGGACGATCGACATCTGGACGCCTTTGATCAACTGCTTCGAAACCAAAACCGGGTCGCCCGAATTCTGCGAGCCGACGGTCTCGCGTCGGGCTTACGATTCCGAGACCCGCCAGCAAAAATCCCTCTGGTGGTATCAGTCCTGTGCGAGCCATGGCTGCGACATCGTAGGTGGAAAGTACTTCACCGGTTGGCCAAGCTACGTGATCGATTCAAGCGCAGTATCCAACCGAATCATGTCCTGGATGTCCTGGAAGTACAGAATCGAGGGAGAGCTCTACTACAACATGGTTGAAGCATTCGGTCGCGACGTCGATCCCCTGGAGGATGTATTTCTTCATGGCGGCAATGGTGATGGCACTTTGTTCTATCCAGGGCGACCGAAGGCCATCGGAGGCACGACGCAGATTCCGTTGGAGAGCATACGGCTGAAACTGATTCGCGAGGGGTTGGAGGACTACGAGTATTTTGTAATCCTTTCCAACCTTACAGATTCGACCACGTCGGATCGCTGGGTCGATCAGATTGTGCAGAATACCTATACGTTCGATTCTCGGCCCGAAAGTCTGTACGCGGTCAGAGAGAAACTTGGGGAAGAAATTCAGCGCCGGTTTCAAGCGAAAGCGACACCCCGCTGATGACGAAGACGCCAACGAACTACATCTTGCAGGAGATCGGGCCGCCCATGCGCCGGGCGTTGAAGCTCCTCGCCCCTCACTTCAAGGAAATCCACGAGGTGTGGAACATATTGATGCACGACCTCAAGTTGGACCTCGACGTGGGCGATATCGACGAGCTTTCCGGCCTCACGCTCGAGGCCCACTACTCAACCCTGAGTGCAGGTAAGTCGGCGGTCTACCGGTTGGCGTTGGCGCAATGCGGTGAATCCCTGGATCAGCGTGGCGTCCCTCCGGTCCGGGCCATGATCGCACTTTCTCTCTACCTCGACGCCTGCTGCGCGGTGCTCCTCAACCTGAACATCCGGGATATCGAACTGACCATCGCTCTTGCTCACTTCAACTCCGCCAGCCAATCGCTGGTGATTGTCGGCTACTCCAAACAACATTCGACAAATTTGTTGAGGTTAATCGAAATAGAACGACGCCGGTTTTCACAGGATCTCCATGACGAAATCGGGCACAACCTGATTGTGCTCAAGCTGTATCTCGAACTGATGGCAAGGGACTATAAGAAGGGACGAACCGAGGACGTCGTCGAGAAACTCGAGGAGGCGATGAGTCTGGTGAGCCAAAGCATCACCTCCGCCCGGCGCCTGGTCCTGGACCTCGGCCCCGCCGTGCTCGATCAGCTCGACCTGCTGTCGTCGTTCAAAGTCTATGCGTGCCAGTTCGCCGCCCGAACAGGCATCAAGGTCGACGTCCGTGGAAGAGACAATCCAAACATGCCGAGAGTCTATGCGACTGCTCTCTACAGAGTGTTTCAGGGAGCCCTTTCGAATGTCGCAAGACATTCGAAAGGGAAGCGAGTCCAGGTCACAGTTGGCACGATCACTGGATCCATTATTCGGATGACCATTGAAGATAACGGTGTCGGATTTGTCATCAAAAAGCTCCGCGCGAAAGAGACGTTTGGGCTCACGGCCATGCAAGAACGCATCGAACGGGTTGGCGGCCAATTCCTCCTGAAATCGCGCCAGACTTCTCCGAGTGACCGCCGTTCCGGCACGAGGATTGACGTAAAACTGCCCCTGAACGGCAGCAGGGCGGCGCGAGGCGTTGGCGCGCGGCTGAGGAACAAAGGAATCGAGTAGCGAAAGAGGTAAGGTATGAATGCGAAAACAAGACTTCTTATCTGTGATGACCATCCCCTGGTCCGCGAAGGGATAAAGGCAATCCTTAGTCAACAACCCTCAATAGAAATCGTCGCAGAAGCTTGCAACGGCCGTGACGCGGTCGCTGAGACTAAGCGAGTTCGGCCCGACCTCGTCCTGATGGACATGTCCATGCCGGAGTTGAATGGCCTCGAAGCCACAATTCAAATCAAGGAATTCGACAAGGACATCAAAGTATTGATCATGACCATGTACGACGACGAAGAGGTGGTGATGCGATGTCTGGCTGCCGGCGCGTCCGGATACATCCTCAAAGACGCTCCCCTGCCCCAGATGTTTTATGCCATCGGCGTAGTGAGGAAGGGACACGAGTATCTCGATCCCGGTGTGACACGAAACTTCAACGAATACCTTCAGCGTGCCAGGCCACACGAAAGCAGTTACGATCGCTTGAGTGTGCGGGAACGCGAAGTCTTGAAGCTGGTTGCCGAGGGACTCTCAGTCAAGGAGATCGCAGTCCGCCTCAATGTGGGAACAAAAACGGTCGACACCCACAAGTACAACCTCATGACAAAACTCGACATCCACAACGCCGCAGGCTTGATCCGCTACGCGATTCAAAACAAAGTGGTGTTTACCCTGCCAACTCTTAAGTCTTCCGAGAGGAGTCCCGTCGGTCATTGACTATTGGGATGGAGCTGCCACCGGGTTTCCATCAGTGCTGAAGAGACTCAACTTCGCCGGCGATGTTCCGGCGGACATGATCAGGAACTCCGTCTGATAGGAGTCGCCATTGGCGAAATGCGGGAAATAATGAACGCCTGACGGCATCTGGTCTAAATCCACCATCGCCAGTGTCGACATGAGAAATCCTCCGTGGCTGTTCATCGTTCCGCGAATCGATACAGCGTAAACCGGAGATGCGGCATCGAGCACGACGGAGCCCTCGAAACCCGACGGAAGCCCGCTGATAAGTTCCTCGAGAAACGCGGAGATTTGCGCATTGGCGTTGAGGGTCAGCGTCCTTGGCGACACAACGATTCCGCCGGCGTTGTCAAATGGAGTAAGTGTGACCTGAACGTCCTGTGACAGTGGGTTCACAATAGCGAGCCCCGTGCGACCATGGGGTCCGAATGAACCAAACATGAAACTGCGGGTGATCTGGGATTGAGCGGGTACCGTTGTTTCCGAAATGAGATCCCCATTCGCACTGAGGCGCAGGATCGCCACTGCTTCCGGAACTGAACTTCCGCCGGACGTGACTAGCGAAGCATAGCCTGACATGACGTTTCCACCGGAAGTTCCCATGGTTCGGATCCTCCACACTCCATCCGCTGGAATGCTGAAATCGAACGTTCTGCCTGAACCTCGGTCCGTCGCTACGTCAAGCGAAAACTGGATGGAGCCGGTGCTCACTGTGACCCCCGGGTTCACCAGGATCATTTCGCTGTTATATCCACCGCCATCCACGACACTTGGGAAAACTCTCGTTCCACCGATATCCGGAATGCTGGAGTTGAGCGGAATGGACGTAAAGATGAATTGTCCTCCGGCGTTCGTAGTTCCGCGAAGAGCCAGAACCGCAACCGGAGTACTCGATCGCATCTTCAGCGTTCCCAGAAAAGATCCCTGAGAATCGCTGAAGATCTCGCCAACGAAGGCCGCATGTTGCCCCATCGCGGGTACCCGCAACGACCTCTGCCTTCCATCACTCAGCCGCAAGTCAACAAATGCATCGATGTTGTTGGGATTTGCAATCGCGACGCCCGTTGAAACACCCGCACTCTGTTCTGCGTACATAATCCACTCGTTCGCTGCCACTGAAGCAGGGATGGCCGCCTCGGACACGAGGTCCTGACCTGAAAACGAACGCAACACGGCTGCGCCCATTCCTGCGTCGATCGCACCATATCCCGTCACAAGTGAGGAATGTGCTTGCACAGCCGTCTGCAACTGCGCTGTTCGTATGGGTATCTGAGCTTGATTCGACAGCCGCGGGAGAATCGCGGCAGGTGGCGGTGGCAGAATCAGCAGGTAGACGTCTGTGTAGATCGTTGACGGGCCGTGGAGTCCGAAGTTGCTGGTGAAGATAAGGCTGCTTCCGTCGTGGCTGGCTGAAGCCCGCGGTGTGTAGTTATAACTGTCAAACGGGCGGCTGCGATGGTGAATCAAGCGGCGAACTTCCGAACCGTCGAGTCTGACTTGAAGGATCTCGTTCATGTACGGCTTCCACGCGGCGGTGCCCGGCACCGGATCCGCAGGAGCATAGGTTTCCATAAAGAACCATCCGCCGGTGTCCGGCGCGGAGACGTGGACTGCCAGACTCCAGTCCACGGAGATCAGGCATGTCTGGCGGGCATCAGACAGGCGAATCTTGACGACAGCGTTCGGACAGATCGGTGTCGGGTCCGCGGAGTTCGCCCACAACAGAATCTCGTCGCCGTTGCTGTCGCTCGTGACATCCATGTGGCCCCCTGCGTGGGCGACTTGCCGCTGAAAGTTCATTCGGAAATCGAACAATTCAATGCCGTTGTACCTTGCGGTGCCAGCCTGAAGCCAGGTAACGGTGACGTTGTTGTTCGGCGTGATGTAGAGACTGTCAAAAGCGCGTCCGCCGGTATCGAATACGGGTCCTGAGGTATCGGTGCTGATTTCGTAAACAAAGACGGACTTGTCATCACCTGCGAAGACGAAATGGTTACCGTCGATGGAGATGTCGGATTCGCCTCTGCCGCTGATAGAAGTGTACCCACTGAAAGTGTGCACGACCGAAACGACATTTGAGGAAACGTCGAGCCGTCTCAACTCGTTCCCGGTGAGGAAAAACAGAACGTTGGGATCGCTTCTCGACCAGCGTGGTTCGCAACTGGCGCACACACTCAAGTTTTTTGTGAAACCGCCGGTGCCGTCATAGAGACCGAAGTAGCTGAAGTGAAGGCCCAGTATCCTGGTGTTGTCGGAGTTGTAGGGCGACATCGAGGAATATTCGTCGGAGATGAACGGAAGGGTCGCCCCGGTTCCCAGAGCCACGTTAGGCTCATTCAGGGAATTAGACATTCTCTTAATCGTCGTACCGAAGATCGGATCGACATAGCTGCCACCTGCCGCCGGCGGCTGCAAGGTGTAGTAATTGGGCGGCGCGTAGGTCGCATTGTCTGCAGGGTGGGCTGATGCGGAACCGGCGAATGAATGCAGGAGCAGTACCAGCACGAGGCCGAGGGCCCGGATGATCGATCCTCTCGGGGGAGCTCGACTCGTAAGGCGTCGCACGATGGACGGGAGTCGATGAACCAGCGTCTCTTCCAGGACGCGCGCATCGACAATGCCCGGAGCTTTCGACCCGCTGAACTCTTCCAGACTGCAGGTCTGGATGACCTTTGTCCGGGGATTTGCGCGCTCTAGCCTGAAGAGAGTCGTGCTGGCTTCGCGGCCCAGCCAGCGAGAATTGACGATGATAAGACTCGGACCCAGGCGTTCAACCTGCTCCGTGAGTCCTTGTTCCGAATCCGCGAAATCGATACTGGAAATGCCAGGCTGACCGTGCAATACATGCTGAATCGCACGAGCCAAAGCTTCAGATCTAACAGCGATGAGTACCTTGATTGTTGCCACAGGGCGGCAATCGTAGGTTCTAGGACCTGCTGCGCAGAATCAGGCGTTCACCGGAAGCAGAGAGGAAATGTTCCTTAGGGTATTTGCTGCGGTATGTAACGCTGGAGAAGGCTAAAGGTAGGAAGACAGAATAGTCGGCGAGTTGTTTTTATCCAGGATTGTACGGATGGAGGTTGCTCAACCCGCACAATCCCGGGGCTAAGACGGTGGATTACCGGAATCTTGTCGTGAAATTGGTGTTCACGGTTTTCGACGGGTAGAGCGTCAAAAGAGGCGCCACTAGATCGTTCTCCGCGAACGGCCCGTCCATCGGTTCCGCCAGCAATGTGTAGGTCCCGGCCGGCAATCCTGTAATTGAATACCTCCCGTCCGGATCTGTGACGGTTGTTGCGAACGGCTGACCATTCTGGCCCACGACTACGACGATCGCGCCAAACACGCCGACGTTCGACATGCTTCGCACCGTTCCTTCGATCGAGCCGCGGGCCGTAAACGCCGCTGTCGGATAGAGCGTGGACACGCCGATCATATCGTCCGACGTCAAGGTCCGCGAGAAGCTCCGTCCTACCACGAGCGGAAACATGATCGCCGAAGCGAGCGGCGTATGGTCCAGGCCCAGCATGTGCCCGATTTCGTGAGTAGCGACAGCCTGAAGATCAGAAACGTTTGGCGGCGTCGTTGCCTCTGTACTGAATCCGGCGGCGGGATTGAACATCATGTCTGCTTCGAGAATCTCGCCCGTCGTCACCGACGTTGTGACGTTGGTGAAACTTATCGCGTCCACTCCATAAGCGGCCCATTCCGCCGCGGTCAAATCGGCGGTAATAAGGTTAATGTGGTCGAGTCCGGGCTTCGTCCCTACTGCGATCGGACCTTCCGCAAATGCGATCGTCGCCGTCGATACAGCGGACCAGGTCTGAAATGCCCCTCGAAAGGCGCTCTCAACGCTCGGTGTTCCGGTAATGTTCGGCGTTCGAGTGGGGTTCATTCTCCACGTCATGGGCTGGACCCACTTTGCAATCACCACTTGCCCCGACACCACGGTCCGCCGTGGAACATATCCAAGCAGTGGGGTGGCAACGACCGAGGCAATCGAGACGACCATCATCCCGATCGATATGGATGTCCGTAAGTTCCAGTTCCAGAGTTTCATCGTAGTAGCTCCCGAATCTTGTTTTTCAGTTGTTCTAATGGGGCGCGAGCGGGGACAAGGGGTTTCGTGATTTCGCCGGTCTTCTTGTCGATCAGATCCATGCCGAACACGTTGGCGACCGCAGAGTCCTCGACGATCTCGTACAACCCCTGGTTCATGCCGACTACCTGAAAGGTCGTGGCATCCTGGCGCTTCAGAAAAACAAGTGCCCGCTCACCGCGATTGAACTGGGGTACCCCGGCCACGGACATTTGAATTGCCCCAACCCTTCCCCCAATCTGGCGAATGAGGACCGTCTGCCGAGGTTCACCCTTGAGCGGTTCATCGACGTGGATAGAAATATAGGTAAACACCAGGCGGCGTTCATCATCCCATTGGGAATAAACCGACTGCACCTGACCCTGAACGATAAGGTCCGCTCGCTGCACAAGTTGCTCCAGGCTCAGCTTGGCGACTGTTGTGGCAACTGCGGGAGTGGCCAGCAATGCCGCCACAAGCGCCATTCCGATTGCCCTACGCGCAATCATCATTCTTGATGGCTGCGCCCTTTTATTACGGTTTCGCGCTACCGCGCTCACGCTTCGCGCGGGCTTGCATTCGCAGCCGGTCGTGCTTGATGGCTGCGCCCTGTCGGGCTTGCATTCGCAGCCGCTCGTGCTCGATGGCTGCGCCCTGTCGGGCTTGCATTCGCAGCCGCTCATCGGACAAAGACCCCGCCGGATACGTTCGTCTGATCCAAATTTGAATTCTTGATTCCGATATTCCTCGGTCCGACTTCGGCATTTGCATCGACGGCAATCGTCACAATTATCATCGACGTGGAGCCGCTCGTCTGATAGCGAACGTTCGACACGGTCAATCCTTCTCCACTGAATGAAATCGACGACCCATTGCCTGGATCCATTCCAAAGCCGGAAACCGCGAGATCTTTCGTCTGACCGCGAAGCAAATCTGCACTGGCCATGAAGCTGAAGTTAGTCGCTCCGACGTTGCCGACTCCGACTTGCGTCGCATTCAATACGGCTCCCGGTGAAACGGGCACGTAGATATCCAACCCTGACGACACCTGCCCATCAGAGACACGAAAAGCATTCTGGTCGATGGATGTGGGAGATGACGTGATCTCGAGAACGAAAACGGCCGTGGGTTGCCCGTTGACCTTAACGCTCACAGGACCAGAAATAGCAGTACTCGGGACTACGACCGTAATGCTCGTCGTTGTCGCCGTCGAAGCCGGAACGTCCACGGTTCCGGTTGTCGTCACAAACGTCACGAGGTTGTCGCTCGCGACAGCGCTGAAATTCGATCCAGTCAGAGTCAGAGTCGTGCCCCGCGTCGTTTGCACCGTGGAGATGGCACTGAGCACAGCGAGGGTGGGCGGTGTGAAGCTGACACCTGATGTCAGCGATCCAGCCGCTACGTTGGCAAAGATGGAATTGCTTCGACTAAAGAACAGTTCCAGCCCATAGAGCGGCACATTGTTCGTAGTCCTCACGAAAACGAATCCGCCGCTAACGCTCTTCCCCAACAGCTCTGCACCGAGAAGCTTGGCTATCTTCTGGCCAGGGTTAAGGGTGAAGCTTGCTGTCAGCGCGGTGGTGGGACCGCCAATCAACCCGCCGTCTGGATACATCGCAAAGACTTCGACGTTTGCGGGAGTGGTGGTCGCATTCAAGAGCGCCAGGCCGGTCGACCAGGGAGGCAGGTCCGCGACCTGCAAGAACAGCAGGCTGGTCTGGGGCGTCACCTGAACGGGAACCACCGCAAATGCGCCAGCCGTCGTTTCCGCATACGCGACATATCCCGTGAGCGGTGACGCACCAGTGACTCTTATCCAGCCGTTCTCGAAAACGGAGAAGTTGAACAACGACTGCGCGGTTTCCCGAAACGTGCCATTTGCTTCCACTGTTCGCTGAGCCGTCAGTGAGCTGCTACCGTTTTCACGGGTGAACACGATCGTCACCACCTGAGCAGTTGCTGCCAGGTTGGTAATCCCCAGGACCGTAATGTAGTTCTGTCCGCCGAGAGGTCCGCTCACCACGTGTGGAAAATTCATGACGAGCGTCGCTGAGTTCACATTGACACCGTTGGCCACACCCGTATCTGTAGGCGTAAGAAGGCCCCGGACCACCGAGGTCGCCACGAAGAGCGCCGAGGAGTTCACACGAATATGCGTTGCTTGTACGAAGTTTCCGGTGGGGAAAATTGCGGAAGCCATGCTTTGGAACACACCCAGGCCCGGGATAATCGCCGTCACTGGTGCGGAAAACTCCAGTCCGCCCGGTTCGCGCAAATGGATCGTCACGGAGATCGGCGAGCTGCCCGGGTTGGCGATGTTGATCTCTGTCTGCGGAGCCACCAGCGGAAAAACCTGATCCGACGCGGGCAGGGCCCCGTCAGCACCGTCCGTGTAGGTAGAAAAGTCGCCACCGATCCAGAAGCCCTGGAGGCCTGAGGTCGTGCTCGTGGCCTGCACCCATCCCGCTGCCGTCGCGTTCGTAAAATATTCGGAACCTAGCCTCGCGACTTGTCCACGCGCACGAACCACCTGCGACCACACTGAAACTGTCGTTCCGCTGGCGCCCAACAGGCGGAAATTTACCGAAGCGTCCGTTGGCCCGGGATTCACCACGGCGAAGCCTGTGCTCGCCAGATCCGCGGGACTGAATGAGCGGGGAAAGTAGAGCGTGGACTGGCCCATCAAGGCGACCGGCAGAGCCAGTAGCGACAGGATCATTACGATTCTTTTCTTTATCATCATGGCTCCAGGAATACTGAATGAAGCCTCGAAGAATTGATGTTCAAATGGACACAACCACAACGAGACGATTCGTTTTGAACTACCGTCGGAACACTTCCTCTGCTTGCTGGCTCTTTCTCGCTTCGCCTCCGGGCGCGCGCACAGCTTGCCGGTGAATCTCAAGCGCGCGAGGGGGCTTCGATGGAAATCTTGTCTGGGTTCTTTGCGAAAACTCCTGGCCACATTCCAGTTCGCTATCGAGTGCGAATACTCCCAGGTCGAGGGCGATGTCGCTGATGCAATCCATTTTGTAAGTAGTCATGTGAACCTCCCTGAACAATCCAGTCATGCAAGGGACAGAGTGACTCGGAAGAAGAACTAGAACTGCTCAAGATTGCACACGCCGGCGTTTTAATTTGCTCCGCGCTACCGGGAGCCTATCGGCGCCCTTTTGGCGAGGTAAACGGGAGGGAATTTTCAAGCGGAAGATCGAGACAAGCCAGAACGCGTCTGGTGTTGGACAAGTCACCGAGGATTCGCCGGACAGGCGCGGGACGCGTCCGAAAGAGGGTCGGCACGGCCATGATCTGTCTGTCGGCTGCGATCTGCGGATTCTTCATAAGATCGACGACGTTGATCCGGTAGCGTCCCGCGAGGTGTTCATCACAGATCCGCTCGAGATTGCGGACCGCAGCGATTGATTTCGAGGTCGATCCGGCGACATACAGCCAGAAATTCCAAATGGACAACTCCGATACCGGGTGTCGTATTTTCGTGAGCGGTCTTCGCTTCACGACTTCCTGCCATTCCTCCCGTTCGCCCCATTTCTCCCGTTCCCCCCGTTTGCGGGTATCAGGTCTCGTTCGATTCCGGCAGCGTCGTTCTTGCGGCTGCGGCCCATCTCCACTTCGTCAAAAACGAGGGACTTCGTGCGCTGCTTGTCGGAGCTGACGATTCTCTCGACCCGGGCCTCTTCAGCGGAGTACTCGGCGCACAAAGCGGCGATCTGGCCCTTGAGCACCTCATGCTTGCGCTTCAAGTCCAATTGCTGGCGCTCGACTTCCTCGCTCCGCCTCACTTGCTGCGCGCGTTCCCGGGCTTCCTGGGCCACCCGTGCTGAGCCCGTAAGCATCCCGCTCGGCCCAATATAGATGTCCGTGAGATCGATACCGTGCGCGCTCATGATGAATTCGCGGACCTGATTCGAATGGGCCATGCCGCGCGATTTGAGGATGTGGAGACCGCGGTTGCGTTCCCCGTTGAGTTCGAGATCGCGCAAAATCAGCCAGGTGTCGACGAGCGAAGAAATTGCCGTATCCGTCAGTGCAAGCGCGTTGCCGTCGCTGCTGAGGTCCGTATACATCGCGGTGATGCCTTTCATCTTCATGAAGTCGATCAATCGCATCATTGCAGCCTTCAGTTCCAGCGGCGTACCGGTCGTCTCCAGACCCGACATCTGATCTATGACAACAACCTGCGGTTCGAATTCCGTGATGAGCCTGATCGTTCGGGCCAGATGCATTTCCAACCCGTGATAAAACGGACGCACTGTTTGGAACTGAAGCCGTTCCTTTTTCACCCACTGCTGCAAATCCAGGCCAATAGTACTCATGTTCCGTATGATCTGGCTGGGCGGCTCCTCGAATGAGAAAAACTGGCACCGCTCGCCGCGGCGGCAGGTCGCGTCGGCCAGAGTGGCCGCGACGCTGGTCTTGCCCGTTCCGGCCATACCCGACAGGAGAATACTGCTTCCCCGGTAGTAGCCCGCACCACCAAGCATGGCGTCCAACCGTTCGATGCCCGTGGAAACGCGCTCATTCGATGTCTTATAGTCGAGTTGCACCGAAGTGATCGGCCAGATCGAGATCCCGTTCTTATCGATAAGAAACGGATACTCGTTGGTGCCGTGGGTTGCGCCGCGATATTTAACCACCCTGATCCTCCGGGTCGTCACTTGATCCAGCACGCGATGATCGAGGGAGATCACGCAATCGGAAACGTAATCCTCCAGACCGTAGCGTGTCAAAACACCGTTGTTGCGTTTGCCTGTAATGAGGACAGTAACGCCTTTTTTCTTAAGCCAGCCGAAAAGCCGGTGGAGTGCCTCACGCACAACGGCCTGGCTGGAGACTCTCGCGAAAAGCCCTTCGATAGTGTCGAGTGCGACGCGCTTCGCTTTGATCGAATCGATCGCATGTCCAAGGCGCAGGAAAAGCCCCTCGAGATCGTATTCACCCGTTTCTTCGAACTCGTAGCGCTCGATTTGGACATGATCGATCAACAGAAGCTTGCGGGCTACCAGGGCCTTCAAATCGAATCCAAGTGAGGCGACATTTTCGATCAGCTCTTCGGCCGTTTCTTCAAACGCCATGAACACACCAGGCTCACCGTGCTGAGAAGCACCGTTCACCAGGAATTCCATCGCAAGCAATGTCTTGCCACAGCCCGGTCCCCCGCAAACCAGCGTGGACCTCCCGGCGGGCAGCCCGCCGCCTGTGATTTCGTCGAGCCCTCGAATTCCAGTAGGAGACCTTCTCAGTTCTCTGGTGGCCGGTTGCGTTGCCTTACTTTTCATAGGAGACAGACCTCGGGCTCATTGTTGGCAATTACGCGGACGATGGCTGTTCAGAACGGCACAGTCCGGGTAAACATCCGATTCCTGTAGTTCATCCGCAACCTGTGCATTCCAACACAGCCATCGACCACCCCTCGGTCTACACTCGACCCAATCAGAAAAGGTGTGAAATGAAACGTTTCTCTACGTTAGTTATTCAGTTGGCGATGACGTCGGTCCTGCTATCTGCGAGCTTTGGATGCTCGGTATCCGATCAGGCGGCGGAGGCTCGAACTCAGGCCATGGACGAGCGCGCCGGTGTTGCGGATGCAAATGCCCGAGTTACAGCGGCAGATGCGCACGTCAAGGCCGCGGAAGCAGTCGCTCGTGTCCACGCATTGGCTGCCCGCCAGGGTGAACACAAGGCCGGCGGCAAAGGGGTGATCCCATCGGGAACGATCCTTAAAGTCTTTCTGATCGACGCTATCGACTCAAAGACAAGTTCCCCGGGCGATCATTTTCTGGCGAGCCTCGCCGAATCGGTCGTCATCAAAGGCGTGACAGTTCTCCCAAGAGGAACAAGGGTTCGCGGGCGCGTGATTCATGCCGAGGGAGCGGGGAAAGAGGTTAAGGGTCACGCCCTTATTCACCTCGATCTCACCGACATCGTCCCGGGTAATAGCCGGGCAGTTGCCATCACGACCAAGGTTTTCGAGGAACATGAGATTCATTACGACCCTGAAACGCGTCTGGATTTCACTCTCACGAGTCCCGTAACACTGTAGACGCTCATCCGATAACCTTGTCTAATCCTCTAATCCAACTTCGCCCTTCATGACGAAGTTGGACTCCCCACAAAGAGTAGCCCTTCAGCAACGTGTGCGATAGTGACCAGACTCCTTCGGGTCTATGCGGCACACTGTTGATAACCGAGGTTAAGACAAATGTTGCAGACAATCGCTGTAGTTCTGATCGTGCTGTGGTTATTAGGAATGGTGACGTCGTACACGATGGGCGGATTCATTCATATATTACTGGTGATCGCGGTGATATCGATCCTCATACGATTGGTACAGGGCAGAAGCATCGCCTGAGATCACGTCCGCTTCAACAACGCACAGAGAGGAATTCGGGGCCGTGCTACTCGAACCCCGAATTCGAATTTCAGAATTCGGGGTTCGAGTAGCACGGCCCCGAATTCCTCTTTGCGGCCCCGAATTCCTCTCTGTGCGTTGGGCGAATAAAGGCTGTGTCTTATCTCAGGAGCCGAGCTCCTGAACAAGGTTGGCCAGGTCGTCCGCATGTTCTTCTTCCATCGCCAGGATTCCTTCGAGCATCCTTCGCGTGGTTGTATCCTGATTCCCAAGATAGGTAATCATTTCGCGATAGCTGTCGATGGCCACTCTTTCGGCGACCAGGTTTTCTTCGATCATTCCAATCAGAGTATCTCCCTCGACGTATTCGGAGCGGCTTCGGCCGAGGAGTCCTTCCGGAGAAAAGTCCGGCTCTCCACCGATCTGCACGATTCGTTTCGCGATCAGGTGCGCGTGGGCCCTTTCTTCCTCCGCATGCTGGAGGAACTCCTGGGCTACACCCTTTGCATTCAGGCCGGAGGCCATGAAATGGTGTCGGTCGTATCGCAGCACGCAGACCAGTTCGGTGGCCAGTGCTTCATTCAGCAATTTGATGACGGCCTTTCGATCTGCGGCATAGCCCGGCGTCACGGCTCCGTTTTCCATGTCTTCCCGGGCGCGATCTCGTCGAACCTTAACGTCAGTAAGTACTGGTTCCAGTCTCATGCAATCTCCTTGTTCATCAACTCCTGGATGCGGGCTCTTCCTTCGTCGACGCACTGCTTTGCGCTATCGAGGGTTTGGAGCATTTGCGCGTATCCGTCCGCTCCGAACTTCTTGCCGCGATCAACGCTGTCATTGATGGCTTCCGTCATATCGTCTACCCAGTCTGTGACCTGGACGCGAATGTCGGTCTGAAGTTCATCAACTCGATCCACAGTCTTGCGCGCGAATCTTCGGATGTCTCTCTTGGTTTGGCTCCCGCTTTGAGGCGCATACAGCAGAGCGACTCCCGCTCCCACTACTGCTCCGGCAAGCAAAAAGCCCGCAGCTTTTTTCATATCGATTTGTGACATATATAAATTCTCCTTTGACCGGTGAGCTATGCGGCGCCTTCGGGCGCCTTTGTTCCTTTTGCGAGAGCGAAGTCTTTCGTGCCCTCGTTCTGGGGAAAGAGACCCGAAATGTCCGTGTTTCGAAAACCCTCACGTTTCATTTCTGCCACTGCTGTCTCAACCTGATTCTGGGTGGAGAAAATTCCGAATACCGCCGAGTTTGCCATTTGATTTTTATCCTCAATGGCATTGTAAAAACCGATGGGACCTATTGCTGTTCACAACGGCACAGTGATCTCGACTTGTTTGTCGGTAGAGCTGGTTGTTGCGGTCGTCAACCAGTCAGGGAAGCTGAAAATCAATGAACCCGCGGTAAGGGTCGACGGAATGGAGCTGGACTTCAACCCGATCGCCGACTTCCAGTCCCTGGACGGCACCGTTAAGCTTGCCTTCAACGGGAGGGGCCGACACTCGCACCCAGGTTCCCTTATTCGAGGCTCCGGTAACGACAGCCGTGAATTTCTCTCCGACGTGGGACCTCATCACGGTTGCGGCGATGCACTTTCGCACCAAACGCTCCACTTTGTTCGCATCGTCTTCCTTCTGTGTGCAACGCTCAGCAAGACCCTCAAGTTCCGGAATTCCATAAATCGCGCTCCTGCCGGCCAGCGTTCCTTTCAAAAGGCGTTGCGTCACCAGGTCGGGATATCGCCTGTTCGGCGCCGTGGAATGCGAATAATGCTGCACCGCTAAACCAAAGTGCCCCGGCGAAGGTTTTCCAGGTGAACTCACGACATACTCCCCGCGGCCGAGGAGTTTTACGATTGAAAGGGAGAGGTCATGGAAGTGATCCGGGTTCGCGCTGCGCTGTGCTTTCAGAAACTCTTCCAGGCTCCTGGCATCGGGCTCCGAAGGGAGATTGCCTCCAAGCGTACTGGCCAGGGCGACTATCCGATCCCAACGCTCGGGATTCTTGACCACCCGCCGAATGCTGGCAACGTTCTTCTCTTCCAGAAGTGACGCACTCGCTTGATTGGCCGCGACCATCAGATCCTCGATCATCAAACTCGCCCGATTCGGTTTTCGGGCCCCGAGATCGACGACGTGGCCTTCCGGTGACAATATCGGTTGAAGTTCCGTGGTCTCGAGACTCAGCGCTCCAGCCAGATGGCGTCTCTCGCGTAACTGCTCCGCGACTTCATTCTGCAACTTCAGCTGATCCGCCAGCTCAGGGTTGTTGGCGATCTTCGCCAGGACGCTCACAGTAACGTCGGCATTGTGCGTTGCCGCTGAATCCACGCCCTCCAGCCACGCTGCCACGGCGTTGTACGTCAACTGAGCATGATTTTGAACAATGGCAGGATAGACGGTAGATTCGATGATGGCGCCGTCGGGGCCGACCAACATCTCGGTAACCACGGCGAGTCGCTTCACATTCTCATTCAGGGAACTGAGATCGGTTGAGAGAAGAACCGGGAGCATCGGGAAGGTCATGATGCCCGTATAGACGGATGTCGTGTTGTGTTGCGCAGCCTGATCGAGCGCGGAATTCAATGGGACAAACCAATCGACGTCTGCAATTCCGACGTAGACACGGATTCCCCCGCTTTCCTTCTTCGCATACTCGACCTGATCAAGATCTCGGGAATCGTCGTTGTCTATAGAAGACCACAACCAGGAGGTCAGGTCCGGAAGCTTCAGAGTCTCAAACGCAGGCTCTTGTTCGAGTTTCAACTGCGCCTGACCGCCCTCGGTAACCTGAATCAAAAACCCTCGATCGACCATAGCCTGTTTGGCGATCGACTGAAGATCGACGTCCGCTGATGTTTGGGAACGATGATTCAAGATTGGACCCTCCTGCTCTTCATAGAACTAAATCACGATTGGGAAGTCACTCACAAACAGTATTGGTATTTTTGACGCGTCACGCCTCTCTTTTGTACAAAAGTGAGCGGCCCGATGGAACTCAATCCGTCAGACTCTGAGGTATTCGACGAGAGGAGAATCGAGATATGCTGAGACTGTTTGTTGGGAATATTCCCCACGCCTGCAATGAGATCCAACTTCGCACCTGGTTTGAAGAACACGGCCACGACGTCGCATTTGTCCAGGTGATACGCGATCAGATAACCGGCCATTCGCGGGGCTTCGGCTTCGTCGAACTTCAGAACGCGTCAGACTTACGCGCCATTGTCGCGCAACTCCATGGACAACCCCTGTCAGGACGAGTGCTCACGGTAAACGCCGCTACTCCCAAGATGCCGCGCGGCAAAGAAGTTCACGTACAACAAGCCTGATTTCCAAATCTGCCGTCCGCGGCAAGTGCCGCAGGACGGCAGAACTGTGCTTGTCGTGGTTCTATCTAACCTGACGTTGTGCCTGCACCTGCACTGAAGAGATTTGTCGATCCCAATTCTCAAAATCTCGATCGTTCCCCCGTCCTCTTCCGTTGCCGTTCCCATTACCGTTTCCGTTACCGTTGCCCCGGATTCGCCCGCGAATGGCCGCCAAATCAGGAATGTCCCTGGTTACGGTCATGCTTTCGCCGCGATAATTAGGGTCTTGATAGACCATGGCAACCGTACGATTGCCGAAAAGGCGAATCGACGAGATCTGACCATTCCAGTCGCCCTGTCTCGCAATATTGGAAATGTTTTCTCCCTGATTCCAGCATTGTGAACGTCCGCCATAGTTGGGGCGGTCGTAAACACAGATGCCGTCGCGGGGTTGCTGAGGCTGATTACCACGAAATACGCCTGAATTGTTGCGATCGTTGTTGTTTCGATCGTTGTTGTTTCGATCATTATTGTTTCGATCGTTATTGTTGCGATCATTCACTGGAGTTCCGCCAATCCTCAGGGATTCAATGCGGTCACTCCATCCCGTGTTCCCCGACATCATCCGCTTACCCAGATCGGGAACGTCCGAAGTGAACTGTGCAGAGTGGCCGCCAAATGCCGTTTTTTCGTAAACGGTGACTGTCCCGCCTCCATAGACGCGAATCGATGAAATACTATTGTTCTGGGCCCCCAGATTGTTGATCTCGTCGCCTGCTCTATAGCACTGTTCAGCGCCAAAATAGTTAATGTCCTTGTAGACACATATCTGATCTCCCCTGCCCCGGTCATTTCCCCGATTGTATTGAACGGCAGCATCCCCACGAGGTACTGCACCCAAACCGATGACCACACCAAGAGCTATAAATGTAAACGTCTTCATGATCTCTCCTTCTATCCAGGCCTTATGCCTGTTACTTCCTGTATGAGCGAGGATGACGCGGCAAGTCACTGGTCTTGCCCGCTCAACCACTCCTTCAAATGTGACTGAATTCCTCGGGCCGTTTGAAGGCGACGAAATGGCCTGCCTCAGGGACTACGTTCAGTTGCGAGTCCCGGTACCTTGAAGTCACTTCTCCGATTGGTTCCGGCGGGCATCTTGGGGGCCATAGCATTAACGACAACCTGTACGCCCTTTTCCTTCGCGGTCGCATAAACCTACGCGGCGACCGTCTCGGCCCGTTCCCATTCACAAAGGCCGTTGCAATGAGGACAACGGCGGAACACGTCGTCCTTGGAAAACAGCTCGTCGCGGTTACAGCATGTGGATGTGTACAGGCCCGATTCCAAAACGTTTTCAGCGGTTTTCATATTGCCCTTCCTTCGTTTTTCGAGGATACCAACCCAAAAACCAACAGTCTGGTCAAGAAGACACAGTTGGAGCGCAATCAGGGTCGAAAATGATCTGCAATCCTCAGCGAGTCAGGAGGGGAACGAGGAGACGCGTCTTTGCGGCGCCCTTCAATGCAACTGCCGATTTGAAATTCTTTTCACCCCCGACGAGTTCGTCGACCAGCAACTTGCGTGGTGACTTCTGGCGCATGACTTCGGACAATCCCCTGAAGCGTGTCCATATATCGATGCGCCCACCCCTGCCCCAGATATTCCTGAAAGACCTTAGTGTGGAGAACATCGCTTTCCGTAGGCCTGGTCCGTGTGATTCCGGCTAACCCGATAGCGAGACCACCCTGCACCTGGAGCCCGGTCAAGCGGCCCATAGGATCCGGATGGTCGTCACCGACGAATTCAAACCGATCTTCGAAGGCGACCACTATCGCAGCATCCACCCACGGCTTCGGAGCCGCCCTTAATTCGTCCACAAGTTGCTTGTTCGATCGCAGAGTAGTTTGCATTGGCATGATTTCCTTGCCGGATGGCTGCACCCTATCGCTCAGGGTTTCGCGCTATCGCGCGACCTTGCATTCACAGCCGCTCATCCTCTTTCATACCCTAGCGAATTCTCACCACACTGCCTGTGCAATAGTGCTCTCTCCGATTTCGTTCAAACCGCTGCAACTTGTATCGGAAAGCACATCTATCACTCCGCAATCAGCCCAGACTCTGCAAATGAGAAAAACGTTTGAACTGAGACATTTCGTGATGCTGTGTCTGGTATCGACTGCGTTGGCAGCAGTTTTCGGATGTTCCGATAGCTCTTCTGCCAAGACAGTCGCGGGTACCAACCTGGACGGAATAGCGGCTCCACAGGCGAAAGCCGCCGTGGCAGTCACGCGGGTGATTCCATCCGGCACAGTATTGAGGCTTTCCCTGATCGATGCTCTCGACTCAAAACAAAGTTCGGCTGGCGATCGCTTTGCAGGAAGCCTGTCGGAACCGGTTGTGGTCAACGGGGCTACGCTCCTTCCCAAAGGGACGCTGCTTCATGGCCGTGTCATCGACGCGCAGGGGGCGGGAAAAGTAAAGGGGCGGGCCAGCATCCGCCTCCAGCTTACCGAAATTGTTCAAGGCAACAGGACGGTTGCGATCGACACCGATACGTTCGCGGCGGAAGCGAATTCGCAGCAGAAGCGAGACGCAGGGATTATCGCAGGGGGCGCCGGTGTGGGAGCCGCCATCGGCGCCATCGCAGGCGGCAAGAAGGGAGCCGGAATCGGAGCGATTACCGGTGGAGGCGCGGGCACGGGTGTGGTCCTCGCTACGAAAGGCAACGAGATTCATTACGGTCCGGAAACCAACTTGAATTTCACACTCACGAATTCCGTGAAACTGTAACAAAAGGACCGGGAGGTCAAAAATGAAGAGAGTTACTACAATTCTGGCGATCGCATCACTGCTTCTCGCCGCTGCGCCTGCGGTTGCGCAGGTGCAAGCACCGCAACCCGGCAAGCAGCCGATCTACACAATAACGATCAATGTGGTCGATCGAACCACGAAGGCTGTGAACTATTCGCACCGCAACGGGTCCACCACAATCGACTTCAAAGGCACCCCATTGCTGCCCGGTGCGCGCGGCGAAGCGAAAGTCGAAAGCAAACAGGGATACATCGAAGTGGAAGTTGAGTTCGACGACCTCCAGTCGGCCACGCGGTTCGGTCCCGAGTTTCTAACCTATGTCATGTGGGCCATTACGCCTGAAGGACGGGCCACCAACATGGGAGAGGTCATTCTCAACGGAACGAAGAGCAAGCTGGACGTTACGACCGAACTCCAGGCGTTCGGGATGATCGTAACCGCCGAGCCCTATTTCGCGGTGTCGCAACCCAGCGACGTTGTCGTGATGGAGAATTCGATAAGGCCGGACACACGAGGCAAGGTCGAGGAGATCGATGCGAAGTACCAGCTCTTGCAACGGGGCCAGTACACCACGAATGTCCTGCCCTCGGACCTGAAGCCGATTCCGTTGGCTAAGGACACGCCGCTCGACGTCTACGAGGCTCGAAATGCGGTGCGAATTGCAAAATGGGCGGGCGCGGATGTTTCCGCGACCGAAAGCTTTGACAAGGCGACCAAGCTGCTCGCGCAAGCGGAAGCCGCCAGGACGAGCAAGGGAAGCACCAAGACCATTGCGATGCCCGCACGTGAGGCAGTGCAGACCGCAGAGGATGCACGTCTGATCACCTTAAAGAATCAGGCGGACGAACGTCTTGCAAGGGAACGCGCTGCTTCAGCCGGGCGCGAAGCCTCCGCTAATGCGGCAGCAGCAGGTGCACGAGCGGACGCCGATGAGGCGGACCGCGCGCGAAGAGCCACAGAAGCTCAGGCAAATCTCGCCAGATTGGATGCGAACCTTGCCGCTCAACGCGCCGCAGATGAAGCCAAATCACTTGCAGAACGCGTGAAGGCGGACGCGGACCGTGCCAGTCAACGCGCCGCGGATGAAGCTAGATCACTCGCTGACCGGGTGAGGGCCGATGCGGACCTTGCGGCCCAGCGGGCGGCAAACGACAGGCAGGCAGCCGACCTTGCGGCCCAACGGGCGGCAAGCGATAAGCAGGCAGCCGATGCCGCAGCGCAGCGGGCGGCAGACGACAGGCAGGCAGCCGAACTCGCAAACATAAAGGCAATGGCCGCCGCAGACCAGTCGGAGCGTGAGAAGCAGGAATTACGCGCCAAACTCTCAGCCCAGCTCAACACCATACTTCAAACGCACGACAGCGCCAGGGGGCTTGTCGCGAGCATGCCGGACGTTCTATTCGACACCGGCCAATACTCACTCAAGGCGGGTGCGCGCGAAGTCCTGGCGAAGCTCTCCGGAATTGTCCTCGCCTACCCTAGCCTCATGCTCGATGTAGGAGGCTATACCGACAGTGTCGGGACCGAAGAATACAACCAGACGTTGTCCGAAAATCGAGCAGGCGCGGTTCGGGATTTTCTGATCAGCCAGGGAATTCAGAGGACGTCCATCGCCTCCCATGGATTCGGTGAAGGCCAACCGGTCGCAACCAACGATACGGCAACCGGACGGCAGCAGAATCGTCGAGTAGAACTCGTCGTCTCCGGCGAAATCATCGGAACTACGACCACCACGATCATTCAGTCAAACCGCTAAATTAGTCCGCCTGAGCCCAACTTCGTCGCAGACTGCGGCGGAGTTGGGGCCCCGCTCTCCCCGTTCCATGTTGAAGTTTTCCGCTGCTTTTTACCGCCAATCACTGGACAAAACTGGCAAAGATTGACAGGAGTGACACCCTGCGTGTCACTGGCCTGGATGCGCGTCCTCACTTCTTCAACTTCATTCCAGAACACCAATTCAGTTGATTGGCGCGATCGACTCTGGAAGCCACACCTTTTCCTCAAGATCAGAGAGAACTTTTCGCCGCTACCTCAGCGTCATCAACGGTTTCGAATCGACATAGCGAACAAGTTATGAGGACGAAACGCGGGTTGGTGCGGCGATTGCATATTCGTGGTTGCTTCTTGCAGTAAGTCTGCGTGCCGGATGCACGCAACCTACGGCCTCGAGATTACCGATTGTGGCAGCTTCTCGAAAAGGAGGTGTCCCGACAAAAAAACAGGAGAAGATGAAATGTTTTTTTCGAAATTGTGTACCCCTCTCAGTTCTGCGTCCTTCCGTCGGAGTACGGCAAACCCCTCACGAATTCTTGGGTTCGCATTTGTGCTCATGCTTGTCTCTGCTCTCAGTGTCGTCGACGCCGCAGCGTCGACCTATTATGTCGATAAAACAAAAACCAGCGCCAACAACAGCAATCCGGGGATAGACCCGAATCTGCCCTGGCTGACCCTCGCCAAGGCGGGAACGACATTGGTCGCAGGAGATACGGTCATCGTAGGCGCAGGCGGGTCCTACGACGAAGCCGTGACGTTCACAAATTCGGGTGCTGCTGGCAATCCGATTACTATTACGGCAGCACCGGGTGCGCGCCCAAAAGTTCGCCGCTTTGATTTATCCAACAAGAGCTATGTCACGGTGAGCGGTTTTGAGATCACAAACATCGGGTTCACGGCGGATCTCAATCCCAGCATCTATCTCAGGGGAACCAAGGGTGTTCGGGTCATCAATAACTATATCCACGACACCACGACAAACACGGCGGGCATAAGGGTTGCCGGCACAAAGGCTTTCAATCTCTATTTGTCAGGCAATACGCTGAATGGAATTGGCCCTGCGGGCAATCGAGCCGTTGGAATGGAGTTGTGGGGCGATAACATTCTCTCTGAAAACAACGACATCTCTCACACGCAGGACTTCACGCGTGTTTATGGCAGCCGCAACGTTATCCGAAATGACGTCTGGCACGACACTCCTTCCACAGAACAACCCAACGCCCACATTGATGGAATGCAAAGCTTTTGTAGCAATGGCATCCCGAATGAAGCTGCCAACTATTTGTTGATCGAAGGGGTTGACTACCATGACAACCTCGGCTCCGATGAGCATTTTGCGCTGATCAATTCCACCAGCGCTTGCGGAGGAAGCACAACGGTCATCCTTCGTGAGAACAAACTCCGCGGTGTCGGAGAGGCGACCTATATCAGTGATACAAACCAGAGCTTCGGCAGTTTTCACAAGATCTACAACAACACCGTAGTCAATGCGCCAGCCGGTGGGCCAAACACGACCATCACTCTTACGCTCAGCGGAATAACGGGTGGATCCGTACTGAATAATATCTTTGTGGATGCAATCACGAACGCAACTCCACGCAACGTCTACACCCTTAAGTCGCTGGATCCTACGAGCCAGGGCAACCGCAATCTGGCATTTTTCTCGTCCGGCGCGGTGACGTGGAATAGTCCCATAGGTACGGAAACCAACAGCAGACTGAATCAGAATCCCCTCTTTAGTAGTGCTTCAGATTTCCATCTGCTTGCCGGGTCTCCGGCGCAAGATACCGGCGGAGCGTTAACCGCGGTCGCGACAGCAGACACGGGCAGTGGTACAACTCTGGTCGTCACTGATAGTCACTTCTTTCAGGATGGTTGGGGAGGAGCTCAGCCGGATTGGATTGCGGTCGGCACGACGGGAAACGTCGCGCAGATCAGCTCCATAGATTACGCCACCAACACGATTACGCTCGCATCGCCCATCACCAGGGCTGACGGACAATCCGTCTGGTTGTATAAGAATTCCACCGGCTTGAGGGTTCTCTATGGCACAGCACCGGATCTTGGGGCCTTCGAAATCGGGGACGCTTCTGTTCCGGTGGCCGGCAACTCGGGCCTTATTACCTCGTCCAGCGTTACTTCGAGTGGCCTTGTCCTCAATTGGACGAAGGCAATCGACGATGCTTCCGCTCAGTCGATGCTCCAGTATGAAGTGCGAGTTTCCAGCAGTAATAATCTTGCGACTGTCCCTAATGCCGAAGCGAATGGAACGGTAGTGCAGGCTTATACAGCCGACATTGCCACGGCGAACGTGACGGGGCTGGACGCTTCAACGACGTATTTCTTTAATGTCATTGTCAGGGATCAGTCCGGGAACAAATCCATCTACGTGACGAAGAGTGTTACGACGACTGCAGGGTCGTCCACGCCGCCTGTGTTGGATTCTATCGCCCCGAATCCTGGAAATTCCGGCATCATCGCGGCGTCAGGAATCACCGGCACCACGCTCACCCTGAACTGGACCCCGGCAACCGACGATGTGACGGCGCAGACGTCTCTGCTTTATGAGGTGCGCCGATCGTCGAGCGATAACATCGATACCGTCATCGATGCTGAAACCAACGGGACGATAATCCGAGCCTATGCCGCCAACATTTCAACGTTGAGCGTGACTGGCCTTACTCCGGCAAAGTCCTATTTCTTTAACGTGATTGTCAAGGACGCCGCGGGCAACAAGGAAACTTACGCTACGAAGAATGCGACAACCCTGGACACAACGCCGCCCGTACCGGGCAGCACGGGAACGATCACCGGAGCGAGCATCGGTTTAACCAGTCTGACGCTAAACTGGGCAAAAGCGATCGACAACGTGACGCCACAAGCCTCCCTTCTGTATGAAGTGCGGCGCTCGCTGCTCAACAATGTAGGTTCGATAGTCAACGCGGAAGCGAATGGCACGGTGATCCGGTCTTACGTGAACGACCTGGCCACACTCAACGTCACGGGGCTGTTGCCGAAAACGTTGTATTTCTTCGCTGTGATCGTCAAGGATGCCGCGGGCAATAAGGCGCTCTATTCGACAGGGCAGCTGACGACACTCGTGAGCACAGGTCCTTCGATCTCTATGTTAACTCCTGCCGCCGGTGCGATTGTGGCCGGGACCGTTGCCCCTTCTGCCACCGCAATAGATGACGTCGGAGTGGTTGGCGTCCAGTTCCTGCTTAATGGAAATGTACTCGGCCCTGAAGTTTTGGTAGCTCCGTTTGTTTCAAAATGGGACACGACCCAGGTTCCAGACGGTTCGTACACATTGTCAGCACGCGCACGGGACGGCTCCGGGAACAAGACGACCTCTTCCGCGATTTCCATAAAGGTCGTCAATGAGCCCACTCCCTACACGATTCCGGCCAACGGAGCCATGGTGTTTCAGTCACTGGACGACTCCGATCCTTCAGTCACCGTCAGTCATGCCAAAGTCCTGCCGGCTGCGGGCGGGAACGTGGGCGGAATTGCGCTCATTGCTGAGAATGATTACAACTCAATCCAGGCAGCTCAGGCTCTGTTAATTGCCGAAGCAGGAGTCCCGGCTTCCCCCGAGGTTCAGGACGGAATGATCTTTGTAGATATTCAAGGCAACACCAACACGGGCATCGCGCTCGCGAATGAGAATTCTACGGATGCAGTCATCTCGTTCTATTACACGGATGCGACGGGAACGGCCTTCGGACAGGGTTCTCTCACATTGGCTCCGAAGCACCAACTGGCGGCATTCCTGAATTCGCCTCCGTTCAATGCTCCAAATACGGTACTCGGAACATTCACTTTCAGTTCGTCGGTACCCGTGGGCGCCATTGCACTCAGGGGCGTCACGAACGAGCGCGGGGATTTCCTGTTCTCGACCCTCCCCGTGTTGCGAATCGGCGTCGCCACTACCATGCTTCCTCTTTTCGCCCAGGGAGATGGATGGAACACTCAGCTGATCCTGACCAACTCCTCGGCTACTCAACAAACAGGAACCGTACGGTTTTTCGGACAGGGAACCTCCAAGCAGGCGGCGGCGGCGCTGACCCTCGTTGCCAACGGAGTCTCAGCCTCAACGTTCAGTTACTCTATTCCTCCGCACTCCATGTACCGATTGACCACTGGCGGAACGGCCGCATCGGTTGGATCGGTGCGGATTACTCCAGCAGGTGCAAACCCGCCCAGCTCCAGCATCCCTTCGGCCTTCGCGATTCTTGGGTTCGAGAATGCCGCGGGTGTCACGGTCAGCGAAGCGACCGTCGAACCGCTTCAAACAGGAACAGCATTCCGGCTTTACGTGGAATCCTTCGGCACCACCAATACGGATGAGATCATGAGCGGCGTTACTATTGCGAACGGATCCTCTTCTTCCAACGTCGTTCATCTTGAACTGACGAGGCTGGATGGGTCTGTGGCCAAGGGCGTACAAACCGTTACGTTGGCAGGCAACGGACAGGTGTCGAAATTCCTTGATGAGTTGTTCCATGGACTCCCCAGTACATTTCAGGGAATTCTTAGGGTGACTTCCACAGCTCCTATCGCAGTGGCCGAGCTGCGCGGAAGGTACAATAGCCGGGGTGATTTCCTGATCTCCACGATGCCGGTTTTGAATGAAGCGACTCCTCCCCTGACGAGCCTGGTTTTCCCACACATCGTGAGCGGCGGAGGGTATAGCACGCAGATTATTCTTTTCGGGAAATCGAGTCAGTCTTCGACGGGTCAGGTAATGTTTGCTGCTCAGGACGGCACAAATCTACCGGCGGCCACAACGACAACTCCTTGAGTTAAGATTCGACAAGACCTGTTTCAGGGTGCGGCGGGGGCGTTAGCCTCCGCCGCATCGTTTTGTTCTATCCATTAATGCAGGTGGTACTCGGTCTCCAGCTTCAGCTTGATCATTTCCATGCTCTTTTTCGCGCCCTCGCGGAGACTCCCCCCGATCATCGAACGCTTCAGGCCCGCGAACAGCCCTCGAAGCGCGTCAGTTCGCGAACGATTCATGTATATCAAGTACGTACGCGGAACATCCGATGCGCGGCTCTGTATGAAAGCCGTCAATCCCAGCGACGACTCGAAGTAGTGGCTGCCGTATATCCCTTTTGAGCCGATTATGACGTCGGCCAGGTTGTCATGAGACCTCTTGTAAATTGTCACATGGGTCACGCTGGTCACGGGCTTCAGGCCAAAGTCTTCCTTCGACCAGTAGAGAAAGTCTTCAACGATAGCGGCGTTCTGCGGGCGGGAGCGCGGGTATTCCTCAAGATACTTCTGAAAATCGGGCACATATCCATACATATAAGACGCCGGCTTGAGAAGCGTCTTGAACTCGTCAGCGAGCACGAGGGAATACGCTTTATCATCGTATTTCCCAAGAGCAGTATTGCCCAACTTCAGGTAGGCCTGAACTTGCTCGAGCAGCATTTCACGCATGAGTTCCGTCACCCGGTCACCATGATCCGCTGCGGTCCAGTTCACTTCGGTTCGGAATCGTTCGATGAACTTCGCAGACATCTTGATGTCGCAACTTTTTACCCGACATTCCTGGATGGCGTCGATATCTACCGGATCGAATGTCAGTCCCGCCAGGTCTTCGAGTCGCGGTGGATTACTGAACTTCCCGATCTGCAATACCTTCTCGCTCTTCTTGAACCTGACGATATCGCGCACTCTTTCGACAAAGAAGTCTGAGGGGACATCGAGCCGCATGATCGCAAACGCCGCGACTTCCCGGGTCTCGGGTGTTTTCGGTAGCCTGACGATGATCTTGCCGTTTTCAAGCGTGATGAGTTCAGCAGGTGTGAAGGCGAGTTGTTTGCGAAGGAAAGTATAAGGTTCGGGTTGCGGGGCCTGCGCCAGCAGCGCGACTGCGAGCGCGGAGGAAGTGAATATCAGGAGTCCAGATGTCAGGAATCGAACCTTGCGCACATCCCTCCTATCCTCCGTAATGTAGCAGCACGTACCCGATCACGGCCTGAATGACAAAGGCCGCAATGACTACCCGTCTGAAGGACTTGTCCAAATTGCCTCCCGAAGGGATTCAGCCACGAAGTAATTCCAGAACGGTCACCAGGTTCGTAAGGTATTGATCCCGCTCGAGACCTACTGTCGTATGAATTCGGTGTTCGTCCCGAATCCTCCGTGGCTGAATCCCCTGCCACTCCTTCTAGTACATGCCCCCGCCGCCACCGCCAGGCATCGCCGGCGCAGCAGCATCCTGCGACGGCAACTCGCAGATCAAGGCTTCGGTTGTCAGCATCAATCCGGCGATCGAAGCAGCGTTTTGCAGCGCCGACCGCGTCACTTTTGCCGGATCGATGATGCCTGCCGAGATCATGTCGACGTACTCTTCCGTCGCGGCATCGAAGCCGTAGTTGGCTTTTGAAGACTCGCGAACTTTTGCAACAACGATGGCGCCTTCATGGCCTGCATTGGAGGCGATCAGCCGAAGCGGCTCTTCGAGCGCGCGCTTCACGATGTTGACCCCGATCTGTTCGTCGTGTTCGAGCTTGAGGGCATCGAGGGCGGGAATGGTCCGAAGGAACGCAACGCCGCCTCCGGGGACGATCCCTTCCTCCACGGCCGCTCGCGTTGCATGCATCGCATCTTCGACGCGCGCTTTTTTCTCTTTCATCTCCGTCTCGGTCGCTGCGCCAACATGGATCACGGCAACTCCGCCAACAAGCTTCGCCAGTCGCTCCTGCAACTTTTCGCGATCGTAGTCTGACGAAGTCTCATCCACCTGTGAGCGAAGTTGCTTCACGCGTCCTTCAATCGAGGCGCGTTTTCCGCCACCTTCGATAATCGTGGTGTTGTCCTTATCGATGATGACCTTCTTCGCGCTGCCCAGATCCACGACCTGGATGTTCTCCATCTTGATTCCAAGATCTTCCGTGATCGCACGACCGCTGGTAAGAATGGCGATATCCTCCAACATCGCTTTTCGCCGATCGCCGAACCCCGGAGCCTTGATCGCTGCGGAACGCAGTGTGCCGCGCAACTGGTTGACGACGAGAGTGGCGAGAGCCTCGCCTTCGATGTCCTCGGCAATGACCAGGAGCGGGCGTCCCAGCTTGGCAACCTGCTCGAGAACCGGCAGGAGATCCTTCATCCCCGTGATCTTCTTTTCGCAGATCAGGATCAGGGGATTTTCGAGGATGCACTGCATGCGATCGGGGTCGGTCACAAAATAGGGCGATAGATACCCGCGATCGAACTGCATGCCTTCAACGACGTCGAGCGTCGTATCGATGGTTTTCGCCTCTTCGACGGTAATGACGCCATCCTTGCCGACCTTCTTCATGGCGTCAGCGATGATGGTGCCGATGGTTGGATCGTTGTTCGCCGAAATCGTTGCAACCTGCGCAATCATTTCGCCGCTCACCGGTTTGGAGAGCTTCTTGATTTGCGCGGTGGCGGCTTCGACGGCCAGGTCGATGCCCCGCTTCACCGCCATAGGATTGGCGCCGGCGGCTACGGTCTTGACTCCTTCGCGGAAGATGGCCTGCGCCAATACGGTCGCGGTCGTCGTGCCGTCACCGGACACGTCGCTGGTTTTCGAAGCGACTTCTTTCAACATCTGGGCGCCCATATTTTCCATGGGATCTTTGAGGTCAATTTCTTTCGCGACGGTAACGCCGTCTTTTGTAATGAGAGGAGAGCCAAACTTCTTATCGAGGACCACATTGCGTCCCTTCGGCCCCAGCGTAATCTTCACTGCGTTGGCAAGGATATTCACGCCGCGCAGAATTGCCTGCCGGGAGTCCTCGCCGTTAATAATCTGTTTCGCCATTTTTGTCCGTCCTATTTCTGTTTTGCGGCTTTGCCGGTTTGGGTGAGGATGCCTAAGATCTCGTCTTCGCGGAGAATGATGTAGTCTTGCACATCAAGCCGGATTTCGGCACCGGAGTACTTTCCGAAGAGGATGCGATCTCCGGTTTTCACCTCGAGCGGCACAACGGTGCCGTCTTCAAGCCTTTTCCCGGTTCCAACGGCGATCACTTCGCCTTCCTGTGATTTCTCTTTTGCGGTGTCGGGGATGATGATCCCGCCTTTAGCCGTTTCCTGTTCCTCGACGCGCTTTATCAAAACGCGATCGTGCAAGGGTCTTAATGACATCAAATCGGATCTCCTTTTCTTAATGACTGCGCCTTATCGCCTGGTGTTTCGCGCGTATTGGGCCCACAGTTCGCGCGGGCTTGCATTCGCAGCGGCTCATCTGTGCGTTCGGTTGTGAATGCGTGGATTGAATTCCACCGTTGATTATGAAGACCGCGACAAACCGCCGCTGTGCACTATTGAACAGCAAAGCCGATTTCTTTTCTGGTACGATCCGGGGGCTCTTCCTCGAGGAGACCACCCATTTCTTAAGCGATAAAAGCTATGGAACCGGTCGTCACGAATGCCCATCAGGGTGTGGAAAACATCGTCGGAATCTGTGGAAGGATAACCTGTCCGAGGCAGGTTATTTCATGAAGCTCTGGAGCACCGCGCCCGCAACGGCCAGAGCCAGCAAAACCTCGAAGAACCGCAGCCGGTTCCTGGCGCCGGCCTTATCGAGTTCACGGTTCTTCCAGAGCCATTTCTGCCACAGCCGCTCATTGATAGGAACGGACTCGCCGGCAAATCCCGGCGCAACCGATGGTTCATTCATTTTCCAATTGTCTGGCGAATGTCCCGGGAGTTCTGTGTTCTATTGCACAATCTCAATCATGCAGGAGGACATCGGTGAGCAGCTCCACTCTCACAGTCAGATCGCCGTTGTAGTCGATCAGGCCCATCTTTCTGAACTTATTCATGAAATGAGTGATCCGCGAACGCGTTGTGCCGACCATTTCAGCAAGGGTTTCGTGACTCAGCAGGGCAATCCTCTCGTCCGGCTGGGCGTCGTGCTGTCGTAATCGGGACAGTTTTAGCAGCACACGCGCCAACCGCTTTTCACTGTGGTTGAAGAGTTGATCGCAAAGGTCCTCTTCGAGATCGATATTCCTCGTCAGAAGAGAGCCGATGAACTTTTCGCTGAGTTTGGGCTGGCTTGCCAGCGCCAGAAGCATTGGCCGCTTCTCGACGCGGAATATGGTCGAGGGCTCGAGGGCTGTCGCTGTGCTGACTCGAAACTGCTGCCCCACCAGACACCCTTCACCCAGAAAATCGTGCGGGCCGAGAAGCGCCAGCACCGCCTCTTTTCCAGTCGCCGAGATCACGGAGATCTTCACTTTTCCGGTCTGAATGAAGTAGATCGCGTCCGTTCGAGCGCCCTGGGAGAAAACCCTGCCGCCTTTGGCAATGCTTATTTCAGTTTTGCCCGTGGAGATTCCCGCCAGCAGCACCCCAACATACGGATCGATGGCTTTTCGGATGCGAGACACGGCTTTCTTAGCTTTTTGCAAACGAGGGGCACCTCCCGGAGCTTCAGCGCGTATTATCCTCCGGATGGACAACTGGTCCTAGTACTAGTGATCACACTAGGTCTAGAGCCCGTGGCCAGGCACTGCTGGAAAATCGTTTCAGTGGTCTCCGGGCATTCTCAACGACTAAGATAAACCCGCTCGAAAGGAGATGACGATGGGGCGAATGATCGAACTCATGGCGAAGGACGGACACACATTGTCGGCGTATCGCGCCGAACCCACGGGACAACCCGCAGCGGCGGTAGTCGTGCTCCAGGAAATCTGGGGCGTGAACGACCATATCCGCAAAGTGGCGGACGGCTATGCAGCGGAAGGTTATGTGGCGGTCGCGCCCGCCTTGTTCGACCGCGTCCAACCGGGCGTCATGATGGATGAGTACACCGATGAAACACGCACAAAAGGTTTCAGCCTGATGCAGAAAGTCAACCACGACGAAGCTTTGCTCGACATTGCCTCTGCCGTAGATTCCGCGTCGAATGCCGGCAAAGTAGCGGTTGTCGGTTTTTGTTTCGGCGGCCGCCTGGCATGGCTGGCGGCCGCACGGGTGAACGGGCTAAGCGCGGCCGTTGCGTATTACGGAGGCGGCATCCCCAGCATGGCCGCTGAACAACCCAAGTGCCCCGTGATCTTCCATTTTGGCGAACGTGACCAACACATCCCGGTAGCCGCGGTCCAGGAATTCGGGAAGGCCCATCCGTCGCTCCCGATTTACCTATATCCGGCGGACCACGGTTTCAACTGCGACCAGCGCGGTTCCTATGACGCGGCTGCCGCCAAACTCGCGCGCGAGCGCACGCTGGAATTCCTCCGCAAAAACATAGGGGAACAAAGCGTTAGGAACTGAGGGCGCGAGGAAGGTTATATCGAACATCAAAAGTCGCCCCATTACCTTTCTGCGGCTGACTGATGATTAGATCCTTTGGCCCCATCTCGTCTCTCATGACACCACAGCACATCGGCATTCTGTGTCCTGTACCAGGGTATCCGCCGACACTCCGGTGCAGTTTGCCTGCGGTCATATCTACGTACTGATGTCCATTTACCTCGGCCCAATCCAGAATGGCGTGCAATGTTTGCTTAAAGCGATCTTTCGTCATGTGCTTTCTCCTTTCACAACGGTGCGTTCTTGAGTGATGTGACAAAGTGGATGCCGGCGACTACTTTCTTACTGAGTCGGTCATCATTTGTGATGAATAAATCGATTTCGGCTTGCGCCGCACAAGCCAGTTGAATTGCGTCCGGGGGCCGGATGGTGCGGTCGCGGCGTATGACCGCGTACTTTCTTGCTGCATCGTCTCCAAAAGGGAGTAGTGTCGCTCCAGATGAGAGCGCCTGGGCGTATTGGGCACACAGGTCCTCATCGCCCAATTCCGTTGGTCTAACAAGAACCTCCCCAAGCGTGAGCGAGGAAGTAAAAAGATGGTCGCCCCGCTCCAACATGCGCTGACGCAAAGCAACAACCTGCGCAGCAAGCGAGCCTTTGTCTTCGATCAAATAGATGAAGAGATTGGTGTCCCAGAATATCCGGCTCATTCCCAACCTTCTCGAAGCTTTCTTACGTACTCGTCAGAGTCGACACCTTTCGAAATTTCCCGGCCCAAGCCGCGCAACTTTAGAATTGGATCCCTCACCACGTTTTTCTGCATGTGTCCAGACTGGCTACGGTGATACCAGTCAAGCAGCGCGCTGTACTCTTCCGGGATATCACTCTTTTGCGGAACAGACTTCGCGCCGATGCGCTTTGGATGTACAGGATCGCCAGAACGCCATAAGCGTCGTCTCATTTTCCCCGTCTCCGTCAGCATGCAGTATCGACCCGGGTCGGGAGCCCGGTTTGCGACGCAGTGTTGCAGGACATGGACTCGAACTCCAGGACGCAATTCCTCGTGAAGCCCCTCGCGTCTTGCCCGATCCACGATCTCATCCACACTGAAATCATCGCGCTCCGGATTCTCTCGGTGGAGGAGGGCCGTAGCGATCCAGACTTCATCAGCCACCTTGACGGTCCTCGCCTTCTCAATCTTCATCGCCAACTCCTAACATTTATAATTTGGATGTATACACATCAATAACTTTGTATAACTAATCTGGGCCTTGAAGTCAACACAGCTTGATTGGCGAGGTCAGAGAGGCCAGAAAGGAGCGCATGACCTGATCCTTCCTGTCGGCCATGAAGAAGCAGGCGCAAAGAGGATTATGCACGCCGAGGCTGCATAGTTGGGGCGATCCGAGCCCGGCGCGTTTATAATCATTCGCTATGACCACGGAGACAAAGAATAACGCGCCCGAGCAGACGGAAGTCGGCAGTTACTTCGTTGCCAACTATCCCCCGTTCTCCGTGTGGTCGAAGGAAGACGTGGAGCGCATGGCCAAACCGGCGCTGCAAGCGCCGCCGGTCCCTGGCGTTCCCCTGAGCCTCTATCTCCATATTCCGTTTTGCCGGAAGCGCTGCCACTTCTGCTACTTCCGCGTATACACGGACAAGAACGCGGATGAGGTCGCGGCCTATCTCGACACGCTTGTTCACGAGATGGAGCTCTACTCGAACCTTCCCTCGATCGCCGGCCGCCCGCTGAATTTCGTCTACTTCGGTGGCGGCACGCCATCATTTCTCTCAACGCAGCAACTCGACAGCCTCGTCTCTCGTCTCACAAAGCTGATGCCGTGGAAAAACGCGGAAGAGATCACGTTCGAGTGCGAGCCAGGAACCTTGACGGAGCACAAGCTTTCGGCGATACGCGACATGGGCGTCACGCGCCTGAGCCTCGGTATCGAGAACTTCGACGACGCGATCCTCGAAGCCAACGGTCGTGCCCATCGCTCGGCCGAGATCTTCCGTGCCTATGACTTCGCGCGAAAGCTGGGCTTTCCTCAGATCAATATCGATCTGATCGCTGGAATGCTTGGCGAGTCCGATGCCAACTGGCAAGACTGCGTAGACCGCACTCTGAAGATGGCTCCCGACAGCATCACCATCTATCAAATGGAACTGCCTTTCAACACCACTATCAGCAAGGACGTCATGAAAGGCACCGGCCAGTTCACGCAACCCCTTGCGGGATGGGAAACAAAGCGCCGCTGGGTTCGGGAAGCGTTCGAGATGCTTGAAGCGGCCGGCTACCACATCGGCAGCGCTTACACCGCATCGAAGGATCCTGCGAAAACAACGTTCCTCTATCGCGATCGCCTGTGGCAGGGCGCAGACATGGCGGGACTCGGCGTTGCGTCCTTCGGTCACATGAACGGAGTACACATTCAGAATTTCGATACCTGGGAAACCTATAGCTCAGCCGTTGTGAAAGGCGAGCTACCGCTGAACCGCGCCTACCGGCCGACCATCGAAGAACGCATGATCCGCGAATTCATTCTTCAACTCAAACGCGGTTCGGTTAAGCCCGCCTACTTTCAGGAGAAGTACAGCGTGAAGGTTCTGGAGCGCTTCAACGATCAACTCGATTCCCTCAGCGAAGCGGGGTACCTCACTGAAGCAGACGACGAAGTCGTCGCCCTCTCGCGCGAGGGCCTCCTGCGCGTCGATTCCCTGCTGCCGCGGTTCTTCCTTCCGCAACACACGGGCATCCGGTACACCTGAGGCATGGCTGCCATCAGCGAGTACAGGCTTCAGCGGCGCGTCCACTTCTACGAAACCGATCAGGCGGGCATCGTCCATTTCAGCACCTACTTCCGTTACCTGGAAGAGGTGGAGCATGCCCTGTGGCGCGCCGCAGGAATAAGCATCGCTAACAGAGACGCCGCAGTCGGGTGGCCGCGGGTCAGTGCCTCTTTCGAATACTTCCGCCCACTGCGTTTCGAAGAGGAATTCGAAATGCGAATTCGGATCGTCGAAATCGGAGAGAAAAAGATCCGCTACAGCTGCCTTCTCTCCAGCGCGGGAGAAAAGGTAGCTGAAGGCGCCATGACAATTGTCTGTGTCACCAGACGGCCGAATGGGGCGATGAAGTCGACACCGATTCCGGCGGACATTGCATCCCGTTTCCGGGTCGCAGCGGTAGATCCCAAAGGCGCATGAAGCAAGGTGTTGCACTTCCTGCAGTGGAATGTCTTGATCGCGATGCGCTGTCGGACTATCAGGCAAAACGCCTTCGGCAGTTGCTGACTGCGATCAAAAACGGAAATCCATTCTATACGCGTAAACTTCAACACGTTTCGGAGAATGCCGATCTCACTGCATTGCCTTTCACGTTGAAGAGCGAACTGATCGAAGATCAAGCCGCTCATCGCCCCTTCGGCACGAATCTCACGAAGCCGATCGGAAACTACACGCGCTACTGTCAGACCTCTTCGACAACAGGCTCGCCTCTCCGCTGGCTAGATACCCAGGAAAGCTGGCAATGGGTTCTGGAATGCTGGAAGGCCGTGTTCCGCGGCGCGCAGGTTAGCGCGCAGGATCGCATTTTCTTTCCATTTTCCTTCGGACCGTTTCTCGGGTTTTGGTCGGCGTTCGAAGCCGGATGCCAGATTGGCGCGCACTGCATTCCCGGCGGCGGCATGTCGAGCACCGTGCGGCTGGGAATGATCGACAGCGTTCATCCCACAGTGCTCTGCTGCACTCCGACTTATGCGTTGTGGCTGGCTGAAGTCGCGGCAAAGGAATCCCTGCGGCTTTCGGACAGCAGTGTTCGTGTCCTGATTGTCGCCGGCGAACCCGGAGGCAGCATTCCCGCCACAAGAGAGCGCATCGAGCAGGCGTGGGGCGCCCGCGTCATCGATCATCACGGACTTACGGAAACGGGCCCTCTGAGTTTTGAATGCTGGCAAAGCCCGGGGGCCCTGCACCTTAACGAAGGCGAATACATCTGCGAAGTTGTGAATCCGGAAACGGGCTCTCCTGTCGCCGATGGCGAACGCGGTGAATTGGTTGTCACGAATCTCGGGCGGATCGGGAGTCCCGTAATCCGCTACCGTACGCGCGACATCGTTTCGCGCCGCTCCGACGCCTGCGCTTGCGGCCGCACGTGGGCGCGCCTTGAGGGCGGCATTCTTTCCCGTGCCGACGACATGATCAACATCCGCGGCGTCAACGTCTATCCGACGAGCATTGAAGCGATCGTGCACACGGTGCCGGAAATTGTGGAATTCCGCTCGACGGTCTCCCAGTCCGGCGCAATGAGAAGCCTCTCGATCGAAATCGAAATTGTGGGCGGTGTCGGGGATTCGGCCGCCGTGTCGGGACATCTCGGCCGGGAGTTGCGGAGCGCGCTGGGGCTGACAGTTCCCGTGCGGATTGTCGAATCCGGCAGTTTGCCGCGCTTCGAAATGAAGGCGCGAAGGTTTGTGGTGGAAAAGAGTTCAGGTACGTAACGTTCGCAATTACGATAGCGTGCTCGGGCAGGTTTCCCCTCCTCTTGAGGAGGGGTGGCGAACGAAGTGAGCCGGGGTGGTCAGAGATCGAATCAAGTTTCGGCATGCCTGACCACCCCGGCCTTCGGCCACCCCTCCTCAAGAGGAGGGGACACCCGCCCGAATACGCACCGCTATCAGGAGGACAGCTTTGATTCCCAGCAGTACCGACGTCGTCGTCATTGGAGGCGGTCCCGCGGGCTCGACCGCATCGACCATCCTCGCCCAACAGGGCTGCCGCGTCGAGCTTTTCGAACGCGAGCACTTCCCCCGCTTTCATATCGGCGAGTCCCTGATCCCGGAAACCTACTGGGTTCTCAAGCGCCTCAACATGCTGCCCAAAATGCAGAGCAGTCACTTCGTGAAGAAATACAGCGTCCAGTTTGTCAGCTCGAAAGGACGTCTCTCTGCGCCGTTCTACTTCTGGGACAACAAGCCTCACGAGTGCTCGCAGACCTGGCAAGTCGTCCGCAGCGAGTTCGACCACATGATGCTGAACAATGCCCGCGAGCACGGTGTCAACGCGCATGAGGGCATCCGGGTCATGGACGTTCTGTTCGAAGGCGATCAGGCCGTGGGCGTGACCATCAAGAAGGAAGACGGAACCCTTCAGGACGTCCGAGCGAAAGTTGTCGTCGATGCGAGCGGTCAAACAGGACTCCTGCAAAACCGGTTGCGGCTGCGCGTGTGGGATCCCGTCCTCAACAAGGGCGCCATCTGGACTTATTGGGAAAACGCCTATCGCGATCAAGGTCGTGACGAAGGCGCGACGATGGTCATCCAGACCGTCAATAAGCTGGGCTGGTTCTGGTATATCCCCCTTCACAACAACATCGTCAGCATCGGTGTCGTCGCGCCCTTCGACTATCTGTTCAAAGGGCGGCAGGACTACGCGCAGACTTACAAAGAAGAAGTCGAACTGTGCCCAGCCGTACTGGAACGAACGGCTACGGCGAAGACCGTCACCGGACACTTCGCCACGAAGGATTACTCCTATCGTGCAACGCAGGCCGCCGGCAACGGATGGGTGATGATTGGCGACGCCTTCGGCTTCCTCGATCCCCTTTACTCTTCGGGAGTCCTGCTCGCACTCAAGTCCGGTGAGCTTGCCGCGGACGCCATCGTCGAAGCGATCAGGAAGAACGACACGTCGGCCGCACAACTGGGCGCGTGGGCGGACGGCTTCAACAAGGGTGTCGATCGCATGCGCCGGCTGGTCTGAGAGTACAATGAAGGCTTCAGCTTCGGCGGGTTTGTGAAGAGTTTTCCTGAGTTGCAGGGCACGGTCACGGATGTCCTGATCGGAGACGTGTTCGACGGTCATGTGGACAAGCTGTGGAGTCCGATGGAATCCCTATACGCACCGGGCAAGGCCTCCATTCCCACCTGGGACGCTGGATTGCCGGCGGACCAGATTCCGGACAAGGCCAACGAGCTCGTGCTGCCGGACGATCGCACCGTGATGGTACGTCCTTACCCTAAACAGTAAAGAACGCCATCCTGAGACCCAATCACGACGCGACTCGCTGCGATGGCTGGAGACGCGACCAACGGGGAACCTGCATCGAAGTCTCCTTGTTTCGCGCCAGTCGCTGCATCGAGAACATAAAGATGACCGTCGCTCGACCCGATGTAGACACGATTGCCCGCAATTGCGGGCGAAGAGTCCACGCGGGCGCGCGTGGCGAAACTCCACACTTGCTTGCCTGAGGTCGTACTCAGCGCGCGCACAAATTTATCCCGGCCGCCGAGAATGATGTGCCCGTTGTGCAAAGCCGCAGACGAGTAGAACGGGAAGTCATGGTCGGGATCGTCATAGCGCCACTGAAGTTTGCGAGTCTTCAGGTCCAAAGCAACGACCTCGTAATTGAAGGTGCCGAAGTAGGCATGGTCCGCGTCAAGAAGGGGAGATGCGCCGGTGTAAGCGCCAATGGGAATCTCGTACGCCTGCTTTCCATCCAGAAGTCGGATGGCCCGGAAGGTTTCGTCGCAGCCCGTGATGAAAACCAGATCGCCCACAACGGATGGCGTGGCATGGACCATCCCCTCCGTCTGAAACTTCCAGCGGAGCTTGCCGGTACGTGCCTCGAGGGCGTAGAGGCGCGTATCGTAGGAGCCGATGAGTACAAGGTCGTTGACAACGACTGGAGAAGACTTGATCTCGCCTTCGGTCTTGAAGGTCCAGAGGGATTTGCCGTCGACGGTACTTATGGCATGGACGAAGCCGTCAAGATCGCCGATGTAGACGGCACCGCCGGACACCGCCGGCGACGACTCGCCGAAGAAGGTTTTCGTCACCGACTTCCACTTCAGCTTGCCGGTGGCAAGATCGATAGCGAGGAGGTCGCCGTTACCGACGCCGACGTAGACCACACCATCGGCGATGGCGGCCGAGGAAAGAATGCTGTCTTTGGTGTCGTACGTCCAAAGGGCTTTCAGGGTGGCGGGCGGCGAGGAGGTTGCGACCCCGGTCAGGCGCGGGTTTCCGCGGAATTGCCGCCAGTCGGAGGATGGGGATTGGCTGAGCAGGGGGAGGGCTGCAAGCAGCAGTACTACCAAGGATCGTTGCATTATCAAGCGAGCGAAGCTCCCCTCCGATATGTCGTTGCCTTTAGGTGAGGGCGTCCCCTCCTAAGTTAGTAGTGATCTTCGTAATTATGGTCACGTATTCGGGCGGGCGTCCCCTCCTCTTGAGGAGGGGTGGCGAACGTAGTGAGCCGGGGTGGTCACGGTTTGAATAAGGTTTTGGCATGCCTGACCACCCCGGCCTCCGGCCACCCCTCCTCAAGAGGAGGGGATACCCGCTCGAACACGTTACCCCTTCGCCCGCCTACTTCACGGCCAGCGCGTAGAGCTCATTCCTATTATTGATAAACAGCGTGCCGTGCGCCGGCACGGGCGTCGCATACACCGCGCTGCCCATATTCATCTCCGCCAGAACCTTTTTCGTCTTCCCCTGCTGAAGAACAACCACATCGCCATCCTCATCCGCGAGGTACACCTTCCCATCCGCTGCAAACGGCGAGACCCACACTGCGGCGAGCACGTCGTGCGTCCAGTACACCTGTCCGGTATTTGCATCGAGGCAATGGAGAAACCCGCTGAAGTCCGAAACGTAGACCAGGTCATCCACGATCGCTGCAGTCGAGATCGATCGGCGAATCTTGTCGTACTGCCAGATTTTTCCACTGGTCGTAATGTCCCCGCGTTTGGTCGCATCGATCGCGTAGAAGTGCCCCACGCCTTCGCCATGCTCCGGGTCCTGCCCGTTCGCGATATACACGCGATCCTTGTAGATCACCGGTGTCGCGATCACTTCATTGCGCGTCCGCGGCCATACCGAGTCCTTTGGATTCGTATCGAATTCCCAGAGTTTCTTCCCTGTCGCGGCTTCGTAACCGCGCACCCAGCCATCGCCCTGAGCCGACACGACCTGAACCACGCCGCCAATGGTTCCCACGCTTGGCGTAGACCACTGCCCGTGGAGAATCCGGTCCTGCACCGAATTGTCTTCCCACAATAGATCGCCATTCGATTTGCCCAGCGCGATGATCGCGGGCGCTTTCGGCGACGGGATATGCACGTGGCTTTCGTCCTGACCATTGGAGGTGCTGACGAAAACTCGATCGTTCCAAATCACCGGCGACGAATTCGACATGTTGTGCGGGTACGATCCCACCTGCTCCATCATGTCGAACGACCAGATCACGTCGGCATCGTTGGGGTCCGTGAATTTCTCGTCCGTAACCGGGCCATCGTTCTTGCCGTCGCGAAAGCCGTTGATGTCGAGGCAGAACACGACGCCCCGATTGCTGACGTAATAAAGCCTGTTTCCTTCAACGAGTGGCGACGAAGCAACGCCTTGATACGGCCAGTCATTCGCCCGGCCCGATTCGAGCTTCACGTGCGTGTGCTGCCAGAGGAATTCCCCGTCCGATTCGCGAAACGCCATCAGAACGCCGCGATCGCCCGGCTGCTTGGGGTCTCGTACCAACTCGTTATTGGTCCCGACGAACACCATGCCGCCCGCGACCACGGGATTCCCATAACTTTGCGAGCCCAGTTTCGCGACCCATTTCACGTTCTTCTTGGTCTTGATGTCCCAGTCGGTCGGCAGGCCCTTCATGTTCGAAACCATGTTGCGATCGGGGGTGCCGCCCCACATCGGCCAATCCCCCGTACCGGGTTCGGAAGCGCGAGTGGCGACGGGACCGAGGACCAGTACGCTCGTGAGCGCGAAACCTCCGAATATTAAAGACCCTAACTTCATGATGCTGTTCCTTTTCTTGATGGCTGCGCCCTATGTCTGAGATTTCGCGCTATCGCGCTCACGCTCCGCACGGGCTTGCGTTACTTGATCGTTTCGCCCTAACGGGCTCACATTCGCTCCGCTCATTCGCAGCCGCTCATCTCTTGATGGCTGCGCCCTATTGGGCTTGCATTCGCAGCCGCTCATGTCCGAACTAATTTGCTGTCCCATTCGCCGTAATCGAAAAGTTATCCAGGAATACGCCGAACTGCGCATCGAGGAAAAGCCCGGGAGACCCCTCGCGATTGCCGATAGGATCGATGCGCTCGACCGTCCATGCCGCCGGTTCCGGCTGTCCGGTCGGCCACGCTTTGCCCTGAATGCGCACACGGCCTTCGGTCATGTTCTCGACGCGAAGTTTGAGGTGATACCAGGTATCGGGCTTCCACTCGAAGGGCACCGTTTTGGTCCGCGTCGTTTCAGGCTCCCACGGTTCGATCTTCAGTTGCTGCGCTGTTCCATACAGAATGAGCGAGTAACGCTGTGCGGTAATGCCGACGTCAGCCATCTGCCGCCGCTTTTCCGGCGCCCGTACATCGGCTTCGAATGTGTAATTGGACATGTCGGTCGATCCGAAGAAGACGCGCGCCCGTTTGAGAATCGAATCGTCCGGCGCCTTCTGTAGAACCTTCTGACCGTCGAGGGTGACGACAGACACTTTGCCAGCCTGGGCATTCACCCAACCCGGCGGCACAGCCGCATCGGCATAGGACTCGAACGTTTCTTTCCATGGCAACGCATGCACGACGCGGGCGCGAGCTTCGCCAGCAAGGCCGCCCACCGCGGCTTTGATCAGCCCGGCTTGACCTGCCGGGTCACTCGACACCGTGAGCGCGCCATTGGCATCGATCGTTCCCTTTAGGCCATCCAAAGACCACGTCGCTTTTTCTTCGCGCAAGAAGAGGCCCTTGTCATCGAAGAGTTTCGCTTTGAAAGACACTTTTTGGCCGGGTTTTAACACGAGTTCCGTCGGAACGACCTGGACGTAGGAGGGCATCCCCGTTCCCCGAAGAGCGGGTTCGTCCACGGCTAATGCAGGCACTGCCTTCGGCTGTCGCGGCCCAAGCGCATAGACCGCATCGCTCGAAACAAAGTACACCCGGCCACGTGAGACCGCAGCACCACCGAAGACCTGCTCGGGCGTGCCTTCGGATCCGCAGCAGCTATGCGTGCTGACCGGCATATCCACTTTGCTGAGAATTTCGCCGTGATCGGCAAATGGCCGAACAATGAAAAACTTTCCGGTATCGGTGCCGACGTAGATCTTGCCGTCAGCGAATACAGGTGACGCTTTCTGAGAAGTGCCGAGAGCGAGGTTCCAGAGTTCCTTGCCTGTGTTGACATCAAAGGCGATCAGCTTGGAACCCTGATCGATCTGATACACGCGATTTCCATCCAGCACAGGCGCGGAAAACGCGAACTCGAATCCCTTCACAGCCCATTTGGCGGTCTTGATATCTCCGGTTTGAGATCCGTCGATTGCCGCAATCAATCCGAGCTCGTTCCCTTCGAGATTCTCATCGCCATGAGAGACAATCACCATGTTGTCCTTCACAACAACGCCGGTGTTCACCGCGCGCTTCGATGCCACGTAGCTCCAGACCTTCTGGCCTGTTTGCGGCTTGATGGCGTGCACCGCGCCGTCACCCAGTCCCGCAATCAACAGCCGCATGCCGTTGATTGTGGCGATGAAAGGCGCGGCAAATGCGGTGTCATACGGGCGTCCGCCCGGATTCGAGACGTAAACAATCTCGCCTGTGCGCTTGTCGAGAGCGACCAGGCGATGAGCGCGGTTGTTGCTTGTCCCCCAGCTCGAAATCGCGGCGCTTACAATGACAAGGTCGCCGTCGATCAGAGGTGACATCGTGCGTCCGCCCTGAGTTGTGAACGCTGCCCACTCTTCACCAAGGGATCGCGTCCACAGCAACTGGCCTCGCGAGTTCAGTGCGATGGCCTGAGCTCCGCCGCTGAATGCATAGATGTTGCCGGTTTCGCTGTCCACTGCCGGCGAAGCCCATCCGACGCGATGCGGCGGGACATCACTTTGAAAGATGTTGAATTTGTATTCCCAGACGACGCGGCCCGTGTCGGCATCGAGGGCCATAACGCGCTCCTGCAGAGCGTCGCCGCGTGACGATGGGTTTTGGACATAGACGCGATTGCCAACCACGATGGGCGCCGAACGACCGCCATACGGAGCCTTCCACAGTACGTTTTCGCCGGCAATGGTCCATTTATCGACGAGGCCCGTCTCACGCGACGTTCCGTCACGCAGCGGTCCGCGAATTTCCGGCCAATCTCCACCGGCAATTTTGCGTGGACCTTGAGCCACCATCGATAGCGACAGAGGGAGTAGAATCGCGAGGGCAAGAGCAGACTTTTGCAGCATAGACGTCTTCCTTTGTTTCCGCCCGCAAATGCAGGATTTATAAACTGGTTATGGACTATAACCAACGCCCTGCGCGGGTGTCAACGAAGCTGGCTGCGGAAGGCGGGATTCAGGGGACGCCGGCTCCATCATTCTGATCCATACGATCGTCAATTCGGATTCCCGTCATTTCGCCTTGATGTCGTACGCGGCAAGACTCGCTTGATTCCGGATATACAAACGTCCACCGCTAACAACCGGGTGCGCCCATGAGTTGAGGCCACTGTCGGGAATCTCGAAACGGCCCTTTTCGCGGTAGCCCGCAGGCGAGGCTTCGACCAATCCCATGACATTGCTTTCACTGAGCACGTAGAGATTGCCGTCCGCATAGGTGATAGAGCCTTTGCCAACGCTGCGGTCGCGCCAGAGCATCTTCCCCGTTTCGAAATTGAGCGCAGTGAGAATCGAATCGTTAAAACCGTAGAGGGTGCCGTTCACAAGGACCACGCCTCCGTGATGGTTCTTCATGTCTCGAGTGAAATAGATCTCCTGAGCCTTCACTTCCCCGCCCTGAGCCGTGAGCCCGAGCAGGGCCGCGCCGGTGTCGTAGCCCGAAGTGAAGAAGACTTTGTTGTCGGAGAATACGGGCGTGGCGATGTTCGCTGTGCCGTTGGTAACCTTAGGGTAGCGAAACATCACTTTACCGTCTGAGGCGCGGACACCGATGGCGGCAGTTGCCGTAAACGTCATCAGAGTTCGAACGTCCTGGACATCTGCCGCAATGATCGACGAGTAAGCGGCTTCATCTTTCAACCCCTGTGTGGTCCACACGGTTTTCCCCGTCATCTTATCGAGCGCGGTGACCCCGGCGCCCGGCGAGACAATCACATTATTGCCATCGATCAGAGGCGACTGGCTGACGAGCCATTGAATATTTCGTGCCCGTTGTTCCTGGAGCAGGTTCCGCTGCCACAGGGATATTCCATCGGCTAACCGCAGGCAGGCAAGATCCCCACTTTCCGTCAAAACATAGAGCCGATCGCCATCGATGATAGGGGTACCGCGCGGTCCGCTGCCCCTGTCGTTAGTCGTGCCGGGCCCGATCGACTTGGACCAAACGATCTGGCCGTTGGCGCGATTCAGGCTCGCAACGGCGCTCTGCTTTCCGATCATCATCTGGACGTAGATACGATCGCCCTTCACAGCAAGCGATCCGTATCCTGCGCCGAGATTCGTGACCCGCCAAAGCAGGGTTGGCCCACCAGAAGGCCACTGCTTCAGCAGGCCGGTTTCCCTGGAGACCCCATTGCGATCGGGACCGCGCCATTGAGGCCAATCGGTGTTGACGGGAGTCTGCGCGCTGAGAGCAGCGGCCAGGAGGACGACGAGAGTGGCTGGCATTCCGTAACGTTTCAGCATAGGAACTCCATCGCTGTGGTGTTTATGGCTTTCGCCAAGCTGTGTGGCAGTCTAACATGTCGCGTTGTGAATGTTTGAGGTGTGACGTCATCCTGACGGAACCCATAACTCATCCTCACCCCGAAGGGGTGAAAAGAGTGAGCGAGCGCGAGCGAGCCACCTCCGGTTGGCCGTATCAAGAAGTCCTGGCACCCCTTCCGGGCTGCCAGGATAGGAATGATCCATGACCGGGGGGTTGCGCGCTTTCGCGCTTACCCCGGCTACCCTCCTTCACCCCTTGGGGGTGGGGATGTGTCAAGTATGTTGTCGCCCTGAGTCAGGAGGGCAGACGCACGTTGATAAATAAGGAAGTTTTCCATGTCAAAACGAGTCATTACTCTCTTTGCTTTGTTGATCCTGATGGTCAGTGCACTTTCGGCGCAGTCTCATCTCGCAACCCTGCGCGGAGCACTGGTGGACCAGACTGGCGCTTCGATTGCCGCGACGACTGTTCGCGTGACCAACGAAGCGAACGGAGAGGAGCGCACCAGCGTCACCGGCGCCGACGGCCGCTTCACCGTCACAGCCCTTCCTCCCGGTCCGTATCGTGTGGAGGTCGAAAAGCCGGGTTTCACAAAACGCACGACGCGCGTGGAACTCCAGGTGAACCAGGAACGCTGGCTGGATCTGGCGTTGACCGTCGGCGCTGTCGCAGAACGGCTCGACATCTCGACTAACGTGGCATCCCTCCAGAGAGAATCCGCAGCGCTCAGCACGGTTATCGAAGGCCGGCAGATATCGGGCCTGCCGCTCGACGGGCGCAACTTTCTCGAGTTGTCCCTGCTGGCCCCGGGCACTGCACCCGCGCCTGAAGGCTCTGCCAGTTCACTTCGTGGGGACTTCGCGCTGGCGGTAAACGGAGGGCGGGAAGATGCTCAGGGTTTTCTTCTCGACGGTCTTTCCAATGTCGATCCAAAGCTGAACACCACCGGAGTGCGACTGCCCGTCGATGCAATCCGCGAGTTCGAGATTCTGACCAACGGCTATGACGCATCCTTCGGACGCAATGCCGGCGGCCAGATCAACGTCGTGACCCAGTCGGGCACGAATGTATTTCACGGGTCTCTTTACGGATTCTTCCGCACGCGCTCGATGGATGCCCGCAACTTCTTCGCTCCGAGCAACGAACCCGCTCCCGCTTACAACCGCGAGCAAATAGGCGGAACGCTGGGCTGTCCGATCGTTCGAAACCGAACTTTCTTCTTTGCGGACTATGAGCACACGCGACTGCGCGAAGGCTTGACGAAAGTCACCAACGTCCCGACGGCCGCGGAACGCAATGGAGACTTCTCTCAGAGCCTGCTTGCCGCGCCGTTCAACGTTTTCGCCGGTCAGCCTTTCCCAAACAAAACGATTCCCGACGCCTTTATCAATCCCATTGGACGGAAAATCGCTGCGCTCTATCCGCTGCCCAATCGCTCGACACCGATGGCGAACTTTGTGTCGTCGCCGATCCTCCGAGACAATGACGATCATTTCGATCTGCGCGGCGATCAGAGCCTGGGCGCGGGCGGGCTGCTTTCGACGCGCTACAGCTTCAGCGACCAGCGCTTCTTCGAACCCTTTGCGTCATCTGTCGCCGTTCCCGGCTATGGAACAAACGTGCCGCGCCGCGGACAAAACCTGACCACCGGCTGGACTCAACCGTTCGGCTCCCGCCTCGTGAATGAGGCGCGCTTCGGTTACAGCCGCGTCGCCATCGGCGTATTCCAGGAGGACCAGGGCCGCAGTGTTAACAAGGATGTCGGACTCCCAGAAATCTCGTCCAGCCCGCGCGATTTCGGATTGAGCCAGATCACCGTAACCGGCTTCTCTCCGATCGGCGATGAATACACGACCCCGCAAGAGGGTACGACCAATATGTTTCAGATTCTCGACGCGCTCGCTTGGGCGTCGGGCGCTCATCTTGTGAAGACCGGGTTCGATATCCGATACGTTCAGCAAAGCGCCTATCGCGATGTGATGTCCCGCGGATTCCTCAATTTTTCCGATCGCTACATCACGGGCAACGCCCTTGCGGATCTTCTGCTGGGATATCCGCTCGTGACCGGCGGCGCGACGCTCGACAACCCGCAGCAGCTTCGTTCTTCCGCCTGGAGCACCTTCGCCCAGGATAGCTGGCGCCTTCGCGCGAACCTGACTATTATGGCCGGCCTTCGCTATGAATACGTCGCGCCGGCAGTGGATGCCACGAATCGGGCGACGCTCTACGACACCGCAACCGGAAAATTCGTTCCCGTCGGCACCGGCAGCATGCCTCGAGGCGGCTATGAACCGGATCGCAACAATTGGGCGCCGCGGGTGAGCCTCGCATGGTCTCCCGGCG
>Ga0134121_10000161_pt1 | contig 78532 bp, 78 predicted proteins | sample KB301_FD_96463 | JGI IMG/M metagenome (GOLD analysis project Ga0134121, IMG submission 96463) | Terrestrial soil microbial communities without Nitrogen fertilizer from Kellogg Biological Station, Michigan, USA - KB3-0-1 | ecosystem: Environmental > Terrestrial > Soil > Unclassified ...
AGAAGAGGTCGGACTCGAGGAAGATCTGACCGTCGGTGATCGAGATCACGTTGGTCGGGATGTAGGCGGAGACGTCGGAGGCCTGGGTCTCGATGATCGGCAGCGCCGTCAGCGAGCCGCCGCCGAGGTCGTCATTGAGCTTCACCGCCCGCTCGAGCAGGCGCGAGTGCAGGTAGAAGACGTCGCCCGGGTAGGCCTCGCGGCCCGGCGGGCGCCGCAGCAGCAGCGACATCTGGCGGTAGGCGTAGGCGTGCTTGGTGAGGTCGTCGTAGACGCAGAGCGCCGCCTTGCCGTTGTAGAGGAAGTGCTCGCCCATCGCGCAGCCCGCGTAGGGGGCGATGAACTTGATCGGGGCCGCCTCGTCGGCGGGTGCGGCGACGATGATCGTGTTCTCCATCGCGCCGTTCTCCTCCAGCACCTGCTTGAGCTGGACGACGGTCGACATCTTCTGCCCGATCGCGACGTAGATGCAGACCATGTCCTTGTCGCGGTTGTTGATGATCGTGTCGATCGCGATCGCCGTCTTGCCGGTCTGGCGGTCGCCGATGATCAGCTCTCGCTGGCCGCGGCCGATCGGGATCATCCCGTCGATCGACATCAGGCCGGTCTGCACCGGTTCGGTGACCGGCTGGCGCTGGACGACGCCGGGGGCCTTGAACTCGGCCGGGCGGGTCTGCGTCGTCCCCACCTCGCCCTTGTCGTCGAGCGGGCGGCCGAGCGGGTCGACCATGCGGCCGAGCAGCTCGTCGCCGACCGGGATCCGCAACAGGTGGCCGGTGCGCTTGACGGTGTCGCCCTCGACGACTTTGTCCCACTCACCGAAGAGGACGGCGCCGACGTTGTCGGCCTCGAGGTTGAGGGCGAGGCCGGTGACGCCGTGCGGCAGCTCCAGCATCTCCAGGGCCATGCAGTTGTCGAGGCCGTGGATGCGCGCGATCCCGTCGGCGACCGAGAGCACGGTGCCGACCTCGGCCAGGTCGGCCGATTCGGTGTCCAGTCCCTCGATCCGCTCGCGCAGGATCGATGCGATCTCGTCGGGCTTGATTTCCATCGGGTGCTCTCTGCCTCCTTATGCCGCCTGCGCGACGCTCTTTCGAAGTTTCTCCAAGCGAGCGCGGATGCTCGCGTCAAGGACCTTGTTGCCCACCTGCAGGACGATGCCGCCGAGGATCTCGCCGTCGACCCTGCTCGCCAGCTCGACCTTCTGGCCCGTCTGCCGCTCGATCTCCTCGCCGACCCTCTCGACCACGGCCGGCTCGAGTTCGACGGCGCTCGTCACCGTCACCTCGATGCGACGGTTCTCCTTCTTCCACAGCTCGTCGAACTGACGCCTGATGCGAAACACCTCCGGAATCCGCTGCTTCTCGATCAGCAACTCGAGGAAGTTGAGCAGCTCGGAGTCGGCGCCCGAGACCGCCCGCTTAAGCCCCGCCGCCTTCTCCGCCGAGGAGAAGTAGGGGCTGAAGAAGAAGACCTGCAGGTCGCGGTTGCCGTCGACGGCGTCGGCGAACTGGCCCAGCTCGTCGCGAACGGCGTCGAGCTTGCCCCTCTCCCTGGCGACGTCGAAGAGCGCCTCGGCGTATACGCGGGCCACCTCGGACATCAGTTGTTGGACCCCTCCAGGGCCGAGAAGTCGACCTCGCTGAGCGCCTCCTCGACGAGGCGGCGCTGGTCCTCCTCGCTGAGCGACTTGCGGGTCACCTTCTCGGTCGCCAGCACGGTGAGATCGGCGACCTCCTTGCGGATCTGCTCGAGCGAGCGCCGCGTCTCCGCTTCGATGTCGCGTTTGGCCGCAGCGACCAGCTCCTCGCGCTTCTCCTTGCCGGCGGTCGTCGCCTCCGATTCCGCGGTCTCCGCCGCTTTGCGGGCGCGGGCCATGATGTCGTCGGCCTGCTCGCGAGCCTCGGCGAGGCGCTCGCGGTACTCGGCCAGCAGCTCGTCTGACTCCTTGCGCTGCCGTTCGGCCGCCTCGATCGACTCGGCGATCGTCTTCGCCCGCTTGTCGAGCGCCTCCTGGATCTTCGGGAAGGCGACCTTGCTCAGCACCCACATCGTGAAGAGGAAGAGCACCAGCGTCCAGATCATCAGGCCGAGGCCCGGCGAGACCAGGAAGCTGCCGCCTTCTTCGCTCCCCTCGGCGGCGAGCGGGACCAACGCGGCTATTTGACCGATGAGCTCCACGCGTCCGACCTAGAGGAAGAAGGCGATCAGGCCGAAGATGAAGGTGTAGAAGGCCACGGCCTCGGTCAGGGCGAAGCCGAGCCAGCGGATGCTCTGCAGCTCGTCTTTCATCTCCGGCTGGCGGGCGACCGACTCGATCTCCTTGCCGAAGATGATGCCAATGCCGATACCGGCGCCGATCGAGCCGAGGCCGGCGCCGACACCGAGAGCGATCGCCTTGCCGGCGGCTTCGATCCCTTCGTCCGAGATCGCGGCGGCAACAGGGGACAGGTCCATTTGAGGTAGCGCTCCTTTGTCTAGTGGCTCGCGGAGGTCGCTCCGCCGAGGTAGATGGCCGTCAGGGTCGAGAAGATAAATGCCTGCAGGGTGGCGATCAGGCCGACCTCCAGGATGAAGAAGAAGAAGGCGAGCGGGAAGGTCAGCGCGCCGAGCGCGGCGATCCCGAGCAGGACCGCCAGCCCGCCGCCCATGAAGAGCAGCAGCAGGTGGCCGGCGAGGATGTTGGCGAAGAGTCGTACCGAGAGCGAGATCAGGCGCGCGAAGTGGGAGATCGCCTCGATCACGAAGATGAAGCCCTTGGCGACGGGGTTCATATCCTCGAGCCCGGGCGGCAGCCAGCTGGCCAGGTACTTGAAGAAACCCTTGGCCCGGATGCCTTCGACGTGGTAGGAGATCCAGACCACGAGGGTGAGGACGAGCGGGATCGAGAGGTTGGCCGTCGCCGCGTAGATCGCGAAGGAGGGGATCGCGACGCCGAAGACGTCGACGGTGTGCTCGGTGTTGGTCGGCAGCGGCAGGAAGCCGATCATGTTCGAGAACCAGATCCAGAAGAAGAGCGCGGCGAGGAAGGGGAACCAGCGGATCGCCGTCGCCCCGTCGAGGTTGCCGCCGGTGATGTTGTTCTTGGTCAGGTCGTAGGCGACCTCGATCGCGGTCTGGACCCGGTTCGGTTTCTGCGCCATGCGGCGCGAGATCCAGACCATCGTGAAGATCGTCAGCGAGCTGGCGAGAACCAGGTAGAGGACCGCCTTGTTGACGCTGAGGTCGACGCCGCCGAGGTGGATCGAGACCCACGGTTCGAGCTTGAACTCGTTCTGGGGCTGGAACGCCTCGTTTTTGCCGCTGCTGCCGAAGACCAGCAGCATGAGGATGAAGAGCGCGAGGTAGACGCCGAGGCCGATCAGAAACTTCGTCCGCGTTTTCATGCCTTACCCGCCTCCGGTTCGTCGAAGAGATGGGCGATCCCCTGGGCGGCGAAGGAGATGGTGAAGAGGGCGGCGAGCAGGACGGCCGAAGTGAGGCCCGCTTCGCGTTCGGCGAGGCCGGTGAGGAGGACGGCGAGCGCCATCAGCCAGACACGGCCGAGCGTGGTCGAGGCGACGATCGCCATCGCCCGCTGGCGACGACCGGCGGCCAGTTCGGCGGCGGCGCGACGACCGGCGATGGCCTGGATCCCGCGCTGCGCCAACCATGCCGCGGCGCCGGCGGCGAAGCCGAGCATGGGCAGTCCGCCGAGCAGGAAAACGGCGAGGGCTGCGGCAAGGACCACGAGGTCGACGTACTTGGGAGGAGACATAAAATTCGCCCGTCTTTGATCGGCGGGCGGATTCGCGACTATATCCGAAAGGGCCGACGATCGGCTTTCTAGAGCCAGTTCGTGAGCCTTGTCACAACCTGTTACTAAGTGCGCTGCGACGGAGTCCTGTCGACGGGCTGAAGGGCCTCGAATTCGCCGGTCTCGGGATCGATTCGGCTGACGCGGCGCAGCTTGAGGATCTCCAGCACGTAGATCAGATAGACGCTGGTCGCGAGGGCGAGCACCCCGAAGGCGACGACCACCGCGGTCCAGAAGGCGTCGAAGTGGCCGTGGTCGTCGCTGTAGGGAACGAAGCGCAGAGCGAGGGCGAGGGCGGCGAGGGCGAGCGTCCAGCCGTAGAGGTAGGCGAGCGTGCGCCGTTGCGAGAAGCCGATATTGGCCATCCGGTGGTGGAAGTGCCAACTGTCGGCCTGGTAGATCGGCTGGCGGTACTTGAGCCGCTTGGCGACGACGAAGCCGGTGTCGAGAATCGGCACGGCGAGCACGACGAGGGGGAAGACGAGGGCGACGACGGCGTTGGTCTTCAGCGCCCCCTGGACCGAGGCGGTGGCGAGCAGGTAGCCGAGCAGGTTCGAGCCGGTGTCGCCCATGAAGCTGGAGGCGGGCGGGAAGCCGTGGCGGAGGAAGCCGAGCGCTCCGCCGGCGGTCAACGCCGCTAGCACCCCGGCGGCGTTGCGCTCGAGCGAGAGGGCGATCACCGCCAGGGCGATCGCGGCGATCGTGCAGACGCCGGCGGCGAGGCCGTCGACGCCGTCGATGAAGTTGATCACGTTGACGACGGCGACGATGCCGATCACGGTCAGCGGGTAGGCGAGCCAGCCGAGCTCGAAGCCGCCGACGAAGGGCAGGGTGAGGACGTCGACGCGGACGCCCGCGAGGACCGGGATCAGCGCCGCCCCGATCTGCCCGACCAGCTTCGGCAGGGCCGAGAGGCCGCGGACGTCGTCGACCACTCCAACCGCCGCGATCGCCGCGGCGCCGACCAGGATCGAGCGGCTCTCGCCGTCGCCTGGCAGCCAGATCCAGCCGGCGACCTCGATCCCGGCGAAGATGGCGAGCCCCGAGAGCCGCGGCATCGGCCGGTCGTGCAGGCCACGCTCCTTGGGCAGGTCGATCGCCCCCAGCCGGTAGGCGAGGCGCTCGGCGTAGGGGACCGTGAGCCAGGCGATCGCGGCCGCTACGAGGAAGGCGAGGACGGCGTCGGTTGTCGCTGCCATGGCGCGGAGCCCGTGGGGAAGACGGGCGAGCCCAGGCTACTCGCTCAACCAGCGGGTGCAACGCGTTTTCCATCCATTGCATGGAAAAAGCGTTGCACCCGGCGGGGGGTCATAAAACGGTGGCAAGAATGGCCTCGACCAAAAGCTCGGGGTCGCGTGGGTTGAGAACACCGATTGGCGTCTCGCGCTTATGCAGTGGCAACTCTGCCGCGTCTTCGAGCACATGCAGGCGGCCTTCGGCGATCAGCGCCTCGTCGACCCCGCCCATCCGCCCGGCGAAGGTGGTGTAGACCGGCGTGCCGAGGGCGACCGCCTCGCGATTCATCGTCCCCCCCGCACTGACGACGAGGTCGGCGAAGGCGATCAGGCTCTGGGCGTCGACCGCGCGCTCGGGGACGACCAGGTTGGCGGCGCCCATCGCGCGCACCGCGGCGCCCTGCTCCGCGGTGCGGGGAACGATCACCGCCTGGATGTCCCCGAGCGCGGCGAGGCGACGGATCGTTGCCCCGTAGACATCGTTGCGCTCGTGGTAGGCCGAGGTCTCCGGGGGCGGACGGAGGACGACGAGCAGCTTCTCTCGGTCGAGCCCCAGCTCGCCCAGCACTGCGGGATCCGGCTCGAATCCCGCAAGGTAGTACTCCTCCTTCAGTCCCGGAAAGCGAAGGAGCTTGCTCTCCTTCGCGCCGATCCTCTTCAGCCGCTCGACCGGGATCGAGTCGGGCATCAGCACCCGCCGCGCCAATCGGAAAGCGACCTGCCGCTGCAGACCGGCGAACTCGTAGTCCTGCATCTGCACCGAGGGAATGCGGAAGAGACTGGAGACCAAGGCCAGGTCGACCGAGCCGTGGGCGAGCGCCAAATCCGGCCGTCGCCCCCAGACCAGCCGCGCCAGCGCCGCCGACCTGCCCGCCACCGCCACACCCTTCCTCAGGCTCGAGGCGCCGGCGTGACGCCCGACCGACTCATACGGCACGCCCAGACGATCGAGCACCCCAAGCGTCTGTCCGTACTCACGAGCGGTGACGAAGACCTCGCACTCCCGCGCTTCGAGTCTCTCGACGATCGGCTTCAGCACCAGCGGGTGCGCCGCCGCCGTGCAGTCGACCCAGACCTTCAAAGCGGACACGCTGGCGTGGTCACCACCTTCACGTCTTTCAAATCGGGGAACTGGCGACTCACCTCCAGGGATGCCTCACTGGCTTCCGTCCGACCGGCGTCGGTGTTGGGGAACAGAAGCCCACACACCGTGCCGGTATGGCCGACATCCAGGCCCAGGGCGCCAAACTCGCTCAAGCGGCTCCTCAGGTTCCTGCTGTATGGGTTAAGGAGGAACTCGTCGTTCATCACTGCCGATCGAGTCGCCTGCTCAGCGAACTCGGCGATCGACCTGCGTTCGATTGCGCCGTTCATCCTCGCCAGCAGGTCGTCGTAGTCCTTGGCCAACCTCTCCTGGCCCAGGAACGGGATCGAGGCGGTATCGACGGAATTATTGGGGACGAGCATCACGATCACGAACTCCGGATACCAATCCCAGGCTTCTACCAGCTCACACGTCTTGTGGTTGACGGCGGCGATGCCGGGGTACATCGAGCCGTCGGAGGACTCGACCATCGCCGCTACCCGGCCCTCGACCTCTGCGGCCAAGTCCTCGCCCACGGCGTCGGCGATGGCTCGAACGCCGGCAAGAACGTCGGCGGTGCTCGACCCCATACCCTTGCCAATGTCGAGATCGCTCCAATGCCGAACCGTCACCTCCACTGCCCCTAGGTCGAGCAGCTCAGCCGTACGCTGAATGGCAAGGTCCAGCTTGCGGTGGTGCTCCCCCAGGCCAAGGATCTCGAGGTTGCTCGCAGACCTCAGGCTTGCCACCACCGTCGCGCTCTTGTTGATCGGGCAAGTGACATGGAACGGCGTCCCATTCGAGAGGACGCCTTGGGCGAACTCACCGCAGGTACCCGGCGCGGTTCCGCGACCCTCCCTTGCCGGGCGAGGGCCGGTGGAGGGACGCCGAGAGCCATCTTCCGATGAGGGCTTTGCCGCCGAACCCGCTGCCTCCATGTCCATTACGGGCGGAATGCCGTTGCGGAGGTCCCAGAAGAGACTTCGTATCCGCCATTCGCCGCCGTCGCGCTCGAGCACGCACGACGAACCCTCCGTCGCCTTCCAGTGTTCGCTGCTCCAGCGCTGGGTGACCGGCTCGGGAGCCATGACCTCTCGCTCGAAATAGAGACCCCGTTCCTCGCCACACAGCGAGTGGATGAAATTGCGGGCGTCGCCCGGGCGAATCCGCGTTATCTGGAAGACGGGATGAGCAAGGACCGCCTCTGCCACCTCACTCTGGGTGAGCAGCTCGACCAGACTGTCGTGCAGCAGCGGACCCATGATGTCCCAGTAGCCCGGACCGTAGATCGGCCAGCGCTCCGAGTCGAAGTGGGCCACCTTGTTCCTGTAGGCGACGAGCCTCTCCCAACCTTCCCACCACCCTAGCTTCGGCTCGCAATCGGCGAGGCCACGCGAGACATTGACGCCGATGTCGATCGCAGCGGGGGACGCCCCGCTGTTCAGCCCGTCAACCGCGGCCTGAATCGCATCGACTGCGGCGACAAACCGCCCCAGGGCACCGAGCTGGTCGTCGGGGAAGTCGGCGGGGGCCGGGATCAGCGGCCCGTCGATTGCGCTCGCGCTAGCCCGAAACAGCGCAAGCTCGCGACCGAGGCTCAGTTTCTTGCTCCTCGACTGCTCGAGCATCACCTCGAGGTTGTGAGCGGGCTCGCGGGCTCGCGTCCTGTAGTCGGATATGCAAAGAGACGCCATGTAGACGATCGAAGCTTCGGCGAAACCCAGCAATCCCATATGCCTGGTGCCCCAATCCGGCGCCAGTGTGAGCTCTTTGTAAGGACGGGATATCCCGATCGGGAAATCGCGGTACAGCAGATGGTTTGCCTGCAATGACATGGTCAAGCGGCGCCTGGTCTGGCGCCTAGACCGCTTCGGTGCTGCCTACCCGACATCCCGGAGCCGGGTAGCTCCTCATCAGCGCTTCGACTTCAGCTCGTACCGCATCGCCAACCGAGGAGTCGTCGGGAGCCGAAATCACCGCGTCCATCCACTCGGCCACTTGGACCATGTGATCTAGGCCAAGACCCCTGGTTGTCGCCGCCGGGGCGCCGATTCTGACGCCAGAGGGATCGAAGGGCTTTCTGGGGTCGAAGGGGATCGAGTTGGCATTGGTGACGATGCCGGCCCGAGAAAGCGCCGTGGCGGCTTCCTTGCCGCTCAGCCCCTTGTTCGTCATGTCAAGCAGGATCAGGTGGTTGTCGGTGCCACCCGAGACCAGATCGAAGTCACGTTCGATGAGCGCCTCGGCGAGGGCCTTGGTGTTGGCGACGGTCGCGTGGGCATAGTCGCGGAACTCCGGAGTCAGGGCCTCGCCGAGCGTTGCTGCGATCGCCGCAGTCTGATGCTGGTGTGGACCCCCTTGCAACCCGGGAAACACGGCTCGGTCGATCGCTTTCGCGTGCTCCCCGCGACAGAGGAGGATCGCTCCCCGGGGGCCGCGCAGCGTCTTATGCGTCGTGGTCATCACGACATCGGCATGGGGAATCGGTGAGGGATGTGCGCCGCCGGCGATCAAGCCGGCGATGTGCGACACGTCGGCCACCATCAGGGCCCCTACCTCGCGGGCAATCTCGGCGAAGCCAGCGAAATCGATTGTGCGTGGCACGGCGGTGCCGCCGCAGAAAAGGAGCTTGGGACGATGGGTGACGGCAAGGTCGCAGACCGCGTCCATGTCGACCCGGCCCGAGTCCCGATCGACGCCGTAGTGCACGGCGTTGAACCAGATTCCCGTTGCCGACACCTGCCATCCGTGGGTGAGATGCCCGCCAGCCGGCAGCGACAGGCCCATCACCGTGTCACCGGGTTTCAGGAAGGCGAGATAGACGGCGAGGTTTGCCGGGGATCCAGAGTACGGCTGGACGTTCACGTGCTCGGCGCCGAAGAGCTCCTTGGCACGAGCGATCGCGAGGCGCTCGACATCGTCGATGACCTCGTTTCCCTCGTAGTAGCGGCGCCCGGGATACCCCTCGGAGTACTTATTGACCAAGACGGAGCCGTTGGCTTCGAGCACGGAGTCCGAGCAGTAGTTCTCGGACGGGATCAAGCAGAGTGAATTCGCCTGCCGCTCGTTCTCCTTGAGCAGAAGCTGCCCGAGCTCGGGGTCGCTGACGTCGAGGGCGCGGCTCATCGAAGCGATGCTACCAGCGGGGCCAACGCACAAATCCGACAAGCGACGGCGTCGCCTGGATAGCCTGTCGCGCTTGACTTGCCGCGTCTCATCCGTCGCCGCGATGCTCTGCGTCGCCCTGGGTTTGACCGCCAGTGCTGCGATCGGCGCCGAGAACCCCTGCGAAGGTACTGAAGCCGCGCACCTGCGCTGCCCCAACCTGAAGATCGGACCGCCATCGGACCTCTACGTCCAGGCGGGAGGCGGCCGGGTGCTGCTGCGCGCGACCAGCAACGTGAAGAGCCGCGGTCGCGGCCCGATCGAGCTGCACGGGCAGCGCAACGGCCGGCGCTCGATGCGCGTCAACCAGCGCATCTACCGCGTCGGAGGCGGTCACGTCACCGTGCGGACGCGCGCCTCGCTGCGCTTCACCGACGTCGGCAGCCACTTCGGTGGCCGCTACTGGAAGGTGCACCAGTTGGCCCGCTTCGAGCTCTGGTCGGTCGACGGCCATCACCGGTTGGCGCACCGGGTCCGCATAGGTCCCAAGCTCAACTACTGCCTGCGCGACCTGGAGCTGACCCGACCTGGGCGCCGGGCGCCCCCGAGCGCCCACTACCCCGGCTGCAACCAGAACCCCTACCAGGACCGGGTGACGCTCGGCACCTCGGTCGGCTGGTCCGACATCTACCCAGCCGACTACTCGAAGCAGTGGATCCCGGTCAAGGGCCTGCGCGGCTGTTTCGCATTCGTCATGCGCGTCGACCCGCACGACCTCCTCTACGAGTCGAACGAGGACGACAACACCTCGCGCCGCCTCGTCCGCCTCCCTTTCCGCGGCGACTTCGGCTGCTGACCTGCCGCCGACGGTTAACGCGAGATCAGGTTTCCCAGCCGCGCCGCCAACTCGGTTGGGTCAAATCCACCTGCCCGGAGCACCGACCACTCGCCGGTCTCGTCGAAGGCGGTCAGGTCGACGACGGTCGAGGGGCTGCCGGTCAGCGTGCCGCCGTCTATCGCGAGGTCGGCTGCATCCACGATCTCGGCCGGAACCTCGGCGAAGGAGGCCGGCGCCGGCCCGCCGCTGGCGTTCGCGGACGTCTGAAAGATCGGGCACATAGTCCCGGCCAGCGGTCCGCCGATCAGGCGGATGCCGAGCCGTTCGCGGTCCTCGCGGCAGGCAAGCGGGTAGCGCTGCCGCGGGTTGGCAACCACCAGCGTCGCCGGACCCGGCAGCAGCGCGCCGACGGCGCGCTGCGTGCGTTCGCCGAGACCCTCGACCAGCTCGCGCATCGCCAGCGGCGAGAAGTAGAGGACGGCCGAGGGCTTGCCGTCGTCGCGGCCCTTGATCTCGTGGATGCGCGCGATCGCCCCGGCGTCGAGCGGGTCGCAGGCGAGCCCGTAGAGCCCATCAGCAGGAAAGACGGCGACGCCTCCGGCGACAATCGTCCGTTCCAGCGCGGCCCGGGCAGCGTCGGCACCCTCATGCTCGATGGATACGCGCTCAGCCACGTCTGCCCACCACGACCCGCTCGATTTCCGCCAGGTCCTTCCTCACCTCGATCTCGCCGAAGCCCGCCTCGCGCATCAGCTCGCCGACGGCGGCCGCCTGCCCCTCCCCTACCTCGAGCGCCAAGCACCGACCGGGGGGGTTGGCGGCCAGAAAAGCGCGAATCGCGTCGAGGCCGTCGGGGCCGGCGAGCAGCGCCTCGCGCGGCTCCCACTCGGTCACCTCGGGCTCGAGACCGGGCCACTCCGCCACGCTCACGTAGGGAAGGTTGGCGAGGACGAGATCGAACAGGGCGTCGCCCGACGGCAGGGTGTCCTCGTGGAACTCGAGCTTCGCCGTCAGGCCCAAGCGCTCGGCGTTGGCGCGTGCGACTTCCAGCGCCGCCGGCGAGGTGTCGGTGGCGACGACCTCGCACTCGGGCAACTCGATCGCCACAGCCAGCGCGATCGCGCCAGAGCCGGTGCCGACGTCGAGTACGCGCCGCGGTTGCTCCCCTACAGCCAGCTCGACCAGCAGCTCCGTCTCCGGCCGCGGGATCAGCACCCGCGGGTCGACCGCCAGCTCGATGCCGCGGAACCCCTTGCGGCCGAGGATGTAGGCGACCGGCTCGCGCCGCAACCGGCGGCGCACCATCCCGGCAAAGCTGCGCGCCGCCGCGGGCGGCAGCTCGACCTCGGGTTCAGCGATCAGCCGCGCCCTCTCCCGTCCCGTCGCCTCGGCGAGCATGACCTCTGCGTCGAAGCGCGCGTCTTCGACGCCCGCCGCGCTCAAAGCGTCAGCTGCGGCGTCCAACGCCTCGCGGGTCACCCGACCGCGGCGGCCTCCAACCGCTGGCGCTTCTCCTCGGCAGCCAACGCCTCGGTGAACTCCGTCAGCTCGCCGGCCAGCACTCCATCGAGGTTGTGCGAGGTGTGCTTGATCCGGTGGTCGGTGACCCGGCCCTGGGGGAAGTTGTAGGTGCGTACCTTCTCGGAGCGCTCTCCGGTCCCGACCTGGGCCTTGCGCTCGGAGGCGATCTTCGCCTGCTGCTCGGCCAGCTCGCGCTCGTAGAGGCGCGCGCGCAGCACCCGCATCGCCCGCTCCTTGTTCTGCAGCTGCGACTTCTCGTCCTGCATCGAAACGACGATCCCGCTCGGTTTGTGCGTGATCCGCACCGCCGAGTCGGTCGTGTTCACCGACTGGCCGCCCGGGCCCGAGGAGCGGTAGACGTCGATCTGCAGGTCGTTGGGGTCGACCTCGACCTCGACCTCCTCTGCCTCGGGCAGCACGGCGACGGTCGCGGTCGAAGTGTGGATTCGCCCCTGCGACTCGGTCTCCGGCACCCGCTGCACGCGATGAGTCCCGCCCTCGTACTTGAAGATCGAGTAGGCACCCTCGCCCTTGACCTCGAAGGTGACCTCCTTGAAGCCACCGACCTCGGCACTCGATTGGGAGAGCGCCTCGGTCGAGAAGCCGCGCTCTTCGGCATAGCGAGTGAGCATCTTGTAGAGATCGCCGGCGAAGAGGGCCGCCTCGTCCCCGCCGGTGCCGGCCCGAATCTCGACCAGGACGTTCTTGGCGTCGTTGGGATCGCGCTCCACCATCGCCAGGCGGATCTCCTCTTCCAGCTGCTCGATCCGCGTGGGGGCCTCCTCGACCAGCTTGCGCAGCTCCGGGTCGTCGCCGTCCTCCTCGAGCAGCTCGCGCGCCCCTTCGAGATCGTCCTTCAGCGTGCGGAACTCCGCCGCGAGCTCACGGGCGGGCTGAAGCTCACGGTATTCCCGTCCGACCCCGGCGTACCGTTCCCGGTTTCCGATCACCTCGGGATCGGCCATCTGCGCCTCGAGCTCCGAGAATCGCGCTTCTATCTGTTCAACCAGAGAGTCGATCACGTTGGGGCCAACCTTAGCTGCGGCGCCAGGCTCCTCGCGCGGGTGTCGTAGGGGTGGTGCCCCTCGAACCGGCGGATACTCAAAGTGCCGAGCTGATCAGCTCGGCACTTGTCGGGGCGAGGGGCACCACCCCTACGACACCCACCGCCAAGCCCTCAGGCGACGATCTCGATGTGTTGTTGAGCAGCCGCCTCCTCCGGCGACTCGCGCGCCAGCACGGCATCGAGCGAGGCGATGGCGACGGCAAGCTGGTCCAGGTCCGGCTCCCGGGTCGTCAGGTTTTGGAGCATGAGCCCGGGCCACATCACCGCCCGCACCCAGCGCTTGCGCCGGTTCTTCCCCGCCCACTTGATCACCTCGTAGGAGAGGCCGGCGATCAGCGGGATGCCGAGGATGCGCGAGGCGAGCAGCCAGTACCAAGCGGGCAGGCCGATCGGGGCGAAGACGAAGATCGCCAGCACCATCACGATCAGCAGGAAGCTCGTCCCACAGCGTGGGTGCAAGCGCGAATAGAGCTTGGCGCGGGCCGGCGTCAGTTCGTCTTCGGCCTCATAACAGGAGATCGTCTTGTGCTCGGCGCCGTGGTACTCGAAGACGCGGCGCAGGTCGCGCAGCTGGCTGATCACGACCAGATAGCCGATGAATATCCCGGTCCGCAGCAGCCCCTCGATCAGCCAGAAGAGGAGGGGGGAGCCGAGCTGGTCCTTGATCAGGCTGGTCAACCCGACCGGCACGACGAAGAAGAGGCCGATCGCGAGGACCAGCGAGAGCGCGATCGTCAGTCCCCAGACCCAGCCGCCGATTTCTTCCTTCTCGCCGTCCTCATCCTCCTCGAGCTGCGCGTTGGCCGAAATGCCAAGCGCGCGGAAGCCGATCTTCATCGACTCGCCGAGGGCGACGACGCCGCGCAGAACCGGCAGTCGCCAGAAGCGGTGCCGCTGTGCCCATGGCTTGATCGACTCCGAGGCGATCTCGATCTCGCCGTCGGGACGGCGCACCGCCACGGCCCAGACCGAGACGCCGCGCATCATCACCCCCTCGAGCACCGCCTGACCGCCGACCGGCGCGTCGCGCTTGGCGACGAGGGCGCCATCGGGCATGCGCAGCGGATCGGTCCCGTTACGGGACGCGGCAGCCGTCTCGGCAGAGCCCAGCTCCGGGCTCATGGCCTACTTCCCGGCCTTAGCCCGTTTCGCGGCCCGGCGTTGGAACCGCTCTACCCGGCCGCCGGTGTCGACGAGCTTCTGCTTGCCGGTGTAGAACGGATGGCACTCCGAGCAGAGCTCGACGTGCAGATCTGCCTGCGTCGAACGCGTGTAGAACTGGTTGCCGCACGAGCAGTGCACGTTGGCGACGATGTACTCGGGGTGGATTCCGGCTTTCATCGTCCTTCAGTTTAGATGACGCGCGCAATTGGCCGATTCAGGCTATTGGGGCCGCTGGGATGTGCCGATACCTCAAGCGGTGGAAGCACCGCGATCGACAGCACGCTGGGGAACCTCCTTCCCCGGCCATGCCCTCGCCTGCGTCCTCTTCGGCGGCACGATGCTGGTGATCCTCTGCGACTGGTTCGGCATCGGCGGCAAGGGCCTCGCCGGCCTCGCGGGCGCCGTCTACGACGCGGTGGTGCTGGCCGCCGGCGTCGCTTGCCTCCTGCGGGCACGGGCCGTCGCGAGCGAGCGTGTCGGCTGGACCCTGATGGGCCTGGCAATCCTCTTCTGGGGGGCCGGCGAGGTCTACTGGACTCTTTTCATCAACAACGATCCCACCTCGCCGTATCCCTCTCCCGCGGACGCCCTCTACCTCGCCTTCTACCCGCTCGCCTTCGCCGGCCTGATCGAGCTGGTTCGGGCGCACGCCCACGAGCTCGATTGGCGGCGCTGGACCGACGCCGCGATCGCGGCGCTGGGCACAGCGGCTCTCGGAGCGGCCTTCGTCTTCGACTTCGTCGCCGATCACACTTCGGGCAGCGCCATCCAGATCGCGACGACACTCAGCTATCCGCTCGGCGACATCGTCATGCTCTCGGCGATCGTCGGTGTGATCGCGCTCAGCGGCTGGCGGCCGGGTCGCACCTGGTCGCTGCTTCTCGCCGGCCTCACGGCGCAGGCCGTCGCCGACATCGCCTACACCCTGCAGTCGACGAACGGGGTCGCCCCGGAAGGAAACTGGATCGACCCGATCTACCTGATCTCGGCCGTCCTCCTCGGCTCGGTTCTCTGGCTGCCCACCGCATCGGAGATCCACCAAGCCGAACGCGACGAGGGCTGGCGCGAGCTGATCGTCCCGGCGCTATTCGCCGCGGTGATGATCGGCCTCTTCGTAATGCGCTATTTCAGCGCCGGCAGCGGCCTCTCCACCACCCTCTGGGCGCTGACGATGGTCGCAGTCATCGTCCGCCTGGCGCTCAGCGTGCACGAGAACCGCTCGCTGCTCGAGCAGGTGCGAACCGACCCGCTGACCGGACTCGGCAACCGCGGCGGGATGCAGGTGGATCTCGACGCGGCCTGCGAACGGGCCAGCGCGGACGCTCCCATCACCCTGCTCCTCCACGACCTGAACGGCTTCAAGCGCTACAACGACAGCTACGGTCATCCGGCGGGCGATGAGCTGCTGCTGACCCTGGGGAGGGCTCTGCAGATGGCTGCTGGGCCAGACGGCACCGCCTACCGCATCGGCGGCGACGAGTTCTGTCTGCTGACCCACGCCACCGGCGACGATCTCGTACGGCTGAAACGCCGCACGGCTGAAGCACTGACCACGGTCGCGCGCGCGGTCCCAATCAGCTCCTCCTGGGGTTCCGCGACGATCCCGGCCGAGGCGACGACCCCGAAGGAGGCGCTGCAGCTGGCCGACGTGCGCATGTACGCGCAGAAGGAGTCGCGCCGGGTGGCCCCCGAGCAGCCGGCGCTGGGCGAGACCGCTAAGGTCAGCGCGTGGCCCCAGGCGACTCAGGGCGCGTAAGCAGGGAGGTCGAGCTTCCGGCCGGGAGGCTCCGCTACCGCGAGGCGGGCGAAGGCAAGCCCGTCGTCTTCGTCCATGGTTACCTGGTCGACGGCCGGCTCTGGGATGGCGTCGTCGACAGCCTTGCGGACGGCTTTCGGTGCCTGGCGCCGGACTGGCCGATCGGTGCCCAGCAGATCGCGATGAAGCCGGATGCCGACCTCTCCCCCTACGGAATCGCCGCGATCGTCGCCTCGTTCCTCGACGCCCTCGAGCTGGAGGACGTGACGATCGTCGGCAACGACTCGGGGGGCGCGATGTCCCAGGTCCTCGTCACCCGGCATCCCGAGCGAGTCGGCCGCCTCGTCCTCACCAACTGCGATACGCACGAGAACTTCCCTCCGGGCATCTTCAAGGCAATGCCCCCGCTGGCGAAGCTGCCGGGCGGGATGACGGTGCTCTCGGCTCCCTTCCGGATCGGCGCCCTCGCGCGCGCCGCCTTCAAGCCCTTCGCGAAGACCCAGATTCCGCCGCAGCTCGTCGCCTCCTGGATGGCACCGGGCCTGCACGACCCGGCCGTCAAGCACGACGCGAAGAAGGTCACGGCCGGCATGCACAAGCGCTACACCCTCGAGGCGGCGGAGAAACTGCGCGGATCGGAGCTGCCGCTGCTGCTCGCCTGGGCGCCGGGCGACCGCTACTTCCCGATCTCCTACGCCGAACGCCTGGCGGAGGGGATGCCGAACGCTCGCATCGTCTGCATTCCCGATGCGAAGACGTTCGTGCCGCTGGACCAGCCCGAGCGCCTGGCCGGCGAGATCGCAACTTTCGTCCAATCGAGCTGAGAAAGAACGCGCATCTTGCGCGTTCTTTTCGCTAGTTGCGCGTTTTTCGTCCGATCGGGGGGTGAAGATTCCGCAACGCGCAACGCCCCCTACAGGACGGAGAGCCACGTGGCCAAGGAAATCTTCGACCAGGAACGGCCCAGGAGCACGATGGCGCAGCGCCTCGACGAGGCGTTCGCCGGTTGCGATGACTGGACCCTCGCGCCGCCTTCTCAGCGGCGCAGCGAGACCGTCTTCAGCCCCCGCCTCTCGAGTTCGGCGAGGATCGCCGGCAGTGCCGCCGCGGTCCCCACCCAGGAGCCTCGCGCGCTGTAGTAGTCGGCGTCGTGCAAGAGGACGACGTCGCCGGCCTCGATGCCGGAGCTGGCGCGGCGGGCGATCGACTCCGGCGTCGCCCGACGGGTCCAGTCGCGGCCCCAGCGCGACCAGAGCAGCGGACGCCAACCGCGTCGGCGCACGACCTGTAGCGTCGCCGCGCTGAAGATCCCGTAGGGGGGCCGGTAGTCGGCGATCGCCTGGCCCGTCGCCTCCTCGATCGCCGCCCGTGCTCGTTCCGCATCCTCGAGGAACTCGCGCACGGTGAGGCGCAGCAGGTTGCGATGCCTGTGGCAATGCAGCTCGACCCTGTGGCCAGCGGAGACGATCTCGGCGGCCAGCGTCGGTCGCCGCACGACCTGCTCGCCAGCGAGGAAGAAGGTCGCCGTGGCGCCCGCTTCGCGCAGCGTCTCCAGCACCGCGGGCGTGCCCTGGGGGTGCGGCCCGTCGTCGAAGGTGAGGGCGACTCCATCGGCCGCGCGCAGGCGCATCGCGATGCCGAGCGCATCGCCCAGCCCCGGCACGACCGGGGCGAGGGCCGGGCCGGCGTGCAACACCGTCGCAGCAGCCGCTCCCGCGCCGAGCGCCCGGATCAACGTTCGTTCGCGGCGCGGTGCGCAGCCGCCGCCTGGCGTGCGCGCCGCACGCCAGGCGTGCCTTCGTCCGGGTCGCGACCGAAGTGAATTCGACCCTCGAGCGGCTTCGCTGCCTTGGAGACCAGGTGCGCCGGCGCATCCCAGTGTCCAGCGAGGCTGACGCTGACGAGCAACGCAATCGAGATCGCGGCCAGGCTGACGGCGGCGGCGGCGCGACCCACCCGCAGGCGCCAGACCGGTTGGGGCTTGACCCGCGGCCGCACGTCGAGCACCCGTGAGGCGATCGACGGAAGCGAGGCAAAGGAGGAGTCCGGCGAGCGGCGCTCGCGGCCGAGGTGGCGGAGGACCGAGGCGAGCTCGTGCTCCGAGCGCGCCACCTCGGCGAGGCCGAAGCGCTCGAAAGCGTCGTTGTTGGCGCGCAGGTGGCCGGCGGAGAAGCCGAAGGAGACGACCGGGCAGCCACGGATGTGCGCCTCGAGCACGGTCAGGCCCGCGGTCGCGTGCACCATCGCGTCGGCGGCCGCCATCCAGTCGCTCATCTGCTCGGTGAAGCCGAGGATGCGGACCCGCTCGTTGCCGCCGAAACGCTGCTCGAGCTTCTCCCTCGCGACCTCGTTGCGGCCGGTGATGCAGGCGACCATCGCGTCGTCACCGGCGAGCCCGGCCTCGATAGCGCCCTCGAGGTCGCCTATCCCCCAACCGCCGCCGGAGACGAGGACGAGGCGGACGTGGGCAGGCACGCCGACCGCCTCGCGGGCGTCGCCACGGGTGCGCGGCATCAGGAAGTCGCGCGAGATCGGCGGGCGCATCCACTCGACGCTGCCGGGGCCGGCCAGCCGTTCGACTTCCTCGATCGACTCCGGGTGGGTGACGAAGTGAATGTCGACGCCGGGATGCGCCCAGTAGCGCAGGCCGGCGAGGTCGGTGATCGCCGACTGCACCGGGATCAGCAGACGGCGGTTTTCGCGCAGCATGCCGAGCACGGCGGTGACTCCCGGATAGGTCGAGATGACCACGTCGGGGTCATGCTTCTCGATCAGCTTCAGCAGACCATGGGCACCGAGCCCGTAGTTGAGGTGATGGGCGAGCCAGCGGGTGGGGGCAAACTTGCTGATCAGCCAGTACTGGATGTCGAAGAGCCAGGGCATCCAGCGGAAAGTGACGCGCGAACCGCCGCGAACGATGCCGGTGACGATCCTCCCCATCGCCTCGAGGCCGTTGACGATCTCAGCCTCGGCGCCGGGGACTTCCTCCTCGATGTCGGCCTTGATCACCCGCGCGGGCAGGTCATGGCCCTCGCCGATGTCGGCGGTGAGGATCAGCACGCGCGGCGGCCGCTCCTCCGCACGCGCGGCGCCGGCCAGCAGGGCGCCGGCGGCGTGGCCGTTGCCGTTCAGCGTCGGCTTCGTGCCCGGCACCGGGTCGGGCGCGCGCGTGCTACCGCGCACCCACTCGACGTACTTGCGCACACCCTCGCGGAAGCTCGTCTCCGCCTTCCAGCCGAGCTCGGCCAGCGCCCGCTCGTTGGAGATCGTCTTGCCCGGGAAGTCGCCGGGCCGCGGCGGCGTGTGGACGATCTCGCAGCCGCCGGTCATCTCCTGCACGGTCTCGGCAATCTCGAGGATCGTCACCACCTCGTCGCCGGAGAGGTTGTAGGTGCGGCCGGCGGCCTCGGGCGCGAGCGCCGCGACGATCCCGGCCGCGAGGTCCTCGACGTAGATGAAGCTGCGGCTCTGGCTGCCGTCGCCGGCGATCGTCAGCGCCTTCCCTTCCAGCGAGAGGTCGGTGAACTTGGCGACGACGCCGGCGGCGCGGGCACGCGGTCCGTAGGGAATGCCGAAGCGCAGCACCGTCGACTCGAGCTCGAAGAGCTCGGCGTAGCCCGCGCAGTAGGTCTCCCCCGCCAGCTTGGTCGCCGTGTAGAGGTGGCGCGGCGCCGGGATCGGCGTCTCCTCGTCGACCTCCTGCTCGACGCAATCGCTGTAGACCCAGGTCGTAGAGCCGTAGACGACGCGGCCGACATTGGTGCGACAGGCCGCCTCGAGCACGTTGAGCGTGCCGCGCGTGTTGACCTCCTCGGCGAGCACCGGGTCGGCGTGGACATGGGCGACGTCGGCGACGGCGGCGAGGTGGATCACGGCATCGCAGTCGCGCATCGCCAGGTCGAGGTTGGCCGGGTCGGTGATGCTGCCGGTGAAGGTCTCGACTTCGAGCGGCGAGTGATAGGGCGAGGCGCTGAGATCGAAAATCCGCGGCGTGATCCCGCGCTCGACCAGGCGGTCGACCACGTGCGAGCCGATGAAGCCGCCGCCGCCGGTGACCAGGACCCTCATCGGGCCTCCCCTTCCAGGGCGGCGGCTCGGGTCTCGGGTCTGTAATAGAGCGGCACGCACCAGTGATTCTCGGCAACCCAATCGGTGTTCGGCAGCTCGTCCTGCCGGCCCATGATCCGGTGGCAGGGCTGCTCGTAGACGCGGCCGGTCGACTTCTCGATCGGCTCGAAGACGAGGTACTTGTAGAGGCCGGAGGTCATCCCCTCGGGAAGTTCCAGCCGCGCCGGATGAATCGGGTCGAGGTGCTCGCGCGCGTACTCGTTCTTCCAGGCGACGATCTCCTCCATGCGCTCGGCCTGGACGAGGGCCAGCGCCGCGGTGAACTCGCTCATGCGGAAGTTCAGCCCGTCGACCTCGTGCTCGAACTTGCCGTAGTTGCGGAACTTGAGGCCAAACTCGATCAGCTCCTCGTCGGCGGAAACGAGGACGCCGCCCTCGCCGCTGGAGATCGTCTTCGTCGCGTAGAGCGAGTAGACGCCGGCGTTGCCGAAGCTGCCCGGGCGCCGTCCGCTCCAATCGGCACCGTGGGCATGAGCGCAGTCCTCGAGCAGGAAGATGTCGTTCTCGCGGCAGTAGGCGGCGATGCGCTCGGCGTCGAAGGCGAGGTGGCCGCCGATGTGGACGAGGATCGCCGCCTTCGGCTTGTGCACCTCGGCCTTCGCCTCGAAGTCGGCGAACGACATGCAGAGGTCCTCACGGTTGCAGTCGACGAACTCGACCTGCGCACCGGCCTTGATCGCCGCCAGCGGCGTGGCCATAAAGGTGTTCGAGGGACAGAGGACGGTCTCGCCCCGAACCCCGGCGAACTCGAGCGCCGCCAGGGCCCCTCCCGCCCAGCTCGAGAGGCCGAGGCTGGGCAGGCCGTTCCACTCCGCCCAGCGGGCCTCGAAGGCATCCAGGATGCGCCCCTCCGACCACTGCTCCGAGTCGAGCACCTCGGTCCAGAGCTCGAAGAGCCTGGCGCGGTCACGATGGTCGAACCCGATGGCGAACCTGTCGGCGTCCGAGACTGGTGAGCTAGCGGTCAACGGCGCCGCCAGGCTACCAGCGAAGCCGGATCAGGCATCGGCATGGGCCGCCTCGATGACCCTGCCGACGGCGCTCGATCCGGCGAGCAGAACGGTGCCGGCGACGGCGAGTGCCATCGACGCGAGCAGGACCAAGCCGCCCAACGGCGTGCCGCCCCACGACTCGCCGAAGATCAGCGGCGCGAGCAGGACGGGTACGAGCACCTGAACCGCGAACATCGTCGGCGCCACGTGCGTGGCGGGGCGGTGCTGCATGGCGCTCATCTCGCTGAGCAGCGCCAACCCCTCCGATGCCGCCACCGTCGCGAGCCAGGCGAGCCCGACGAGGGCGGCTCCGGCAGCCAGCTCGTCGGTCAGCAGCTTGCTCGCGATCGAGGTCCAGGCGTAGCCGCAGCCGGCGCTGATCACGGCCAGGGTGGCCATCGCGTTCCCCCATCCGACTTTGACCCCACCCTGGTGTGGTGAATGTCGGAAGCGCCGACTCAGAACGTAAGGAGACATGGTCGGGATCGCCACGAGGGCCAGCGCCATCGCGATCGCGATGGCGCTGGCGTGGTCGGTGGTGCGATCGGGAGCCGCCAGAGCTACGCCGGTGACCCCGGCGACGATCGCCGCCACGGCAATCCCCTCACGCGGCCCCGGGCTCTCCCCCAGCCGCGTCGCGCCGAGCCAGAGCAGCAGCACGAGCCCACTGGTTAGGCACGGTTGGACCACGGTCAGCGGTGCCAGCAGCAGCGCCCCGATCTCCAGCGGCCAGCCCGCCAACCCGATCGCCGTCGCCCCCAGCCACTTCCGGTTCCGCACCAATCGTCCGAGCAGCGAAGGCCGCAGCGAGTGCTCGTGCCCAACGCCGCGGGCCTCCAGCGCCTGCAGCGCGATCGACGTGTTGTAGAGCAGCGAGGCCGCTATCGCCGCGACTATCCCAAGCGCCAGCACCGGGCCAGGCTATCTCGGGCTCGGGCTACCGCGACAAGATGATCTCTTCGCGCTTGCGCCGCTCCTCGACCTTGCCGTAGTGCATGACCACACACGACGAGGCGAACCCGCCGAGCCCCACAAGGAACACGGCGACGAAGCCGAATACAACGCCGCCGGCATTGGTCACGGAGAGCACAATTGCCGCGACGCAAGTCAATGCCATGAGGCCAGCGAAAAGAAGGACGAGTGCTTTGGTTTCGGTCATTTTGAACTCAGACAATAGATTAACCCGCTACGAAGGACAGCGCCATCAACCCACCAATGATGCCCAGGCCCACCAGGCCGCCCAAGGTGGTCGCACGCCGGAGCTCCGCGTCGGGCTCGCCCTGCAGGCTCGGTCGCGCGTGTCCGAGAAATCCGCCAACGGCGATCCCGCCGGCCAACAAGCCGACAATGGTTGTCATCTGACCAAGCAGACTGCCCACGATCGCCGACCGTAGGAGATTCGGACGCACGCGTGTCGCGCACAAGCAACCAAAACGCACACATCCCTCGCACCACACCCGTCCCAAACCAGCTCGGGCACAACGCTCCCCGAAGGCGACGCCTGGCCGAGCCCTGGACGCCGTTTGCGAGGCCCGGAGAATTGGCCGCCTCCCGAACGGGCGGATACTCAAAACGGCGCGCTAATTAGCGCGCCGTTTGTCCGGGCGGGAGGCGGCCCATTCTCCGGGCCACCACATCACGTCTCCTGGTACAGCGGCCCGTCGCCGCCCTCGGGCAGCGTCAGCCGCCCGCCCTTGGCCGTAATCGCCCCGCACTGCACGCAGTTCGAAGCGGTCACATGAACGTCAACCTCGGCGGCGCCGTTCTCGAGCTGCTCGTCGGGGATCTCGTAGACCTGCGCCGGGCACATCGAGACCCAGGTCTGGGCGATCTCGCGCGGCACCTTGGTCTGGATGCGGACGTGGTTGGGGGCGTCGTCGCGGGTCGCGTTGCCGGAGAGGAAAACGGAGTCGAGCTTGGCGAAGGTGAGCTCGTTGTCGGGCTTGGGGTACTTGTCGCCGGCCTTGCCCAGGTGCATCTCCGGCTCGGCGTTGTCCTCGACCTTCCAGTGACCGCCCGGGAAGGCGCCTTTGGTGGCGACCATCGCCGAGCCCATCATGCCGCCGAAGATCAGGCCCTTGGAGAGCGGCTGCTTCATGTTGCGCGAGCGGTAGAGGTCCTTCTCGATCGCCGAGTCACGGATCTTCTTGTCGTAGGACTCGAAGTTGACCGAGTCGATGTCCTGCTTCAGCGAGTCGACGATCGCCTCGGCCGCGTACATGCCGGCGTGCATCGCGTAGTGGACACCCGCCAGTTCGGCGATGTTGACCATGCCTGCGGCATCGCCGGCGACCAGCATGCCGGGGACCGAGAAGCGCTTCGGCAGGGCCCAGTAGCCGCCGGAGGGGATCGTCTTCGCGCCCCAACCGACCCGTTTGCCGCCCTCGAGGATCTTTTGCATGAAGGGGTGAGTCTTGAACAGCTGCAGCGCGTCGTGGACGCTGAAGGTCGCGTCGGTGTAGTCGAGGCCGACGACGAGGCCGAAGCAGACCTTGTCCTCGCCCATCGGGTAGATGAAGCTGCCGCCCGCCTCCTTGTAGCGCGGGCTCCAGCGCAGCGGCCAGCCGAGGGTGTGGATCACCTTGTCGAGTGGCTTGGGGACCTCCCAGACCTCCTTCACCCCAAGCTCCCAGGCCTGCGGGTCGGAGCCGTGCATGTCGAAGTAGTCGTAGGCGGCGTAGGTGAGGTGGCCGATCGTCCCCTCAGCCAGCACCGTCGCCTTGGCGATCACGTCGGAACCGGGCTCGAAGTTGCCCAGCTCCTCCCCCTCTTTGCCGCGGCCGCGGTCGCCGGAGCGCACGCCCTTGACGATCCGATCCTCGACCAGCAGCTTGGTCGCGGCGGTCTCGGAGAGGATGTAGACGCCTGCCTCCTCCGCCTTCTCGGAGAGGAAGCGGCCCAGTTTCGAGACGGAGAGCGTGTAGTAGCCCTCCTTGCGGAAGTTGGGCGGCGCCGGCTTCAGCGGGATCGCCGCCTTCGAGGTGAGGAAGTAGGTCGCGTCCTTGGTCACCTCCTGGTAAACGGGAGGCCAGTCGCCGGGATCGAGGTCGGGGAAGAGCTCCTTCAGCGCCGAGGGGTTGACGTTGGCCCCGGAGAGCAGGTGGGCGCCGGCGACCTTGCCCTTCTCGATCACGGCCACCGGCACTTCGCCCAGCTTCTCGGTCAGCTCCGGCTCGTCCTCGAGCAGCTGCATGACCTTGATCGCGCAGGCGAGCCCGGCGGGCCCGCCCCCGACGATCGCGATGCCGACCTCGATTCGCTCGTCCTCGGGATCCGTCGGCGGGCCGATCACATCGGCTGAGTCGAACGGCGGCGGGAACTCTGCGGGTGAAACTGCCGGCATCGCTTCTTCTCCTTCTGGAGGCCGAGCTTGCGCTCAGCCCCCCTTCTGCGCGGTTGACTCCATGCCACGTGCCATTCGGGGGCGCGTGTGGCCAAGCATGTCCAGGACGCAGGGCGCAGCCTTTGGTGGTGCCAAAGGCAAGCCCGAGGACGCCGACAGGCGACGGCCACACGCGTCATCCGGATGTGCGTGGTGTGGGGTCACCCGCGCCTTGCCTTGATCGCCTCGGTCAGCTTGGGGACGATCTTGTGCAGGTCGCCCACCACGCCGAGATCCGAGAACTCGAAGATCGGCGCGTTCTGGTCCTTGTTGATCGCGAGGATGTTCTCCGAGCTCTGCATGCCGACCTTGTGCTGGATCGCGCCGGAGATACCGGCGGCCAGGTAGAGCTTCGGCGCGACCGTCTTTCCGGTCTGGCCGATCTGGGCGGCGTAGGGGTACCAGCCGGCGTCGACCACGGCGCGGGTCGCGGCGACCGCCCCGCCCATCGCCTCGGCCAATTCCTCGCACTGCTTGAAGCCGTCCGCGGCTCCGAGCCCGCGACCGCCGCCGACGAGGATCTCGGCGTCCTCGATGTTGACGTCGGCTCCGCGCTGTTCCCCGCGCGTCACCATCTTGGCCTTGGTCGACCAGGACGAGAGCTCGACCTGGATGTCGACCACCTCGGCCGTGCCGCCGCTCTCGACGGCGTCGAAGGCGTTGAGGCGGCCGATGATGATCCCCGGCTCGCCAACGCACTCGACGTCGGCGACCTTGGAGTCCTGCAGGATCGGGCGCTCGGCGACGAGCTTGCCGTCGGAGACCTTGACCTTGGTGACCTCCATCGTCACGCCGGCGTTGAGGCGCGCGGTGAGGCCGGCGCCGATCTCGAAGCCGAGCAGGCCGCCACCGAAGAGGGCGTAGGAAAAGCCCTCGTCCTGGATCACCTTCGCCATCGCGTCGACGATCGGCTGGGCGAGGCCCTCGGGCACGTCCTTGGCCCGGTAGACCTTGGCCGCCCCCCAGTTGCCGAGCGAGGCGCAAGCGTCGTCGGAGACGTCGCCGACGACCAGGGCCGCGGCCTCGCCGCCGATCTGGCTCGCCAGCTTGGCGGCCTCGGAGATCGCCCCCTGCGAGTTCTTGTTGAAGTTGCCCTCGTCGTCGTGAAGGGCGTAGGTCAGGATGCCTGCCATCTAGATCAGCTTCCTCTCGTCGAGCCAGGCGACGATCTTTTCGACCGTCTCGTTGGTGTCCTCGTCCTCGATGATCTCGCCGGCTTCCTTGGCGGGCGGATCGCTCAGGCCCAGGACCTTCGTCTTCGAGCCCCCCTCGCCGACCATGCCGGCGTCGATGCCGACGTCGCCGGTCGCCTTCGCGTCGAGAGGCTTCTTCTTCGCCCCCATGATCGCCTTCAGGCTCGGGTAGCGCGGCTCGTTGATCGCGTCGCCGACGCTGATCACGGCGGGCAGCTCGACCTCGACCGTGTCGTAGCCGTACTCGGCCTGGCGCTCGCAGCGCAGCTTGCCGTCGGTGACGTCAATCTTGATCACCTGGGTCAGCGAGGGCATCTTCAGGTGGTCGGCGACGACGGCGCCGATCGTGTAGCACTCGCCGTCGTCGGACTGCTGACCGAGCAGCACCAGATCGGGACTCTCAGCCTCGAGCACCTTGGCGAGGGAGTAACCCGTCGCGCAGACGTCGGAGCCGCTGAGAGCGTCGTCGGAGAGGTGGACCGAGCGATCGGCACCGAGGGCGACCGCCTTATGCAGGGCGCGGACCGCCGAATCGGGGCCCATCGTCACCGCGACGACCTCCTCGACCGGGATGGCGCCGCCCTCCTTGATCTGCATGGCGGCCTCGATGGCGTGTGTGTCGAAGGGGTTGAGGTTCTTCTCGCCGCTGCGGTCCAGGCGCATCGTGTTGGGGTCGATTCGCTTCTGGACTGCGGCGTCCGGTACCTCCTTGACCAGGACGCAGATCTTCAAGTCAAAGCCTCCTTGGGAGCTGGATTCTGCTGGTTGACTGACCAGTCAATCAGTCTATCTATACATCATGTCGTGTGAAGTTCTGGGTGCGTTAGATCACGCTTCGTGGCGCGCCTCGGCGCCCTCGCGGATGAAGTCGACGATGTCGTCGGTGCCCGCCCCAGGCGTGAAGACGCCGGCAACCCCGAGTTTCTTCAGCTCAGGGATGTCCTCCGCAGGGATCGTGCCCCCGACCGTGACCATCACGTCGTCGACGCCCTGCTCGGCGAGCAGCTCGACCACCCGCGGCACCAGCGTCATGTGGGCGCCGGAGAGGATCGAGAGGCCGACCGCGTCGGCGTCCTCCTGGATCACCGTCTCGGCGATCTGCTCCGGCGTCTGGTGCAGACCGGTGTAGATCACCTCCATCCCCGCATCGCGCAGCGCGCGGGCGATGATCTTCGCCCCGCGATCGTGCCCGTCCAGGCCGGGCTTGGCGACGACGACGCGGATCTTGCGGGCTGTTGCAGTGCTCATTGAGGGCGGAAGGTTAGCGCTGACGCTATGGGGAACGCCCATGTAGCCGCCGGTGGGCAACCCCGTAGACGGTCTGCGCGTTCGAGTTGCGCGGGTGATGGCGAACGCCGTATGCCAGGTAGCGGAGCGCGAGTCCTTCGTTGTCGCGGACGAAGCGGAAGACCATGCCGAACTTGCCGTTTGGGGCGGGGAGATAGACCTTGAAGCAAGACGGAAGCTTTGTGCCGTCCCGGCCTTCGGGATCGCAGCGGCGCAGAGCCTTGATCTCGACACCGTCCCGCTCGAACAGGCTGCGAGCCTCCCGCAGCGCCTCGGCCCCCGCACGACCGCTTCGCATCGTGTCCTCGGCAAAGGCGCCCTCGTTGAAGAGGACGCGGGCATGACCCCGCCGGATGGACAAGGGCTACCCCTCGCCGTCTGCGGGCTGGAATGGCCCCTGCTCTGCCTCTAGGGCGGCGATCTCCTCCTCCGTGGCCTCGCGCTCGTCCTTGCCGAGCATCGCTTTCCAGGAGGTATCGCGAGTGATCACGAACTCGTTGGCGCTGCGCTCCTCGGTGATGACGAACTCACCCTCAAGGGCGCCACTGACCTTGATGTGCGCGGGCTGCTCCATTCGCCAAGAATCATGGCAGGCCTGTCGGCGAAGACCTTAAGCTGCTCTCGTGGCCCACCACAAGCGCAAGCGGCCGAAGCATCGCCGAAGTGGCTGCCTTCTCTGCAAGCCGAACAAGCTGACGGCCGCCGTCAAGGCAGAACGCCGCGAGAACCGTCGCCACTGGGTCTCGCACGAGCAGGCCGCCGGGTGGATGCTCAGCTAATTCTTTCGAGCCTTCTTTGAATTGAAGATCGTCTTATTACGCCCACAGGCCGGACAGATCGCTGCCTGCCTCCCCGTCAGCCCATTGTCATGACCGCAGTGGATGCATTTGCTCTGGTTCATCAGATTCCACTTCGCGGCGCCATAGCCAATGGCGATAACTCCGAGTACGAGAAAGATGACAACATTCCCCGCGGTACTTGCCTCATGGATTACTAGTGCCGTCACCGTCAAGGTTCTCCCTGACCCTGGGGATACACGACAGATTGGCAGTAAGTGGAGACCTGAGAATTATTTTCGATGTAGGCGAACCCGGCTTCAACTTCGACGCCCAGACCGTTGATCTCGTTCTGCACCTCGGGAATGCAGGCTTCGATTTTTTTCAGCTTGTGTTCAAGGGCATGAAGTTCTTCCCCAGCATCGCTGCCGGTGCTCTTGGCAAGCTTCGCTGTCTGGCCTTCCACGACGCTTACCTGGTTTTCCAGACCCGCGACTTTGGTGTCTAGATCGTCGATCTTCGCAAGGCTAAATATCGCAACGCCGAGAAGCGCAACGGCCATAAGCCCGATCAGGATCCCGCCCGTTCTTACTGACAAAGCTTTCATATCTCCCCACGCCTCCTACGGCGGTCGGTTTCCAACCGCGCGAGAGCCTATTTGGGAACGCGTGGATACGTCAAGCGAATAAGGTTCCGGGCATGGTGTTCACTGTTGAGACCTGTCCCCCCTTAACGAAGCCCCATCTAGACCCAACCAATGACCGACGGTCGGGTCAGAAAACAGGCGACTCGGTGTAGGTGCCGAAGACCTCCTGCATCGCCGCGATCATCTCGCCCTCGGTCGCGCGGGTGCGGGCGGCGGCGATGATCGGCGGCATCAGGTTCTCGGTGCCGGCGGCGGCGCGCTTCAGCTCGGCGAGGGCGGACTCGACGGCGGCTGAGTCGCGCTTGGCGCGGGTCGCGGCTAGGCGGTCGACCTGCTTGCGCTCCAGGGCCGGGTCGATGCGAAGGATCGGGGTCGGCTCTTCCCCCTCCTGGGTGAAGTCGTTGACCCCGACGACGATCCGCTTGCGCTCGTCGACCTCGCGCTGGTAGGTGAAGGCGGCGTCGGCGATCTCGCGTTGGGGGAAGTTGCGGCGGATCGCCTCGACCATCCCCCCCAGCTCGTCGATGCGGGCGAAGTAGCCGTAGGCGGCCTCCTCCATCTCGTCGGTCAGCTTCTCGACGAACCAGGAGCCGCCGAGCGGGTCAGGAGTGTTCGGCGCGCCCGACTCGAAGGCGATGATCTGCTGGGTGCGCAGCGCCACCCGCACCGCCTCCTCGGTCGGCAGCGCCAGCGCCTCGTCGAAGGAGTTGGTGTGCAACGACTGAGTGCCGCCGAGCACCGCCGCCAGCGCCTCGAGCGAGGTGCGGACGACGTTGTTGAGCGGCTGTTGCGCGGTCAACGAGACGCCGGCGGTCTGGGCGTGGAAGCGCAGCCGCATCGACTCCTCGCGCGTCGCCCCGTATTTCTCCTTCATCTCGCGCGCCCAGATGCGGCGCGCGGCGCGGTACTTGGCGATCTCCTCGAAGAAGTCGATGTGGGCGTTGAAGAAGAAGGAGAGCCGCGGGGCGAAGTCGTCGACGTCGAGGCCGCGCTCGAGTGCCCGCTCGACGTAGGTGAAGCCGTCCTTGAGCGTGAAGGCGAGCTCCTGCTGCGCGGTCGAGCCCGCCTCGCGGATGTGGTAGCCGGAGATCGAGACCGGGTGCCAGCGGGGCATGTGCTCGGAGCACCACTCGATCATGTCGGTGACCAGCCGCATCGCCGGCTCGATTGGGAAGCACCACTCCTTCTGCGCGATGTACTCCTTGAGGATGTCGGTCTGGATCGTGCCCCCGAGCTTCTCCGGCGGCACGCCCTGGGCCTCGCCGACGAGGACGTAGAAGGCGAGCAGGATCGCCGCCGGCGCGTTGATCGTCATCGAGGTGGTGACGCCGCCGAGCGGGATCCCTTCGAAGAGCTGTTCCATGTCGTCGAGCGTGTCGACGGCGACGCCCTCGCGGCCGACCTCGCCGAGGCTGCGGGCGTGGTCTGAGTCGTAGCCCATCAGGGTCGGCATGTCGAAGGCGGTCGAGAGCCCGGTCTGGCCGTGGTCGAGCAGGTAGTGGAAGCGCTCGTTGGTCTCCTCGACCGTGCCGAAGCCGGCGAACTGGCGCATCGTCCAGAGCCGCCCCCGATACATCGACTCGTAGGGCCCGCGCGTGAACGGGTACTCGCCGGGAGCGCCGATCGCCCGCTCGGGATCGGCGGGGGCCTGCTCCGGCCCGTAGAGCGGCGCGATCGGCTGCCCCGACATCGTCGAGAACTCCGCCTCGCGCTCTTCGAGCTTCTCCTTGGAGTCGGGCTCCACAGCCATGGGGGCAGTGTAAGTCAGTGCTTTCTACGGTCGCGAACAGCGGGATTCAGCGGGGAGAGACGGCGGAAATCAGCGGTGGCGACAGATGTCTGCGGATGAGACCTTGGTCGGCGTTCGGGCGCTGCGGCGGCGAACGCCAGTCAAACCACTGAGTCCGCGAGAACATCACCGGGACGCCTGACATGACGCCGTCGGCGATCGCGGCCGAGGCGAAGGAAGCCGGGCTGCCGGCGAGCACCGAACTGCCCAGTTGCGACGTCGCCAACCAGCCGATCGAAAGCGGCGGCGACGCCCGTTGCTTCGCGTCCTACATGCGGGTCCACGCCCTCGAGGCGACCGGCGGCTACACCTACTCCGAAATGGGCCGCTACGAAGCGAAGCCGGGAACCCCCAAGTCCGAACTGGCGCCGGGGGGCGGCACCGAAAACGAAAAGTTCGCCGTGCTCGACCCTGAAACGGGCGAAGCGGCCGAAAACGGCGCCCGCAATGTCTGGGTCACCGAGACGGCACTGACGACTGCACTCAACGCCAGCTACATGGCCGACCGGCTCTCCGTCTTCGGAATCGTGATCGGCATCGCCTTGCTGCTCACCGGCCTCGGCTTCGCCGTCCTCGTCGCCGGCGGCGCCGTGCAGAACCCGGACAGCGCCCTGCGCTTCTTCCGTTCCCACCGCCCCCACATCCACCACAAACCAGCCGCCGAGCACTGATCGCAAAGGTGCAACGCGTTTTCCATCCATGACATGGAAAACGCGTTGCACCCGAGAGAGGGAGCCCCTCTACCGCCGCGAAGGGAAGCGGCGGGGCGGGGCCTTGCGCCGGGCGGCGATGCGGGAGGCGCCGAAGCCGGCGAAGCTCGCCAGCAGGGTCACCGCAAGCGCGACGAGGCGACGACCGAGACGCTCGAAGCGCATCGTCTGCCAGCCCTCCTCTCGGGCCATCTCGAGCAGCGGCGGGTCGGGGTTGACGACGACCGGGTTGCCGACGGCACGCAGCATCGGCAGGTCGGAGATCGAGTCTGAGTAGGCGTAGGAAACCTCGAGGTCGATCTCGTGCTCGGCCGCGAACTGCTCAATCGCCTCGACCTTGCCCGGCCCGTAGACGAAGGGGCCGTCGAAGCGCCCGGTGAGGGCGCCATCCTCACCAACCTCGTAGCGGGTACCGACGCCGCCGTCCATGCCGAGCACGGCGGCAAGCGACTCGACTACCCCGCTGCCGGCGGCACTGACGATGAAGGTCGGCCGGCCGGCGTCCTGGTGGGCGTAGACCTCGTCGAGCATCTGCGGGTAAACGCGGGGCAGAATCGCCGCCATCACCTCAGGGTTCATCCGTTCGAAGCTGCTTGCCGGGACGCCCGCGATCAGCTCGCGAGCGACCCGCAATACCTCCGTCGTGCGCTCGTCGGTGGTGCCGCGCAGGCGGTAGCGCAGATGCTCGACGCCCCAGCTGGCGAGCTGACGGCGGCGGACCAGCCCGTGCCGCCTCGCGACACGGGCGAATTGCATCCCACTCGACCCCGCCATCAGGGTCTTGTCGAGGTCGAAAAATGCCGCCGCGCGGCCCACGGCGCTAGGAGCCGTCGACCTCGATCACGATCGCGTCGCCCTGGCCGCCGCCCGAGCAGATGGCGGCGACGCCAAGGCCGCCGCCGCGCCGGTTCAGCTCGTGGACGAGCGAGCCGACGATGCGGGCGCCGGAGGCGCCGATCGGGTGGCCGAGCGCGATCGCGCCGCCGTTGACGTTGACGTTCTCCTCGTCGACGCCAAGCATCCGCATCGAGTTGAGGGCGACCGAGGCAAAGGCCTCGTTGATCTCCCAGAGGTCGACGTCCTCGGGCGTCTTGCCGATCTTCTCCAGCGCCTGCCTTGCGGCGTTGGCGGGAGTTTTCGCCAGGTAGGGGAAGTCGTCGGCGACGGTGCCGTAGGAGACAACACGAGCGAGCACGTCGCGTCCTTCCTTTTCGGCCCACTCTTCGGAGGCGACGACTATCGCCCCAGCGCCATCGTTGACGCCCGGCGCGTTGCCGGCCGTATGGGTGGCGTCCTCGCCGCCGATCGCCCGCAACCCGGCGAGCGTCTCGACGGTCGTCTCCGGACGAATCGCCTCGTCGGCCTCGATCGTGTTCTCGCCCTTGCGCGACTTGACGGTGACGCCGGCGATCTCGTCGGCGAGCCGACCCGCATCGGTCGCCTCGGCGGCGAGCCGGTGGGAACGCTCGGCGAAGCGATCCATGTCGGCGCGAGTGATCTCGAGCTCGTTGGAGACCTCGCTCGCCTCGTTGATCATCTGCTTCTCGGTGAAGGGATTGGTGAGGCCGTCGTGGACCATCGCGTCGATCGTTTCGACGTGGCCCATGCGGTAACCGAAACGGGCGCCGGGAAGGATGTGCGGCGCCTGGCTCATCGACTCCATGCCGCCGGTCACCGCGACCTCGGTGTCGCCGGCGCGGATTGCCATGTCGGCGAGGCCGACGGAGCGCATGCCCGAGGCGCAGACCTTGTTGATCGTCTCCGAGGGCACCTCCTTGGGGATGCCGCCCTTGATCTGGGCTTGCCGCGAGGGGATCTGGCCCTGGCCGGCCTGCAGGACCTGACCGAAGACGACCTGCTGGACCTGCTCGGGCTCGACGCCGGAGCGATCGAGCGCCGCCGAGATCGCGTGGCCGCCTAGGTCGGTCGCGTCGAGGGATGAGAGCGTGCCGCCCATCTTGCCGAAGGGCGTGCGTGCAGTAGCGAGGATCACTGTGGTGGGCATGGCTGCCTTTCTTCTAGTGGTTGTGCCGGGTCTCGGCTCGATAGAGGAGGGCCGCCTGGCCCACAGGGACGATACCGCGAGCTTGCGAACTGCGACCGTGCGCAACGTCATAGACTCGCCAATCGATGAAGGTCGACGTCAGTCAAACCGAGATCCCGGAGATCGATGCCGACCTGCTTGCCGTCGGGCTCTGTGAAAACGAGGAGCTACCGGCCGAGCTCGCCGACGTCCGCGGCGCCACGGACGCCCAGGGAGGCTTCAAGCAGCTCGCGATGCTGCACCCCGAGGCCCCGGCCCGCGTGCTCGTCGTCGGCCTCGGCAAGCGCGAAGAGCTCGATGCCGAGCGACTCAGGATCGCTGCGGCGCTGGTCGCGAAAGAGGCGGCTCGACTGAAAGCGGCTTCCGTCGCCTGGCTGGTACCTGAGTCCGCCGAGGTGGCCGCCCTTGCCGAGGGAATCGTGACCGGGGCGATCCTCGGTGCCTACCGCTTCGACCGCTTCAAGAGCAAGGACGACGAGGAGCCTCCCCCCTCGGCGCTCGAGTCCCTGACGCTGCTCGGCCCAGAGAGCCTCGCCGAGGCCGCGGAGGCTGCTCGCATCTGCGCCGAGGCCCAGAACCGCGCCCGCGACCTGCAGAGCCTTCCCTCCAACGTTGCCACGCCCTCCTACCTCGGCCGGCGCGCGCGCGAGATCGCGTCCGCCCACCCCGCGGTCAGCACCAACGTCCTCGGTCGCGAGGAGATCGCGGCCAAGGAGATGGGCGGCCTCGTCGCCGTCAGCAAGGGCAGTGCCGAGGAGCCGCAGCTGATCGTCCTGCGCTACGAGGGCGGCGGCTCGGGCGAGACACTGGGCCTGGTCGGCAAGGGAGTCACCTTCGACACCGGCGGCATCTCGCTGAAGACACCGGGCGGCATGCATGAGATGAAGATGGACATGTCGGGCGCCGCCGCGGTTCTGGAGACGGTGAGGGCGGTGGCGGAGCTGGGCTTGGCGCTGAACCTGATCGCCATCATCCCCTCCACCGAGAACATGCCCTCGGGAACAGCGGTGAAGCCGGGGGACATCATCACCCAGTACAACGGCAAGACCGTCGAGGTCAACAACACGGATGCTGAGGGCCGCTTGATTCTCGCCGACGCCCTTGCCTACGCAGTCGAGCAGGGCGCCGATCGAATCGTCGACATCGCCACCCTTACGGGAGCGGTGATGATCGCCCTCGGCTCGACCTACGCGGCGTTGATCTCCAACGACGACGCGCTCGCCGCCGAGGTCGAGGAGGCGGGACGGGATACCGGCGAGCTGGTCTGGCGCCTGCCTCTGCACCCCGAGTACAAGGCGCTGACCAAGGGCACAGTCGCCGACCTGACCAACGCCTCCGCCAAGCGCAAGGCGGGCACGATCTACGCTGGCTCCTTTCTCGAGGAATTCGTCGGCGAGACCCCCTGGGCACATATCGACATTGCCGGCACCGCCTGGGACGTCGGCCGCCCCTACACGGGCAACGACGCCAGCGGCTACGGGGTGCGGCTGCTCACCGCCGTGGCGCGAGCCTTCGCCGAGTAACCGCTCAGCTCAAGATCATGCAGGTGGCGATGCCGTGGGCGAGCAGCTTGCCGCTGTCCGCTGCGGTGAGATTGGCCTCGGAGGTCGCCTGGCGACGGCCGGCATAGAGGACCCTGGCCTCGCAGAGGACGCGGCCGGTGTCGCGGGTGATCGGGCGCACGTACTTCGCCTCGAGGCCGAGCGAGGTGTAGCCGACGCCGGCCGGCAGTGTCGTGTGGACGGCGCAGCCGAGCGCCGAGTCGAGCAGGGTCGCGGCGTAACCGCCGTGGACGACGCCGATCGGGTTGTAGTGCTCCTCTCCGGGTTCGCCCTCGAAGACGACGCGGCCTTCTTCGAGCTCGACCGGGCGCAGCCTCATCGTCACCGCGATCGGCGGCGGCGGCACCTCGCCGGTGACGACCGCCGTCATGTACTCCATCCCGGTCATCGTCGCGCCGGCCGCCGCGGTCGGCACCGGGTCCTGCCAAACCAGGGTGCGGTTGCGCGAGTTCTCCGGATGCGCCTCGGCGAAGGCTTCCGCCACGTCCTGGGCGGTCCCTTCGGGCGCGGTTACGACCGTGCCGTCGCCGTTCAACGGGCGCTCCTGCGAGCGTTGCCGGCGATGCGCTGTCGCGCCGGCTTGGGCGAGGCCGGATAGAGCAGGTCGGCCGCGATCTCCGTCTCGCTTATCGAGACCCGGAGCGGCCTCGGCCGATGGTGATGCCTATGTCTCGGGATCAGCCTCATTGCAGCCCTCCAAATCGGTTGCTTGAAGCAACTTGCATTTAAAACCGACCCTACTCCAGTGAGTTGCTTGACGCAACCTTGTGTGCCAAGATCACTCTCGTGCTGCGCAGCGACTATCCCGGCCAGGTCTGCTCGATCGCCCGCTCGCTCGAGGTGATCGGCGAGCGCTGGACGCTCCTGATCGTGCGTGACGTGATGAACGGGAGGCGGCGGTTCGACGAGCTGCAGGAGGGACTCGGCGTCGCCCGAAACGTCCTCTCCGCACGCCTGCAGCGGCTGGTCGAGGAGGACATCCTCGAACGGCGCCCCTACCAGGAGAACCCCAAGCGCTACGAGTACTTCCTCACCGAGAAGGGGCTCGACCTCTGGCCGGCGCTGGTCGCGCTGCTCGCCTGGGGCGACCGCTACTCACCCGATCCCGACGGTCCGCCGATGCTGATCGTCCACAAGGAGTGCGGCGGGGCTGTGAGCGACCGCGGCACTTGCGAGCGCTGCGGCGAGGTCCTGGGTGCCCGCGACGCGCGCGCCCTTCCCGGACCCGGGCTGGCGACAGTTCGGTAGCTTTGGCTGCGCGGCCAGGAACGGCAAGGCGACAGGAGGACTGAGATGGCGGCTACGGCGGAGCTTCAAACCAAGGACAGGATCTTCATCGGCGGAGAGTGGGTCGAGCCCGAGGGCGGCGAGACGATCGAGGTGATCAACTCGACCACAGAGGAGGCGATGGGCTCGATCCCGGCCTGCACGCCCGCCGACGCCGGCCGAGCTGTTGCCGCCGCCCGCGACGCCTTCGAGACCTGGTCGCAGACCAGCCGTGAGGAGCGCGCCGGCTACCTGAGTGCGATCGCTGCTGGGCTCGGCGAGCGCGCGGAGGAGATTGCGGCGACGATCGCCCAGGAGCTGGGGATGCCGCTGACGCTGAGCAAGATCATCCAGGCCGGCCTCCCAATCGCCCAGTTCGCGGCGATGCCGAACCTGATGGAGGAAGTCGCCTGGGAGGAGGAGATCGGCAACTCGCGCGTGCTGCGCGAGCCTGTCGGCGTGCTCGGCGCGATCACTCCCTGGAACTACCCGCTGAACCAGATCGCCGCCAAGGTCGCCCCCGCCCTCGCCGCCGGCTGCACCGTGGTCCTCAAGCCGAGCGAGGTCGTTCCGCTCAACGCCTTCATCCTCGCCGAGGTGATCGAGGCTGCCGGGCTGCCCGCCGGTGTCTTCAACCTCGTCACCGGCACGGGACCGGTCGTCGGCGAGGCGATCGCCGGCCATCCCGGCGTCGACATGGTCTCCTTCACCGGCTCGACCCGCGCCGGGCGGCGCGTCTCCGAGCTCGCCTCGGCGACGGTCAAGCCAGTGGCGATGGAGCTGGGTGGCAAGTCGCCGAACGTGATCCTCGCCGACGCGGACCTGAACAGGGCCGTGCCCGACGGGGTCGGCAAGTGCTACCTCAACTCCGGACAGACTTGCAGCGCCCTGACCCGGATGCTCGTCCCGCGCGAGAAGCTGGCCGAAGCCGAGGAGATCGCCAAGCAGGCGGCCGAGACATTCTCCCCCGGCGACCCCTTCGAGGAGTCGACCCGGCTCGGCCCGCTGGTCTCCGAGGTGCAGCGCGAGCGCGTGCGCGGCTACATCGAGAAGGGCGAGGCCGAGGGAGCGAAGCTGGTGACCGGCGGAGCCGCCCCGCCCGAGGGCCTCGACAAGGGCTACTTCGTCCGCCCCACGGTCTTCTCCGAGGTGACGCCGGAGATGACGATCGCCCAGGAGGAGATCTTCGGCCCGGTGCTCTCGATCCAGCCCTACGACAGCGAGGACGACGCGGTGCGGATCGCCAACGACACCGTCTACGGCCTTGCCGGCGGTGTCTGGTCCGCGGACCAGGACCGCGCGATCGCCGTCGCCAAGCAGCTGCGCACGGGCCAGATCGAGATCAACGGCGGCGCCTTCAACCCCCTGGCGCCGTTCGGTGGCTACAAGCAGTCGGGACACGGTCGCGAGAACGGGCGCTATGCGATCGAGGAGCTGTTGCAGGTCAAGAGCCTGCAGCTCTAAGCGCGCAATAGGCTGCGCCGCGTGGATTTCGAGCTGAGTGATGAGCAGCGACTGCTGCGCGACACCGTGCGCGAGTTCGCGCTGGCAGAGGTCAGGCCGGTCGCGGAGGAGCTCGACCGGACCAAGAGCTTCCCCTACGAGATCGTGGAGAAGCTCGGCAAGCTGGGGCTGATGGGGATCCCGTTCCCCCAGGAGTACGGGGGCGGCGGCGCGGACACCCTCAGCTATGTGCTTGCGGTGGAAGAGCTGGCGCGGATCGATTCCTCGGTCTGCATCACGATGGCCGCGCACACCTCGCTGGGGACGATGCCGATCTACCTCTGGGGGACCGACGAGCAGAAGACCGAGTGGCTGCCGCGGCTCTGCAGCGGGGAAAAGCTCGCCTCGTTCGGGCTGACCGAGCCGGAGGCCGGGTCGGACGCGGGCAACGTGCGGACGACGGCGAAGCTCGAGGACGGCGAATGGGTCGTCAACGGGGCCAAGCAGTTCATCACCAACTCCGGCACCGAGATCTCGGGGTGCGTCTCGATAACCGCCGTCACCGGCGAGAGCGGCGGCCGCAAGGAGATCTCGAACCTGATCGTCCCCACCGGCACCCCCGGCTACGAAGCCGGCGAGCCCTACCGCAAGATGGGCTGGAACGCATCCGACACGCGGCCGCTCTCCTTCGAGGACTGCCGGGTGCCGGAGGCCAACCTGCTCGGCCGCCGCGGCGACGGCTTCAAGAACTTCCTCCACATCCTGGACGGAGGGCGTATCGGCGTCGCCGCGATGGGCGTCGGCCTCGCCCAGGGTGCGCTCGACGAGGCGATCGCCTACGCCAAGGAGCGTCAGGCGTTCGGTCAAGCGATCTCCAAGTTTCAGTCGATCCAGGCGAAGATCGCCGACCTCTCGGCGCAGATCGAGGCCGCGCGCCTGCTCACCTGGCGGGCGGCGCTGGAGAAGGAGGCCGGCCAGTCCTTCACCCTCACTGCCGCCCAGGCGAAGCTGATCACCGGCCGGCTCGCCGTGCGCGCGACCGAGGAGGCGGTGCAGATCCACGGCGGCTACGGCTACATCGAGGAGTACCCGGTCTGCCGCTTCTACCGCGACGCCAAGATCCTCACGATCGGCGAGGGAACCGACGAGGTGCAGCAGATGGTGATCGCCCGCCAGCTCGGCTGCTAGGCCGGGCGCAGGGTGAAGCGGACGCGGGTGCCGGGGGCACCGTCCTCGAGCCAGATGCGGCCACCATGGGCCTCGACGATCGCGCGCGAGATCGCCAGGCCGAGGCCGGCACCCTCCTCACTGCGCGCCTCGTCGCCGCGGTAGAAGGCCTCGAAGACGCGCTCGCCGTCGCCGGCCGGTACGCCCCCGCCCTCGTCGACGACCTCAACCTCGACGCCGTCCCCGCCGCTCCGCGCCCGCACGGTGACGCTGCCGTCGGTGGGGGTGTGGCGGATCGCGTTCTGGATCAGGTTGAAGAGCACGCGCTGGACCCTCTCCGCGTTGGCCCGCGCCAGCACCTCGTGCGCGGGAAGCTCGGCGGAGAGGGAGACGCCGCTGGCCTCGGCCGGCGCTCGCATCGCCGCCACCGTGTCGTCGATCAGCTCGCGCAACTCGACCCGGTCCATCGTCCAGGCGATCTCGCCCGCCTCGATTCGCGAGAGCTCGAAGAGATCGTCGATCAGCTTCGTCAGCGCCTCGACGTGGGTGCGCATCTCGGCGAGGTAGCGATCGCGGGTCTCGCCCGTCGCCACCCCGTCGTCGATCGCCTCGACCAGCAACCGCAGCGAGGCGAGCGGCGTGCGAAGGTCATGCGAGACCGCGGCGACCATCTGCCGGCGCGCTTTCTCGATCTGGCGGCGCGAGCGCTCCTCCATCGCCAGTCGCACCGCGAGCGCCGTGGCGAGGACTGCACCGGACACGGAGAGCGCGACGAGGACGACCTGCTCGATGCCCATCCAGTGCGGCACCGCAACGGCGGCGGCACCGGCGAGGAAGGCAGCGATGGCTATCAGGCCGGCGCGCTTCACGGCCTCAACCTGTACCCGACGCCCCATACCGTCTCGATGAAGCGCGGTTTCCCCGGGTCGTCGCCGAGCTTCGCCCGCAGGCGGCGGACGTGCACGGTGACGGTGCTGGTGTCGGTGTAGAAGGGGAAGTTCCAGACGGCCTCCATCAGCTGGTCGCGCGAGAAGACCTGTCCCGGGCTGGCGGCGAGGAAGGCGAGAAGATCGAACTCGCGCTGCGTCAGCGAGATCTCCCCGCCGTCGAGCTCGACCGTCCGCATCCCGGGATCGATCCGCAGCGGTCCGACCTCGATCGGCGGCTCCGTCTCGGCGGCGGACGGTGTGGCGCGGCGCAGCACGGCGTCCACCCGAGCGACCAGCTCAGCGGGCGAGAAAGGCTTGACGACATAGTCGTCGGCACCGCGCCTGAGTCCGACCAGGCGGTCGGACTCCTCGCCCCGCGCGGTGAGCAGGATCACCGGCACCGGCCTGCCGTCGCCGTCGTGCAGGCGCCGCATCACCTCGAGACCGTCGAGCTCGGGCAGCATCACGTCGAGGACGACCAGGTCGGGGTCGTGCTGCCCGGCGAGGCGCAGGGCCTCGGGCCCGTCACCGGCCGTGAGCGTCTCGTAGCCGGCCCGCTCCATGTAGCGGGAGACGACCTCGACGATCGTCGGCTCGTCGTCGACGACCAGCACCGTGCCATGAGATCCGTCGGCCACGACAGGGATTGTCGCGGAGGGACGGCTATCCAAACGTGAACGCATAGCCCATCACCCCCCTTTCGGGCTCGAGCGTGAGCACGTGCTCCCCGACCCGCGGCAGATCGACCAACTGGTAGAGGCGTTGCGAGTCGACGGAGACAAAACCGCCGTGTACGTCGGAGCCGGCGAGCGCAGGCGGGATCGGGTGGCCGTCGAGCAGAACCCGGACCCGGCGCGTGCGCCCCGGCGAGCCGAGCACCAGGTAGACGCGGCGGGCGCCGAAGTGGAGCGCGAGCGAGCCGCCCTCCGCGGTCGCCGACTCGAGTGCGATCCGCCAACGACCGCCGTAGGCGAATTCGTTCAGGGGCGGCTCGGTCAGCTTGCCGAAGCGATGCGGACCGGGCGAGAGCATCGGGTTCGTGAACCGTTCGGCACGGGCGGCACCCAGATACGTCTCCGGCGTCGTCACCCCGGCCGTGGCCGCGATCCCGTGCGCGCCCGAGTTGTGCCTGGCGACCGGGCGGCCCGCTTCAGCGAGCAGCTCGCGGATGATCTTCTCCTTCTCGCCGTATTCGCCCTCGCCGTAATGGACGAAGCGAACCCGGCCGCGGGCGTCGACGAAATACTCCGAGGGCCAGTACTGGTTGCCGTAGGCGCTCCAGGTGGCCAGGTCGTTGTCCTGGACGACCGGATAGTCGATGCCGTTGCGCTCGATCGCTTCCTCGACGTTGCCGGGGTCCTTCTCGAAGGGGAACTCGGGGGAGTGGATGCCGACGATCGTCAGGCCGTCTCTGCGGTAGGTCCGATCCCAGGCAGTCAGGTAGGGCAGGGTGCGCAGGCAGTTGATGCAGGTGTATGTCCAGAAGTCGATCAGGACGACGCGGCCGCGCAGCGAGCGCAGGGTCAAGGGCTCGTCGCCGGGCGTGTTGAACCAGCGCTGGTTGTCGACGAATTCGGGGGCCGTGCCCAAGACCGGCAGCCCGGAGGACTTCCCTCCCCCTCCCTCTCCCTCGCTGCGGCCGACTGCCGCGGTTGCGCTGGTTGCCTTCGCGCCGACGCCGTGTGCCGATTCGCCGCGCACGTCGCTTAGCGCGGAGCGCGCCGACGCCGTGTCCTCGAGGCCTTCCGTCGGGTCGACGAGGAAGCCGGGCAGCGAGCTGGCGATCGAGTTCTGGAAGCGAACGTCGTAGTTGCCGGCCATCGCCAGGGCGACAACGACCATCACCGCGCCCATCGTCACCTGCAGCGCGGTCCCGCGCCGCGCGAGCGGTGCCGTCAGGCGGCGGCCGCCGAGCATCAGGAGGTAGAGGACGACGGCGGAACCGATCCCGTAGCTGAGCGCGACCGCCAGGCGCCCGGCGGTAAACGGCTGGGAGGCGGAGACGGTGATCACGCCGGCGAGGATCGGGCCGGCACAGGGCGCGTAGACGAGCCCGAGGCTGGCCCCGACCAAGATGCCCGACCAGAAGCCGTCCCCACCCGAGCGGACGCCCCCCGCGCGGCCGGCGAAGCGACTCATCGTCGCCTCGATCCGGGCGGCCAACGGGGGCACCATCAACGAGACGCCGAAGACGAGCAGCACGGCAATCGCCAGCTTGCGCAATAGGTCTCCGGGCAGGCCGAAGGCCGAGATCACGTAGACCAGGGCGACCGTGGCGAAGGTGAAGGAGAGCGTCAGGCCGACGACGATCCCGAGTGGCCGCCGCCTACCGCCAGTCGCACCGGCGGAGAGCGCGATCGGCAGCACGGGCAGCACGCAGGGAGAGAGCGCCGTGCCCGCCCCGGCGAGAAAGCCGAAGAGGATCAGCAAGGCCATGGCTGAACGTTCTCAGCCGGACATTACGAAGGGATTACCGGCTCAGCCGGGCCTGGACGTGACCGAGGACCCCTCACGGCCGGCGACTTCGGCCGCACGACCCACGGACTCGGAAATGCCGTAGTGGGCGCAGATGGTCAGCTCGTGCTCGCGCAGCAGCGGCCTGCCGGGATCGACCACCGGCGAGCTGCCAATCGACTCGCGACCGTGCGCAACCCAGATGCGATTGCCGACCGCGGCGCAGTTCGCCGCCGGGACGACGACGTGGGAGGAACCTAAGCGGCGACGCTTAGAGCGAACGACCAGCCAGGCCGGCGCGCCGCTGGCAGCGTCGACGAAGAAACTGTGCGCGAAACCGACCTGGCGACCGTCGACGTCATCGACGTCGTTGCCGAGCCAGGCTCTCGCCTCGTCGAGGCCGAGCGGTCGAATCGCCTCGGCCTCACTCATCGGCCTGCCTTTCGAGCAGCTCCGAGGCGGCGCTCGCCGGGTCGAGCTCGCGGCGCACGACCTTCTCCAGCAACCGGGCGGTCTCCGGGTCGCTGGCGACAGTCGCCTCCATGCGCCGGCGCATCCTCGAGGTGGCGATGCCGAGCACCTCGTTGCGCAGGTTGCGTGCACGCCGCTCTTTCAGCGTCCCGGCCGCCTCGATGTGGGCACGATGCTCGTCGATCGCCCCGGCCAGCTCGGCCACCCCCTCTCCCCGCGCCGCCTCGGTGCGCAGAATCGGCACCTGCCAGCCTTCGGGGTCGTGTGAGAGGGCGAGCACGCCGCGCACCTCGCGCACCATCGTGTCGGTCATCGGGTGATCGGCCTTGTTGACGACGATCACGTCGGGGATCTCCATCACCCCCGCCTTCAGCGCCTGGATCGAGTCGCCCGAGCCGGGCATCAACGCCAGGACGATCGTGTCGGCATGGTCGACGATGTCGATCTCCGCTTGGCCGACCCCAACGGTCTCGATCAGGACGTCATCCTTGCCGGCGGCGTCCATCGCCAGCGCGACCTGCAGCGCCGCCTCGGAGAGGCCTCCGAGCGCCCCGCGCGAGGCCATCGAGCGGATGAAGACCCCAGGGTCGAGGAAGTGGTCGGAGAGTCGGATGCGATCGCCGAGCAGGGCACCCTGGGTGAAGGGGCTGGAGGGGTCGATCGAGAGCACGGCAACCTGGCGCTCCGCCTTGCGCAGCTCGGCGGTGAGGGCGCCGATCAGGGTGCTCTTGCCGACGCCGGGGGGCCCGGTGAAGCCGACGATCCTCGCTCGGCCGGTGCGCGGGTAGACCTCGCGGACCAGCTCCCAGCCGGCAGGATCGTCGGACTCGATCAGCGTTATCGCCCGCGCCAGCGCGCGCTTGTCGCCGGCGACGAGCCGCTCGGAGAGCGAGGCGGTCTTGGCAGCATCAGACACGGCCCGGCCAGTCTAGAGTCCGCGCCGCCGTGATCCGCCTGCTCCGCTTCCTCGCCCGCAACGGGATGCTGAACCTCAGATACGGGCGCCTGCTGCTCCGCTACCTGTGGCGCCGCCTCCTCACGCACGCCGGCTGGCGTTGGGACACGGACGGGCTGCTCTTCCTCGGCCGCGGGCTCGAACTGCAGGCCGCACGTGGAGCCCGCATCGAGTTCGGGCGCTTCGTCTGGATCGGCGACGGGACGAAGATCCGCTGCCACGAGGGCAGGGTCGAGATCGGCGCCAAGACGGTGATGGGCCAGGAGTGCACGATCTCCGCCTATCAGCGAGTGCGGATCGGCGAGCAGTGCGTGATCGCCGACCGCGCGATGTTCATCGACTTCGACCACGGCGTCGTCGAGGTCGAGCGGCCGATCCGCTCGCAGGGGATCTACAAGCGCGACGTCGAGGTCGGCTCAAACGTCTGGATCGGCTACGGCGCCTGCGTCCTGCGCGGCGTCCGCGTCGGCGACAACTCGATCGTCGGCACCAACTCGGTGGTGACCAGGGACGTGCCGGCCAACGCCGTCGTCGCCGGCATCCCAGCGCGCATCATCCGCATGCGCGAGGCCCCGCAGGAGCTGCGCTGGCCCAAGCCGGTCGAACCGGACCCCGAGGCCTGGACGACGCTGCAGCCGCCGCAAGAGTAAGCGGGCTGCTCAACCCAGCGCGGCTGGCAGCGTGCTCAGTCCGTGCGCCCGGGCGGCACGGTGCAGGCGAGCGTCCCAGGTGGCAAAGACAAGTCCCCGAGGAGAAAGCGACAGCGCCGCGGCGAGATGCACGGCATCGAGGGAACGCAAACCGGTCGACCAACCGATGCGTCCCGCCCGGTCGGCAAGCGTTCGATCGAAATCGACGACATCGAAGGTGGTCCGCTCGCCTTCGAATCGCCCCACTCCGCCAGATCCGACAGCACGCCCTACCGCCCGGATCGTCTCCACCCAACCAACCCAGGAAACCGAGTTGACCTCGGCTGTGGCCATTGCGGCACACACGACGTCGCTCCCATCCTCATCGACGTAGCGCTTGACCAAGGCGCTCGAATCGAGGTAAAGCCTCAACGGTCGTCTTCTTCTCGTTCGGCGAGGATCAGCTCCGAGGCCGAGCCATCGGTCTTGATCGGCGGCGGCGGGTTCCTGTCCATCGGGGCCGAAGCCGGCGTAATCCTGCCTTCGGCGATCATTCTCTGGCGCTGCTCCTCCGCCGTCTCCACCGGAACGATGTCGGCGACGGGACGGCCGCGGCGGGTGACCCGCACCCGCTCGCCGCCCTCGACTCGCCTGAGCACGCTTCCCAGCTTCGCCTTCAACTCCCGAACTCCGATCTCTCGCACATGGTCATCGTAGGGATAGGACGCCGGTCTAATCCCGCCCCGGCGACCTGCAAGGACTCTATCACGATTGAAATGTCTTGTCTCACAGCTAAAGTGTTTCAAAAGAGAATCCCTCCGCGAAGTGGCCAAGGCGGAGCAGCGCAAGATGAAGAGCTGTAGACCACTTCGCCAGCAGACAGAACAATTCCGCCCGTGGACATCGCCGCCCGCTTTGGCAAGAACATCGCCCGCTGCCGCAGGCACGCCGGGTACTCGCAGGAGGAGCTGAGCATCCGCGCCTCCCTGCACCGCACCGAGGTGAGTCAACTCGAGCGCGGACTGCGCCTCGCCCGCATCGACACGCTCGTCAAGGTCGCCGGGGCGCTGGGCGTCTCGACCGACGCCCTGCTCGAGGGAATCGACTGGCGCCCGGGCAGCGCCACCCTGGGCGAGTTCAGCGTCGCCGCGGCGAGCGAAGAGACGGGCTGAGTCAGGCCGGGCCGAGCTTGGCGCCCGCCAGCTCGGCGTAGACGGCCGCAGTCTGCTCGGCGACGTCGCCCCAGTCGAAGCGGCGCAGGTGCTCGTAGGCTTCAGCGACGAGGCTGCGGCCGAGCTCATCGTCGGAGAGGACCCGGATCGCGACCTCGGCGAGTGCCTCGGGATCGTGGGCGCGGAAGCGCAGGCCGACGTCCTCGTGGGGGACGACCTCACGCAGGCCGCCGGTGTCGGCGACGATGCAGGGACAGCCCGAGGCCATCGCCTCCAGCGCGACCAGCCCGAAGGGCTCGTAGATCGAAGGCACAACCGTCAGGTCGGCGATCCGGTACAGCGAGTGCAGGACGTCGTCGCCGATCCAGCCGAGGAAGGTGCCGTGCTCCATCAGGCCCAGCTCCTCGGCCTGCTTATGCAGCTCGGCCTCGTGGGTGCCCGAGCCGGCGATCAGGAAGCGGGTGCCAGGGACCTCTTCGATCAACCGCGGCATCGCCTCCAGCGCCAGTTGGAAACCCTTCTCGTAGACCAGCCGGCCGATCAGCAGCACCAGCTTCTCCTCCGGCGCGGCGAACTCCGAGCGCAGTCGGGTCAGCTCCGCCGGGTCCTGAGGCTGCAGGTCGTCGGGATCGATGCCGTTGGGGATGACGCTGATCCGCTCCTCGTCGACGCCGAAGATGTCGGCGATCTGCTCACGCATGTAGTGGGAGCAGGCGATGGTTCGCTCGGAGCGGTTGGAGATCCAGCGCTCGACGCCGTGGATGTATGACTGCGGGTGCTTGTCGACCCAGCCCTGGTGTCTGCCGTGCTCGGTGGCGTGGATCGTCGTCACCAGCGGCGCTTCGAAGCGCTTGGCGAGGTGATCGCACGCGTTTGCGACCAGCCAGTCGTGGCCGTGGACGAGGTCGAAGCTGTAACGATCCCCGAGCTCGACGCCACGAGCCAGCATGTCGGAGTTCATCCGCTCGACCCAGGCGACGAACTCGCCCAGGTCGGTCGGTCGCTTCGGCTCGCGGATGCGATGGATGAGGACGCCGCCGCGGCTCTCTTCGGCCGGCGACTCCTCTCCCCCACGGGTCAGCACGTGGACCTCGACGTCGCGCTCCACCAGCGCCTCGGAGAGCTTGCGGACGTGGCGGGCGAGTCCGCCCTCGATCAGCGGCGGGTACTCCCAGGAGAGAATCAGGACTCGTGTCACGGCTGAAGGAACGGCGAAAGGCTCAGGTCCGGGGCGAGGGCACGCATGCGCGGGTCGACGATGGCCGGGGAGTCTATGGCCTCCAGGGCCGACTCCGCATGGGAGATGGCACGCTGGTAGGCGTAATCCCCGGCCTGGCCACGCTTGTCGAGGAAGGCCCAGTCGCTCGCCTGCGCCGCCAGCAGCTCGCGGGCGGCGCGGATCGCGCCGTTGCCGCGCAGGCCCGAGGAGAGCACCCGCAGCAACCGCAGCTCGAGGCGGCGCGCGCCCCAGGCGAGGTCGGCGACGGCGGGTGAGTCCCAGGTGCTCAGGTCCTTCTCCTCGCCCCAGGTGGAGGCGGCGAGCGGGCGCGGCAGGGCCTCGTGCTCGGCCAGGGCCTCGGGGACCGTGAGCAGCCGGACGCCGGCCTGCTCGGCGCCGGCGAGGACCTCGCGCAGCCAGCTCACTCCCTCCGACCACCAGTGGCCGAGCAGCTCGGTGTCGATCGCGAAGACGAGCAGGCCGCGGCGCTCGCGCTCCTCCGCGTAACGGCGCAGTCGCTCGACCGCGGCGGCGAGGAACTCCTGTGCCTGCCGGCGGGCCACCGCCTCGGCCGCCGCGGGGTCGTAGCCCCCTCCACCGACCTTCCAGATCCGCACGCCGCGCAGCGATTTGCCGGCGAACTGGGCATGGACGGGGTCGGAGGGATAGCCCTCGAGCGACCAGAGCCACTGGATCGCCTCCCAGTCGATCGGCAGCGCCGTGGGCCCCGCCTCGGTTGCGATCGGCGCCAGCGCCTCGAGCGGCTCCTCGTGGGCGCTCTGGTCGACGCAGAACCAGCGCACGCCCGCTTCCGCCAGGCGCCACTCCAGGCCGGGCGCGTAGGCACACTCGGGCAGCCAGATGCCACCGTCCCAGCCGAAGCGGCGGCGGTGCGAGCGGATCCCGACGTCGAGCTGCAGGCGCAGGCCCTCTCGGGTGGCCAGCAGCGGCAGGACGGCGTGGGTCGCGGCCGAGGTCGCCAACGCGACCCGGCCCTCCTTCATGGCGGACTGGAAGGCCCGCAGCGGGTCCCCCCCGTGTCCGTCGAGCAGCTGCAAGGCATGTCGGTAGCGCGCCAGCTCCGCCTCGCAGGCGTCGCGGCATTCCTCGGGCACCTGGGGGGCGTCGGCTTCGGCGGCGCCGATCCGCCACTCGACCAGGAAGCGCCGGAGGCGCTCGTGGACGCCCCGGTCTTCGAGCTGGTCGGCCAACACCGGCGTGATGGTCATCGTCAGGTGGTCGGCCACCTCCAGCACCGGCAGGTAGGACCGGATCGCCGCGTCGAAGAGCCACTCCTCACCGAACGGATACGTTCCGAAACCCTCGACGTAGGGCATGTGGCTGTGCAGGACGATCGCCAGATCGCCGACGCTGCCCTCAGGGGGCATGGCAGACGGCGAGGAAGTCCAGGGCCCGGTCGAGGCCGCCTTCGCGGAGCTTGAAGTCCGAGGCGGCGATCGCGGGCGTGAAGCGGTCGTAGAAGGGCTTGGTCAAGCCGAGACGCTTGTGGACATGGTCCCAGCCGAGCTTGATCGCCAGCTCGTGGGCGCGCAGCTTGCGAGCATGGAAGAGGCCGAGCAGCTCGACTCGGGGGAAGTGCGCCTCGCAGAGCGCGCGGAACTCCTCCGCGCGGTACTCGTGCACGTGCCAGGGGTTGTCGGACTTCTCGGCACCGGGCGGTGCCAGCGTGAGCAGGTTGGGGGTCGAAACGAAGGCGACGCCGCGGGGCGCCAACATGGACTTGAAGTGCTCGAGGATCGCGCCGGCATCCCGCACATGCTCGATCGTCTGCAGGAAGACGACCGCGTCGCAGGGCTCGGCGAAGCTCTCAACCAGGTCGCGCTCGAAGCGCAGGTTCGGGCGCACGTAGCGCAGCCGGGCGTGCTCGTGCGCCTCGGGGTTGGCATCGACGCCGACGACACTCGCCGCCGCACCCGCGAGCACCCTGGACCCATACCCCTCGCCGCAGGCCATGTCGACGACTCGCCGGCCGGCGACCCGCTCGGCGATCCACTCGTAGACGACCAGATGGCGCCGGTACCAGTAGTTCTCCTCGGGAACGTCGGGCAACGTCCGCTCGCCCGTCAGCGGCAGCGGCGGCACCCCGGGGGGTTGGTTTTCCTGCACGTACTCGCGCTCCACGTCCCCGGACCGTATTGTTCCCGGCCGCATGCCGGCCTCCCCGACAGCGACCGCGGAGCACATCAAGGACGTCAATACGCGCTACCACGACGCCGCCGCCCACGAATACGACGCCAAGTGGGGCATCGACTTCGGTGAGACGGGGCAGGAGCAGGTCGCCCAGAAGCTGGCCAAGGCCCTGAGCGGCCACCGCGGGCGCAGCTTCGAGCACGGCCTGGAGATCGGCTCGGGGACCGGCTACTTCTCGCTAAACCTGCTGCAGCTCGGCGCGATCGAGCGACTCACAGCGACCGACATATCGCCGGGGATGCTGCAACGGCTGGCGCACACCGCCGAGGGCCTCGGACTGGAAGTCGAGACGGTGCGCACCGAGGCCGAGACGCTGCCCTTCAAGGAGGAGAGCTTCGACCTCGTCTTCGGCCATGCCGTGCTCCACCACATCCCCGACCTGAACCGGGCCTTCGCCGAATTCCGCCGCGTGCTGAGGCCCGGCGGCGCGATCGTCTTCGCCGGCGAGCCGTCCCGCTACGGCGACATGCTGGCCGCGCTGCCCAAGCGGGCCGGCCTCCTCGCCGCCCCGGCCTGGCGGCGGTTGGTGAAAGCGCAACCGCGCGCGATCGCCGAGGCCGAGCAGTCGGAGGGGCACAGTCTCGAGGGAGAGGTCGACGTGCACGCCTTCGCCCCGGCCGACCTCCGGCGCCTGCTCAAGGACGCGGGCTTCGAGGACCGCCACGTCGGCGGCGAGGAGCTGCTCGCCAACGCCTGGGGCTGGGGCCTGCGCACGGTCGAGTCGAGCGCCGAGCCGGAGTCGATCTCCTGGGGTTGGCGCAAGTTCGCCTTCCGCAGCTACATCGCCCTGCAGAAGGTCGACGGCCGCCTGCTCGAGCCCCACCTTCCGGCCGAGCTCTTCTACAACCTGCTCGTCTCCGGCCGAAAGCCCGCCTGACCGTTCGTTGAACGGTTTTCGGCGCATGGCGCCTAAAAAGCTTCAACGAAGCTTCTGAAGCCGGCGCGCGACAGGAATCAGCGCTGCCAGCACCTCCTTCGGTTCGTAGCGAACCTGAGCAGCGGTGAAGTGCAGGACCGTAAGGCCGGCCACCGTGTGAACCTGATCTCGAATTCGGTCTTGTTTCTGCTGAGAGGGCGTACGGTGATATCGAAGGCCGTCTGTCTCAACCACCAGACCGAGATCAGGCCAGTAGAAGTCGACTCTGTATCCGTTCAGCCATACCTGCATCTTCGGCGCCGGGAGGTCGACCTTGCGAATCAAGCGCAGGAAACGACGCTCCAGCTCCGAGTCCGTAAGCGAGAACGTCTCCGAGTCGAGCAAGGAGCGGAGCAACCCGATCCCGGACCGGCGGGGAGCGTCCTCGAGGGATGCACGGAGGGTCGCTGGATCGACGAGGTCGAGTCGATCCGCCTCACGGATCGCGCGTTCCACCTGCTCGTGGGTCTTGCAGGTGGTGACATCGATCAACGTGGTAATTGGATCCGTGACCGAGATGCCGTGAACCTCGCAGCGGTCGGCCGCCTCGAGATCGAACCGTCGATGGACGCAGATGCCAGGTCGTCGGCTGGCCCGGTGCCCTGGCACGACGATGTCGATTTCGCCGCCCCACGCCAGTAGACCCCACAGGGCCGCTGCACTTCCATGACTGAGGCGTGCGCCAGGTCCACAAGCGAGAACCGCCGCCATCCAGCGACCGTGATCGCTGACTTCTGGTCTGCCCACCGCGTACACGCCCCTCCAAAGCGGATGCAAGCGCTCTTTCGACGTCCATTGAGACCTTTTGCGCGACATGCGCATACAAGGCTTCAACGAGCAAGAGTGGCCCCCGAGGGCGGGCCAAAAGCAGGCCGCTGCTAGGGCGCGCGCCGGGCGCGGTAGAGCCTGACGCGAGCGTCGACACCCTTGAGGCGGCGCTCGCCGGCGAAGGAGTAGTCGAAGGCGTCAGGGGCGGCGCGCTTCGCGGCGCGGTCGAGAAGCACGCTGCCGGGGCGGGCGACGCCGGTGATCCGGCTGGCGAGATTGACGGGCCGCCCGTAGTAGTCGCCGGAGCGCAGTAGTACGGGACCGAAGGCAATGCCGGCACGGATCCGCGGGAAGTCCTCGCCCGCGTCCTCGGCGGCTTCGATCAGCCTCAGAGCCGCCTCGATCATCGGCTCGGCGTCGGCGGAAACCAGCATCGCCGCGTCGCCGATCGTCTTCACCAGGCGAACCGGCGATTCGGCAACCTCGTTCGCCAGTTCCTCGAGCCGGCCGGCAACGTGGCCAAGCTCCTCGGGTGCAATCTCCTCGCCGAGCTTGGTGAAACCGACCAGGTCGGCGAAGCAGACGGAGAAGTCGCTGGTGGCGCCCATCTCACCCGATTCGAGATCGGCCGTGCCGATCACGTCGCGCCGGATCTGCTCGAGCAGGTGCGCCCGCGCCGCGTAGAGCAGCGTCGGCTCGAAGATCGGCAGCATGTGCTCGGCGGCGGCGGCGAAGCGCAGCGCCAGGTCACGCTCGGTGTCGCCCGGCTGCATCAGCGTGCGTCGGATCAGCTCGCGGTTGGCGTCGGCAATCCGCGAGGTGGCCATTCCGATCGTGCGCGCGACCTGGAGAATGCCATCCTCGGGCAAGCCGGCGTCGAGGAACGCCTTCACGCGGCGCGCCGCCTCGAGGTCGTTCTCGTTCAGCACCCGTTCGTCGGGGTCGGGATAAGGCAGGCCCAGAGCGGAGCCGGCCCGCTGCAGGAGGTCGAGCTCGGCTTCCGAGAGCTCGGCGATCTCGCGCGGGGTGTAGCGGGCGTCGTCCCCGGCGACGCCGCGTTCGACCGGCAACAGGGTGAGGCGGCCGGCGGCGACCGCTTCGCGCAGCTCCTCCAGCGGCACGCCGTCGTCGGCGAGCTGCGCGAGCAGCCTCAGGCGGTCCTCACGCGCCTCGCCCTCGACGCCGTCGAGCAGTCCCTCTGCCTCGAAGTCGATCATGCGGTCGCCACGCTACCGCCACGGCGGGGATCGCCGCCGCCGCTGAGCGCGCCGCTGGACGGATCGCGAGCCACGGCCTGGACCCCACCAAAGAAGAGATTGATCTCCGGCCGCCTGAGCACCGGCGTACCGCCTGCCTCGATCCGCGCCAGCGCGGCCTCGTCGATCCCTGGCTCCGCCTGGAGGATTCCCTGCTCGAAGTGCAGGCGAGGCGCGTGCACCGCCTCCTCCGCCCCCATCCCCTGCTCGACCGCCCGCACGATCGTCTGCAGGATCGCCGAGCGGATCCGGTTCGAGCCGGCGCTGCCGAGGCCGAGCTCGATCTCGCCGTTCCGCAGGACGACGGTTGGCGCCATCATCGAGGGCACACGGCGCCCGGGAACGATCGCGTGGAAGCCGAGCGGGTTGAGGTCCTCCTCGCCGAGCATGTTGTTGAGGATCACCCCGGTGCCAGGAACGAGCACCCCCGAGCCCGAGCCGTTCGAGCAGGTGACGCAGGCGCACATCCCGTCTGAGTCGAGCACCGAGATGTGGGTGGTCGAACCGAGCAGGTCGCCTACCGTCGAGTCGAGCGCCGCGTCCCCCAGCAGTCCCTCCTCCAGCCCGGTTCCGTAGAGCGCCTCGGCGAATGCCTCGCCGCGGGCGTCGTTGGCAGCACCCATCGCGGCGACGAGCTGCTCGGGGCCGCTTCGTTCGCCGAGCCTCTCCAGCAGCCGGAGGCAGTACGCGATCAGGATGCCGCCCGAGGACGGCGGCGGGTTGGTCAGGACTTCGGTGCCACGGAAAGGAATGCGAACTGGCGTCCGCTCGGCGGCTTCGTAGGCGGCGAAGTCGGCTGCCCCGAGGGTGCCGCCGCGCTCGACCACGTGCTCGCTCAGGCGGGCGGCGATCTCGCCGCGGTAGAAGGGGTCGGCACCTTCGTCCCCGAAGCGTTCCAGCGCCTCGGCCAGCCCCGCAAAGCGAAAGGTCTCCCCCATGCGCAGCATGCGTCCGGCCGGCGCGTAGAGCTCGCGCGTTCCCTCGCCCAGATCATGGATCGGAGCGAGGATGTCGAGGATGTAGGCCTGCTCGGCGTTGACCGGCGCCCCCTCGCGGGCGAGGCGGATCCCGGGGCCGATGAGGTCGGCCAGCGGCACCGAGCCGAAGCGCGCCAGCGCCTGCTCGAGGCCCGCCGCCGTCCCTGGCACCCCACAGGAGGCTGGCCCGACGTAGAACGTCTGGACCGTGTCGGCGTCGAAGTGAACGGGCACCGGTACCAGCTCGGTGCGTCGCTCGATCCCGTCCCGACCGGGGGCCGCGACGAAGAAGTCGATCAGGACGGTCTCGGATCCCCTGTGCACCATCATGAATCCCCCGGCCCCGAAGCCGGTCAGCGGGCTCTCGACCGCGAAGGAGGCGAGCGCCGCACAAACCGCCGCGTCGACCGCGTTGCCGCCCTCGCGCAGAACTTCGGCTCCCGCCTCGGCGGTGAGTGGGTGGCCCGCTGCGACGACCCCGCCCATGGGGTTGCTGCGCCCTAGCCGGGGAGAAACTCGGGCACGTCCAAGGTGCCCAGATCGCCGGGCTTCTCCGAACGCGGCGGACGGCCTCGGCCGGTGTCCTTGGTGCGCCGGATGGTGGGCTCGGCGACCCGGCGCTGCGGCGCCCCGCGGCCGTCGAAGCGCGTGGCCACGACGGTCACCCAAACCTGGTCTCCCAGGTCCTCGTCGACGTTGGCGCCGAAGATGATGTTGGCGTCGGGGTGAGCTGCTTCGCCAACCAGCTTGGCGGCCTCGCTGACCTCGACCAGCGAGAGGTCGGCGCCGCCGGTGATCGAAAGCAGGATCGAGCGAGCTCCCTCCATCGAGGTCTCGAGCAGTGGCGAGGAGATCGCTTTTTCAGCGGCGAGCATCGCTCGTCCCTCGCCCTGGCCCATGCCGATGCCGAGCAGCGCGCGGCCCGCTTCGGACATGATCGTGCGCACGTCGGCGAAGTCGAGGTTGATCACGGCGGGCAGCGTCACCAGGTCGGAGATGCCCTGCACACCCTGGCGCAGCACGTCGTCGGCAACCTGGAAGGCCTCCACCATCGACGTCTGCTGGTCGAGCACCTCGAGCAGACGGTCGTTGGGGACGACGATCAGCGTGTCGACCTCGGCCGCCAGCTCCTCGATGCCCTTGCTGGCCTGATTGCCGCGGCGGCTGCCCTCGAAGCTGAACGGCTTGGTGACGATGCCGACCGTGAGCGCGCCGACCTCGCGGGCGAGGCGGGCAATCACCGGGGCGGCGCCGCTGCCGGTGCCGCCGCCGGCGCCGGCGGCGACGAAGACCATGTCGGAGCCCTTCAGCAGGCGCTTGATCTTGTCCTGTTCCTCGAAGGCCGAGCGGTGTCCGACGTCGGGGTCGGCACCGGCGCCGAGGCCCCGCGTCTGCTCGTCGCCGATGTGGACGGTGACGTCGGCGACGCAGAGCTGCAGCGACTGAAGGTCGGTGTTGACGGCCATGAACTCGACGCCCGGGATACGAGCCTCGACCATGCGGTTGACGGCGTTGACGCCGCCGCCACCGACGCCGACGACGCGAATCTTGGGCTGGTGCGGCTCGCCACTGCCCGGCGGCTCGTACTCCGGCTCCTCCCGCCCGTACCGCGGGGCCTCGACAACGGGCTCTATCTCCCGCCGCCCGTGAGGCTCCTCGAAGACCCTTTTCAACCGCTCGGGCGGAGTCTCCTCGGCCTGTGGCTCGGCAGGGGGCTCCGGCGGCTGCTCGGAAGTCGAGCGGAAGAGATTGGAGAGCGGGCCCTCGCGCATGCTCGCTCGTTTGTCACGCCGACTCATTCGCCAGAACCTCCTTCGCCAAGTCGCGGTAATAGCCCGCGGCGTTCCCCTGGGGATCGTACTTGAGCACGCTCGACCCTTTGACGGGGGCCTCGGCGAACTTGATCGCCTTGCGAATCCGCGATTTGAAGACCAGGTCGCCGAAGTTCTCCTCGAGGATTTCAACCGCCTCCTTGGCGTGGACGGTGCGCGAATCGAGCATCGTCGGCAGGATGCCCTCGATCCGCACGTCGGGGTTGAGGTTCTCCTGGATCATCTTCAGCGTGTTCTGCAGTTGCACGAGGCCGCGCATCGAGAGGTACTCGCACTGGACGGGCACGATCACCTTGTTCGCGGCCGTCAGGGCGTTGATCGTCAACAGCCCGAGACTGGGCGGCGTGTCGATGCAGACGAAGTCGTAGTCGGCGGAGACCTCTTTCAGCGCCTTCTCAAGCGAGCGCTCGCGGCCGATCTTGGTGCTCATCGCGATCTCGGCCCCGGCCAGGTCGATCGAGGCGACGGCGATGTCGATCTCTTTTTTGACGATGATCTCGGAGATCGGCATGTCGTGGACGAGCACGTCGTAGAGGCTCTTTTCCACCTTGTCGGGATCGATCCCCTGGCTCATCGTCAGGTTGCCCTGCGGATCGAGATCGATGCACAGCACCCGGTGGCCGGACTCGGCGAACGCCACCGCCAGGTTCAAAGTAGTAGTCGTCTTCGCCACCCCGCCCTTCTGGTTGGCGAACGCAATCACCTCGGCATGCTTGACGGGCCCTGCGTCCTCAGCAACCTCTTCGGCCTCGTCTTCATGTCGCGAGGGAGCGATCAGGTCCCGAGCCTTGAGCCGCTCCGGCCCCTCGGGCTCAGCTACCTCAACGGCCGATGCCGGAGACTCGTCTTCCACAACCGTCTCTCCCGTGGGTGGCGCAGATGATGGGGGGGTCGAGGACGGACCGTGGCCCGCCCGCAGCGCCCCCCCATCATCTGGGACAGGACCCGCGGTCGATACCTCAGAAGTCTCCTCGGGCACAGCCGCCTCCATCTCCTCGAGCTCCTCGACGATCGGATGCTCCTCGGTGGGCGGCGACACGAACTTGCTCTTGCGGCTCAGGAATCCCATTGCGCGGGTATTCGCATGGCCTCCCGCTTTTCCTGCCACGCCCCGAAATTGCTAGGAATCACCCGGTAACCGACTTTCTCGACAAGCGAGTGGTCTTCGTCACCGGCAAGGGGGGCGTCGGCAAGACCACGGTCGCGGTGGCACTCGGCCTGCGCGCAGCTTCGGAAGGCAAGCGCACGATCGTCTGCGAGGTCGCCGCGCAGGAGAACGCCTCGCGGATCTTCGATCACGCCGAAGTCGGCTTCCACGAGGTCGAGGTGGCCGAGAATCTCTGGTCGATCTCGATCGACCCCGACGAGTCGATGCGCGAGTACGTGCTGCTGCAACTGAAGGTGCGGGCGATGCGGGACATGCTCTTCCGCAGCCGCATCTTCAACTACCTCGCCGCCGCCACCCCAGGCCTCAAGGAGCTGGTGACGATCGGCAAGATCTGGGAGCTGGCGCAGCTCGACCGCAAGGTGAAGAGTGGGCGCAAGTACGACCTGGTGATCGTCGACGCTCCGGCGACGGGGCACGGGATCGGCTTCCTGCAGACGCCGCGCACCTTCGCGGCGATTGCCCGCGTCGGCCCGATCCACTCGCAGGCGAAGGAGCTCGATCGCCTGATCACCGACCAGCGTCACACCGGCGTCGCGATCGTCGCCCTGCCGGAGGAGATGCCGGTCAATGAGTCGGCGGCGCTCGAGCGCGACCTGCGCAACGAGGTCGGCGCCGCCGTCGACCGCGTCTACATGAACGGCCTCTACCCCGAGCGCTTCAGCGCCGAGGAGGCCGAGCGCCTTGCCGCGCTCGCCGCGGGTGAGAATGGATCGCTGCGCGCCGCCGCCCGCGCCGCCGTCTCCGAGCACAACCGGGCGCGCTCGCAGCGCGCACAGCTGGCCCGCCTGCGACGCCGGGTCGAGGCGCCGGTGAAGACGCTCCCCTTTCTGTTCGAGCCGGAGCTCGGCGTCGAGGGCGCCGAGCAGCTGGCGAGGAAGCTCACCTGATGCCCAGCGTCGGCGAAATCCTCGGCGGCAAGGACATCTGCATCTGCGCCGGCTCGGGCGGCGTCGGCAAGACGACGACCTCGGCGGCGATCGCCACTGGGATGGCGGCGCGCGGGCTGAAGGTCTGCGTGCTGACGATCGACCCGGCCAAGCGGCTCGCCGACTCGCTCGGCCTCCGGGAGCTGGGCAACGAGGCGAAACGGGTCGATCCGGAGCTGTTCGAGAGCCATGGCCTGGAGATGAAGGGGGAGCTGTGGGCGATGATGCTCGACGCGAAGGCGACCTTCGACGAGCTGGTCGCCCGCCAGGCGCCCGACGAGGAGGCGCGCGACCGCGTCCTCGGCAACCGCATCTACCAGCAGATCTCCAGCGCGCTGGCCGGATCGCAGGAGTACATGGCGATGGAGAAGCTCTTCGAGCTGCACACCGAGGGCCGCTTCGACCTGCTCGTCCTCGACACGCCGCCGACCCGCAACGCACTCGACTTCCTCGACGCGCCGCGCCGCCTCATGCAGTTCATCGAAGGGCGCTCGCTGCGTGTCTTCATGCGCCCGACCGGGCTGGCGGCGAAGGTCGCGGGCCGCGGCGCCTCGGTCGCGCTCTCGGTCTTCAAGCGGATCGTCGGTTTCGACCTGCTGGCAGACCTGGCCGAGTTCTTCAACGCCTTCAGCGGCATGGTCGACGGCTTCCAGGCCCGCGCCAAGCGCGTCAACAGCCTGCTCGCCGACTCGCGCACCTGCTTCCTCGTCGTCTGCGGACCGCAGGGGGAGCCGGTCGACGAGGCCGTCTACTTCCACCGCAAGCTGGTCGAGGCGAAGCTGCCCTTCGGTGGCGTGATCGTCAACAAGGTGCATTACCCGGCCGAGAAGCTGCGCGGCGACGGCGCCGACCTGACGGGGGCGCTGACGGCGAAGCTGAACGACGAGGACCTGGCGCGTCGCGTCGCGGAGAACTTCGCCGACTACCAGGCCCTGGCCGAGCGCGACGCGCGCAACATCGAGCGCCTAGAGCGGGAGCTGCGCACGAAGGGCGTGATCCGCGTGCCCTACCTCGACGAAGACGTCCACGACCTCGCCGGTCTGGCCGAGATCAACCGCTACCTGTTCGCCTCGAGCGAGGAGCGCGAGGCAATCGCCGCGGGCCGCGTCTGATCGACTAATCCTCCCCGCGAGCCTGGCGCAATCGCTGGAGGTCAGTGAGATCTTCCGGTCGACCGGCCATTTCCTTGAGAGCAACCAGATCCTCATAACTGACGACCTTGATCGACAGGCCATCCACCTCCGTGTCAAGTGCACCCGGCGCCAGCTTTTCCCAAAGTGCCTCGTCGCCAATCCACTGCATGATGTCGAAGCGACCAAGTCGTGTGCGCAACACCCAGTTTCCACCCAGCGCGAGGGCGTCAGGATCAAGAGGGTCGGGGAGCTCACCCTCCTCGAATTCGTCAGCTCCCTCGATTTGAGCATCGAGACGCTCGAGCAGGCGAGCCAGCCTTTCGAGATTCTCCGAATCCGGTGCCGGCACGATGTCCACGTCCTTCGTTGCCCGGACGTAGCCGTGGAAGCCGACCGCCACGCCTCCAATCACCAGGAATTCGACGCGCTCGCGGTTGAGCTCCGCGAGGATTCCCGAAATATCGAGCTCAGGCACTGCGCTTGCGATGTCCGGCCTCAGCTACTCGTGACATGAACCGGGACAGCTCGAAGACCTGCGCCATGCGCTGTGCCGGCGTTAGGCCGGTGTAGTCGCGGCGCAGGGCGGCACGCTCGGCTTTGCCGTCGGGCGTCCAGTTACCAGCTAGCTTCGCGGGTTTCACAGCCCCACCGTACAACGCCTTGCGGGCCACCCCGCAGGTACCCAGGTCAGCCGGCGTGGCGGTAGTGGTCGTACTTGAGCTCGCGCACTTCCCAGTCGGCGTCCTCGGGAACCGGGAAGAGGTGGCGCACGCGGGGGGTGTCGATCCGTTCGCGATGGCGGACGTCGCCGTCGATCGCGGGGAAGTCGAGGGTGCTCTCCGGTGCGTCGACCTCGTCGAGCCAGTCCCTGGCGGTGATGCGGATCTCGCCCTCGGCCGGGATCGGCTCGAGGATGCGGGTCTCCTGCTCCATCTGGTCCTCCTCTGATTCGTCGTGGACGAGCGACTGCTGCGCCTCGGGCTCGGGTACGGGGAGTTCAATCGCGGGCTCGGCCGAAACCGCGATCTCGACGTCGCCGGACTCGAGGCCGGCGACGATCAAGCTCTCGTCGGCGGCGGTGCCGAGGTCGCCGCCGAGCTCTCCCAGCGCGGCGTCGCGCAGGATGCGGCGCACTCCCTCCTCCAGCCACCCGGCCAGAGCCAGCCCGGGCAGCGACTGGCTGCCGTTCATCAGCGAGCGCTCCAGCTCCATCGCCTGCTCGATCCGCTCGCCGGCCTCGATCCGATCGAGCTCGTCGTTGGCGAGCAGCGCCGAGGCGCGCATCGGCAACGAGGCGCCGACCGGCCCGTGTCCTTCGAGCACCGCGCGCAGCGCCAGCAGGTGATCGCTCAGCCCCTCGAGGGCCGAGCTGCAATCGCAGCCCTTCTCGAAGCGGGCGACGGCCCAGGCGAGCGCCCCGTCCGGATCGGGGCGAGCCTCGAGGGCGCTCGCAAGCTCCGCGAGCTGCAGCGCCTCGTCCTCGTTCAGGTCATAGCCCCCGGAGCGGGTGGCCGGGGCACCGGTGGCAAGCCTCGCCCAGCGATCCTCGCCGGTCGGGGCGAAGGCGTAGGGACCGAGGCCGATGTCGCCGGCCTTGAAAAGGCGCATGACGCTGATCAGCTCGTGCAGTTGGCATATCGCGGCTTCGGCGCTCTCGGCGCCCTCGCCCTGCTCTGCGAGCGCCAGGAACTGCGGCTGCCAGGCCGCCCGGCCCATGCCCTCGCTGCTCATCGCCTCGATCGGAGCCTCGACCGCGTCGGCGCGAACGATCTGCACACCGTGCGGCAGCTGCAGGCGGGGCAACGGCATCCGCAGGCCGACGAGCGGCGCCAGCAGGACATCGGCCTCCTCGGCGCCACGGGTCTCGGCCTCGAGCACGGCCAGCGCCTTGCGCAGCCGCTCGTGGTCGAGCGAGAGCTCCGTGCATCCCTCCCAAAGCGAGGCCAGGAAGACGACCAGCATCTGGGCTGCGCGCTCGCCCGGGTCGCCCGGGACCTGCTCGCCGCGCGCTTCCAGGTAGGCGGCGGCGATGCCCGCCGCGGCGACCGCGTCGCGAGCCGGCGCGAAGGCATCGAGCTCACGCAGCTCGGCGTCGCGCTCGCGGACGTAGCGCCCGGTCAGCGGCCGGTAGCTGTAGAAGAGGGAGTCGTCGCCGCTCTCGGCGTCGACGTCGAAGGGGATCTGGTCGCCAGCGGCGACCAGCGAGCTGAGCCGGATCGCCGCCTCGGAGGCGAGGCGGGTCAGGGAGTCGTCGAGCAGGCGGTCACGCACGTCCCTCGCTTCCCGCCCGTGCCTGGGCCTCCTGCGCCTGCACGCCCGCTTGCAGGCCGTTCCTCCGTTTGGACTGGAGGCAGGTCTAGGCGGGGATGGGGGTGGCTGCCTCGTCGGAGAGCCAGCGGCGTCCGTAGGCGCGCATGTCCTCGACCAGCGGCACGAGTGCCTCGCCCTTTTTGGTCAGCGCGTACTCGACCCGCGGCGGGACCTCGGGAAAGGTGTTGCGCTCGACGATGCCCTCCTCTTCCAGCGCCCGCAGGCGCAGGGAAAGGGTGCGCGGACTGATCCCCTCCAGCGAGCGCTCGAGCTCGCAGAAGCGGCTCGACCCCTCGGCCAGGTCGCGGATGAGGAGGAGCGTCCACTTGCCGCAGACGACTTCCGCCGTGCGGCAGACGGGACAGCTGGCGTTGGAAGCGGCGCTCATGGCAAAGGCGGGGCGGTTGCTTCGAAAACCCCGCTTCAGCGAGTGTAGCGATATCGCTTCACTTACTGAAGTTTTTGGCTGCCAGCGGGCTTCAGTACTTGCCGGCGCTGACCAGTTCGATCTTCAGGATCGTGATCTTGAAGCGGACCTTGCCGTCTTCGCCGTAGACGAAGGTCTCCGGCACGCCCTTTTCGAGCTCGAGCAGCTGGCAGACCGTTGATCCCGCCAGGCAGACGCCGTCGCCGAAGACGCCCTTAACCGCGTCGGAGACGAGCAGCAGCGGCTTGTGGTTCTTGGCCACGCCCATGTAGACGACGGCCGCCTGTTTTTCGCCGGGAACCGGGGCGGGCGGCAGGACGCGATGGTGGACGACCGGCTTGTCGTGGACGACGCTGCCGTCGGCCTTGCTTTCGCTGCGGACGATCTTGATGTCGGCGGCCGTCGTGTAGTAGCGCAGTTCCCCGCTGGGTGCAGCCCCACCGCTCGTTTCTCCACCGGGTTCGGTGGTGGTCGTCGTCGTGGTCGTCGTCGCCTTGGATTCGCCCGAGCCGCTCGAGGTCGAGCTGGTCGAGGAGAGTTCGCCCCCGAGTTCGGAACCGGCGAGCTGCGGCGCCGTGTAGCGCTGCTTGAAGGGGTTGTTGGGGCTGCGATGGCTGAGGCGCTTGTGGTAGTTGCGCAGGCCGGGAGCAGCCTCGACGGCGACGAGTTTCGAGGCTCTCGCACCGTCCGATTCAACCGTGGGCGGCGTGACCGTTAGGCGATCGGGCCCCGCGCCTTCGTCGGACTTGCCGCCGAGCAGGAAGGGCACGGCGACGATCGCGACGATGACGAGCGCCGCGAGCGGCAGCAGGCGCCGGTCGCGCAGGTCCCAGTAGAGGTCGCTGAGGAATGGCGGCACTTTCAGCTCCGAGAGTTTCAACTCGGGTCCCTTGAGGCGTTTCATGGCGTCCCTCCCGTCGTCGTCGAAGCCGGCGTCGCCGTAGCCGGGGCGGGCCCTTCGGGCGTCGCTTCGCCGGTCACGCCTTCTTCGGCCGGTGGCGTCACGTAGGCCGTGATTTCGAAGGTCGCTTCCAGCCTGGGGAATTCGGCTTCCTCGTCGACTTCAAGCGAGAAGCCGTCGATCGTAAGCAGGCGACCGTAGACGCTCACCTTCGAGTTTTCGGTTTCGACCAGCCTGTCCAGGCCCTTGATGAAGTCGGCGAGGTGGAAGAAGTTGCCCTTGAAGGTCAGTTTGTAAGGCATAACTCCAAGCCCGGCGGGGCCGATCGTCGCCCCCAGCGGCAGGGTTGAAGCGGCCACCTCGGTCGGCGGAACGGGGGCCGCCGATGCTTCCGATGCGACCGGCGGAGGCGCTTCTTCGTTGCCACCGGAGTCCAGTTCGAGCACCTCGAAGCGCAACCTCGCGTTGCGTGCGATTCGGTTGAGCTGAATAAACAGCGACGGCGTGTCGTCGTCGCCGGGGACGGCCTTGCCGAGGACGACGAGCTGCTGGTAGGCAACGGGGAATTCTTTCCGCGCCTGCACGGCAATGGCCACTTCGGAGCGGTGCTGCGAGAGCGATTCGCGCGCCTGGCTCACTTCGGTCGACAGCGTGGCCGATTCCTCGCGCTTGGGACTGAGGAGCAGCATCCAGAAGGCGACCGCAAGTGCCGCCACGGCAATCATTGCGACGACTAGCCTGTTGTTCGCCGAGCCCATCATCAGCTGCCTTCCGCTTCTTCTTTTTCGCCAGTTTCTTCTTCCGCGGCTGCTTCCGATTTTTCCGTCGGCGATACCGGCGCCGCTTCACCACCGTTGTCGTTCAGGGGCACCGGCGCGCCGTCGAAGGCCACGACCAGGTGGAATTCGGCGATGAACCTGCGCGTGCGACAGTCGCTCGAGCCGCTTCCGCCTTCGGACCCCGCGCTGCCGGCACCTTCGTCCTCGCCGGCGAGTTCGGAAGATTCGACTCCGACGCGCGTCACGCCGTCGATCTCTTTCAGCGCCGTGACGAAGCCGGCTACCGATTCTTGACCGGCGGCACAACCCGCGATCGCCAGAGAGGGCCCGATGATCGAGCCGCTCAGGTCTCCACCGCTATCTCCTTCTTCACCACCCGCAGAGGCTTTGAGTTCGGTCAGCCAGACGCTGTGCGGCAGGACCAGCGCCAGTTCACGCATCACGCGTTCCCAGTCGAAGCGACTGTCGGCGAGGCTGGCGATCGTCTGCAGGCGCTGTTCGTGCAGGGCGGCGAACTGCGTGTAGGAGGCGAGGCTTTCGGCCCGCACCTTCGCCGCGGCGTCTTCGCTCTTCACCTGAGCCAACTCACTCTTGCGGTCGGAGACCTTGTTGTTCGTGAGAACCAGCATCGTCACGCCGGCGAGGGCGAGCACGAGGGCGCCGAGCAGGATGTAGGCGACCGGACCGGTGCGCAGCGGGGCGCTGCCGCCGCGCCGGTCCTCAGCCGGGATCAGGTTGACGGGACGCATCGCTCAGCTCTCCAGGGCGATGCCGTAGGGAAGGGTGAGGCGGGCTGCGGTTTCCTCGTCGAGGTCGGCCAGGGCCGACGGACGCGATGCTATGGCCGGCAGGCCGAGCAGCTCTTCGATCCGTGCCGGCAGGCCCGGGATCGCGCTCCCGGGACCGGTGAGGACGACGCGGCCGACCGGAACGGCACTCTCCTGAGCGCCGTAGTAGTCGAGCGAGAGGCGCAGCTCGTCGACGAGGCCGCCGACGCCCTCCTCGAGTACGCGGCGGACGGTGCCGACGACGGTGGGGTCGCCCTCGACCTCCTCGACCGCCGGCGCGAGACCGACGTGGCGCAGCCACTGGGTCGCGTGTTCGACGCTCAGCTCTGCCTCGCTGCCGAGGCGGGTGACGACGTCCTCGAGGCCAACGCTGGAGATACGGGTGAAGAGGCAGGCGCGGCGGCGGGCGACGGCGAGGTTGATCGAGTCGCCGACGTTGCAGTAGAGGACTGCATCGACCTGCCCGCCCTCGCCGTTCTCGGCGCCGGCCAGCGCGCGGATCATCCCGAACGCCGCCAGGTCGACCCCGACCGGCTCCAGACCGGCCCGCCGGATCGGCTCGAGAAAGGAGCGGACCATGTCCCGGCGGGCGGCGACGACGACGACGTCGAGCTGCGGCTGGGCGCCTTCCTCGGCCGGCACGCCGCCGACGACCTGGTGCTCGAGCACTGCTTGGTCGAGCGGCATCGGGATCTGCTCCTGGGCCTGGAAGCGGACCGCCGCCTCCATCTCCTTCGGGTCCTCGATCGCCGGCAGGCGCAGGGTGCGGACGATCACCCGCTGATTGCCGATGCCGAGGCGCACGTCCTTGGCAAGCTTGTGCTTGGAGAAGAGTGCCTTCAGGGACTCGACGAGGCGATCGGGGTCGACGACCTCGCCCTCGTGGAAGACGCCGGGGGCGAGCGGCTCGACCGCAGCGGCGGAGACCGGCGCCTCGCCGTTCTGCTTCACCTCGGCCGCGGCGACGCTGCCGGCCTCGATCTCGAGGCCGACTACGGCGGAGAGCTTCTTCTTCCTGGTCAGTTGGAATTGCATCGCAGAGGACGGGCGTTCGGGTCGCACCCGCCCTTTCCCAATCGACAGAAAGACCCAAGACCTTTCGCCCTGCAACTACTCATTTCTAGGAGAACTTGGACGGATGGCTGAGATGCGAGACGGGCCGAGCAGCTCAGAAGGTGCTCAGGTACCAGTCGACGAGCTGATCGCCGGCGAGCAGGCCGACGACTCCGCCGAGGGCGAGGAAGGGCCCGAATGGGATCGCCGTCTTTCGCGCCGTCGCCCCGTCGCGGGCGATCATCGCCAGGCCGACGAGCGAGCCGGCGAGGAGGGCAACGAGGATCGCCGGGGCGACGTTGCGACCGAGGAAGATCCCCATCGTCGCCGCCAGCTTGACGTCGCCGAGGCCCATCCCGCGCGGGTAGGCCAGGGCAGCCAAAAAGAGCAGGCCGCCCGCCGCCGCCGCGGCGATCGCCCGCTCGGGCAGGCTGCCGGGGTCGGCGACGGCGGCGATCGCCGCGCCCACCACGGCCGAGACGAGCAGGATCCGGTTGGGGATGATCCGCCGCTCGAGGTCGGTCAGGGTGACCGCGACGAGCATCGTGACGAAGACGAGGCCGAGGGCGATCTCGCCGCCGTCGCCCCAGAGCACGGCGGCCGTCGCCGCGTAGAGGACGCCGAGCCCCAGCTCGGTCAGCGGATAGCGGATGGAGATGCGCTCACCGCAGCAACGGCTGCGGCCGCCGAGCAGGACCCAGGAGACGACCGGGACGTTGTCGTAGGCGGCGATCTGCGCCCCGCAGGTCGTGCAGCGCGAGCGCGGGCCGACGATCGATTCGCCACGCGGCACGCGGTGCCCGACGACGGTGACGAAGCTGCCCGCTATGAGCCCTCCGAGGAAGGCGATCGCCACCGCGGCGCCCACGCCTATTCCCCTTCGATCGGGGTGCTGGTGTCGACCTCGATCCGGGTCGGGTCGCTGGGATGGTCGTACATGACCGGGATCGCATCGGCGGGCGTGCCGTTGCGTTCGACGCTGAGCGCCACTCCGAGCCGGTCTCCGGCCGGGATCGTGTACGGGGCTTCGTTGAAGGTCATCGCCAGCCGCTCCTTGGTCCAGGAATACCGCGGCCAGTATTCATTTCCTTCCGGCGTGAAGGTCCAGTAGGCGGTGCCGCCGCTTTTGTTGGTCAGCATCGTGTCGGTGGCGACCGGCGGCGTGCCTACTTCGTGGCGCTTGAAGAGGTAGACGCAGAGCTTGCCTTTGTAGAGGGCGTCGTTGAGCGTCCGCGTGTAGAACTCGATCGTCACTTTTTCGGTCATCTTGAATTCCGAGGCCATCGGGTCGGTGACCCAGCGGTGGACCTGGGACTCGGGGTTGGTCGTCCCGGTCGGCGTGTAGTGACAGCCGCTGGTGTCGTCGCGGCGGATCTGCACGCCCTTGTCGGTGTCGGGAGTCGGCTCCAGGTAGGTGTCGTCGGAATAGTCGTAGAGCGCCGGGTCGCTGGCGTCTTCCGGCGCCGGGTCAGGCGGGGCGCCGAGCAGCAGCGCGTCCGGCGCGCCGTGCGTGGTGCCCGTCTGCGGGCCGCTGGCGCAGGTGCCGAGCGTGTTGTGGAGCAGGTGGTCGGCGGTTATGTCCTGTCGTTCGGTCGAACCCGAGGAGGAGCAGGGCGTGTCGGTGAGGAAGAACTGCTGCGCGGTAACGAGTTCGCCTTTCGAGTTGGTGGCCGGATCGTCTTCCGAGCTCTCGGTCGGGTCGACGAAGTTCGACTGCGCTTCGACGTAGCCCCTCTCCCCCGCCTGGTTGCCGGGTGTGTCGAGCTTGACCGTGACGACGATCTGCTTGTAGTCCTGCGAGGTCGGGCATTCGGCGCCGCAGGCTTCGTCGTTGCGCCAGACGACGTAGCGGTGGATCGTGCCTTTGACGTCGCCGGTTTCGAAGCTTTCAGACGGCTCGACGACGCCCCCTTCGATCACTTTTTCCGCTTCCCCTTCGATTTCGCCGCCTTCGACGACGAGTTTGCGGTAGGAGCCGATCGGTTCGCGGACGATGGCGAATTTGCCACTCGAGACGCGGTAGTTGGGGTTGAGCGGGTCGCTCGAGTGAGGCGGCGTCGAGGTCAGCGCCAGTTCTTCGTTGCTGAGGCTGCGCAGCGCCTCGAGTTCCTGCTGGGCGAGGTCGAGGGCGACCTGCGAAGCCTTGGCACGATCGGTGTTGCGGTTTGCGGCGCTGAGCAGGCTGAACGTTGTCAGCGCCCCGATCACGACGATGACGATCGCGACCAGAACCTCGACGATCGTGAAGCCCGCCTCGCTTTTCGTCACGCGGTTCATCAGTAGGTCAGGGTCGCGTTGCGCAGGCTGGCGCCGTCTGAGACGGTCAGCGGAGCATCGCCGGCCGGATTCGGCATCTGCAGGGTGACCTTGACGAAGGTCTTGGGTGCTTTTTCTTCTTCCGGCAGGTAGCTGAAGACGCTGCTGCTGTCGATCCCTTCGAAGATCGTCGTCGCGGTACCGGTCGTGACTTTCGGCGCCGCCTCAGTGCGACTGCATTTCGTCGTCGTGCAGGTGTAGGTCACCTCGCACGGGATCGAGGCCGTTTTCGCCGCGAGTGGCGTCGTGCCACCGCAGGTCGTGTGTCGAACGTAGGTTTCGAAGGAGACCGAGGACGGCGTCGCGTTGTCGACTCGGATGCCGTTGCGGAGCTCCCGAGTCAGGCGCTCGAGCACCCAGCGCGCGGTCGTAATGTCCTGGGCTCTTTCGCTGATCCGCGGCTGGTCCTTCATCGCGCTGACGACGAGCGAGCCAACTGCGCCGAGGACGACGACGCCCATCGTCATCGCCACCAGCAGCTCGATCAGGGTGAAGCCGGCCTCGCTCCGTGCGCGCTTCATCGCACCACCTTGAACTTACGCTTGGCGGGCGCCGGGGCCCAGACGCCGAGCTGGTTGACGGCTTTGACGGCGAACGTGTGCCGCCCGAGGTGGAGCTTCTTCAGCCGCTTCGGCGAGCTGCAGCCCTTCCAGCGGTGGCGATCGAGCTTGCAGACGAACTTTGTCCCCAGCTGGCCGGTGGCGTCGGCGAAACGGAAGACGACCTTGTGCTTCCTCGTCTTCGACGCCGGCCCGAAGGTGATCGTCACCTCGGGCGTGACGAAGCCGGAGCCGTTCTGACCGCCGCCGGGACCGATTTTTTCCAGTTCTTCGAGACCGCCGCCCGAGCCGCCGCCGCCGGAGCCTCCTTTTTCTTCTTCTTTGGGAGGGGGCGGAGGCGGGGTCGCTTCCTGTTGGGTGTAGGAGACGCCGTTGGAGCAGGGCGAGACGATCCCTTCCAGCTCGGCCGTCGCGTAGAAGGTGGTTTTGGTCCCGGCTTTGACCGTGACCGGGATGCCGGCGCCGACCAGTTCTTCGGCATCACCGCCCGGCGGCACCGCTTCTCCCGAACAGGTCGAGTTGGTGTAAACGGTGATCGTCGCTTCCGCTTCGGCCTGGCCGAAGAGCGACGGTTCGGTGGTTTCGGCCGGGCTCGTCGGGCTGGTGCCTTCGAGGAAGGGGGGCGGCGGGCCGAGTTTCAGTTCGGAGGAGTTCTTCACCGAGACGAGCAGCGTCACGCCGGGCGAACCCACCGATTTCCCCAGCGTCCAAGAGTAGACGTCGTCCTCGGTTGCGAAGTCATCGTCGACGGTGAGCCGTTCGCGAGTGACGAAGAAGGCCTTCGAGCCGTCGCTGGAGACGCCGTGCAGGCCCGCCGAGAAGGAGCCGTTGCCGCCGATCGGACCGGTGGAGACAAGCGCCGTTTCGCCGCCGGCGCGCAGGTAGATGTCGGCGGTTTCGTCTTCGTCTTCTTCGACCAGTTGCTCGGCCGTGACGAAGAAGGCCCGCGAGCCGTCGTCCGACGCCTTGGCGAAGGCCGAGCTGAAGGCGCCGTTGCCGCCCTCGGGGCCGGTCGAGACGAGCGTCGTTTCGCCGCCGTCGCGTTCGTAGACGTCGGGCATCGCGTCGGTGTCCGCGGGAACCAGCGCTTCGCTGGTGCTGAAGATCGCCGCCGAGCTCGAATCGTCCGGCGAGGACCACTGGAAGGAGGCCGGCACGGGGCCATTGCGGCTTTCGGGGCCGGTCGAGACGAGCTCCGTGGTCCCTTCCGAGCGGACGTAGACGTCCTGGGCACTGTCTTCGTCGGCCGCGACGAGCGCCTCGCTGGTCTCGAAGTAGACGGCGCCGGTGGCACCCGATGTGCCGGAGTAGGTGGCGTTGAAGGTCCCGTTGCCCCCACTCGAGCCGATCGAAGCGAGCGCCGCCGGGCCCGAGCCCGACCAGTCGTAGACGTCCTGGGAGCTGTCTTCGTCTGCTTCGGAGATCCGTTCGTCGCTCTCGAAGAAGACGTGCGAACCGTCGCTCGAAATGCCGCCGAAGGTCGGGTCGCAGGTCTGGCCTTCAGGCAACGGAGACGGGCAAACGCCCGATACCGAGACGAGCTTCGTCGTTCCGGTCGAGAGGTCGCGCTCGTAGATGTCCACCTTGCCGTCTGCGTCGCCGGCGACGAGCCCCTCGCTGCTGGTGAAGAAGACCTTTTCTCCATCGTCGGAGGCGACTTCGAAGACGGCGGGCTGAGAACCGTTGCCGCAATTCGATCCGGAGCAGGAGGAATCCCCGCGCGAGACGAGGACGGTTTTGCCGCCCGCGAGGTTGCGCATGTAGACGTCCAGGGCGCTGTCGTTGTCGCCGGCGGCGAGCTTCTCGGGGGTGGCGAAGAAGAGTCGTTCGCCCGAGGACACGACGCCGCCGGGGACGAAGCTCGAGTCGGCGGCACCGTTGCCGCAGCCTTCCCCGGCGCAAGAAGAGTCTCCCTGCGTTACCAACGTCGTCGTGTTGGCACTCAGGTCTCGCATGTAGACGTCCTCTCGGTGATCGCCATCGGCGGGCACCAGCGGCTCTTTGGTCGAGAAGAAGACCCTGCTGCCGTCGACGGAGACCCCGTCGTAGATCGAGGGGTAGGCGTCGTTGCCGCCCAGCGGGCCGATCGAGACCTCGCGGGTGACGTATTCGCCGACGCCGGCGTCGAAGGCGCGCACGTAGACGTCCTGTTCGTTGTCGGTGTCGCCCGGCACCATCTTCTCGGCGGTGTTGAAGAGGGCGAGATGGCCGTCGGCGGCGATGCCGTCGTAGGTGACGGGCAAGGCGCCGACCGGGGCCGCCCAGACTGCCAGAGCGAAGAAGGCAGCCGCGAGGACGCCTGTCGACTTGAGGACCATCGTCCGCTGGTATCGGCTCGTGTTGGCCATTCGTTTAGCGCTACGCGAGGACTTAGCCAAAAAAGTGCGAGGGGCGGGCCAACCGGCCCGCCCCTCGGTACTCACGCTTGGCTAGGCCAAGACGATGCGGTCAGAGGCTATTCGCCCCAGTTTTCGCTGATCGGGCACCCGCCATTGCCACCTTCGGTGCAGGTGAACGACATCGTCCCCGCTTCGTTTGTGACGAAGAAGACGTTTCCGCTTGTCGGATTTTCCGATTCGAGTTCGTAGCTGTCGTTAGTCGCTTCGACAACTTCGAGTTCAGCACTGCTCAGCGTAGGCTCGATCGCTTCCAGTTCTGCGGCGGTCGCACCTTCGTAGCTGCCATTGTTGTCGGTCGAGTACGTCTCCATCGCGACCTGCGCGGAGTGCGCGTACTCCTTGGCCTTCGCGTCGCCAGCCTTTTCCTTCTGGTTGAAGAAGGCGGGCAGGGCGATCGCGGCCAGGATGCCGAGGATGAGCATGACGACGAGGAGCTCGATCAGCGTGAAGCCGGCCTCGCTGTCGCCGTTGAGCCGGGCGCCAACCTTGGCCCGGAGATTCTGGACAAACATCAGTGACCTCCTATGGTCATCTCATTTGCGCCAGAGCCCCGTCGCATCTCAGCCACGTGGTGTCTGTCGACCCCGGTGGAAGCCCAGCCGGCTCCCCGAGGGGAGTCCTGTTGGCTTTGCGCCCCCGCCTCGCGGCGGGTTTGCCTTTGGCACCGAAGCACTGGCAGATTCATCACGGGCCATTCATCGACACCCCGAAGCCCGCCTTGATCCCTGAAACTAGGACTTCTTCTCCCCAAAAATCGGGTCCTGCCGAGAAATCGCAGTGGCCTCCCCCGACAGCGATTAGGCCATTCGGCTACCGGGTTCGCGGAGCTGGTCTGCGAGGGCGAGCTTGGCCTACCGGCGTTGCGAGACGCTCCTCGAAGCGATCGAGAAGGTTCCAGAGGCCTCTGGCCTGCCAAACGCGGCCCCAGTTGCGCTTCGTGACCTGCTTGAGCACGCCTCGTTCCGCAAGCGCATTGAGAGCCAAGCGGGACGCCTCTTCCGAGGTCCCCGCAAGCTGAGCTGCCTTCCTCACGTCGATCACCGGCTGCCCCGGGAGGGCCTCGATGACCTTCTCTGCAGTTGAGCCTTTACGTGCGCCCGCCTTGACCTTCCACTCTGCCTGCAACTCGGCCAGACGCTCGCCGAAATCCTCAGCGGCAGCGGAGGCAGCGATCGCCGTTTCCGCGAAGTAAGCCGTCCAGTCAGGTTCGTGATCGTCTCGATAGGCCGTAAGCGCCTTGACGTAGCCATCGACGTCGGTTGCCATCAAGAGACTCACCGGCGGCACGTGGTGGGAGGCAAGGCGGCGACGCCTGAATATCACGTGTATCAAGCATCGGCCGACGCGACCATTTCCATCGGCAAAGGGATGGATGGTCTCGAACTGAGCATGCGCCAGCCCGGCCTGAAGGGTTGCCGGAAGATCGTCGCGGTTCATGAACTCGGCAAGATCCTCGAACAGCCGTGGGACCTCATCCGCCGGGGGTGGAATGAAATCAGCACCAACAGGGGTGTGGTAACGGCCACCGATCCAGTTCTGACTCTTCCGGATCACACCCGCGATCTTTGGCTGGGTGATGCCCAAAAGGGTTCGATGAAGAGCGATAATCGTCTCTGCGTCAATTCTCTGATTCCCTGCTCCGGTCTGAATCGCCTGCTCCATCGCTTCGATGTTGGCCAACACCTCACGCGCTCTCTGATCGGCGGTTCCCCGTGGGTCGTAGCTTGCTTCGCTGATTCGCTTGTGGGAAATCAGAAGGCCCTCTATACGCGATGAGGCCAAGGACTCTTGACGCAGGAGCTGACGGGCAAGCGGCTCGATTTGATTGGCCTGCGCAGGATCAAGCCGATTGAGCTCTCGAACCGCGGCGTCGGCGTCGGAGAGCAGCCGGGAGATCGATCCCGTCAGCTCGGGTTCGTATTCGGCAATTGGATCCGGGACATAGGCCTCAAAGCGACCGGGCATGCGCTCAGCGCGACTTTGGCCGGCAGGATTTCCGGGCCATAGCTGCTCGAAGTAGCGCCCTCCAGGAGCCATTGGCTCCTTGGAAAGATACCGCAGTTTTCCAAGGTTGCTCTACTTTCCTTGGATTTCTACCTAACCTTTCCAAGGATGCGTGGGAATTCTCTAGCGGATCTTTTCGTAGATGCTGAACAGCGGCAGGTACATCGAGATCACGATGAAGCCGACCATACCGCCGACGAACATGATCATGATCGGCTCGATCAGGGCGGTCAGCGCCTTCACCTTGGCGTCGACCTCGGCCTCGTAGAAGTCGGCGATCTTGCCGAGCATGTGTTCGAGTTGGCCGGTCTCCTCGCCTACCGCGACCATATGGCCGACCATCGGCGGAAAGATCGCGTTCTGCTCGATCGGGCCGGCGAGCGAGCCACCGCGCTTGACCGAGTCGTAGACGTCCTCCATCGAGTGTTCGACGACGACGTTTCCGGCCGTTTCGCCGGTCAGTTTGATCGACTGCAGCATCGGCACGCCGGAGGAGACCGAGCCGGAGAAGGTGCGCGACCAGCGCGCCAGGGCGACCTTCTGGATCACGTCGCCGATCTTGAAGGGCAGGCGCAGGGTGAAGCGCTGCCAGGTCTCCCTGCCTTTCTCCGTCTTCTTCCACTTGAAGAAGAGGAAGAGGGAGATGGCGATGCCGGGGATGATCAGGAACCAGTAGTGCGTCAGTAGATTCGAAAGACCGACGCAAAACGCCGTCGGAGCCGGCAGTCCGCTCTTTTCCTCCGGATGTTCTTCACCGAGTTCTTTGAAGATGTTGGCAAAGACCGGGATCACGAACATCACGATCGCGACCAGGACGACGACCGCGAAACCGAAGACCAGCGCCGGGTACATCATCGCCGATTTGACCTGGCGCCTCAGTGCGTCGGACTTCTCGACCTGGAAGGCGATGCGATCGAGCGCTTCCTCGAGGCGCCCCGATTCCTCGCCGGCGCGGACCATGGCGCGGAAGAGTTTGTCGAAGACCTTCGGGTGGCGGGTCATCGCCTGCTCGAGCGTGCTGCCCGCTTCGACGTCGGCGCGCACTCCCGCGACCGCCTCGAGAATCGCGTCGTCCTGCGTCTGCTCTTCGAGGGTGTGCAGGGTGCGCAGCATCGGCATCCCCGATGCGACCAGGGTGGCGAACTGGCGCGAGAAGACGGCCAGCTCGCGCATGTCGACGCCCTGCCAGCGCTTGAAGAAGTCCTCGACGTTGACGGGGGATTTCTTCTCGCTGACGTCGACGACGATCAGGCCGCGCTGGCGCAGCAGCTCGCCGACCTGCGCCTTCGACTCGGCCTCGACTTCGCCAGCGGAAGCCGCGCCGGCGACGTCGAGCGCGCGGAAGCTGAATGTCGTCGCCTCCGCCACGGGCTCAGCCGACCGCGGCGAACTCGGGCTGGGCCGGCGCCGAGCCCAGCAGTCGTTTCAGCTCCTCGGGCACAGAGGCACGCTGTTCGGCCAGCGAGCGGGTGATCTTGCCGGTCCGCACGAGGCGCGCCAGGTCGGCGTCCATCGTCTGCATGCCGACCGCACCCGAGGTCTGTACGGCGGCGTAGATCTGGTGCGTCTTGCCCTCGCGGATCAGGTTGCGGATCGCCGGCGTCGGCACCAGCACCTCGCAGGCGACGACGCGGCCCATGCCGTCTGCCGTCGGCAGCAGCTGCTGGGTGACGATCCCCTGCAGGGCGATCGAGAGCTGCGTGCGCACCTGCCCCTGCTGCTGGGGCGGGAAGACGTCGATCATCCGGTCGACGGTCTGCGCCGTCGACTGGGTGTGCAGGGTGGCGAAGACGAGGTGGCCGGTCTCGGCCGCGGTCAGCGCGGTCGAGATCGTCTCCAGGTCGCGCATCTCGCCGACCAGGATCACGTCGGGGTCCTCTCGCAGGGCGGCGCGCAGGCCGAGGGCGAAGTCCTCGGCGTCGGCGCCGACCTCGCGCTGGTTGACGATCGAGCTCTTGTGGTTGTGGAGGAACTCGATCGGGTCCTCGATCGTCAGGATGTGGTCTTGGCGCTCGGAGTTGATCACGTCGATCATCGCCGCCAGCGTCGTGCTCTTGCCCGAGCCGGTCGGGCCGGTGACGAGGACGAAGCCACGCGGTTTGCGCGTGAAGTCGCGCAGCACCTCCGGCACCGAGAGCGATTCGAGCGTCGGGATCTCCTGCGGCACGAGGCGGAAGGCGGCGGAAACGGCGCCGCGCTGGAAGAAGCAGTTGACGCGGAAGCGGGCGACGCCGGGAATCGCGTAGGCGAAGTCGAGCTGCTTGTTGTTCTCGAAGCGCTTGCGCTGGTCCTCGTTGAGGATGCTGAAGACGACCTCGCGGGTCTCCTGCCCGGAGAGCACGGGGAAGCCCTCCATCGGCGTGATCTGGCCCTTGTCGCGGATCGCGGGCGGGAAGCCGGCGGTCAGGTGCACGTCGGAGGCTTTCGCCTCGACCATGCGGCGCAGAACCTCTGAGAAGTCGAAGTCCATGACGCCTAGATCGACCTCTCGGCCACGATCCTTGAGGGCAGGTCAGGCCGTGACACGCAGGACCTCCTCCAGGCTGGTCATGCCACTGCGCACCTTGACCAGGCCGTCCTCGCGCAGCTCGAGCATCCCTTCCTCACGTGCCACCGCGCCGATCTCCGCCTCCGGCTCACCGGCGACGACCATCTCTTTGATCTTCTCGCTGAGCCGCATCACCGAGTAGAGGCCGACGCGGCTGCGGTAGCCGCTCTGGCTGCAGCGCGGGCAGCCGACCGGCTCGTAGGCCTCGATCTCGCCGCCCACCCGCAGGCCGGCGTCGGCCAGCGCCTCGGGCGGGATCGCGATCCGTTTCTTGCAGTGCGTGCAGAGCTTGCGCGCCAGGCGCTGGGCGACGACGCAGTCGACCGCGGAGGAGGTGAGGAAGGCCTCGATCCCCATCTCGCCGAGACGGGTGATCGCGCCGGGGGCGTCGTTGGTGTGCAGCGTGCTCAGCATCATGTGGCCGGTGAGCGCCGCCTCGATCGCGATCCGCGCCGTCTCGCCGTCGCGGATCTCGCCGACCATGACGATGTCGGGGTCGGCGCGCAGGACGGAGCGCAGACCCCTGGCGAAGTCGAGCCCGGCGGGCCGGTTGACGTTGATCTGGTTGATGCCGACGACCTGGTACTCGACCGGGTCCTCGATCGTGATGATCTTTTTCTCGACCTGGTTCAGCGCCCGCAGGGCCGCGTAGAGGGTCGTCGACTTTCCCGAGCCGGTCGGGCCGGTGACGAGCACGGCGCCGTAGGCCTGCTGGAAGGCCTGCTCGAAGCGTTCGCGACCGACGCCGTCCATGCCGAGGTCGTCGAGCGAGCGCTGCGCGTTGTCTTTGTCGAGAACGCGGATCGTCGCCCCCTCCCCTCGCTGGGTTGGCAGGGTCGTGATACGCAGGTCGACGCGGCGGTCCTCGACCGTGACGCTGACGCGGCCGTCCTGGGGCACGCGTTTCTCGGCGATGTTGAGGTCGCTCATGATCTTCAACCTGGAGACGACCGCGCCGACCATCCGCTTCGGCACGTGCGCAGCCTCGCGCAGCACCCCGTCGATGCGAAAGCGGACCCGCATCTCGTCTTCGTCGGGCTCGAAGTGGACGTCGGAGGCGCCCTCCCCCACCGCCTGGCCGAGGATGCTGTAGACGAGCTTGATCACCGGCGCGTCCTCGGCGCTGACCTGCATGTCGCTGACCTCAGCCAGCTCCTCTTCCGCGTCCTCCTCGACCGCCTCGCTGACCGCGCTCTGCAGCGTGTTGAGGCGGCCGATCAGCGAGTCGATGTCCTCGGCGGGCGCCACCGCGACGCGGCAGTCGAGCCCGGTGGCGATCTGCACGTCGTCGACGGCGAGGACGTTGGTCGGGTCGGCCATCGCGACCAGCAGCGTCTGTTTGTCGACGAAGCCGATCGGCAGCGCCCTGTAGCGGCGCGCCGTGTTGACCGGGATCAGGTTCGCCGCTGCCATGTCGACCTGGTAGATGCCGAGGTCGACGTGGTCGAGGCCGTAGCGCTCGGCGACCGCGCGCGAGAGCTGTTCGGCGCTGATCGCGCCCTGGTTGAGGAGCAGCTCCTCGGGCGGCTGAGCGGCCGTGCGCGCCTCTTCGATCGCGGCGCGGGCGCGGTCTTCGGGGACGTAGCCGAGGTCGACGAGGACGTCGGTGACGAAGCCGCTCGAGCGGCCCCTCATCACCGGCGGCGTCAGGCCGGGCGGCCCGCCGGCGCCGGGATCGAGCGCGGGCGCGGTGGAGTCGCCGGACTCGGGGACCGGTTGCAGGTGACTCGGGTAGTCCCTGCTGTCCATCAGCTCACGGGTGATAGGGGAGTGTCTTGCCCTTGTAGCCGGCGTCGATCACCGCCTGTTCGACGCTCTCGAAGCTCTGGAAGCCGTAGTGCACCGAGGCCTGGGGGACGCCGCCGTCGACGCTCTTCGGGCTGAGAACGACCAGCGCCGGCACTCGGTTGACGTCGGCCCCCTGCGCGATCGCGGCGTAACGGGCGATCTTGCTGGCGGGGACGACGAAGGTGACCACTCCTGGCAGCGAGCCGGCGCTGTCGACCGCGCTGGTGACCCGGCGGTCGTCGATGCCGCCGTCGCGGACGAAGAGGAGGACGACCGTGTCGCCCGCTTCGTAGGCCGAGATCACGGCGCTGGGCAGCGGCGGCGGTGCGCCGGCTCCCGTGCTGGGCGCTGGCAAGTCGGTCGGGCTGCCGGCTTCGACCGGCGCGGCGACCGAGACCGAGCCGCCAGCGCCTTCCTCTGCGCCTTCTTCTTCTTCGCCTCCGCCGCCCATGCCGCCCATCAGGAAGACGACGGCGGCGAGCAGCAGCACGCCGACGACGGCGGCCTGGGCGAGGGGGTTGTCGTTGAGCTTCTCCCTCATACGTTCGCTTACCTAGGTCGTCAGCTCGAGCCTGGACCTTGAGCGACGATCAGCAATATGCGTTCGGCGGCGTGGCGGTGGCGCCGGTGCACTCGACGTAGCGCGTCCGCGCGAGCAGGGTCGCGAAGGTGATGTCGGGCGCTTTGATGTTCGGGTCCGATTCGATCGTCGGGTTACCGTGGATGTACATTTTCTTCGCCGCGAAGAGGCCCTTCCAGGTCGCGTTGCCCTGCAGCTCGACTTCGCTCTTCGGCGCGTAGAGCAGCACCTCGTTGGTGCCCGAGTTGCCGCTCAGCTTGACGCTCGATTCCCCCAGCACGTAGATGCCGGGGATTTTGTAGCTGTTCTGCGAGGGGTTGTAGCCGGTCGAGCTGATGCTGGAGCTGGCCGTGAATTCGACCTGGACCGCACCCGGCGAGAGGCCGCAGTGTTCGGGGGTGTCGACGAAGATCCTGATTTCCGATTCCGCGTTCATGATCAGGGCGCCGTTGACGAAGAGCCCGCAGACGAAGTAGTCGCGACCGCCCATGCTCAGCGTCGAGTTCTGAGGGATGTTGATGTTTTTGTATTTGGCGTACCAGGGCTCTTTTTCGGTGCGTTTGCCGATTTCTTCTTTTTTGCCGTTCACTTTCACGTAGGTGTCGACTTCGCTCGATTTCGAGCAGTTCGGCACCAGGCGGCAGTTCGAGTTTTCTTTTTCGAGGTTCGCCGGGGGTTTCACTTCGGGCAGGTTCTTTTCGTCTTCGCTGACTTCGCCGTCGCAGTCGGGTTCGGGCGCGGTTTTGCCGATGCCGTGGCGGACATCGCCGCAGACGATCGCGTTTTTCCCGTTTTCGTCGGTCAGTTCGATGTTGCCGTTGGTGCCGATGTCGGTGCGGATGTTGACGCTGCCTTTGAGGTGGATGTTGTCCTGCCCGACCACCTTCTCGTCGGCGAAGACGTTTTTGCCGCTGTAGGAGACGAGGCCGACTTCGACGCGGCGGCTGACCGTCCCCGAGCTGCCGACGGCGACGACGCTGTAGACCCCGGTCCCGTTGTAGGCGCTGACCCGGTAGGCGTAGGCGGCGCCGCCGACTTTTTCACTCGTCGTCGACGGACACCAGCCCGACGTGGCGACCAGCGTTTCGCCCGCCGGTCCGACGCAGGGCGTCGCCGACGAGAGGCTGGACTGGTAGCGGTTGAGGCGCCAGAGGGCGATGCTGGCGCCGGCGTCGGCGGCGGCGATCGCTTCCTTGGAGTCGTGGTCGCGGGCCGAGCCCTGCTGGACGTCGACCGAGGAGAGGACGGCGACGCTGGCCAGCGCCATGCTGGCGACCATCGCGAAGAGCGCGGTGGGCAGCGCCATGCCGCTCTCGCTGCGGCGGAGGAGGCGGAGACGCGCGCGAACTCTGCCTATTACGGGCATCGCGGTCCTCATCGACTCTCGTCGAACACCCCTTGAGCTACGCCAGCGGACCATCGGTCCCCCTGGACGGCCGTACTACTGCGTCGGCTCGGCGGCGAGCTGCTCAATGCCGCTGGCGCGCTGGCCGCCGGCGGCGAGCATCAGTTTGAAGTCGTGGGGGCTGGAGGCGTAGCGCAGCGCGACGTCCTCGGCGATCTTGCCCTCCATCACGTAGCCGAGCAGCGACTGGTCGAAGGTGCGCATCCCGTAGTACTCGCCCTCGCCGATCACCTCGGTGATCTTGCCGGTCTCCTCCGGGTTCATGATCAGGTCCTGGACGCGACCGGTGACGACGAGGATCTCCGAGGCTGGGACACGGCCCTCGCCGGTGATGTCGGGGACGAGGCGCTGGGCGATCGCGCCCTTCAGGGTCGCCGCCAGCATCACCCGCGCCTGGTGCTGGAGGCGCGGCGGGAAGAAGTCGATGATGCGGTTGATCGTCTCGGTCGCGTCGAGCGTGTGGACGGTGGAGAGGACGAGGTGGCCAGTCTCGGCGGCGGAGAGCGCCGTGTGCACGGTCTCCTCGTCGCGCATCTCGCCGATCAGGAGCACGTCGGGGTCCTGGCGCAGGACGCGGCGCATCGCGCGGGCAAAGCTTTCGGTGTCGGAGCCGACTTCGCGCTGGTTGATGATCGACATCTTGTCTTCGTGCAGGTACTCGATCGGGTCCTCGAGCGTGATGATGTGGTGCGGTCGGGTGCGGTTGATGTGGTCGATCATCGCCGCCAGCGTCGTGCTCTTGCCCGAGCCGGTGGTGCCGGTGACGAGGATGATCCCGCGCTCCTCCTCGGCCAATTTGGTGACGACAGACGGCAGCCCGAGGTCATCGACCGAGCGAATCTCGAAGGGGATCGCGCGGCAGACGATCGAAACCGAGCCGCGCTGCTTGAAGACGTTGACGCGGAAGCGCGAGAGGCCCGGCATCGCGTAGGAGAAGTCGGCCTCGCCCGCCTGCTCGAACTCGGTCAGCGAGCGCACCTCCGCCATGTCATGGAAGGCTTTCTCGGTGTCCTGCTCGGTCAGTAACTCGTAACCGTCGAGCTGGACCAGCTCGCCGTGCTGGCGGATCGTCGGCCGCTGGCTGACCTTCAGGTGCAGATCGGAGCCCTCGCGCTCGATCAGCTGCTGGAGCGCTTTGTCGATTTCGAACATCCCCGCCTGTATCGGCGGGGATGCCCGTACTCCTTAGCCTTGGCTCAGGTGACCTCGCGCAGCTTCTGCGCTTCGCCCAACTGCTGGAGCTTCTTGAGCGACTGGTTCTCGATCTGGCGGATCCGCTCGCGGGTGACGTTGAAGGTCCGCCCCACCTCGTCGAGCGTGCGAGGATGCTCGCCGCCGAGCCCGTAGCGCAGCTCGAGCACACGCCGCTCACGATAGGAAAGGTTCTCCAGCGCGTCCTTGAGCGCCTCTTTGGTCAGCAGGTCAGCCGCACGGTCGAAGGGGGACTCGGCCTTCTCGTCGGCGATGAACTGGCCGAACTCCGACTCCTCCTCGTCACCGACCGGCTTCTCCAGCGAGACGGGAGCCTGCGCGGAGCGCTTGATCGAGTCGACCTCCTCGGGGTCGATCCCGGTCACCTCGGCGATCTCCTCCGGGGTCGGCTCGCGGCCCAGCTCGGTGACCAGCTTGCGCTCGGCGCGGCCGATCTTGTTCAGCTTCTCGACGACGTGCACGGGGATGCGGATCGAGCGCGCCTTGTCGGCGAGCG
>Ga0134121_10000162_pt1 | contig 78419 bp, 48 predicted proteins | sample KB301_FD_96463 | JGI IMG/M metagenome (GOLD analysis project Ga0134121, IMG submission 96463) | Terrestrial soil microbial communities without Nitrogen fertilizer from Kellogg Biological Station, Michigan, USA - KB3-0-1 | ecosystem: Environmental > Terrestrial > Soil > Unclassified ...
ACCAAGGCGCAGCGCCAGATGCTGCTCGAGACCCTGTCGGTCGAGGAGCGGATGCGCCGCGTGCTGATCCACGTCCAGCGCCAGCTCAGCGTGCTGGAGGCCCAGCAGGACATCAAGAGCAAGGTGCAGGAGGAGCTGGGCGACCGCCAGCGTGAGATGTTCCTGCGCGAGCAGCTCAAGGCCATCCAGAAAGAGCTCGGCGAGGGCGAAGGCGGAAATGACACCGACGAGCTGCGCGAGAAGCTGGCCAAGCTCGATCTCCCCGAGGAGGCGCGCAAGGAAGTGGACCGCGAGCTGGGGCGCCTCTCCCGCATGGGCCGCGAGGCCATGGAGTCGCAGGTCATCCGCACCTACCTGGAGACGCTCGCCGAGCTGCCCTGGAATGCTCGCAGCGACGAGCACCTGGACATCCCCAAGGCGGCCGAGATCCTGGAGACCGATCACTACGCCCTGGGCGACGTGAAGGACCGCGTGCTGGAGTTCCTGGCCGTGCGCCAGCTCCGTCAGGCCGACGCCGAGGCCCGCAAGGCGGCGCAGGAAGCCGAGGCCAAGGAGGACGGCGAGACCACGGTGGAAACCGCCGAGATCCCGCAGGAAGCGGTCCCGGGCAACACCGACGACAAGATGGCCAAGGGCCCCATTCTTCTCTTCGTCGGACCTCCCGGCGTGGGCAAGACCTCGGTCGCCAAGTCCATCGCCCGCTCCATGGGGCGCAAGTACGTCCGCATCTCGCTCGGCGGCGTGCGCGACGAGGCCGATATCCGCGGCCACCGGCGCACCTACGTCGGCGCCATGGCCGGCCGCATCATCCAGGGGATGAGGCACGCCGGCACCAAGAATCCGGTCTTCCTCCTCGACGAAGTCGACAAGCTGGGCGTCTCCTTCCAGGGCGATCCGGCCAGTGCTCTGCTCGAGGTGCTGGACCCGGCGCAGAACGACACCTTCACCGATCACTACATCGGCGTGCCGTTCGACCTGTCGGAGGTGTTGTTCATCGCCACGGCGAACTTCATCCAGAATATTCCCGGACCGCTGCTCGACCGCATGGAGGTGGTTGAGTTCTCCGGCTACACCGAGCGCGAGAAGCTGATCATCGCCCAGCGCTACCTGGTGCCGCGCCAGGTCGAGGAAAACGGCCTCAGCCTGGAGCGGATCGCCATCACCGACGAGGCGCTGGCGGAGATCATCAGCGGCTACAAGCGGGAGGCCGGCGTGCGCCAGCTCGAACGCCAGATCGGCAAGCTGGGCCGCAAGGTGGCACGCCAGATCGCCGGCCGCGAGGCCGAGCGGGTCGACGTCGACGCCACCAAGGTCCGCGAGCTTCTTGGCCGGCCGAAAGTCCACCCCGAGCGGGCGGCCCGCGCCGACCAGGTGGGCGTCGCCACCGGCATGTACTACACCCCGATGGGCGGCGACATCATGTTCGTCGAGGCGTCGACCATGAAGGGGAAAGGCGAGCTGGTGCTCACCGGCCAGCTCGGCGACGTGATGAAGGAGTCCGCCCGAGCGGCCTGGACCTACGCCCGCTCGCACGCCGAGTCACTGGGCATCCCCGGCGAGTGCTTCGAACGCGACCTGCACGTCCACGTCCCCGCGGGTGCAATCCCCAAGGATGGACCCTCGGCCGGCGTGACGCTGGCGACCGCCATGGTCTCGGCCCTCTCCGGCCGGCCGGCGCGGCACGACATCGCCATGACGGGTGAGATCACCCTCTCCGGACGCGTACTGCCCATCGGCGGCGTCAAGGAGAAGGTCCTGGGCGCCGTGCGCAGCGGCATCAACGAGATCCTGGTGCCCAAGGACAACGAGGCCGATCTCGACGATCTGCCGAAGGAGGTGCGCGACACCCTCCAGATCCACCTCGCGGGCGATCTGGGCGACGTCCTCGCCCTCACCCTCCGGGGCGCCTCCTACCGCGAAGGGCGCCTGCTCTTCGAGACGCCGCTCGAGGCGGCCGGCACGTTCTCCCAGGTCCCGCACTGAGCGGGGTCTGAGTTTCTATATAAAAAAGGCCGTCGCCTCCTCGGAGGCGGCGGCCTTTTCCTTTGGGATGAGAGGGACCTTTAGATCGCTCTACAGGCTCCAGGAGATCCCGGCCGCCACTTCGCGTCCGCCGAGGTCGAGCTTGCCGAAACCCTCGAAGTCCTTGTTGAGGTCGTCGTCGACGCGGGTCCAGCGACCCTCGGCGAAGAGGTTGACGCGGCGGGAGACCGGGATCTCCAGGCCGACCAGGCCGTAGTAGCCGAAGGCGGTGCCGTCGGACTTCAGGTCGGCCGAGAAGATGAGGTTGTTGGGAGTGTTGACGTCGACGAAGTCGCCGGACTCCTTCAGGCGCCACGGGTAGACGCCGCCGCCGGCACCGATGTACGGCTGGATGGGAGCGTTGCGGGGCGCGAGATGGACGAAGATTCCGGCGGTGAGCGACGCGATATCCAGCGTCGTGTCGTGCCGGATGCGGTTGCCGAAGTTGTCGGCGAAGTGGCGGTAGGCGTTGCTGGAGGTCCCCTGATAGACGGAGCCCGAGAACATCAGGCTGATGGGCCCGCCGATGGGCAGCAGGTAGTCCAGGCCGAAGTCGGGGTTCTGGAAGTCGCTCGGGGACGAGCCGGTGAAGTCGCTGCGGATGCCGTCCCAATAGTCCGAGCTGCCGTCCGGCCGGAAGGCGCCGACGCGAAGGCGAAACTCACCGTCCCGGTCGGACCCGTAGTAGCCGTGATGGCGATACTGGGCCGAGGCCGGCAGGGCCGCGACGGCCAGAAGCCCGAACAGGGCGAAGATGACGGGCGTGGTCTTGGAAGTCATTTCTCTCTCCTTTTCAAACCTGCGCCGGTTTTCCGAGCAACCTGGATGCCAAGGTCTGAAGACCCTCATCACCCCGGCCCTCTTCTCCCGCCCCCTCCCAACCCCCCACACCGGGAGAAGAGGGAGAAAAGCAAGATCGCTCCAACCGGGTTCCCCTCTCCCGGTGTGGGGGGTTGGGAGGGGGCGGGAGAGGGGCAGGGGTGAGGGTCCCGGTGTAACCTTCCCCATACACCTGTCAGCCGTTGAACGTCGACGTATCCCCCTTGCCGCAGAGGTTGCCCTGGTTGTTGTGGTAGGTGTGCGAGAAACCCGTGGACGTGTCGGTCACCGTCAGGTCGTACTGCACGTCCGAGAGGGCGCCGTAGAAGACCCAGAACTTGCCGTTCACCGTCCGCGCGTCGATCACCTTGACCACCAGCTCGATATTGGCGGCATCGAAGAACCAGAACATGCCGCTCACGTCGGTGAGGGTCAGGGGAGTGCCCGTCCCGCTGCCGAACCCCGGGGCGGTCCAGGCGACGGACGCCTGGAAACGGCCGCCGACCAGGCAAAGGCTGCCTGGCGCACAGGCTCCGGCGGAAGCCACCGCCGAGTCTTGCGAGCTCGCAGTGGACGGACTTCCGGAGCCCTGGAAGGCGCTGACGTCGCCCAGGCCGCAAAGGCTTCCCGGATCGTTGTGATAGGTGCGGCTGGCGCCGGTCTGGGTGTCGGCCACGGTGATCCAGTACTCCTGGTCGGACAGACCGCCGTAATAAGTCCAGAAGAAGCCGTTGAGACCGCGGCCGTCGATCATCTTGACGATGAGCTCGATGTTCGAGGCGTCGAAGAACCAGAAGAGGCCGGTCTGATCCGACTGCGGCACGGCCGTGCCGGCGCCGTTCGCGGTGCTCGTGCGCCAGCGGACGGAGACGCCGAATCGGCCGCCCTGAAGGCAGAGCTGCTGCACTCCCGGCACGCAGACCCCAGCGATCGGATCGAGATCCGTGGCACTCGCCTCGTTGGAAGCGGCTGAGGTGCCGGCGGCGTTCTCGGCCCTGACGCTGAAGGTGTAGGGCGTGTTGGGGCTCAACCCGGTAACCGTGGAGGTCTGGGCGTTGGCCGCGACGACCGGCAGCGACAGACTGCCCCCCGGCGAGGATTCCTGGATGACGAAGGCGGTCTCGTTGCCCGAGTTGTCGTGCCAATCGAGGCGAATCGACGTCGCCGAAAGCGGCGTCGCCGTGAGGTTCGACGGCGCGGCGGGAGGCTGGGCTGCGGCCGGCGTGGTGGCGCTCGCCTCGTTGGAGTACGCCGAGGCGAGCGTGTTTCGCGCCTGCACGCGGAAGGTGTAGAGCTTCCCCGCCGCCAAGCTGGTGATCGTCACCGAAGTGGCGTTGGCGCTCAGGTTCCTGGCCACGGCGTAGGCGCCCGTGGTCTTCATCTCTACCCGATAGGACGTTTCATTGGTGGCGTTGTCCGTCCAGGCGAGCTGGATCGACGTCGTCGAAGCCGCCGTGGCGACGAGGTTCGTGGGGGCGGCCGGCGCGTTGGGTGGCGGCACGTCCGCGCCGGGGTACAGGGATAGGATGCCGGCGCGGTCGTCGTCGTTCAGGCGGGCGCCGCGATCGTCCAGATGGGCATTGGCACGCATGATGGCGTCGTCCTGCAGAGAGCCGGGGACGCAGTCGCCGCTGCTGGCGTCGCCGCAGGAATGGCCCAGGCCCAGCGTGTGTCCCAGCTCATGGCCGAAAATCTGCTCCGCCCGCTCGGGAGTGATGAACCAGCAGCCGGTGCCGTCGTTGATGACGATGTCGCCCTCGAAGATCTGGTCGACTCCGCTCGGCGTCGGGTGGCTCCAGGTGCCGCCGATGGCCAGTACGCCGCTGCCGCGGCCCGGGCTGGCGCACAGGAAGGTGCCCTCGGCTTCGCTGTTGGGATCGCCGTAGATGATGGCGTTGACGCCGTCGGCATGCTGGAAGCCAACGGTGGTCACAGTGGTGCCGTCGTAGCGGTACTTGATGTTGGTGTTGGCATCGTTGTCCCAGGCCGCAAGGGCAGTCTGAAACTCCAGGACGCCGCCGTCAGCCAGACCCGGCTGGCCAGCGGCCTGCGACCGCCAGCCCACGGCCGTGCCGCTGTCGAACTGGCTCCAGCGCTGCTTTCGGCCTTGCAAATAGGTGAACTTCTCCTGGATGCCCTGCAGCTCGGACGCCGGCAAGGCGACGAAATAATCGGCGGTTCGCCGCAAGCCGGCCGCACGATCGGCGAGCCAGGAGGCGAAGCGGCCGGTATCGCGGACGGTGTCCTGCGCCTGCTTCGCGTCGCCCGTGCCAACGTCTGTCATCTCCTGCAAGTCGCGGACGGCCACCTTCCGGCCGCTGGCCGCCTGCACCTCATGGAAGGCTCCCAGGGCCAGGTGGAGGGGACCATAAGAGCCGTCGGCCCGGGGAGCGAGGAAGAGCACTGCGCGCTCGCCCGTCTGAAAGGCCGGCGCGCCCCAGATCGTCAGGTGCATGCCGTTTTCGTCGTCACCGCCGAGCACCTGCACCGCAATGGTGCCGGCGGTGACCCGGCCCTTCAAGGTGCGCTCGACCCGCACCCGATACTCGGTGGCGGGGCGGCCGTGCGCGGGCGCGGCGCCGAGGACCGTGCCCTCGATCACCACCGGCGCCTGGTCGAAAAGGTCTTCGTCGGTACCCACCACGATGGTGGTGCCGGCGGCTGGAAGGGCCGTCGAGGCGAGCAGGAGGATCATGAGGAGGGATAAACGAGTTGACATCTCTACAGCTCCTACAGTCATGGATGAGGCGCGTTCAATGGAGCACGACACTGCCTCATTGTAAGGCCGCATAGGAGAGGGCTTACACTCTCTCTCCAAAAGGAGCCCGTCATGATCCAGCCTAACGCGTGGGTGAGAACGCTCGGAGCCCTCCTGTTGGCGCTCTCGGCCGTTGCCGAGGCCCAAACCCCGAGCCCCGCTGCGCCATCCGCCACCGAACGGCTCGTCCACGTCGTCAAGCTGTGGGGCCAGGTCCGATATCTCCATCCCTGGCTCGCCTACAAGGAGATCGACTGGGATGCCGCCCTGGTTCAAGCGATCCCCAAAGTGCGAGCGGCGGCCTCGTCGGAGCAGTACGCCGCCGCCGTCCAGGGCATGCTGGACGGTCTCGCCGATCCCGCCACCCGGGTGCGCAAGGCGCAACCCGAGCAGGAGCCGGCGAAAGGCGAACCCCCCGCACCATTCAAATGGGTCGAGGACGGAGTGCTCGCCGTCTATCTGCGATCCGACTCGTTTCGTGACTACATGGAAATGCGGCGGGTGCAACAGACCCTGACCGCGGAGCTGCCGAAGGCCAAGGCGGTGGTGATCGACGTGCGCGCTCTGCCAGGCGAGACCTACCAGCCCGAGGCCGTCCTCGGGGAAATCGACGCCCTTCTCGTCAGTCGCCCGCTGCGGCTGCCGGCGCAGCGCTATCTCCTTCATTCGGGATACCGCGGCCAGACCTTCCAAGGCTCCGGCAGCTACTTCTCCGGTTTCTTCAACCAGCAGGCCGATCAGCTCGAGCCGCCGGCGGGAGCGTCACCCAAGAGGGTCGTTTTCCTGGTCAATCGTGGCACCGAAGTGCCGCCCGTGGCCTTGGCTCTCCAAGCCGCCGGCGACGGCGCCATCGTGGCCGAAGGAGGGATCGCGGTGGAGAGCGCCAACGGCCAGCGCACCGTGGATCTGGGAGAGGGCTACGAAGCCTTGATGCGGACGACCGAGATCGTCCCCTTCCCCGGCTGGAACGGGCTCCACGCCGATGCCGAGGTGCCGGAAGGCAAAGCCGGCCAGCCGGCATTCACGGACGCCGAGTTTGCAACCGCCCTCCGCCTGGCGAAAGAGCCCGCGCCGACCGCCGCCGTCCACGCCGCGGCGTCCGAGCCGCTGCCGGAGGCCGTCTGGCGCCGCGACAAGATCTACCCCGAGATGAAGGATCCGTCGCCGGAGTATCGTCTGCTGGCCGTAGCGCGGATCTGGAACGTCATCCACTTTTTCTATCCTTACAAGCACCTCATCGGCGACTGGGATGCCGTTCTCCCCGAGTCGATCCAGAAGATGGAAGCCTCCAAAGGCGCGCGCGGCTATGCCCTTGCCCTGGCGGAGATGGCGGCCCACGTGACCGACGGACACACGGGAATCTCCGGGCTCCCCGAGCTCGAGAAGTTTCTCGGCGAGGAGTGGCTCCCTTTCAGCGCTCGCTGGATCGAGGGCGCTTGCGTGGTCACCGCCGTGCGCGACGATCCCGCCGTCCAGAGCAGCGGCATCGCGGCCGGCGACGTGATCGTCAGCGTTGACGGCAAGACCCTGGTGGAGAGGATCGCCGAGCTGAGCCCTTACGTGACCGCTGCCACCGACGGCGCGCTGCGGTCGAAGCTGTGCAACTACGCCCTGTCCGGCGACAAAGGCTCGACCGCGGTGCTCACCGTCCGCGGCCGCGAGGAGAAGGCGAAGGAGATCAAGCTGCAGCGCGGCCCCTGGAACAGGTCCAGGACCGGCGACATCGTCCGCCTCCTGCCGGGGAATTTCGGCTACGTGGACCTCACCCGGCTGACGGTACCCGATGTGGACGCCATGTTCGAGAAGCTCAAGGCGACTCGCGGCATCGTCTTCGACATGCGCGGCTATCCCCGCGGCACGGCGTGGCCCATCTCGTCGCGCATCAACACCCGCGGCGCGCACTACGGCGCCACGTTCCGGCGGGCGGAGGTCTCAGCCGTCTTCGACGCCGATCTCGCGGAAACCGGCTTCACCTTCTCGCAGCCGCTGCCGGTATCGACCAAGTGGAAGTACACCGGCAAGACCGTGATGCTGATCGACGAGCGGGCGATCAGCCAGTCCGAGCACAGCGGCCTCTTCTATGAGGCTGCCAACGGCACGAAGTTCGTGGGTACGCCGTCGGCGGGGGCCAACGGCGACGTCACCGATCTTACCCTCCCCGGCGGCGCCAGGATGTTCTTCACCGGCCACGACGTGCGCCACGCCGACGGCCGCCAGCTCCAGCGCGTCGGCTTGGTGCCGGACGTCCTCGTGGCTCCCACCATCCAGGGCCTGCGGGACGGCAAGGACGAGGTCCTCGACCGGGCCGTCGCGGAGCTCAACAAAGAGCTGGCGGAAAGCCATCCTTGAGGCGCTGGCGAGGAAGGAACAAGCCCTCGGCGAACCACGTTTAGATTGTCTGCATGTCGATCGCCGCGATTCTTCTCTGGCTCGTCGCCGCCCAGGTCACGGACAAACCCGCCGTCGAGGGTCCTCCGTCCCCGGATCAGGTCCGTTTGGAGTTCCTCACCCGCCTGAACGAGGCGCGGTCGGCGGCCGGAGCCAGGCCGCTCTCGCTGGTGGAGAACCTGAATCGAGTGGCGCAGCAAAACGCGGAAGAGGTTAGAGACGCGGGAGGCATCCACTACGACGAGCAGGCCATCCCCCGCATTCAGCAGCGGCTGCGCAGAACAGGTTACATTCCCCACGGCTGGCACCAGGAGTTCGCGGTGGCGCCGGGGAATGCCGCCGAAGTGCTGGCCTGGATCCAGAGCGATCTCCCGGCAAGCTTCCACGCCCTCCTCGAGCCCGATTACCAGGAGCTGGGCGTCGGCCTCAGCGACCTGAGGGGGTCTCCTCTTTACACATTCTTCCTGGCCTGGCGAGAAAGCGAGTCTTTTGCTCGCCAAACCGCGGCCCTGGGCGACCTCGAGCGGGTGCGCATCGAGATGCTCGTCCGGGTGAACGCCGAACGCGCCGCGGCCGGCGTAGCCCCCCTTCGCCGCGATCCGCGGCTCGACGACGCCGCCCAGCACCACGCCGAGGACATGCTGGCGCGCTCCTTCTACAATCACAGCTCACCCGACGGCACGAGCCCCGTCACCCGCACGCGCAAGAGCGGCTATGCCGGCCGCATCGTAGGCGAGAACATCGCGCGCGGGCCCTTCGCCGTTCAAGAGGTGGTGAGCAACTGGATGGGGAGCACCGAGCATCGGCGCAACCTGCTCCTTCCCGCCTTCACTCACCTGGGAGTCGGCGTCGTCGTGGGGCACAACGCCGCCATGGGCGACACGGTGATCTGGGTGCAGGATTTCGGCGCGCCAGCGGGGCCGTGAGAAGGACCTTCTGTGAATTCGAAGCAGCGGACCACAAGATTGATGAGTAAGGTTTCTCACAGCCCTGCTTCGTCGCTAACCAGGACCAGGAATCGCCTCAGAGCCGCAAATCTCTCCCGATAATCGGCCTGGATACGTTCATGATCCACCGTCCAGTATCTGCGAGCGATCTGATCGTGCAGAGCGACTGCGCTGCGAAGCGTTGTGCCGAGCCGGTAATCGATCGCACCACGAACCGCCAGAACCTCGAACATCGCCATGGCATCGTCGGGAGATCCCCATCCCCTGTCAGCGACCCAACGGCAGCCGAGGTTGATGCACTCCTGAATCGCAAGGAAGAGACGGAAACTCGACAGATCCTTGCCGTCTCCATCGGACAAGAAATCGGCTGCTGGCCGTGACAGGTCTTCTTCGGCGCTGTCGAGCCAGCTCGTCGCCTTGACCAGCTTCTTTCCTATCAAGTCAGAATTTACCATCGCTCAACCTCTCTCAGTTGCGAGGCCGCACGGCCGGGAGCGCTGCGATCCTGCTGCGGAGACGGTCCATCACGAGATCCACGGGGAGCATCTTATCGCTGGTCCTGGGAAGGCGGCGTACGCGGGGAGGGTAGAATCCCGCCGACGATGTCCAACCATCTCCCCACCGTCATCCTCGGCGCCGGAGCTGCCGGGATCATGGCGGCGATCTTCGCGGCAGGGCGAGGCCGCCAAGTCGTGGTTCTGGAGCGGACCCGGGACGGCGGACGCAAGATCCTGGTCAGCGGCGGCGGGCGATGCAACATCCTGCCGTCCATGGCTGATGCTTCACGATTCGTCACCGACTCCTCACCCAACACGCTGCGAAAGATCCTCACCTCATGGCCACTCGACCAGCAGAGACGTTTCTTCGAAGTCGAGGCAGGGATTCCCCTGGCCCTCGAAGCTGAGACGGGCAAGCTCTTCCCCGCCTCCAACAGCGCCCGCCAAGTCCGCGACCAGCTCCTCGCCCTGGCCCGCCGGCGCGGTGCGGAGATTCGCTTCGACGCCCTGATGACCGATCTCCTGCCGCCGGAGAAGCCCACTCCTTGGCGGGTTCGCCTAGGAGACGGCGAGGAAATCGCTGCCGCGGCCGTGATCGTGGCCACAGGCGGGCTCTCGCTGCCAGGCACAGGGAGCGACGGCACCGGTCTCGGCATCGTCCGCCGGCTGGGCCATACGATTCACGAGATCTATCCCGCCCTGACACCGCTGACCCTGGAGCCGCCCCGCTATGCTCCGCTCGCCGGGATCTCGCGCACGGTGACCCTCCGAGCTCCTGGTTCCAAACCAAGCTTCTCCACTCGCGACGGTTTTTTGTTTACGCACCGCGGCTACAGCGGTCCGGCGGTGCTGGACGTTTCGCACCTTGCAGTACGTTCCCGATTGGCGGGCGGACCGTCGCAGCCGATCCGCATCCAATGGACTCCGCTCGATGCCGGCACCTGGGACATTCTCCTGCGGAAAACTCCTGGCACCGCCTTCGGACTTCTCCGCCGCCACCTCCCTGACCGGCTGGCCGAAGCTCTCCTCGCCGACGCAGGCGTGGAAAGCGGCCGGCCCCTCCCTCAACTCCGTCGCGAAGAGCGCCGCCGCCTCGTCGAAGCCCTCGCCGACCATCTCCTCCCCTGGACCGGCGACGAGGGCTACGCCAAGGCCGAGGTCACCGGCGGCGGCGTGGCCCTCTCTGAAATCGATCCCCGCACCCTGGAGAGCCGTCTCCGTCCCGGCCTCTTCCTCTGCGGCGAAATCCTGGACGCCTTCGGCCCCATCGGCGGCCACAACTTCCTTTGGGCCTGGGCCACGGGAAGGGCGGCGGGGTTGGGAGCCGCTCAGCTAGACACCACCTGACTGGAGATAGGAGCGGTTTTTGCCGGGCTCAAGGTGATCCAGACTGAGGTCTGAGTCGTCCGGACCGAGGTCTGAACCGTCCAGACCAAGGTTTGCGCCGTCGGGACCGAGGTCTGCGCCGTCGGGACCAAAGTCTGGACCGCCCAGACCAAGACTTGGGCCATCCGGACCGAGGTCTAGGCCATCCGGACCGAGGTCTACGCCATCCAGACCGACATTTGCGCCGTTGCGACCGAGGTCTGAGACCTTCAGACCAGGATCTAGGACGCCGAGACCGAGGTCTGAGCTTTCTGGACTTCGGTCCGGACTCTCTGGACCGACCGAAGAGCAAGCATCCCAGAAGTCCCTGCTCTCCCATGCACTCTCCAAAGAATCCAGGAGGAGCCCCAGTACACCAGGAGCTCCAGAAAATTGGCTACAAAGTCGAGGTCGAAGAGCGAACCTCCGGCCCCATCAACGCCATCCTCCTCGACCACGAGCACGGCACCTTCTGGGGCGGCTCCAGTGATTATGGGGAAGATCATGGGATCGGGTGGTGATGGGGTGTTCCGCTGCTACTCATACCGCAGAGTAACCACCGGCTCCACCCGCGATCCCCGCCGCGCGGGCAGATAGCTCGCCACGAGCGCCACGCTGATCAGCAGCAGGGCGACTGCTGAGAAGGTGAGCGGATCGCCGGGTTGCACGCCGGGCAGGGCGTGGGTGAGGACCTGCGTCACGGCCAGCCCTCCGGCCAGCCCGATCACGGTCCCGGCCATTGTGAGAGTAAGGCCCTGCCGCAACACCAGCTTCACGATGTCCCTCCGCTCGGCGCCTAGCGCCATGCGGATTCCGAGCTCGTGCAGCCGCTGCGTCACCGTGTACGACACGACGCCATAGAGTCCGACGGCGGCCAGAACCAGCGCGAGGGCGGCGAAAAACCCGAGCAACAAGGTGTAGACCTGCGGCTGCGCGAGAGTGCCGGAAAGGATGTCGTCCATCGTCTCGATTTCGAGGATGGCTACGTCGCGATCGACCGAGTGCGCGATGCTGCGGATCGGCTCCGCCAGGGTCAGCGGATCGCCCGCGGTGCGCACGACCAGGACGCGCCAGAACCAGGCCGGCCCTAGCTGTGCGGAATTGAGAAAGATCTCGGGTTGCGGCGCCGTGCCGAGCCCTGTCTGCCGAACGTCGCCGGTGATTCCCACGACCGTAAGAATACTGTTCGCCCCGACGCCGGGCACCGTGATCTGCTTTCCCACCGCGTCAGCGCCCGGCCAGAACGTGCGGGCGGCCGACTGATTGACGACGACCACGCCGGGTGCGTTCGCCGAATCCTCCTCGGTCAGCTCGCGCCCGGCGCGCACCGGAATTGCCATGGTGCGGAAATAGCCTGCGCTGACGATGTTGAAATTCGCACTGAAATATCCACCCGCCGGGTCTGGCTGTCCGACGATGTGAAAGCCTTGGGAATCGGAACCTCCACCCATGGGGAGATTCGCCACCAGTGCCGCCGAGCGTACGCCCGGAAGCTTTTCGACCCGTGCCAGCAACTCGGAATGGAATCGCCATCGCGCGGTGTCGTTGCTGAACCGGTCCTTGGGCAACGAGAAGCCGGCGGCCAGCAGGTTCTCGGTTGCAAACCCCGGCGCCGTATTGCGCAGCACGAGAAGACTCTTCAGCAGCAAGCCTGCCGCGGACAGCAGGACCAACGCCAGCGACACTTCCGCGATCACCAGCAGGGAACGCGCGCGCCTGCCGCCGGCGCCCTCGGTGGCGGTGCGGCTCGATTCGCGCAGAACTTCGTTCAGATCCGGCGACGCCGCGGGCACGGCGAGCACGGAACCGAAAAGGATTCCCGTCGCGAGCGACAGCATCAGGGTAAATAACAGCACCCAACCGTCGATGTGGGCGGTTTCGAGACGGGGAATGGGGAAGCTTCGAGCGAGCAGCGCCACGAGTAGCCGGGTGCCCCCGCTTGCCAGCAGCAGGCCGAGCACACCACCGGCAAGCGCCAACAGCGTGCTTTCCGTCAGCAGTTGTTGCAGCAGCCGCTTGCGGCCGGCGCCGAGCGCCGCACGTACCGTCAGCTCTCTCTGGCGCGATGCGGAACGCGCCGACAATAAAGCTGCCACATTGATGCAAGCGATCACCAGCACGACCGCCACGACGCTGAGAAAAATCAGCAAACCGGTGCGGCCCTTCCCCACCATCGCCGTCACCAGCGGTACGATTCGCGCCCCGACGCCTTCGTTCGTCTTCGGAAAGGCCTTCGCCAAGCGGCCCGTAATGACGTTCATCTCCGCCTGCGCCCTGGTCAGAGGCACATGAGAACGCAATCGGCCCAACACTCGCAGGAAGCCATGGTTCCGGCTAGGATCGCGGACCAGCGGCGTGTAAATCTGCTCGACGGCATCCGGCGAGAATTTGAACCCCGGCGGCATGACGCCGATAATGGTGCACGTGGCCTCGTTCGCTCGGATCGTCTGCCCCACGATGTCCGGTCGGCCTGCGAAGCGGCTCTTCCATGCGCCATCGCTCAGCAGGGCGACGTGAGAGGCTCCAGCTTCGGACTCCTCAGGCCGGAACGTCCGTCCCAGCGCGGGCTGGATTCTCAACGTTTCAAAAAAACCGGGCGTCGCTTGGATCGCTGCCACGCTGTCCGATTGATCCCGGCCTTCAAGTATCACGCTCCGCGTGGAAAAGGCCGCCATGCTTTCAAAGCTCCGGCCATGAGCTTTCCAATCCTCGAAATCCGGATACGAGGCGACGTCGCTCGATCTCTCGGCGCTCGTCGCCCAGACGAGGACAAGGTTCTCGGCCTCGGGGAACGGCAGGGGACGCAGCAGCACGGCGTTGACGACACTGAAGATCGCCGTGTTGGCGCCGATGCCGAGAGCGAGCGTCAGTACGGCGATGGTGGTGAAGCTGAGATCCTTGCGCAGCATGCGCGCGCCGAATCGCAGATCCCGGACCAGGTGCTCCAGCACGGGAATACCGCGGCGGTCCCGCACCTGCTCCTTGATCGATTCGATGCCGCCGAGCTTGAGTTGGGCGTCCCGGCGCGCCGCTTCGGGCGTCATGCCTGACCGCAGGTTGTCCTCGACGTGCATGGCGAGGTGGCTCTCGAGCTCCTCGTCGAGATCGCGGTCTCGGCGCTCGCGGTTGAATTGACCGCTCAAGAGTCCACCCAGACGCAGCACTCCAACGCGCAGTTGGCGTGTCACGAGGTCCTCCCCGGGGCGGCAAAGAAGCGGGCGATGATGCCGGTCGTCCGCTCCCATTCGCGCGCCTGTTTTTCAAGCTGCTTGCGGCCGGCGCGGGTGAGCTTGTAGAACTTGGCCTTGCGATTGTTGTCCGACACGCCCCACTCAGAGGCGATGGAACCCTCCTGCTCCAGCTTGAGCAGCGCGGGGTACAACGTTCCATAGTTCACGGACAGCAGGTCGCCGCTCGTCTGCTCGATCCGACGAGCGATGCCATAGCCGTGCAGGGGTCCCAGAGCCTCCAGGGTCTTCAGCACCATCAACGCCAGAGTGCCCTGCCAGACGTCCGCCTTCGGTTCTTCGTCTCTCATATGGGATACCAATATCACGACTCCTATGGGAAGGCAATAGGGGGCCGTCGGGGGGAGGGCGATGGGAGAAGAGGGCCGGGGTGATGAGGGGGACCCTGTTTCGAGAAAGAACAGAGCGATGCTAAAATGTTGGCCTTGAGGAGGATTTCCCATGACCAGTCCGGCGTCTTGTTTGCGTAGCGGTATCACGGTCCTGGGTCTGTTCCTGACCGTCTCCCCCACGCTTGCCGCGGCCGAGCCGCGGCTGATCGTCGGGGGACTGGGGGGCAGCACGAGACCGGCGGACTCGATCGCGCCGGTACAGCTCCAGAAGATTCGGGCGACGATCTCGGCCTATGAGAAACGGAAGGCGGCGCTCGGAGCTCATGGCGACGACACGGCTCCCTTTCTCTATCCTTTCTTTCCGCAAGCCGGGATTCTCGGCCAGGATCTCTTCATCACCAACTTCACCGATCTGAACTCTCGCCCCGGCGACACTGCGATCCAGGACTGGGACTGCTCCGAGTACACCTACGACGGCCACCACGGCCACGACTCCTTGATCCGCACCTTCCGGGAGCAAGCCATCGGCGTGCCGGTGTTTGCCGCGCTCGACGGCGTGGTGGTGGACACCCACGACGGCGAGCCGGACATGAACACGGTGTGGGACGAGAACAACCTGGCCAACTACGTCATCATCGATCACGGCGGTGGATATGTGGCCTGGTACTTCCATCTGCGGAAGGGCAGCGTGGCGGTTTCCCCGGGACAGACTGTGACGTCCGGGACGCAGATCGGACTGACCGGCAGCAGCGGCTTCAGCGATTGGCCGCACCTCCACCTGCAGACGGAGAAGGACGGCCAGTGGGTCGAGCCCTCGGCCGGTCCGTGCCGGCCGGGGGATAGTCTCTGGGTCAATCAGCCGCCGGTCGACCGGGATTTCTACGTGGCCGGCTTTTATCTGACCCCCGGCGTCATCTCCATTCTGAACCGCGATTCAATTTTGCGCGACGCGCCGGCACGCGCGGCAACCTTTCTCCGCGGCATCCAGACCGTGGGGGTCCGGGTAGACCTACGCAACGTCCCTGTCGGCTCTACGTTCAGCTTGCGAGCGATCAATCCCAGAGGCCAGGAGGTGCTCAACGACGGAGGCGGGTTCAACAACAGCGTCGTGTTCGAGCTCGGGTGGGTGATCAACGCGTACGATCTCAACCTGGACCTGCCGGGAACCTGGAGGTTCCAGGCCCTGATCAACGACGAGGTCGTCGTCGACGCACCGTTCAAGGTCGTCACCGCTGCGCGGCAGCTCGCCAACCGGGCTCCCAACAAAGTCACCGTCCAGCTTTCACCGCATCCTGTCGTGGGTCACGCTCTCACTTGCCAGGTCCAGAGTCCCCTCGTCCTGCGAGATCCGGATTTCGACATCGTCAGCTATCGCTACGAATGGAAGGTCAAAGGCCACCTCGTGCGAACCGTCACCAGCGCGGGATTGACCGACCTGCTGGCCTCCGGCATGGCCCACCCCAAGGACAAGGTGAGCTGTCGCGTAACACCAACGGACGGCAAGAAAGCAGGCCCGGCATCGGTGGCGAACGGCGTCGTCGCGGCGCCGTAGCCTCTCGTCAACGGTCTAAAACCAAGGCTCTCCATATCTTCTTTCAGACAAACCACTCCCTCTTCTCCCGGTCGGGGGGAGGGCGATGGGAGAAGAGGGCCGGGGTGATGAGGGGCTTATTCCGCCCGCAACGCCACCATCGGATCCACCTGCGTCGCTCGGCGGCCCGGCAGCCAGGCCGCCGCAAGCGACACCGCGGCAAGGCCCACGCCGCGGGCTAAAGACCGCCCCGTCCGGCATCAACCGAGGCGGGGCGATGAGAGCCGGCTTCGGGTGATGCCGACTAATAGCGCAGGCAGACGCAGTTCACGTAGTCGAACTCAGCGCAATAGCCATTATTCTGGCACTGCAGCGTGCAACTGCACGTCGAGGGATCCCAACTGGCGCCGCTGGCGTAGCAGGCGTTCTCGTCGTTGGGATCGCAGACCGGCGGCGGGGGCGGAGGCGGAGGTGGCGCCGAAAGCCAGCCGTACCCGGGATAGCACGTCTTCTTGCCGCCGTCGAGCGTGCAGACGAAATCCTGGCTGCCGTCGCAAGGAACGTCCGCGCACGTGTGAGCGGGACGGCCCAGCAGGTAGCCCCACGAAGTCTTCGCCTCGCAAGTGCCGCAACCGCCGCACCACTGCCGCTCGCAGCCCGCGGGGGCCCATTCGTAGTCGGGCCCGGCGAAAGAACCTGCAAGGTAGGGATGCTGGCGGGCATAGATCATCCGGCCCGACCCGCTGGAGAAACTGGCCCGGTCGCCTGCTGAATGGCACGTGTCACAGCCGCCGGTGTCGTAGCTGCACTCGGTGCTCGACGGATGGTTCCAGTCGTAGTCCTGATCGATCTCCATGATGTTGTAGTCCACGACGCCGTTGACGCCGGTCCTGTAGACGGGCGGCGTCGAGTAAGCCCTGCTGGAGCTCCAGAACTGGTTCTGCCCTCGCGGGTGGCCGTAAGCGGTCTCGTCGCTCATGTCAAAGGGTGAGTGGGGACCGGCACCGTCGCCGCTGGGCTTCCAGTAATTATTGGCGTTCTGATCGATGGTCATGGTGTAGCCATAGTTGGCGTAGAGCATGGCTGTGTGAAGGGTGTCGTCCATGGAGACGTAAATGCGGTGGTAATCCATGCCGCCGCAGCCGTTGCTCCCCGCCTGGTCGCCGAGAATGGCGTAACAGCCGTTCACGTGATCCAGAGGCGTGGTGTAGTTTGGATAGTCCGCAGTCAGGACCGAGACCTGAAGCCGGTGGGTGAGGGTCAGGAAGGATCCCTTGGCGGAGCAGCTCATCGTCTGCCAGGCTTGGCAGAGGTCGCCGGACTGGCCGTTGCGCGCAGCCCAGTCGGAGAAAAGCCGGTTGCGGTTGGCGTTCAGCGAGCGGCTGTAGGGCGTCGCGGTGAATCGGCCTCGATAGCGGTCGTCGTTGACGAACGATCGGATCACTGCGTCATAGTCGGCGTTGGGAATACCGGCGTTGAGAACGTTAACGAAGGTGTCCCAGGCCGGCAGCTTCATCCGCCAGTAGCGGCGGTAGGCGGCATCCACCAGAGCCTGGTTGTAATCGGTGGTGTTGCGGGCACTGGCGTCCAGCCGGCGGCGGCCGTAGGGATCCTGGCTCTGCTCGAGATTGATGAGCTCGTCCGAGAAGAAGAAGGCTTTTGCCACGTCGACTCGCTTCTGGGCGACGCAGGACGCGTCCGCACCGCATTGCGTGATCTGGCCGGACCAGAACGCCAAACCGCCGGCATCGGCGGTCCGTTCCAGGAAATCGAGGTAGTGCTGCTTCACGAAGAAATCCGCGTCGTCGATTGAATTGGCCGCCAGCGCGGGAGCCGCGCTGAGCGGTACGACTGCGAGAAGAACGGCATGCAGCGCATACTTGTAGAGCTTCGAGATCATCCTGAGGTCTCCTGTACGAAGTTGTGGCGGTCGAATCCCAGAGGGCTTCCCGGCGAAGAACACAGTCCTTCCTCACGAAGCTCGACGCTTCGCCGGGGGGATTCGATGCCTTGTGGTTTATCTACGTCGCTCGAAGGTGACAAAAGTCCGAGCGAGCGTGATAACAATTCGAATCTAAGAGAAATTTCAAGGCCGCGATGATGTGCGGGATGGCGCCTGGCCGCGCGAGGCCCAACTCACCATCAATCACTTCTCGTACGGCTGCTCGGTCTTCAGGCCGGGGATCATCTTGTAGTGCTTCTTGTTGAAGGTACAGAGAACGGCGGACCGGCTCAAGGCGCAGGCGGCAATCAGGGAATCCAGCAGGCCCAGTCCGTGGGAGAGGTGATAGGCCGTGAAATCGGACAGGGCGCGAAAGCAATCGGCCTCGCTCAACCAGACCACCGGCAAGGGAGCCACGAGCTTCAGCGCTTGCCGGACCTGCCGAGCATCCTGGGCGTCCTGGATCAGCTCCATGATCACCAGAACGGGCACCGACGGCGCTTCCGGAAGAGAAGAGAACCAGTGGACAGCTGGGGAATACCCCCGCTGGACATCGATCAGGATGTCGGTGTCCAGCAGGTACACGATCAGGCACCGTGGCGACGTTCCGCCTGCTCCCGAAGACGGCGAGCATGCGCCGGGCTATCTGCAATCTCGGTACGGGTACCAATCAAATTCTCTCGTCTCCAGTACGTGACCAGGTCGCTTCCGGTCCGGGGGAGATCTCCGGCCGAACGCCTCACCTGGAGGAGTTGCAGCATATATTCGGAGAGCGACAGCCCCAGGCGTTCCGCCTCGGTCGCCAGCTCTGTCTCAAGTTCCTCAGGTAGCTCAATAACGTGCGTCATGTCTTTCTCCCCGGACGCCATTTCGCGGAAATAGTCTACACCAGTTGGACGAGTCCGGAGGGAACGCTGGTCTGTCCGACGCGGTAGCGCTCGACTCCGAAAGAAGCCCCCCGTGCTACACTCCCGCGCTCGCTTCCCGACGCTGGTTTCCGAGAAAATCCCAGGGAAGGTTCCGGAGCCCTTCCGTGTTCTGCCGGGAGAGCTTCCCCGCCGGGCAACCCGTCCGGCCGAGCGCGGAGCGTCAAGCACCCATGGACACACTGAACGACGCGGTTTCCCGACGGCGGACCTTCGCCATCATCTCGCACCCCGATGCGGGCAAGACGACGCTCACCGAAAAGCTCCTGCTGTTCGGTGGCGCCATCAATCTGGCCGGTGCCGTCAAGGCGCGGGGCGAGGCGAGGCGCGCCCGTTCGGACTGGATGAAGGTCGAGCAGGAGCGCGGCATCTCCGTCGCTTCCTCGGTGATGACCTTCGAGTACGAGGGCTGCACCTTCAACCTGCTGGACACCCCCGGCCACGAGGACTTCAGCGAGGACACCTACCGCACGCTCACCGCCGTGGACTCGGCCGTCATGGTCATCGACGCCGCCAAGGGAATCGAGACCCAGACCCGCAAGCTGTTCGAGGTCTGCCGGCTGCGCAACGTGCCGATTATCACCTTCGTCAACAAGCTCGACCGCGAGGGGCGCGATCCCTTCGACTTGATGAGCGAGATCGAGCAGGACCTCCAACTCCACGTCACGCCGGCGGCTTGGCCGATCGGCATGGGCCACAACTTCCTCGGCTGCTACGACCTTCTCCACGAACGGCTGATCCTGCTCGCCAAAGGGCGCAATCAGGTAGTCACCGAGGGCGAAGTGTGCGAGGGGCTCGACGATCCCAAGCTGGACGCGCGCCTGCCCGCCAGCTCTGTCGGCCGGCTGCGCGAAGAGGTGGAAATGGCCCGCGGCCTCTGCCCGCCTTTCGAGCTCGAGGCCTACGCCGAGGGGCACCTGACACCGGTTTTCTTCGGCAGCGCCATCAACAACTTCGGCGTCCGCGAGCTGCTCCAGGGACTGGTGGAGCTGGCACCGCCGCCGCGCCGGCAGCCGGCGGACGTGCGCGCGGTCGATCCCAACGAGGAGAACGTCTCGGGCTTCGTCTTCAAGATCCAAGCGAACATGGATCCCAAGCACCGCGACCGCGTGGCCTTCGTCCGCCTCTGCTCCGGCCGCTTCGAGCGCGGCATGAAGCTCTTCCACGTGCGCTCCGGAAAGACGATGACGATCCACAACCCGATGCTCTTCCTGGCCCGCGAACGCGAGCTGGCCGAGGAGGCTTTCGCCGGCGACATCCTCGGCATTCCCAACCATGGCAACCTGCGCATCGGCGATGCGCTCACCGAAGGCGAGCAGCTGCGCTTCACCGGCATTCCCAGCTTCGCTCCCGAGCTGCTCAAGAAGGTGCGTCCGGAAGATCCCATGCGCGCCAAACACCTCGGCCGGGCCCTCCTCCAACTCGCCGAGGAGGGGGCGGCCCAGGTCTTTCGGCCCAACTTCGGCAACGATTGGATCGTGGGCGTCGCCGGCGCGCTGCAGTTCGACGTGCTCGCCGACCGCATTCGCACCGAGTACAACATTCCCGTGCACTTCGAAGGCACGACCCTCTACACCGCCCGCTGGATCGAAGCGCCGGACCACCTCGCTCTCAAGAAATTCACCAACGCCAACAACGCCGCCATGGCCGAGGACCACAACGGCTCGCCCGTTTTCCTGGCGCGCAACGCCTGGCACCTGAAGACCACGGGCGAGGAGTGGCCGGGGTTGAAATTTCTGAAAACGAAAGAGCAAGTACAGTAAAGCTGAGATTTACCCAAAATCGAGGATGTCCCCGGCGAGTCGCTCCCACAGGAGTATCATGCTCGGCAGGGTGGTCCCCTCCCCGGCTGCCCCTCCCCCCAAGGAGACCGCATGGCAGTCAGTACCGGGCTCAGGACCGTGGTTTTTTTCCTCCTCTTCGCCCTGACGCTGCCACCCGTCGTATGGCCCCTGTCGTCGGCCACCCGCATGGCGACGATCGCCGATCCCGTGGTGCGGGACGCCATGGAGCGTCACGGCACGCCGGGTCTGATGCTCGCCATCGTCGACAACGGACGGCTGGTGTTGCAGAAGGGTTACGGTGCGCGCTCCCTGCCGTCGGGCCCGCCACCGGGGCCCGACACGGTCTTTTCCATCGGCTCCATCTCCAAAGCGGTTACCGCGTTCGGCGTAATGTTGCTGGTGCAGGACGGCAAGCTGCAGCTGAACGAGCCGGCGGCGAAATACCTCTCCGGCCTGCCCGAGAGCTGGCGGCGCATCACCGTCCGGCAGTTCATGACCCACACCAGCGGCATCCCCCGCATCGTCGGCGCGCCCTCCTTCGCCACCGCCCTCAAGCGCGCGGCCGCCATACCCCTGAGCTTCAAGCCGGGCTCCGATCAGGAGTACAACAACTTCAACTTCGCCGTCATCGGCAAGGTTGTCGAGGAAGTCAGCGGGGAGTCTTACCTCGACTACATGCGCCGCCGGGTGTTCGCCCCGCTGCATATGGACTCTACAGGCGTGCAGGTGGCGAGCAGCGACCGGGCGACCGGCTACGTGTCGGGCGCGGGTGGGCTGCGATCGGCGGCGCCGGAGTTTGCACCGGGCGACTTCGGCGTCCCCGCGGGCGGGCTGGAATCGACCGCCGCCGATCTGCTGAAGTTCGAGGCAGCCCTGCGCGAAGGGCGCTTCCTGCTGCCGGACGCCACCTGCCAGATGTGGACTCCCGCCGTGCCCCCCGGTACTCACTACACCTGGAACTTCACTCCCGGCTGGCAGCGGCGGGTTTCCAACGGCACCCTGGTGATCGCCAAGAACGGCGCCGTGACGGGCTTCACCAGCATGCTCCAACTGGTGCCGAGCCGCGGCGAAGCGCTGGTCATGCTGTGGAATCTCAAACACCGGGGCAACGACTTCTGGACCGCCAGCGCCGATCTCCTGCAGCGCGCCTTCGGCATCCCGCGGCCTACCCCGGGAGATTTCGGCAGCGAGTAGAAGCTACTCCGTCACGCCGTACGGCACGCAGTCGGTGGCGCAGGCGAGACTCGCGAAACAGGCGTTGGAGTAGACGATACCGTTCGAGCAGATCACCGGCTGGTAGACGTCGGGACAATTCCCGTGGTGGTTGCAGGCGAAGGCCTTTGACGGCGCCGGAATGGCCAGGGTACACGCCACCAGCGCCGCCGCAAAGATGAGCTTCAGGGAAACCTTCTTCATCGCATGCTCCTTTCAAAAGGTACGAGGAGAAGCCGGAGGCTCCACAGCGGAGCCGATACGTATTCTCGTGCATGCATTGTAATGAATCTCTTCCAATTGCGACAGGGCTGGGCTCAAGCCTCTCGCCCCTGACCGAGGCTCACTTGGCGCCTGGCTGACGCCGCCTGGCATCTCCCTGAAAGAGGGGGTTTGACAATCAGGACCGTTTTGGTCCAGGATAATCTCAATCTGTTGAGATTTAGTCTCAATAGCAATCCAAAGCGGAGGCCCGGGTGCTCAGTTGATCCCTGGGCCCAGGCCCCCGCAGCAACCCGGCGGCCTGTGGACTCAACGTCCGCAAGCGCGCCTTCTGCCAGGAGGTATCTTATATGAAGAGGCCCTCGGTACCGTTGCTCCCCGTGCTTCGGCTCCTCCTCGCCACGGGTTTCCTGCTGGTCCTCCCTGCGAGTCTCCGTGCCGAAGCGAGCGCGGCGCTTCCCTCCGCCACGCCGGTCGTCTTCCACGGCAGGGTTCTGGATCCGGCCGGCCTGCCGATTCCCGGCGCTCGCGTCACCGCCCTGGCTGAGAAGCGCGGCACCGCTCCGGCGGGGTCAGCCGTCTCCGACTCTGAAGGCCGCTTCACCCTCGAGATCGCCGCCGGCGGCTACGCGCTGCGTGTGGAGTTGGAGGGTTTCGCGGAAACCGTGGAGCACGTGACCCTCACGCCGGACGACTCCGCGACCCACGACCTCGTCTTTCAGGCGGGTGCCCACGAGACGATTACCGTGCGAGACCAGAATGGCTACCAGATCCCGGCCATCACCTCGGGCACGAAGACGCTGACGCCGCTGCGCGACGTGCCCCAATCGGTCACCGTCGTCACCCGCCAATTGATGCAGGACCAGTTGATGACCAGCGTCGGCGACATCGTGCGCTACGTGCCGGGCATTACCCTTCACCAGGGAGAGAACAACCGCGACCAGGTCGTCATCCGCGGCAACAGCTCGTCGGCGGACTTCTATCTCGACGGCGTTCGCGACGACGTGCAGTATTACCGCGACCTGTACAACCTCGATCGCGTCGAGGCTCTGAAGGGACCGAACGCCCTGATCTTCGGGCGAGGCGGAGCCGGCGGCGTGATCAATCGGGTAACCAAGGAGGCCGGCTTCGGCGCGCAGCGGGAAGTCGACCTGCAAAACGGTTCTTACTCGAACAAGAGAGTGACCGCGGATTTCGATCAGCCCCTCGGCGAAAAGCTCGCCTTGCGCGTCAACGGGCTCTATGAGGATTCCGGCAGCTTCCGCAACTTCGTCGATCTCCAGCGCTCCGGCATCGCGCCAACCCTCACCTTCCTGCCGAGCGACGCAACCAAGATCACCCTCGCCTACGAGCACCTGCACGACGTTCGCGTGGCCGATCGCGGGATCACCTCGTTCCAGGGCAGGCCTGCGGACGTCGACATCGATACCTACTATGGCAATCCTAACGACAGCCACGTGAGAGCCAACGTCAACCTGGCTGCAGCCACCGTAGAGCATCACTCCGGCGAGCTGACGCTACGCAACAGGACGCTCTTCGGCGACTACGACCGCGGGTACCAGAACTTCGTACCGGGCGCGGTCACCGCGGACAAGTCCCAGGTCACGCTCACCGCCTACAACAACGCCACGCAGCGCCAGAACCTTTTCAATCAAACCGATCTGACGACGGCGATCGACTCGGGGTCGATGCGCCACACTCTTCTGGTCGGCGCCGAGGTCGGACGGCAGCTCACCGACAACTTCCGCAATACCGGCTTCTTCAACAACGCCGCCACCTCGATCCTGGTGCCCTACGCCAACCCCACGATCGACACGCCGGTCACCTTCCGCCAAAACGCGACGGACGCCGACAATCACCTCGTCACCAACGTCGGCGCCCTCTACGCGCAGGATCAGGTCGAGCTGTCTTCCCACCTGCAATTGATCGCGGGGTTGCGCTTCGATCGCTTCGATCTCCAGTATCACAACAACCGGAACGGCGATCAATTGGGCCGCGTGGACAACCTCGTCTCGCCGCGGGCCGGCATCGTCGTCAAGCCCCTCGCCACGCTCTCGATCTATGGCAGCTACAGCGTTTCCTACCTGCCGAGCTCCGGCGACCAGTTCTCGTCGCTCACCACCATCACACAGGAGCTCAAGCCGGAGAAGTTCAATAACTACGAGGTCGGCGTCAAATGGGACGCCTTCGACAGCCTTTCTCTCATTACCGCAGTCTACCGGCTGGACCGCACGAACACCCGCTCCACCGATCCCAACGATCCCACCCGCATCGTGCAGACCGGCAGCCAGCGCACCAACGGCTTTGAGATCGGTCTCAACGGACGGATCACGCCGGATTGGAGCATCGCCGGCGGCTACGCCTATCAGGACGCGTTCGTGACGTCGGCCACGGCCGCGGCCCGCGCCGGTGCCATCGTGGCCCAGGTGCCGCGCAACACCCTGTCCCTCTGGAACAACTATCAAATCCATCCGAAGGTGAGCGCCGCCGTCGGAATCATCTATCGGTCGGAGATGTTCGCCGCGATCGACGACACGGTGACGCTCCCCGCCTACACCCGCGTCGACGCCGCCGCCTACTATTCGCTGACCAAAGACCTGCGCCTTCAGGTCAACGTCGAAAACCTTTTCGACAAGAAATACTGGGCCGACGCAGACAGCAACACCAACGTCTCTCCGGGCTCGCCGCGGGCCCTGCGCGTGGGGTTGGCAGCCAGGTTTTAGGAGATCGCGCGCGGGCGGCGGTCAGGCTCCGCCACCCGCGGCTCAGATTACTCGCTGTTCCGAATTTCGCTCAAGCTCACCACACCCGGCAAGCGTTCTCCCGCACCATCTTGGTTTTGGGAGCACAGTTGTAGGCCTTCTGGAACTCGGGCATGTTGGAGAAGACGCCGTTGACGCGGTAGCGCCCCGGCGAGTGGGGATCGGTTTGCGCCCGCAGCTTGGCGCTTTGCTCCGTGGAGGTTTCGCACCAGCCCTGGGCCCAACCCAGGAACAGGCGCTGCTCGGCGGTGAAGCCGTCGCGTAGCGGCGGCGGCGAACCCTTGAGAGTGTCCTCCAGCGCCATGTAGGCGATGCGCACGCCGCCATTGTCGGCGGTGTTCTCGCCGAGGGTGAGGCGGCCGTTCAGATGCACGCCGCCGGCGACGGTGAAGTCCGTGTATTCGTCGGCGATGCAGGTGGCTCGCTTCTCGAACTCCTTGCCATCCTGCTCGGTCCACCAATCGGCGAGGTTGCCCTTGGCGTCGAACTTCCGGCCCTGATCGTCGAAGCCGTGCGTCAGCTCGTGGCCGATGACGGCGCCGATGCCGCCGAAGTTGAGCGCATCGTCCGCGGTGGCGTCGAAGAACGGCGGCTGCAGGATGCCGGCAGGGAAATTGATGTTGTTCTCGAACGGGCTGTAGTTGGCGTTCACGGTGGGCGGCGTCATGGTCCACTCCGACGGGTCCACCTTCTTGCCGATCCGATTGCGTTGACGCGTCTCCTCGAAGCTGATGGCACGCTCGGCGTTGCCGAAGGCGTCGCCGCGCACGATCTTCACCGTCGAGTAATCCCGCCAGTGCTCGGGGTAGCCGATCTTGTTGGCGATGGCGGCGCGCTTTTCGAGCGCCTTTTGCTTGGTCGTGTCCGTCATCCAGCTCAAGTCGCGGATGTCGCGGTCGAGGGCGGTTTCGATCGCCGCCACCATCTTCGCCATGCGCGCCTTGGCCTCGGGACCGAACCTCGCCTCCACGTAGCGCTGGCCCAGCGCCTCGCCGAGTTGGCGGTTGGTGAGCTCGACGCAGCGCTTCCAACGCGGCCGGAGCTCGCGGGTCCCCGACAGGGTCTTGTCAAAGAAATTGAAGTTCTCGTTGACGAAGGCCGCGGGCAGGAGCGGCGCGGCTTCGTGGAGGGTGTGCCACCGCAGATAGGTCTTCCACTCGTCGAGGCTCCGCGCCTCGATGGCCTCGTCGACGCCCTTGAAAAAGTCCGGCCAGCCGACGTTGATCTCGGTGAAGGCGGGCGCGTTGGTGGCGGTGAAGAAGGCGGCCCAGTCGAAGTGGGGAGCCAGCGCCACGACATCCTTGCGCGCCATCTTGTGGTCGCGGTTGGCCGGGTCGCGCCGCTTGACGCGATCGAGCGAGACCTTGGCCAGGGCGGTCTCGACGTCGAGAACCGCTTGAGCGTCCTTGGCCGCGGCCTCCTTCGTCTCGCCCGCCAGCTCGAACATCTTCTGCACGTGGGCGGGGAATTGCTTGCGCACGTCCGTGAACCGCGCTTCGTCCTTCAGATAGTAGTCGCGGTCGGGCAGCGACAGACCGCCCTGATCCACCGCCGCGAGATAGACGCTGGCGTTCTTGAAATCGGGCTGGGCGCCGAAGCGAAAGATGGCCGAGACGCCATTGCCTTGCAGGCGCGCCAGGACCGGCGCGAGCTGCGCCTTGGTCTTGATCGCGGCGATGCGGTCGAGCTCCGGCTTCAGCGGGGCGAGCCCCTTCGCCTCGATGCTGGACTCGTCCATGCAGGAGGCGTAGTAGTCGCCGATCTTCTGGTCGATGGCGCCGCGTTTCGGATCGGGCTTCGCGACCTTCTCGAGGATTTCGTGCAGGGTGGCCTGGTTGCGTTCCGACACCTCGTCGAGGCGGCCATAGCGGGAGCGGTCCGCCGGCACGGGGTTTTTCTTGATCCAGCCGCCGCAGGCGAACTCGTAGAAGTCGTCGCACGGCTCCACCGAGCGGTCGAGGGCGGAGACGTCGAATCCCGGCACGCTCCGGGGCTGATTCGAGTCCGTCAGATCCGGAGTGGGCTGGCCGGCCGGCGGTGCCGGTGGCTGGGCGAAGGCGGTCAGCGCCGGCAGGGCGATGAGCGCGGTGGACAACGCGGCAAGGCGAAGGGTATGGCGCATCGGCTCTCCTCTGGGGTGGGCTTGGCGTGAGGTTCTCGTCACGGCCGTAGGTCATATCTGAAATAGGCAGGACGGGCAAGAGCCCGGACCCTCGGGGCGCGGGATTCCCGGCAACCGTGTCAAGATCCGCCGCATGAGCCTTGCCATCGACCGCGAACGCGTTGCCTCCGTCTACGAGCTGATCAAACCGTATGTCCGCGTCACGCCCATCGTCGAGGTCGACGGCGCCGACTTCGGCCTGGAGCCGTTTCCCCTGACGCTCAAGCTGGAGCTGATGCAGCACGCCGGCTCTTTCAAGGCGCGCGGCGCCTTCACCCACCTGTTGACCCGCGACGTCCCCGCCGCCGGCGTCGTCGCCGCCTCGGGCGGCAATCACGGTGCCGCGGTCGCCTATGCCGCGATGCGGCTGGGTCACGCGGCGAAGATCTTCGTCCCCACGGTCTCTTCCCAGGCCAAGGTCGATCGCATCCGCAGCTACGGCGCGGATCTCTCGATCGGCGGCGAGCGTTATGCGGACGCCCTGGCGGCGAGCGAAGAGTGGGCCGCGCAGACCGGCGCGCTGGCCGTGCACGCCTTCGATCAGCTGGAGACTCTCCTCGGCCAGGCGACGATGGGATTGGAGCTGGCAGGCCAGGCGCCCCGCCTCGACACCGTCCTCGCGGCCGTCGGCGGCGGCGGTCTGCTGGGCGGCATCGCCGCCTGGTACGCCGGCGACGTCAGCCGCGGCGTGCGCGTGATCGGCGTCGAGCCGGAGGGTGCGCCCACCCTGACGGCGGCGCTCGCGGCCGGTCGCCCCGTGGACGCTCCGGCCGGCAGCATCGCGGCCGACTCCCTCGCCCCGCGCCAGGTCGGCGAAATGATGTTTCCCATCGCTCGCGACCATGTCGATCGCGTGCTGCTGGTGAGCGACGGTGCCATCCGCCGCGCCCAGCGGGCGCTCTGGGAGCAACTGCGGGTGATCGCCGAGCCTGGCGGTGCCGCCGCCTTCGCCGTCCTGCTGAGCGGCGCCTATCGCCCGGCTCCGGGCGAGCGAGCGGGAGTCGTCGTCAGCGGCGGCAACACCACACCCGAAGCTTTTGCCCAGGCGCTGGTCACCGAGTAGCCTCTGGCTGGTAAACTCCGGCGGTCATGTCCCTCTCGTTGCAGACCTACGAGATCGAGCTGATCGTCAACGGTCAATCGCAGCGCCTCGAGGTGGATTCGCGGACGTCGCTGCTCGACGCCCTGCGCGAGCGCCTGGGGCTGACGGGAACCAAGAAAGGCTGCAACCAGGGCGCCTGCGGGGCCTGCACGGTTCTCCTGGACGGCCGGCGGATCAACTCCTGCCTGACGCTCGCGGTGATGCACGACAAAGCCAGCATCACGACGATTGAGGGACTGGCGGTCGGCGATACGTTTCATCCCCTGCAGGCAGCTTTCGTCGAGCACGACGGTTTTCAATGCGGTTACTGCACGCCGGGCCAGATCGTCTCCGGCGTCGCCCTCATCGCGGAAGGTCACGCCGGCTCGGCGGACGAAATCAGGGAGTGGATGAGCGGCAATATCTGCCGCTGCGGCGCCTATCCCGGCATCGTCGCCGCGATCGCCCAGGCGGCCGCAAAAGTCACAGGAGAAAGCTGATCGTGCAATGAACGAGGCCGCCATTGGAAAACCGCTTTCGCGGGTCGACGGCCACGCCAAGGTGACCGGAGCGGCCCTCTACGCCGCCGAGCACAATCAGCCGAACCAGGCCTACGCCATCGTCGTCGGCAGCACGGTCGGCCTGGGGCGGATTGTGGCGATCGAAGACGACGCGGCCCGTCTTCCAGGCGTGCTCGCGATCCTCACTCATCTCAACGCGCCGCGCCTGTCGTATGGTGAGCGACGCTCCTTCGTCGATCCCGCGATCGGCGAACGCCTGCACGTGTTGCAAGACGATCAAGTGCGGTTCTTCGGCCAGCCGGTGGCCGTGGTTATTGCAGAGACCCTCGATCAAGCGGAGCACGCCGCGGCCGTGCTGATCATTCGCTACGAGGGACTGACTCCTGAGGTGCGGATGGACGCTCCGGGCGTCGAGGCGATCATCCCTGAAGCGGGCTTGAAGCCCGGCACCCGAATTCAGGCAGACCGCGCCCGGGGAGATGCCGACGCCGCCTTTGCCAGCGCTGAAGTGAAGATCGATGCCACCTACGGCATCGCGCGGGAAAACCACAACCCGATGGAGCCGCACGCCACGGTGGCCGCCTGGACTGGCGACCGCCTGACGCTGTGGAGCAAGAGCCAGTACGTCGTCGCCGAGGCTGCCGAGATCGCGGCGATCTTCGGCCTGCCGGAGGATCACGTCCTGGTGATCTGCCCCTATATCGGCGGCGCCTTCGGCACCACCCTGCGGACCTGGCCGCACGTGACCCTGGCGGCGCTCGCCGCGCGTCACGTGGACCGTCCGGTGAAGCTCGTGCTCAGCCGCCGCCAGATGTTCCACTCCACGGGACATCGGCCGCGGACCGTGCAGCGGATCGCCCTGGGTGCCGAGGCGGACGGACGGCTCTCGGCCATGATCCACGAGGGCACGGGCGAGACGTCGCGCTACGAGCAGTTCGTCGAAGCGCTGACCTCGGTCTCGACCTTCCTTTACTCCTGCCCGAACATCCGCACTCGCTATCGTTTGGCGCCCCTCGATACCAGCACGCCGACCTTCATGCGCGGCCCGGGCGAGGCCAGCGGCATCTTCGCCCTGGAAAGCGCCATGGACGAGCTCGCCTTCAAGCTCGGTCTCGACCCCGTCGAGCTGCGGCTGCGCAACGAGCCGGCGATCGACGAGGACAAGAACCTTCCTTTCTCCAGCCGCTCGCTGCGCCAGTGCTACGCGCTCGGCGCGGCCCGTTTCGGCTGGGAGCGCCGCGATCCGCGCCCACGCTCCATGCGCGACGGACGTTGGCTGATCGGTTGGGGCGTGGCAGCGGCCACCTATCCCGCCAATCAAGGCGCGGCGAGCGCCCGCGTGCGCCTGCTGCCCGACGGTACCGCCGAGGTGGAGGCCGCCGCCAGCGATATGGGGCCGGGCACCTATACCTCCATGACCCAGGTGGCGGCGGATGCCCTGGAGCTTCCGATCGAGCAGGTCCGCTTCCGGTTGGGGCAGTCCGACTTTCCGCCGACGCCTCCGCACGGCGGATCGATGACCATGGCCTCCGTGGGAACGGCCGTGCGAGCCGCCTGCCTCGCAGCCCGCGAAAAGGCCGGCGGCACCCACTATCGCGACATCATCGCCCGCCGCGGCGGCCAGCCGATCGAAGCCGAGGCATCCACGGCCCCCAGCGAGGAACGTCAACATTTTTCCCTGCACGCTTTTGGCGCTGTTTTCGCGGAGGTGGCAGTGGACCCCGATCTCTGCACGGTGCGCGTTCGCCGCGCCGTGGGAGCGTATGGCGGCGGCCGCATCGTCAATCCCAAGCTGGCGCGGAGCCAGTGCACGGGCGGCATGGTCGGCGGCATCGGCATGGCGCTCATGGAGGAGACCGTTCTCGATCCGCGGGACGGCCAGCCCGTCAACGCCTCGTTGGCCGACTACCTCGTGCCGGTGAACCTTGACGCCGGCACAATTGAAGCGGTTTTCGTCGACGAGGACGATCCGCACGTCAATCCGCTGGGCGTCAAAGGACTGGGAGAGATCGCGCTTGTCGGCATGGCGCCGGCCATCGCCAACGCCGTTTTCCACGCCACCGGCAAAAGGGTGCGCGACCTCCCGATTACGATTGAATCGTTGCTGTCATGAAGGGGATATGCTCGTGGACGCTCGCCGGATCCTCTGGTCCGGCACAACTATCCAAAATCGCGAAGGAGACCTCTCATGGTGAAACTTTCCAAGCTCTGGCTCGGTATCGTTCTGGCAGTCGCACTGGGCGGCACGATGGCTCTCGCCCAAGGCCACGTCATGCAAACTCTCGGCGAAGCCAAGTGGGGACCGGCTCCGCCCATGGTGCCGCCGGGCGCCCAGATCGCGGTCCTCGCCGGCAATCCGACGGCCGCGGGAGCTTATACCGTGCGCCTGAAGTTCCCGGCCAACTACGCCATCCCCGCGCACTCGCATCCCACCGACGAGAACGTGACCGTCGTCTCGGGCGCGCTCTATATGGGAATGGGCGACAAGCTGGACAAGAAGGCTGGGCACGCGCTCGGCGCCGGGGGCTATGCGCTCATGCCGGCAAACGCGAACCACTTTGCCTATACGAAGGGCGCAACGACCATCGTGCTCTATGGACAGGGCCCGGTCGAATTCAAGTACGTCAACCCGGCCGACGATCCGCGCAACGCCAAAAAGTAAGAGTCGCCGCCCCGTGATACCGTGCGGGGCGGCATGAAAGTCGTGATCTTTGGCGCCACGGGCATGGTCGGTGAGGGAGTCCTGCGGGAGTGCCTGGAGGATTCTCGGGTGCAGTCGATCCTCGTGGTGACCCGCAGCAGCGTCCGGCTGACCGACCCGAAGATCCGGGAGATCCTCCACGTCGACTTCCTCGACTTCGGGCCGATCCAGACGCAACTTGCCGGCCTGGACGCCTGCTTCTTCTGCCTCGGAGTTTCGGCCGCTGGAAAGAGCGAGGACGACTACCGCCGCCTCACCTACGACGTGACCCTGGCTGCCGCCGAGGCCCTGGTGCCTGTGAGTCCGAACCTCACCTTCTGCTACGTCTCCGGCGAGGGAACCGACAGCACGGAACAGGGCCGCGCCATGTGGGCGCGGGTGAAAGGCAAGACGGAGAACGCCCTCCTCCGCCTGCCCTTCAAGGCCGCCTACATGTTTCGACCAGGCTATATCCAACCGCTCAAAGGCGTGCGATCGAAAACGGGGTGGTATCAGGCGTTCTACACCGTTCTCGGTCCGCTCTACCCCATCCTCCGCCGCCTGGCGCCGAAATACGTCACGACCACGGTAAACGTCGGCCGCGCGATGATCAACGCGGCGGCGAACGGCTATCCGCGGCCGATCCTGGGGACGAAGGACATCAACCTGCTCGCCGCCACATCCTGAGAAGCCCGCGACACCGACTCACGGAAAGCCCGCCCGCTCCTCTTCCGCGGTCGTCTCAAAGTTCGCGGGCATCCCCAACTCGCCCTCTTCGAAGAACAGCTCTCCGCTCACCTGGATTTGAACCTTGGCCGCACTCGCCGTGCTGCCGGACGCCTGCTGCTTCGCCTTGAGACGGCCGGCAGGGGAATTCGTGGTCCCTTCAAGAGTTAGCACCACCCCCTTGGCCAGCTCTTCGTCGGTGAAGTCGTGGCCTGTGACTTTCACCGCCAGCAGCTGATCGAAGTCCGGTGGGGCCATGATCAGGTGAGCCAGGAAGAGCTCCCCTCCCTTGCCGAAAAGCAGGTATTCCAGACAAGCGGGCCGTTTGGCCTTGGAGTCGAGCTCCCGAAAATGAACGACCCGGGTCACGCGAACTTTCAGGTCTTGGAGGACGGCGCCCTTGCTGTCCGGCAGTTGTTTTTCCAGATGACCCCGAAAGAAGTCCGCCGTGAACGGGCGCGAGGCTTTGGCATGCGGTCCGGTTGGGGCGAGATCGGAGAGCACAAATTTCTCTTTCGGCCCAATCGTATAAAACCTTGGCGCCCCTGCGGCCTGGTGGTCCTTCACATACTTGTCCTGCTGGTCAAAGCTCACCTCGAAGATCGCCTGGAAGCGGTGAGGCATGGGGGCAGGATCATCCGGATCCTGGAACATCGGGAGATGGGAGAGATACACCGTCCTCTCGCCGACCACCAGCATGTTGTGGGTCGCCTTGGGCTCCGCAGGGCGCTGCTGCGCTGCGGTACTCCGAGCCCAGAATAGGCCCGGGGCCAACACCAAGGCAAAGGCAGCGAGAATCCGCGTCTGATTTCTCATGGTCATGACTCCTGTGAAAGCCTGCTTCAATGTTTCATTGGGCGCGGTGCGGCACTCTGCCGTTACCGGCGTCCTGGCTCGGTCTCACCCGGCGACTCGTCTCTTCTATTCGCCGCAGATAGGACGCTTCTGACAGACCGAGGGCATTCCCTGCCTCACGGACCGCTCAGTCAGGGCGAATTTGCGTCCCAGCCAACAATCTTGTCTCCAGGGTATTGACATCGCCAGAATAGACGGCTCATAATGTCGCCATCAGGAGCTGATCTAGACGAAACATGCGGCAACGGTGGCAAGGAACGCGCGATTCCGGCGCCAATGGCGGCGCCTGACCGATGAGCCCGAAAGGGCTCAGAAACGGAGATCGACCATGGCTAGGAAGGCCAAACAGAAATCGCGGCGGCAGGGCGAACAGTTCCAGGAGTGGAGGACGGTCGCAACCGCGACGGCCGCCAACGCCTCCGACTTGCCAGGAACCGAGGTTCAGCAATCGGCCCTGGCGGGCGTGCTCGACGAGGTGGACAAGATCCTTGCCGAGCAGGCCACCTTTCGGGCAAGCAAGCAGGTAGCCACGCGACGCCTGCAGACCCTGATCAATAAAGGGGGAAAGCTCTCCACGGTGCTGAAGGTGATCGCCAAAGAACGCTACGGGCACGGCAACGACAAGCTGGTGGAGTTCGGAATCAAGCCGCTGCGGAGCCGCCCGAGACCCACTGTGGTGCCGCCCGCGGCTCCGCCTCCCGAGGCCGGCTTGCCGGCCCCCACCCCGCCTGACAGCGAGTAGCATCCTTCACGGGGGCGTGCCGAGTGCACGCCCCCTTTTCTTGTCTCCACATTCCCTGATCCCGCCCCCTCGCAACGCGCCAACGTGAGCACTCGGAGTCACGCTGGGCGTGTCCAGCGCTACACGGGGACGTTGCGATGCGACGTTGGGATCTCCTCGGGTGACGTTGGGACCTCCCAATTCGATTTTGGGACGTCCCAATTTCATTTTGGGACCTCCCGTCGCAACGCTGGGACCTCACAACGCGACACGGAGATGTCCCCATGCGCCGATGGGGCCTCCCGATCCGACGTCGAGATCTCCCATCGCGACGCTGCAAGCTCCCATCGCGCGGTTGGGACCTCCCTTTGCAAGGTTGGGACATTCCAATCCGGAAGTGGGACCTCCCACTAAGACGATGGGAGTGTCCGCTTCCATTTTGAGTGTGTCCCGCGAGGCGTTGGGTGTGCCCAGCCAGCCGCCGGGAGCGCCCCTCGGGCCGTTGTGCGTGCCCGCTGAGAGTGGGCGAAGACCCTCCTCGTTACCGGGCCCCCTCGCGCTCCCGACGGAGACGGTCGACGTTCTCCTGGGTGACACGCTCACGGGCCGCCTGCGCCTCCTCGATCGTTCTGAACTTGAAGACTCCGCGCGGATAAACCATCCCGCTCCAAGCGGACGCTCGCGCCCAGAGCGCGGCGATCCGGCGCAGACAATCCTCGTCCACCGTCTCGCAAGGAGGGACCGGCGGCATGTCCTCAACGCTACGGAACTTTTGAATCGGCATGGAGTCCTTTCGGCGGGTCGAAGTCGTCGTCCGCGAGCTTGAACTTCTCCTTCAGCCTCGCGGCATCAGAGTGATCGACCTCCCGAACCGTTCCCTTCTTCATCCAGTAGAGAGTCCTGGGAGTCGCGATCCTGACCTTGACCCCCTCATACTCGATCTCCTGGAATTCCAGGCTCTCGTAGGTGGCGAACTCCCCGAGCCGGGTCATGATGTCCAGGAACAACTCGCCTTCAGGAGGATAGTACCGAACCGCGGGATAGTCTCCCAGTAGATCCTCGGCTGAAATCTCGTCGATGCTCGGATCGTCGTAAACCGTCTTCAGAGCCCTGCGCAGGCGCTCCACGTTCTCGGCCGTCGGGCGGACGAACAAATCGAGGTCTTCCGTCGTCCTCACCAGACCATGCATCGTCACTGCGGCGCCGCCCACGAGGACGTACTCGACCCCTTGCTGCGCGAGGCTCGCCAGGACACGTAGGGCTTCGTCGAGATCCATAATGCCAATGCTATACCGATCCCAGCGCATTGGCCCAGTGATGAGCCACCACCGCGAACGGGTCAGGCTTTCCTTGCAGCACGCCGCCGTTCACTGATCGCCTCGCGAAGCAGAGCGGTGACGGCGTCGCTCTTGGCCGCGGCAACGTCGCGAAGTTTGACGTGTCGAAGCTCCTTGCCGGTACCTTCGAGGAGACCCTCCGGATCCGCCAGCGAGGCGCCGTGATAGAAGCCAAGATTTACGTGTGAGCCTTGCACGCCAATATAGGCATAGTGCTCGGTCATCTTTTTCGGCCCAACGCCAAAGCTGGCGATCCTCTGTTTTGGCCACACGATCTCAACAAAGCCCTCATGCAGGGAAACGATGAGGTGGCGTAGCGCCTCGCAGACCGGCAGGAGATCTGGCTGGGCGTCGACAAGAATGTCGTCGAACTTGCCGTGGGTTTCGTTGGTGATCATCGGTGTCCTCCCGCTCCTGATTGAACTCCTCCGCCATCAGCATAACGAAGGCCTGCAAGATCATCAACGCCATTGGACACATCCTTCGAGCCAGCGTATCCAGTCCTCCGCTCCGCCGGCACGGCGCTACGAGGAGGCCGTCGAGGCAGTCCTTGGCGCAGAATTTCGTGGTAGAATTCATGTATGGCAAAGACCTCACACCATGTTGTCCCGGGTCCCAATGGTGGATGGAACGTCAAGAAGGGAGGCTCCATGCGCGCTTCCAAGCACTTCACGATGAAGAACGATGCCGAGGCGTGGGGGCTCAAACTTAGCCTTCAAAAGGGTTCCGAGCTTGTGATTCACAAAAGGGACGGAACCATCGAAAGAAAAGACTCGTACGGGAGCGATGCCGTTACGAGACGGTAGATGCGTAGGGCGCTTGGCCTCCTGCTCGACGCAGCTTAGAATCCCCATCCTCCTCTCCTCCTCTTCTCAGCCCCGAAGGGTCGACAGCATACAGCCTGGGCGCGTAAGCTCTAGGAAAAGGTTTCCAATTCTATTGAAAGCCTTGGAGGGGCGACAGTGGCCGTCTGCGGTCCCTTCTGCTGTCGCCGCCTTCGGGAGCTCTAAGGCTTGATGGTGCATGTCGGCCTCCAGCACCGAGTTAGACCTCATCAAGGAGTCGGCCGCATCGCTCCCGATATTCCGACTCATCTATAGCGCCACTCTCGAGGAGAGCCCCAAGCCGGCCTAGACGCTGCTCGATTGATTGGCTAGCGGTTGTCGGGGCATCGATTGAGCTACTTGGAGTCTGACCAGCGCCAGCACACGCGGCGCCTATATCATTTGCGAGGGCGACTTCATCGTAAACCGTCACGCGCTTGTGATTGCGAGTGAGGCTTGAGTAATACCGTCCTAGCTGAAGAGCTTTCTCCCGACATTCAGGGTCATTGGGGTTTTGTTTCAGGCGATCCAGAGATTTTCTGTAGCTGTCGAACGCCTCACGGAGCTGTTTGTTGATGAGAGCGAGGTTCCGGAAGTACAGGCCAAAACAGGCGACGATGATGGCCGTAGGTATTGCAATCAACGCAAAGCACGTTACGATCGCCATCCTGCCTCCTCCCCTGGAGAGCTTTCCGAGCGTCGCCTTAGATTGTGGGACCTCAGCGCGCGCCACCGTAGCTCCCATTGCTCCTCTAAGCAGCTCAGAATTGCGAATCAGTATACCCTAAAAGCGCTATGGGCGTTCGACGATAGTGGCATTTCCGGTCCCCAGAGAAGGCGCCTACTTCAGGAGCCTCTAGAGTGTACTCCCGTTCCCGACGGGGTTCGCGCCACAGAGTCTGCTGCACCAGCGCCGCGCCCGTAAATCTTGATAGTAGGGTCTATGGTCGGACTTCTTTCTTCCTCTCAAACAGCCCGCCATTGCCCTGTCCTTGGAGAAATTTCAAGAGTCCCCGATAGTCGTACCCGGCAGCCCAAAGGAGCTCCGCTCCATATTCGTCCGCTTCAAGTTCCTCCCGCCGACTGAAACGATGAATGGTAAAACCGCCAATGTCCACGCCCACAGCCGTGCCAATCTGGCCTGCTAAATACATCGACCCCAAGCCCACACCTGCTCCGACCAAAACGTCACGAGTGCTTAACAGAGTATCTTTCGGCGCTGCCGAACGAGGCTTTGAAGTAGGGAAGAGCCCACCGATCACTGCGCCTCCGAGCATACTTAAAGATATTGCCGCGTTCCTCGACACTCCAGCACGCTTATATGCCCCCCCACGCATTGATCCGTGATGAAAATAGAAATGCGCAAGCTCGTGCGATAGAATCCCGGCCAGTTCGTCAACATCCTGGGTCTTATCGAGAGCTCCGGTAGTAATGAAAACATCGCCGTTGGGCTCGACGTGAGTAGCATCCAGGACGTCGGAGACAATGAAAATCCTCGCCTCCTTGTCTAACTGATTGGCTGCTCGCGCGATATCGTGGACAACTCCAGCTATACGCTCTTCCAATCGAGGCACATTCAGCACGAATCGCTCTCTGCGAATCCTTGCCGACTCAAAATTGCCCCGTTGCTGCGTGACCGACTCGCGGCGCCCTACTTCCTTAACATCAATCTTTCGTGGAGTCCCGCGTGCACTGCGTCGGGAGCCGCCGTCAATGTGTCTCAGATAGTCGTCCTCGGCAGCCGTTTCCTTGAGCGCCTGAAGGATTCTTTCTTTCACCCTAACACTTACTATCTGCTGTTCGTCGCCTTTGAACCCAGCCGGAAAGCTGTCGGCGTAAAAAGGTGCTACCTGCGCCCTTGTCGGAGATACGAAGGCGATATAAACCTCTGTCGAACGCTCCGCTATAGGTCGTATACTAATAGCCAGCCAACGATCTACGAAGACGCCTCTATCTCCCTTGTACTTTAGGTTTTCGCCATAGATGAGTAGGAGGCGATGGCCACCGCCTGCATCGTGTTCTACCCCCAAGATGCCCTTCGCTTGAGCGGCAAGCCCGAGGCATGCAGCCCAGACCTGTTGACTGGACCGACCAAGAATAACCGGCCCCTCACCATTCTTAACCGAAGCGATTTCTTCGAAGGTAGGGACCCTTACGCCGACGAACCGACTTTGATAGAAGGTTTTGTAGGCGCTTCGCGGACCTCGATGACTGCATCCCAAAAGAACTAAGGCCCCGACCAAAAAAAGAAATGGGGCAGCACTCCTATTAATTCTTCTCATTACTCGCAACCTCCGAGATCAGCGACTTCCTTATTGCGCGGAGAATCTCCTGCTCATAATTTCCACGTGATGATGAGACTCCCACGAAAGCTTTGGCGGAACAATATGTCAGGTGGATCGTCAACCTAGAACCTCCGGACGCTGCCTCTACCCGGACAACAACAATTGCTATCGTTTCGTCGCCATCCGACTCTATCTCCGGATCGGTTAAGCTTGCATGTAGACGCTCGACCGGTTCGATCTCGTTAACCCACGAGAGAAGGTAAGCTTCTTCATCATTGACGAGGATTCGTCGACTCGACCTCGAAGCCTCAAGAAGGACAGCCTTCCAAACCTTGTTTGGCGAGCTGGCCAAGAAGTAACTTTGCTGGAGGGGTGTCTCCAGAAGCTCTCGATTCGCAAAACAGCCAGCAAGGAATCCTTGGGCAAAGAGAGAGCTTGCAAGAAAGGTAACGCCAAAAAAGGATTTACGATTCTTTCGCATTGTTTTAGTTTTTGGCTGGCAGTCTAGCAGCAGCGACTCTGCCATCCAACTCCTTGGCCTTGGCTTCAAGGTTCTTGATTCTTTCCGCGGATGTAGCATGAGCGCTTGGCAGCCGCTCGGGAATGCACGAGCTAAGTAAAACTGTAAGAAGAACTAGTGCCAACATGTTTCTGCGCGACGGGCTGGACAGAAGCCTGGCGAGCCAGGCGAAGCCGAATGCCCATGAGAGAGAGGCTACTGAGAATAGTGTGATCAAGGTTACCCCCGCGACGGAGATGCTCCATCGTTCCCAGATAAGGTCGGTCCGACATCCTGCAAAGGCCGCGTAGGCCAGCATGAGATCCTGAGGGTTGGCCAAATCCGGATGCTTTCTTGTGAATAGTCTGGCACTCTCGGTAAGGTAGGTGAGGCCAAACCCTGTCTGGCAGGAAATTGTTGGAGGAGGCACCGGCGGGGCCACAGCGGTGAAACGGTAGAAAAGAATATAGCACAGAGTCAATAGAAAACTACCAAGAACGACGACGGCCGCCCGAAGAAGCCCTCTCTTGGATTGTTCGGCGCTCATGCGACGTTTCCTCGGCCAAGCGAAGGCGATCGCTACTACTGCCGCCGCAAGGGCCGTTATGAGTGCAGATCCGGGAAAGAAGGGAGGAGAAAGGTCCAAGAAAAACGCGAATCCCGGGAGTAGGCTGCCGAGTGAGGCGGCCAGAAGAAAAAGGCCCTTAAGAGCCGGTGGCTCAATCATCGGCGACGGTGCGGACTTTGCCACGAACACGTTGCCGTCAGGGATGCGGAGGAAGAGAACGGGCGTCGCCCATTCGAATGCTTCGGGCTCTGCGGAGTGGATGGCCTGGCGGCCCTCAGTAAGCGCCTCGTCGATCGAGTCGCCGCGCGCCAGATGCCGGTAAAGGGCGGTGCTGAAGCCGATGGCGGCACGGTCAGAGATAGGCCGCTGCATGGCGACCACACCAGGAACGCCGCCGAGCACGAGAGCAGTCGCCACGCCCCGGAAAGGATTTCTGCTTCCGTTGTGATAGGCCCGAGCCGTGTTGCAGGCGTTGAGCACCACGACACCGAGAGAGCGTAGGCCTTTGAGCTTGGTGGCGAAGGCCTTGCCGCTTACCAGATCCGCGGAGCCGTCCGATCCTTCGAAGGCGAGCATCCCTTCGCCGCTCGCGCGGTCGAACATGCCGTGCCCCATGAAGTGGAGGACGTTGTATTTGTCCCCGGACAGCTCCTCGCGTACGGCACCGGCGGATGCGTGGACGAGGAACTGCACTTCGACTCCGGAAGGGCTTCGATTTAGCTCTTCGAGGCATCTTGCCTCCTCCGCGAGATCGAGCGACTGAAGACTGCGCGGGCTGGCAGCGACGGAGAGGATCCGCAGCGGCGGCGTGAACAGGATTGGCTGTGAGGAGAGCGGAACATCGAGATAGCGAACCAGCGAAATCTGGCGGGAAAGAGCGAAGAAATCTTCGGTTTCGCCGTCGCAGAGCAGTTCCCAAGGCAGGTCGGCGAGCATTCCCATCTCGTCATCGCCTGGGTCGAGTTTGACCTTGAGGCGCAATCCGCGTTCCGGCGAGACCTCGAGTTGACCCCGGCTTTTGTCGAAGAGCATACGGACCTGGCCCTGAAAGACAGAACGGAAGAGCTCAATTCCGATTTCCAGAGATGGTCGGGTGCCCGGGGTCGAAGTGACGCCGGGGTCAAGATCGCGAGAGATGCAGGGAGCATTGTGGGATGCCGACTTCGCACCGGCGACCGAAGGGAGCGAAAACCCGACGACGCCTTCCCCGAAGGGAGATTTGAGCACCCGAACCCGGGACCCACTTCGGGAACTGGTTTCAAAGTGGAGCACGAAGTCTTCGAAGCGCATATGCCTCTCAGACACGCGTTACCCAAATTTGTTTATGGGCGGTTTCCTTCCTGCTTCAGGAATGGTGGAGGGTGCCAACTCCGGCCAGCTTGAATCCAACTGGAATGAGGAGCACGGGTGATACTCCTATCGAGACCGCTTGGCATGGCGAACGGCCGCCTAGCCCTGAGGGCCTAGCTAGCTAGGGCTTTGGGGCGCTGGTTGAGATGATTAAGTCAATGACAAGCTTTCTTTGGATGATGTCGTATTCATTCGCTTCTGACACTGCTTTCCCCTTTCGTTCCGCCCAGACCTCGTAAAAACCGATCGGCAGATTGTTCCACCCTGCGTGCGCCGCTTGAGCTTCTGTGCGCGCGAGGGCCTTGTACTTTACGACGATGTCATCCGGCTTGGCTCTGAACATAACCTGACTGTAGAGTCCAGTCCGTCTTAGGGCTTGGGCCAACTCAAGCAGCGCCTCTCGTTCCTTACCTTGTCTACTAGCGGCCAAGGCTTCGAGTTGCTGAGCGACCTCTGTGGGTGCCTCGGGGAAGCCTGAGAGGGTACGGGGATCTCTTTGCTGTGAGTGACCCTCACGAGCGAGGAGCATTTGGTAGATCCGCTCCGCATGAGTCCGAGGGCTCATCCTCCCGACGGGTTTCAATTGAGAGTCCACCACGCAGCCAAAGAGGGATAGGAGGACGAGCAAGAGGTAAAAGAAGCGACGGTGCCAATAGGAGTTCACCCTGGGGCCTCCTCAAGATCTCAGCCGATAAATGTAGCTTCCCATACAATAGCCAAATCAGAAGTACTGTCAAGCGCGCTCGCTGATTCTCCTGGACAGTTATTTAGATGGCACTAATCACTGCACAATCACCCGCACCTCCGGAGACCCCTCCGGCGTGAACGGCACCCGCACCTGAAAGGTGTGCTCACCAGGTTGTAAACGCCAGCGGGTGGCGTAGGGATAGTCGACGGTTTGGTAGGGACGGCCGTCGACGTACCAGACGACTTGGCGGACGGGCGGATCGACGACGACGGTGAGGGCGACGGTGGAGAGCTCGATGGGCGTCTCGGGGTCACGCAGCAGACGAACCTTGTGCTCGGGCGAGGTGATGTGCAGCCGGACGGGGCGGTTGACGGCCAGCATTGGACCTGCGGGGCCGGCGGCGAGGCCGACGGGCGGCGCTTGGCCGGGGTGGAGGAAGCTGACTTCATCCGGCGGGTGCGGTAGGCCGGCGTTAATCTGCCAGGCGGCGTAGCGCGGCGGCAGCGCGACGAAGGTGCGGACCTCGATCTCGGCGCGCGGCGTGTCCGCGGTCGCGAGCAGGCCGTTGCGGCGGTCAATGGCTCGAAGCTGATGCACGGTGCAATCGTCCGTCGGCTCCTCTCCCGGTCGGAACCACTCCAGGAAAACCTGCTCGCAGGCCTCGCCGGCGCGGGCTCCGGTCAGGGCGCAGACGCGCACCGGCCGGTAGCCGCGGGGCGGCGGGAAGGACAGGTCGTCGAATCCTTCCTGCTGATCGCGATGGAGGACCGAGAGGATCTGCTGCACCAGCTCCGCCGCCGAAAGATAGCCGCTCAGCCGGTTCATCGGCCGGAAGGCGGGATGTCCCACCCAGACGCCCACGAGGTAGCGGTTGGACCAGGCCACGGCCCACGCGTCGCGGAAGGAGGTCGAGGTGCCGGTCTTCACCGCCACGGGAAAGCGGTACTCCTCCGAGCCCATGCGCGGAAAGGTAGGGAGGCGCGCCTGCGGATCGGAGAGGAAGAGCGCGATCTGCCGCGCCGTCTCCTCGGAGACGACGCGCCGTTGCGCCGGCAGCTCCTGACCGGGATGCCAGCGGAAGCCGGAGGTCCTCCCGTCGCCCGCCAGCACCAGATACGCCTTCACCATCTCCTCCAGCGTCACCGGCAGACCGCCAATCGCGAGGCCCAATCCGTAGTGCTCGGCGGGAATTCCGCCATCAGTCAGGCCAAGATCGCGGAACAGGCCGTAGCCCTGCTCCATGCCGAGCCGCGCCAGGAGATCGACCGCCGGAACGTTGCGCGAGTTGGCAAGGGCGACCCGCGGCAGAAGGGGACCGAGGAACAGATCGTCAGCATTGGTGATCCCACCTGGGCCGCGTTGTAGATCGTCGAGAACGGTCGACGGGCGAATGACGCCGCGGTCGAGTGCCAGGGCATAAAGAAAAGGTTTCAAAGCGCTGCCGGCCGAACGGCGAATGCGTGTGTAGTCGATGGCACCGGAAGTGCCGGGATCGAAATAGCCGGACGAGCCCACCCAAGCGCGCACCTCGCGGCTCGGCAGATCGATCACGATGGCCGCCGCGTTGCCTGCACCGCGATCCGCCCAGGCGCGCACCGCAAGATCGGTCAGGCCGGAAACCTGGCGTTGGAGATCGAGGTCGAGCGTCGTCTGCACCAGCGGTTCGAGATGCTTCCGCTTCGACTCTTCGGCGAGCAGCGCGTCAAGGCGGAGTACCGCGTGCAGCGACTCCTCCGCGCGCCGGCCTTTCCAGGGAATGGAAAGCCCGGTGAGCTGGCGCTGGCTGAGCTCCAGCTCCGCGGCGGAGAGAACACCTTGCGCAGAAAGTGATCGCAGCGCCCGCTGACCGCGTTCGATGGCTCTCAGCCGGCCGGCCGGCGAATAGACGTTCATCTTTCCCGGCGCCTGCGGAATGCCAGCCAGGAAGGCGATCTCAGCCCAGCTCAGGTCGTCGACCGGCTTGTCGAAGTAGCGCCGGGCAGCGTAGGCGATGCCGTGGATGCGGTTGCCGTAGGGAACGATCCGCAGGTAGTGGCGAAGGATCTCCTGCCTGCCATAGCGCTCGGTCAAGAGAACCGCGGTGAGCGCCTCCGTGGCCTTGCGCAGGTAGCCGCGAGAACCCGGCGATTGCATGCGGGCGATCTGCATCGCAAGCGTCGAAGCCCCGGAAATCCGCTGGCGCCGTCGCAGGTTCTGAAGCACCGCGCGCGCCACGGCCCGCGGATCGACCCCCGGATGGGAATCGAAATGCCGGTCCTCCAGCGCCAAGGTGGCCGCGATCACCCGCGGCGGCAACGTCTCGACCGGCCAATAGCCAAGCTCGCCATCCACCGGAGCCCCAACCTCGCCGAGGAAGCGGGCTTGGCGATCGCGCAAGAGAAACGTCGGCGACGGCGCCTCCAGCCGGGCGTGGAAGATGGCGACAAGGAATAGGAGGGCACAGACGAGCTGGAGGGCCAGGACCAGGCCTGCCGTCGCGGCGAGGGCTTGGAGGACGAAGCGACGGCGGTCGATTCGATGCAGCCGGCGGCGATAAAGACGGTACAGGGCTTTCACGTGACGCCGGCCCGCTTGGTGAACGGAGCGCTGCCCGCCGCTTCGAGGCCCTCACTCCCCCAGCCCCTCTCTCCCAGCCTCCCCCCCGCCTGACGGGAGAGAGGGGAGCCAAGAAGCAGAGTTAGTAGCCGGCGGGACGCCGGCGCTCCCAGGGGGCTCAGGTTCAGCGTCTTTCGTTTTGCTCCCTCTTCTCCCGGTCGGGGGGAGGGCGATGGGAGAAGAGGGCTGGGGTGATGAGGGGTCTTGCTGTTCTCCCTCTTCTCCCGGCCGGCGGGGGGGAGGCTGGGAGAAGAGGGCCGGGGTGATGAGGGCCGCGGCGATGCCGCCACCGATCCCGCCCCCGTCGCCTTGACGAAACGGCGTCGAAGGCTTCCCATGGCCTCACCCTGCAACTACTTCTCCCCCCGCACCACCTCAACCCGCGCCCCCGCGGACCCTCCCATCACCGCGCCGTCGTACATCATTTCGGCCCGGGCGGCGGGCTGGATGAAGGTGCCTTCGGTGGTCGCCCGGGTGCGGAAGTAGAAGTCGAAGGTGCCCTTGGGCAGGCTGTTGTAGTAGTAGCCGACCTGATCGTCCAGGAAGGCCACGTAGGTCGCCTTGAGGGTCGGGCCGCTGCTCGGCTTCGCCTCGGGCGGCGCGGTGGCGAGCGCCGGATTGAGCGGCTCCAGGCCGGCCGCGAGGGGAATCACGACGGCCACGAAGTTGCGGTCCTTGGGATTCACCACCCTCAGGTGCTCCTCGATGACGTCGCCGATGGCGAAGCGCACGGTCTTGCCCGGTTCGGCGAGCGGGATGCGCTCCGGCGGCGCGCCTCCGGAGACCACTCTCACCATCTCGCGGGTGACCACGAACCCGTCGGAGACCGGCGCCACTCTCGCGCCGTCGCCGGCCGGCAGGTAGCGGGTTTCGACTCGCACCAACACCGGCTTGCCGGCGGAACCTGAGGCAAGAGTGACGCTGCCGGCGCCTCCCGCTTGGGCATCGGTACCGACGAGGTAGCCGACCGGGGCGTCCGGCCCGAGGCTCACCGTCTGTACGGCTCCGCCGCCGACCTTCACCTGCAAGGCCCGCTGCGCGCTGCCGGCGTAGGGCGGCTGGAGGAGCTCGCCCAAGGCCAGGAGGGCGGCGGCGTTGGCGTTGGTGGTGCCCCAGCCGTCGTCGCGGCCAAGGGTGACGAGGGCATCGATCAGGAGCTGTAGCCGTGGATTCTTGCCGTCTTTACGGACCAGAGCGCGGGCCATTTCGGCCACGGTGCGGGTCTCGGTCGGCAGGATGAGGCCGTTGCGCGCCGTCGCCGTCTCCTGCAATCCACCGTAGATCTCCCGGCCTTGATAGAGGCGCAGGACGACGCCGCCCCAGATCTTCGCGGCCAGCGCATCGGTGGACGGCGAGGCCGTGTCTCCCGCCTTGGCGAACGACTGGAGCACCTCGGCGACGCCTTCCAGATCGAGGAACTGCGCCTTGCGGGCCAGCTCGGCGGCATACGCCGGATCGAACTTGCCGGCGGCGGCGAGGGCGGCCAGGGCCCAGCAGCGCTCGGTGAACGCCTCGCCGTCGATGAAGTTGCCGTAGTCGGAGCGCAGCGACTGCTCCAGCGACCGCGTCAAGGTGGACATCAGCTTGTCGTCCACCCGGAAGCCGGCGGCCTTTGCCTCGACCATGAACTGGACGACCCAGGCAGTCAACGAGACGTAGCCGCTGGAACCCGGCCAGTAGGCGACGAGGCCGTGGGGGTCAAGGACCTGCGGAATCCACTGCAGCGTATCGTCGACGGCCCGCTTCATCCTCGCGTCGTCACCCTGCTGGTGCAGCAGCGCCCGGAAGCGCTTCAGGGCCATCTCGGCGCGCGCCTGGCTGAGGCGCTGCTCGGTGCAACCGTACGGATATTGATTGAAGAAGTCGAGGCCGGCCGCCATGCGCACCAGCGCCGCCTGATCGGAGACCAGGACGGACCGGCGCACGGAGCCCGGCCGCGCGGGTTCGGGGATGGCGGGAATCGACAGCGCCGCACCCGCTCCAAGCTCCTTCATCATGCGCAGGAGAACCGGCCGCCGGTCTTCGCGCACCGGCAGCTTCACCTCGAAGGCGTCGCTGGCGCCGTCGGCGTTGCGCTGCACGCCGAAGGTGAAGGCGACCTCGCTGTAGGCCAGGGTGCCGTCGGCCTTGAAGGGCGGGGTCGGCACGCTCACCGGGAACTCCAGGCGCTCCGGCTGGCTCGTCCAGGTGAACGTCTTCTTCGCCGGTCCACCGAGCTCCACGCCCTGCACCCGAATCTCGGATTGGCCAGGCCCCAGATCGCCTTCGACGATGCGGCCGATGCCCGAGGCCAGGAATCGGTCGCCCGCCCGCACGAAGCGCGGCAGGGCTGGCTGGATCACCACCGGCAGGCGGACGGCGATCTGGCTGGTGCCGACGCCGAAGCGGTCGGGTCCCGAGGCCGCCTTCGCGCGAATCTTGAAGACGGTGATGTCGTCCGGCAGCTCGACGGTCACCTTCGCCGTGCCGTCCGCCCCCACCTGGATGTTGGGGTTGAAGTACGGCACGGCCTTGAAGTTGCGGCGCACGGTGGCACGGTCGAGCAGACTCCCCTCCCCCGCTCCCCCCTGGTCGCCGCCCGGGTTCTCGGCGAACGGCAGGAAGCCGAAGACGAGGTTGCGCGTGTCGCGCACGGTAAGGTGCGAGAAGACCTTGGTGATGAAGTCCGGCAACGGATCGAGCCGCTGCTCCTTGCCCAGCGCCAGCACGGCCTGATCGACCAGCCAGAGCGTGACCTCCCCCGGCCGCGGATTGCCCTGCGGATCGCGAAGGTCGATCTTGATCTCCACCTTCTGGCCCGGGCGGGCCTTCTCTGGATGCGTGAGCTTGACGTCGACGCGGTTCGCCACAGGCTCGACCTTGAGCCAGGTGGTGGCGGCGACGGTCGCCGGCTTGCCGAGGTCGGTGCTGTTGCCCGGCTGCGGACCGGTGCCGGGGACGCGGCCCCGCATCAGCACGAAGTGCACGGGGATGCGCGGCGCCCAGTTGCCGCGGATGGGCAGATTGTAAGTGGCGGCGCCGCCCTGAACGTTGACCCACTCGTAGCGGTTGCCTTCCGGCGCCTCGATCACCGCCAGCGCCTCGCCCTTCTGGAACGGGCTCTGGAGAACGAGGGCCGCGGTCTCGCCGGGCGCGTAGGAAGCTTTGTCGCCAGTCACCGTGAAGACGCCCGCGGGCGGCTTGGTCCAGGTCACGGCCTGGTCGCCGCCGGCATAGAGGTCCACCGTCACCACCTGGGTGCGGCCCAGCCGGTCGCTGGCCTCGATCTCCACGATGTAGACGCCGGAGCGGGGAATAGCGAGCGGCACGGGCAGGGCGTCGGCGCCGCTCTTGATCTTCACCTCCGTCACCTTCTCGTCCACGACGTCGGTGATGTAGCGCGCCACGCCGTCCGAGAAGTCGCTCGCCCGCAGGTGGGAGTGCCACTGCCGTTGCAGCAGGCGGACCTTCACCTCCATGCCGGCGACCGGCTTGTCGTCGAGCCCGACGACCAGGACCTCCGGGCGGATCTGGGTGGCGCGCTCCAGGAAGCGCGGCACCTTGAGGCCGAGGACGAAAGGCGGCAGGGCGACGATGGAGCGGGTGGCGGTGACCGTCTGGTCGTCGGCGCCGGTGACGGTCGCCTCCACCACGTAGCTGCGCGGCTGCGCCGTGGGCTCGATGGCCGGGTTGAGCACGAGCTTCGCCGAGCCCTCGGCGTCGGTCGTGTCCTGCTTTTCCAGGCGCGGCGTCGAGGTGAAGGTGGCGCTGCGCGAGAAACGACCGTCCGACGAGTAGAGGAAGCCGGCCCGCCGCTTCGGCGTCCAGGTGTAGGGGAACTGCGTCACCCGCCAGGCGATGGGCCGGCTGGTCACCTTGCCTCCGGCATAGTAGATGCCGGTGAGACCGACCTTGAACTCGCGGTCCAGCGGCACGCGGTCCGGCGCGTCGAGGCGCACCTCGAAGCGCGGCAGGCGGTAGGCCTCCATGCGCCAGGAGACCGAGCCGTAGGCCTTGCCGTCCTTATCCTCGAAATGCGCCGAGAAGACGCCGGTCGGCAGCTTCTCTTCCTTGAAGAACTTGTAGAACGAGCCGGCGGCGGTGACCTCCATCGGGTACCGCCAGACGAGGTCGCCGGGCCCCTGCACGATCAACCGGCCGGTGAGACGGTCCGGCGTCAGCTCGCCCTTGTCGCGGCGGCGCAGGTAGCCCTTGATATGGACGCCGTCCTCCGGCCGGTAGACCGGGCGTTCGGTGAACAGGTGGCAGAGCGTCTCGGCCTGCGGCCCGCGGGTCTCCAGGTCGTCGAACACCCAGCCCAGCCAGCTCTGGTTGGACGGCGACCACTGGCCGTCCGCGTAGCCGTCCGGCGCGTGCTCCGGGTCGAGAACGAGAAGGTCCTTGCCGTTCTCCACCACGATCCGCCGCACTCTCTCCGTAACGCCCTGTGTGCGCCCCGGCGGGTGCCAGGTGACGCGGCCGCCAGCGTCGGTGGCGCCCTGGAAGAAGGTGGTCCATTCCGCTGCGTTCCTCCCCTCCTGGCGGGAGCCCTCGACGCGCACCTTGGCGCCACCAACCGGCAGCGAGTTGGAGAGGGAATTGACGGAGAAGACCACCGCCTGCGGCTCTTCAGCCACGGTGAGCGTCAGGTCGGTGACCTGCACGCGGATCCAGGAGCGGACGCTGGAGCGGTCGAGCCGGCGCAGGCCGACCAGGTACGTGCCCGGTGTTCCAGTTGATCCCGGGGGGGCCAGCTTGTCGAGATGCGGCCCGAGATCGAGGCCGAAACGGGCGGAGCTGCCTTCGCGGCGCAGCGGCAGGGTCACCAGCGTCGAGACGGGCGGCGAGCCGAGCGTCTGAAGATGAATGGCAAGCTCCGAGGCCGGCACGTTGCGCTCCGGCGCCTTCCAGGGGGCGGGCTCCTCGCCGGGGCCGGGCGGCCGCTTCGCCTCGTCCACCGTCACCGGGCTGTCGGGGAACGGCCAGAGCGACCGGTCGAGCGGATCGATGGGATAGAGGCGCAGGTCGAGGCGCTCGTCGCCGCGCCCTTCGACCGGCGCCATGCGCGGTCCGAAGCGCTCGACGATACCCTGGCTGGCGCCCCAGCGCAGGTAGCTCTCGCGCTGCGGGAAGACGAGGAAGGTCTCGGTGGGGCCGCGCAGGTCGAGCCGCCGGCCGTGGTTGTCGACGACGCTCGACGCGGCGAGGCCGGGCGCCAGGGAAACGCGGTACAGCGTCTCGCGCTGGAAGCCGCCGGAAACCAGGAGCTGGCGGCCGGAGACCTCGAACTCGAGATTGGCGACCGAGGGCTCGAAGCGCACCAGGTTGCGCCCTTCGAGCGGGCCGAGGTTGACCGGCGCGGCGGAGAGCTCGACCACCACCTGCTTGTCGTCCGGCCCGCAGCGCAGCGCCTGCTCGCGGCCGTAGCGGGTGCCCGCGGCGGTGACCGGCACGCGAGAGCCGGAGCAGCCCAGGGAGAGCACGCGGAACGGCTCGGCCGTTGAAAAAGCAAGGTCGAGCGAAGACGACGGCGACGCCTCGCCCAGCGAGAGGCGGAAGTGGAGAACGGCTTTCGAGCCCAGGGGGATCGGCGTCGCGAGCGTCACGACGTAGGGCGCCGGGTCGTTGCGTTCCTTGCGGTCCAACGCCTTGATCTGGAAGTCGCGGGCGGTGATCCAGCGCGGCTCCGAGCCTGCGCCGCCAGCGCCGCGGGCGACGCCGGGCAGCGGTCGGACCTCGATCGACAGCATGCGGCCGAGGGTCCCGGGATCGAGCGGCTCCGGGAACACGAGGGTGATCGCCTTGACCGGGTCGGCGACCTCTTCATTCTCGGCCGGCAGCGTCTTCGACGGCGGTGAGATCAGGGTATCCAGAGTGGTCGTCGCTGTGCCAATTGCAAAGCTGAAGCGCTGGAGCGGCGGCCAGGGCTCGGCGGGCTTGAACTGCAGTGTGCGGGCGTCGACCCAGGTCCAGGCGCCGGGGTGAGCCGGCGCCATCTTCGCGAAGCGCTCGGGATGATCCTCCGGACCGGGCTTTCCCCCCTTCTCGCCGCGCGGATCCTGGGTGAAGAAGATCGTCACCGGATCCCACCGCCGCAGGAATCGATCGGGCACGACGACCGGGCCGGCGCGCTTCACGGCAACTGGTTTCTTGGAGGGTGTCTCAAAAGTCGTAGACGATGACGCCTGCGTCGCCAGGGATTGAAATCCTTGGCTACTGACGCTTGTCCCCTCCGGGACTGCAATTTCGTTTCTGTGTCCCGCAGGGACTACCGAGGGTAGCCAGGTGATTTCAATCCCTGGCAACGCAGGCGGCGCTGTCGACCACTGTTGAGACACAGCGGGCGCAATCGCGGCCTGAGGCACGGCCCACAGGAACAGACAGATCCAGACGGCGGCCGCGATGCGGCGCCGAGCTCTCGACGACAGGCGACTCATGGTTGGCTCCCGGGAACGCTCTCTGGGGCTTCCTCGGCCCCGGCTTCTTGCAGGTACTGGCGAATCACGTCGGCGGGCGGACCGGTGTCAGGCAGCACCAACCCGGCGACGGCGGGCCGCGCCTTGACCGGCGCCGCCGCAGCCGGCGAGCTCAGGGCGAGCAGATAGTCGCCCGGCGCCAGCTCCGGCATGCGCACCACGCCACTTTCGGCCTTGGCCTCCAGTCGATGGCCGCCGCGGTCGTAGAGCTCGATCTCGACCACGTCCGAGCTGGCGTGCGCGCCCACTCCCACCGGCCCCTTGCGCTCGACGTGGAAGGAGAACCACCGACTGCCGCCGGCGGGCAGCAGCACCTCGGGACCGAGGCCCTCGCCGATGGAGGTCACCGGCGTCTCGGTGATCTCGGCCACGCCCGAAAGCTGGGCGCCGGCCAGCGACCGGAGGCCAAGCCGCGATTCACCCGCCGGCAGGAAGGCGTCCAGTCGGCCCGCCTCGGCGTGCACTTCGACTTCATCAGAGCTGCCATCCGGACGATGAAGCAGCGTGGCGAGCGGCACGGCGGTGCGCAGGTGCAGAATGCGCGGCTTGGAGCCGGCGAAAGTCAGGTCGGCGAAGCGGCCGGAAAGCGGCACGCTCGCGGGCGGCGCGACCTTCGCCTGCGACGGGCGTTCGCCGGCGGGCCAGAGGGAGGCCGTTTCGTCGTCCGGTCCGCCGAGCCAGGCCAGCAGCAGGCCCGGCCCGTGACGCACGAGAGCCACGCCGCCGCGGCCGGCCGGCACGTCCGCTCCGCGCATCACGCTGCCGTCGCGGCCCAGGAGGATCACCTCGACGCCGGCTCCTCTCACGTGCAGCGTCGAGGCGGTCGGCCGGGTCACCTCCGGAAGGACCATCCGCAAAATACCGGCGCGGTCCAGCGAGCGCTCGAACGGCGGACCCGAAGCGAGCGACTGTGCGCCTTCCGTGCTGTCGCGGGGCAGCAGCTCGACCGTGAATGGATCTGACCCCTGACTCGTGTGGAGGATCGTCAGCCGATCCGCGGCTCCGTCGTCCAGCAGCTCCTCGAACGGCGCGCCGCCCTGCCAGTGCGTGCTCACTACGGTATCGCCCCGCGATAGCACGGCGACCGTGGACTCGCCGAGCGCCAGGCGCAGCTTGCGGGAGCCGGCCGGCAGGTCGAGCCGGCGCGCCGCGATGCCGTCCAGCCGGCCGTCGAGGACGCCCCAACTCGCCTTCTCGGCCGATATCGCTGGGAAACGCACCGTCGCCAGGCGCAGCTCTTGTGTGCCCTCGGCCTCGCCCGCCTGCCAGACGCGGGCGACCGGATGCCTTGGAGCGAGGGACACGGAGACCGCCGTGCGCGGTCCCACCGCCATGACGGTCGCGGCCGGCTCGGTGCCCTTCGCATCCTCTCCGCTCTCCCCCACGCGCACCCCGGGCTGGCCGGAGGGCGAGGTGGCGAGGGCGAGCACGGGGCCGCCGTCTCCCTTCCCTGCCGCCAGATCCGCCGTCACCGCCGTGCCGGCCGGCACCGGAAACTGCGTGCCCGCGTCGAGGCCGATTCCCACGGTCACGCGCTCGGCCTTCACCGGCCGTGCGCCCTTGCCGTCGCGCACCAGCCAGAAGCGCTCGCCGGGCGACGAGAGCACCGCGCCGCCCGCTACACCCAATGCGGCCAGCGGTGATCCAGGAGCGCCGGAGCCGCGCAGGTCCCGCGCCGCCTCGCCGACATCGGCGAAGCGGAAGACACCGGGACGATCAAGAGTCACCACCCCGGCGGCCAAAGGCGGATCGAAGCCTGCGACCGCCGCCAGATGGCCGCCGCTCCGCAACTCTTTTTCGCTCAGCCCCGGCGCCGTAATCGCCGCCGCCGAGAGCCGCACCGGCGTCTCGTGGCGGTCCAAAGACCACAAGCGCAGCCGGTAGGTTTCGCCCTTCCCGCTCAAGGGAATCTCCAGATGAGCTTCCCTGCCGATGACCGTGCCCACCGTGCGCCAAGCCTTGCCGTCCGAGGCTTCCACGGACAACCCAAGACTGTCCTTCGAGCGCGCCGCCACCAGGAGAAGGTCCGCCTTCGCGCCGACCGGCAACGGACGCAGCAAGACGTCGCTGCCGAGTTGGAGGTTGTCGCGGAGGGGCAGCGGCGCCGACGCCTTCTCCACCTCGGCCGGCGAACGCATCGCGATCCGCACCTCGGTGGTCTTCACTCCCACGGGCTCGACCTTCAGCGTGTAGCGGCCGGGCGCCAGGCGTTGGAAGAGGAGGAAGTTCCAGTCGTCCGGCCGGTCGTCGTTCTCGGCAACGGCGTGGCCGTCCGCGTCGAGCAGGCGGGCGCGCACGTCGACCGGAGCGATCGAAGTCAGCTCCACCAGGCTTTCGCGGCCGACCGCGACCTGCACCTCGCCGGGCGCCGTCATCTTGCGCTCCAGACCGGTCACCAGCTCCTCGGTGTGCACGGTCACCTTATAGTGGACGCGGCTGTTGCGCCGCGAGCACTCGGCGGCGAGCTGATAGCGGCCGGGCTCCAGCTCGCCCTTCCAGGCGCGTCCGGGAGGCACGGAACCGATCTCCCCGCCTGATGCGTCGAGCCGGGTGAGCCGGCCCTGCATCTCGTCCGTCAGCTCGACGGCGGCGTGAACCTTGGCCGGCACCTCGAACTGCCAGAGGTCGGGAGGCCGCGGCGCGCCCTCGATCAATCCCTCCGGGCCTTCCGGCTCCACCCAGACGTGATCCACCTGGGTTTCGAGCGGCAGCTTGTGCGGCCCATGGCCGGCGAATTCCAGCGGCTCCGGCTTCTTTTCCAGCAGCACCAGAGCGCGGGCGTCGACCGGTTGCGGCAGAAGAACGAAGCGATAGGAGCCGGGCTCCAGCCATTCGTCGAGATCGGCTGGAATGTTCGGCTTTTCGAGCGGCCAGCCGTCGGCATCCTCGAAGCGGCAGAGGAGCTTGAAGCCAAGCCCCAGGGCGCGCAGCGTGTAGCGGCCCGCTTCAGTGACGGCAACGTGGAAAACGACAGCCTGGCCGGCTGGGAGGGTGAAGTGGCCGGGCATGCCGGCGCGCAGCTCGCCGCCATCGGAAGCTTGAGTGGCCGCGAGCGTCAGCCCGGCGTGGCCGGCCGACTTCCCCAGCGCCGCCACCGTCACCTGGTAGTCGCCCTCCCGCAGGTACTGCTGGACGAGGAAGTTGCGGCCGACGCCATTCTGCGCGTCGCGGCGCAGCGCCGGCACCGTGCGGGTGCGCAGCGTGCCGGCGGTGGCGAGGAGGCCGGTCGAGCGAACGGCATAGAGGCCGGGCTTCTCGGCCTGCACCAGCCAGGTGCTCTGCTGGCCGCGTTCGAGATCGAAGAAGCGCGGCGCGCCGGTTCCCAGCACCGGCAGCTTCGGCACGGCGTTGAGGGCGGCGTCGGGGAGCGGCGGCAGGGGCGTCGTGGCCTGAAGCGTGGTGGGTTCCACCCACAGCGAATAGGTGACGGTGTTGAGGCGGTCATGGCGCACGGCGACCTTGTGATCGCCGGCCGCGACCTCAGCTTGCGGCGACCAGCCGCCGCCGTCCACCGCCACGTCGAGACGCGTGCCGTCGTCCGGCTCGGCGCGCAGAGTGCCCGCCTCGGAAACGTGGAACGGAATCTCGAACGGCTCACCTGGTTTCTGCGCCACCGGCAGCGGCTGACCCAGGTCGACAGGCCAGGGGCGGATCACCATGCCGGCCGTTACGCCCGGCTGATGATTGAACCAGGCGGTGTAGCCGTGCAACGGATCGAGCGTCAGCGGCGCGAAGCGGACGGCGGCCTGTACCGGCTGGGCCGGGACGGGCAAGTCCTGAGCCGCCTTGCCCCCCGGACGCAGCGTTAAAATAAGGATCCCCTTCTTCTGCGGCTGGAGGGTGAGCACGTAATAGCCGGCGTCGAGATTCCAATTCGAGATCGCGCCCTGCCAGTCGGGAGGCGCGTAGCCCTTCGGCCGGTAGAGCAGGAACGGCTCGATGCGCGCCCGCGCGCCGCCAGCGCTCGCCACCACCTGGTAGGCACCGGTCTCCTTGATCTCCAGGAAAAGCGTGAGCTCCTCCTGGAAGTTGAAGCGCCGCGCCCAGGGCGTGTGCGAGTCGAGCCGAATCGCCGCGGCGGTCAGGAAGCGTTGCTTGCCGACCGGCGGCTGGTCGGTGACCAGGGCCGTGGCGTCGACTGAATCCTCGGCGGCTCCGGCGTGAACGCTGGACACCCAGTACGGGCCGGACAAGCGGAACGTGTAGGAATCCCGCTGCTCGAAATGCTGAAGGATGTAGGGCTGGCCCGGCGTCCCGGCGACCGTGGCCATGAGCTCCCACGCCGGTGGACCGGATGGCGGCGCGGCCTCGGCGGGCGTCTCCGATGTCTCAGTGGCGGATTCGGACGCGGTCTCGCCCTGCGGCTCGCCTTCACCCTCTCCCTCGCTGGGGGCCGGCTGTTCCGTAGCGGCTCCTTGGTCTCCCGAGCCTTGCGAGCTGTCCGCCGTCTCCTCGGCTTGAGCTGGAGCTTCGGCAGGAGCTTCTTCCTGCTCGGCCGAAGGCTCCTCCGAGTTGGCCGCGGGGGCGGAGGTCGCTTCCTCCGCAGGGAGCGCCGGCTCGGTGACTCCTTCGCCCGGCTTGGCCTGGGCCCGCACCTGGGTGGCAGGCGGCAGGGACTCCTTGGTCACGGCGCCCGCGCTCGTCGACGTCTCCTGCTCGTAGTGGCTGCCGGCCCGCAGCCAGCCGGTGGCGAGACTGACGGGCCGCGCCTCAGGCAGCTCGAGGCGGAAGAAGTTGACGTTGTCGGGCAGGCGGAAATGATCCTCGCCGAACGGGCTGATGACGTAGCGGCGGCGGCCGGACTCCGGCAGCTTCGGCTCGCCCCAGCGCAGGTAGAACGGATGGTCGTCCGCGCCCGCGGCCCAGGGTTGAGCGATGCCGCCGTAAGCGGTCAACAGATAGAGGCCGGGCTCGAGAACCGCGGCCAGGCGGCAGCGCAGAAGCGGCTGGCCGACGACCGGTTGGATCGACTTGCACCGCGGCTCGACGCCTTCGAGCCACGAACCGTCGCGCCACAGCCGCAGGTCGGCCAAATTGCGTCCGGCGGCTTCGAGACGGACGCCCCGGCGAGCGCCGATTTCCAACCAGTACGAAACCTGCTCCAGGTCGTCCAGGCTCTCCTGCACGAGGCGGGTCTCGACGAGGCGCGGAACCGGCGCGCCGGCCCGCCGTTCGAGAAAGCTCCGCGCCGTCACCTTGACCTTGCCAGTGCCCTTCTCCGCGCTCTCGACCCGCACCTGATACTGGCCGCGGTCGAGAAACAGGTCGAGCCGGCCGCTCTCCCGCCCCGCCTCGCCGGCCTTGCCGAGAGAGCCCGCCATACGATCGACCAGCTCGACGGAGCTGCCCTGCGCGTTCTCGACGCGTAGCGAGTAGCGGCCGAAGCGGTCCACCGTGAGCAAAGTCTTCTGCTCGCCGGTCGCCGGCAGCTCGGCGGCGCTCAGCGTGACCTTCGGAGTGTCCGGAGCGGGCGTCTTTGGAGCCGGCGGAAGCGGCGCCGCGCCAAGGAAGGCCACAGAAGCGAGTAGGAGGAGAAGTGCCAGAGAGACCGCGGCCAAGAAGGTGCGGAACAAGCCGTCAGCCTGCACGCTCCCCTCACCGCCACCGGGCCTCACTGGCCGCTGCGTCTGCGCGGCCACACTTTGTCTGGGCATGGGATTCCTTCTGATCTGCCCGGAGAGTGTATCTCAGGAGGAATCCATTTCGTAGGCCCTTCGTTACCGGACGGCCACCGGCATATCTGTAGAGACGTTCCCAGCCCGTCCACGACACCCTTCGCAGGTCTATAACGGCGGGACGTCTCGGAGGCGGAGACATCGATCCGATTACCCAAACCCTTGAACGGGGCGACATCGGGCTTTCCGAAGCCGAGGTCACCGAGATCGATGCCACCTAAATCGGAGCCTCCGCTCGGCGCAACGACGACAAGACCAACGGGTGGTATCCTCTGGGCGCCAAGGAGACTTCATTGCTCAAAGAAACATGGGACCACTGGCAAGCCATCGGACCTCTGCTGACGATCCGGGATGAGCAGGATTATGCTGCCGCCATCGAGCGTCTGGACACTTTGCTCAGCGAAGTCGGTGATGACGAGCGGCATCCGCTGTACTGGCTCCTCGATACCCTGGGAACTCTCGTTCACGCGTACGAGGAAGAGCACGTGCCGATTCCAGAAGCCAGCGGACCGGAGGCCCTGGAATACCTGATGGAAGAGCATGGCCTCGGACCCGAGGACCTACCGGAGCTCGGGGGCCCAAAGGCTGTGCGTGCGATCCTGGCGCAGGAGAAAGAGCTGCACGTTGGCGAGATTCGGGCACTCGCCGAGCGCTTTCGGGTCTCCCCGGCGGGGTTTATCTGACGTTATAGAGCTTCCAATCGCTTGTCTTCGATGCTTGCGCCGTCACGCCTTGCTCCACGGAAAGCTCGGAGCAGAGCCCCTCAGGGAATTCCCGCTTGCTTGAGCAGATGTCTCTGGAGGCCGATCTTGAGGGCTTGATTGCCATGGACAGGCACCGAAAGCCTGACCGGGCTTCCGGACTTGCCATAGACATGATGGCTACCATGGACTCTCAGAAGGGACCAGCCATGGCTTTCGAGCAGATTGCACAACTCCTTGCCGGTGAGCGGTCTCATACGGCGATTTCGACGACTCTTCCGGACGCATCAGTGGGCTCCATGTCGACTGAAAGGCACGCTTCCACCGCCTCGTAGAGGTTGTGGAGCAGCTCTTCGAAGTCCTCACCCTGGGTGGCACAGCCTGGGATGGCCGGGACCTCGGCCCAGTATCCACCTTCCTCGGCTTCGTGGACGATGACCCTGATCTTCATGAGGTTAGTATACGTTGGCTGGTGGATCTCCTGGCGCCTCACCACAGTGTTGAAGGTCCGGCCATTTCCTCGTCCACCATGTGGTCTTGCTGTTCTCCCTCTTCTCCCGGCGGCCGGGGGAGGCTGGGAGAAGAGGGCTGGGGTGTGATGAGGGTCTTACCGCCTCGTCACCCCTCAGCCACCCCTTCCACGACCTCGTCGCCACCCCCATGAGCGTGCCGCCGCAGCACGCTGAGCAGCGACGCGAACGTCGCCAGCGCCATCGGACCGATGAAGATTCCGAGCAGACCGAAGGTGGCGAGGCCGCCGAAGACGCCGAGGAAGACGACGACCGTGCTCAGCTCCTCGGCGCCTCGGATGAGCAAGGGCCGCAGCACGTTGTCGCAGAGGAACGAAGTGATCAGCGACCCCCACAGCAAGAGGAAGATGCCGGCGCCGTGGTGGCCGGTAGTCCAGAGCCAGACGCTGCCCGGCAGCCAGACGATCGCCGAGCCGCCGATGGGCAGCAGGGACAGCACCGCCATCGTCGCGCCGGCGAGGACTGGCGAGCCAAGGCCCGCGAGCCCCCAGCCGATGCCGCCGAAGGCACCCTGGATCAGGGCCAGGAGCAGCGAGCCGCGGAAAATCGCCCGCACCATCTTGCTCAACGAATGCCGCACCTCCAGGCGTCCCGCCGCGTCGGTGGGCAGGAGACCGAGCGCCGCCGCGCTCAGCTCCTCGCCATCGTGGAAAAAGAAGAAGAGCATGAAAAGCGTGGTGAAGAAGGTGAGGAGCGCGTCGAAAAAACCTAGCACCAGGCTGCCGCTCGCCGCGGCGACGAACGTCGACGCCCGCGTCACGGAATCGGTGGCGAACTTCTGAAAGTCGGCAGGTGCGATGCCGAGGCGGGTCTTCATGGCGTCGAGGAACCGGGCCGCCTCGGGCATGGCGACGACGTCGGAGAACGAGCTGATGTTGCGAGTATGCAGGGCGTCCACGGCCCGGCCGGCAGCTTTCACCGCCTGGCTGGTCAAGACTCCGACGAAGAGCCCCGCCGGCAGCAGCACGACCAGCCCGATCGCCACGGTGAGGAGGCCCGCCGCCAGTCCCCGCCGCTTCGGCATGCGGCGGGCAAGCGCCTGCCAGGGCGCCGCGAAAACAACCGCCAGCACCACCGCCCAGGCGAGCGCGGCGAAGAACGGCTTGAGCACCTCGAAGACGAGGTAGCTGACGCCGAACAAGGCGACGAGGAAAAAAAGAATGCGATAGACCTGCCGCTCCCGGGCCGATGTCGTGGATTCCATGACGGGTATCCTACGCTGTACATCGGGGCGTTGCTCACTTTCGATCCCGTGCAAGCCTACCCGTCCAGCACTTGCCGCAGCCTGCGAGGGGGGCATCCGGGCGCACTACGGTGTACTATGGGGGGGTCTATGCAGCTCGCTACCGGTACCGTCGTGGATGGAAAGGTCGTCGTGGAGGGAGAGTCCCTACCCGAGGGCGCAGTGGTCACCATTCTCGTCCGTGAAGAGGACGAAACCTTCGAAGTGCCGCCGGAGCTGGAGGCCGAGCTTCTGGCGTCCATCGCGGAAGCCGACCGTGGCGAGACCATCTCCGCAGACGAGCTGATCGAGCGACTGCGACGGATCGCTTGACCAAAGCGCTCCAAGTGGAAGTCACGCCGCGGGCCGCAGCGCAGATCGAGCGGGCTGCGGCATGGTGGGCCGAGAACCGGCCTGCCGCACGGGACGCCATTCGCATCGACTTTCAGGAAGCCAAGGCCCTGCTGTCGAGTCAGCCGGGCGTGGGCGCCAAGTCGAGCACAACCCGTTATTCTGATTTGCGCCGCCTCTTCTTGTCTCGCGTCAGGTACCACATCTATTACCGGGTGACGCCTGGGAAGGTCGTGATCCTTGCGTTCTGGCATGCAAGCCGTGGTACCGGTCCGAGTCTTTGAGCCATGCGGTTCATCAAGAACGGCCCTGATATCCCCGAACGACTCCTGCAGATCCACGAAGAAGGTCGGGTCGTTTTCTTCTGTGGTGCGGGGATTTCCTACCCGGCGGGGCTGCCAGGCTTCGATGGTTTGGTGCGTCTTCTCTACGAACGCTTAGGGGTGACGCCTGATCCGGTGCAACAGGCGGCCCTGAAAGACAACCGATACGACACTGCCATCTCCTTGCTGGAGGATGGCGGCCATGTGGGTGGACGGGGAGTGGTGCGCAGGGAGCTCGCGGCCATCCTCACTCCGGCCGAAGTCTCGCACGAGGCCACGAGGACCCACGAGGCGTTGCTGACGCTCAGCCAACGCCGCGACGGCAAGTTGCGTCTCGTCACCACCAATTTCGACCGCCTGTTCCAAGCCGTCATCGAGCGCGAGAGCAAGAGGCTCACAGTCGCTACCTGTCAGGCCCCCCTCTTGCCAGTGCCCAAGAGCCGTTGGGACGGCTTGGTTTATCTGCATGGGCTATTGCCACCCGCTCCAAGCGACAGCGAACTGGACTGTCTGGTGGTGTCGAGTGGGGATTTCGGCCTGGCCTATCTCACCGAACGCTGGGCAGCGCGTTTCGTCAGCGAGTTGTTCCGTCACTACACCGTGTGCTTCGTGGGCTACAGCCTCAACGATCCGGTGCTGCGTTACATGATGGATGCTCTGGCGGCGGATCGCCAACGCGGCGAGGCCCCACTCACGATGTACGCCTTCGGCAACTACACAAACGGCAAGGAGACCGCTGAAGCAGAGTGGCGCGCCAAAAACGTTATCCCCATCTTGTACGAGGAGACCGAGGATCACAGCTACCTGCACGAGACTCTGCACATTTGGTCGGAAACCTACCGCGATGGTGTGCGCGGTAAGGAGATGATCATCGTCAAGGAGGCAGTTGCCAATCCGCTGATACGGACCCGCGAGGACGACTTCGTCGGCCGGGTACTGTGGGCATTGAGCCACGAAAGCGGTTTGCCCGCCAAGCGTTTTGCCGAAATGGATCCCGTGCCGTCGCTGGATTGGCTGGAGCCGCTCAGGGACAACCGATACCGGCACGGCGACCTGGGCCGCTTCGGCGTGCCGCCAAAGCCTGATCAAGATGACAAGCTCGCCTTCAGCCTGTTGTGCAGACCCGCGCCGTACAACCGCGCGCCCATGATGGCGCTCTGCGATGTGGGGGCCACCAGCAGTCAATGGGACGACGTGATGTTCCATCTTGCGCATTGGTTGACACGACATCTCGATGACCCCGCGCTCATATTGTGGCTGGCCAAACGTGGTGGGCAACTCCACGATCGGTTCGCAAGGCTGGTAGATAGCCGTTTGGATGAGATCGCCAAACTCGAACGCGACGGAAAGACCGATGAGCTGGATCGCTTGCGCGCCGCGGCGCCGTGCGCGGTTCCTCGCCCTCGGCTACGTGCCCTCTGGCGTTTGCTCCTGTCCGGCCGCATCCAATCCAGCCTGCAGGATCTCGATCTGTACCGCTGGGAAGAGCGCCTGCAACGCGATGACTGGTCGCCCAGTCTGCGCCTTTCACTACGGGAACTGCTGACGCCGTGCATCCAGTTGCGAGAGCCGTTTCGCTGGGGTGAAGGTGCGGACGAGGAGCAAGAGCCTCAGCATCTCAAGGAGCTCGTCGACTGGGAGTTGAAGCTGCGCACCGGTCATGTGCACACCGTATTGAACGGACTCTCGAGTTCCCCGCAATGGCGGCTGCGCTGCCGGATCTGCTGCCCGACTTCAATCTCCTGCTGCGCGATGCCCTGGACCTCATGCGCGAGCTCGGCAGCGCCGACGAACACAGCGACTTCTCGTATGTGCACCAACCCTCGATCAGCCAACACCCGCAGAACCGGAACTTCCGTGATTGGACGGCGCTGATCGAGCTCACCCGCGACGCCTGGCTTGCGCTGGCTCGCCGCTTCGTCGAGCAGGCCCGACTGGTCGCCCGGCAATGGCAGCAAACGCCCTATCCGCTGTTCAGGCGGTTGGCGTTTTTCGCTGCGGCGCAAGAGGCCATCGTTCCTCCGCCGCTTGCACTCGACTGGCTGCTCGCCGACGACCGCTGGTGGCTGTGGTCGGTGGAAACTCAGCGGGAAGCCTTGCGTCTGCTGGTCGCCTTGGCGCCCCAACTGGAGCCGGCCGATCTTGGCCGGCTGGAGGAGGCAATTCTGGCCGGACCGCCTCATGCCATGTTCAGGGGCGATTTGGACACTGAGCGCTGGACACAGATCGGCGACCACGAAATCTGGTTGCGGTTGATGAAGATGGCCTCCTCCGGTGCTGCGCTTGGAGAAGAGGCCCGAGCCGCAAGGGATGCGTTTTGCGCGAAAAACCCGGAGTGGAAACTGGAAGAGGACGAACGAGACGAATTCCCGTTCTGGATGGGAAATGTCAACGAGGGCCGCAAGTTTATCGTCACGCCGCGGCGCAGACGAGAGCTCGTCGAATGGCTGAAGCAACCTCCCGGCACTGGACCTTGGCAAGAAGACGACTGGCGGCAGAGGTGCCGCGATCAATTTGTCTCCACGGCTTACGCCCTATACGCGCTGAGTCGGGAAAATGTGTGGCCCGTTGTACGGTGGCGCGAGGCACTCCAAGCCTGGGGAGAAGAAAGGCTCCTGGAACGCTCATGGCATTATATGGCCCCCGTCCTCGCTCGTGCGCCGGTGGAGGTCATCGCCGCACTTGCGCACAGTCTGAGCTGGTGGCTGCAGACCTTGGCTAAATCTTTCGTCGGTCATCAGGACCTGTTCTTTGCTTTGTGCCGGCAGGTTCTGAGCATCGATCACCAGGACGGTTTGGACTCCGATAATCCGGTAGATCGAGCCATCAATCATCCCATCGGCCTAATTACCGAGGCGCTGTTGCGCTGGTGGTATCGTCGCGAGCTTGGAGACGACCAAGGGCTGCCAGATGAGCTTGATCCTATCTTTACCCGTCTCTGTGACTCGCAGGTGTCTGCCTATAGGCACGCCCGAGTGCTTCTGGCGGCACACGCCGTAACGCTGTTCCGAGTCGACTCCGAATGGACGAAACGCAATCTCTTGCCATACTTCAATTGGGAGACATCGGCGGCCGAGGCAAGGGCCGCCTGGGAAGGCTTCCTCTGGTCGCCCCGCCTGTACCCTCCGCTGTTCGAGCTCATTAAGCCTGCCTTCCTGGACACCGCCAGGCACTACGCGGAACTAGGCGATGCCGGACGTCAGTATGCCACCCTGCTCACCTTTGCCGCCCTGGAGCCGGGTGACCCTTTCACGACGGATGAGCTCAAGGCGGTGACCGAGGCATTGCCCGAGGCTGGGCGACAAGAAGCCGTGCGGACACTTATGGTGGCATTGGACGGTGCAGGTGAGCAGCGAGCCGAGTACTGGCGCAACCGCGTCCTTCCATACTGGAAATCCATCTGGCCGAAGTCGAGCGATTACAAGACGAGTGCTTTAGCGGGGCCAATCGCTGAGCTCTGCATTGCCGCGCGCGAGGCTTTTCCCGAGGCACTCGATGAGCTCCGGCATTGGTTGCAGCCAATTGGTTCAGATTTCGTTGTTCATCGACTAAGGGAGGATAATTTGTCCAGCCGTTACCCGAAAGCCGCGCTGGATCTTCTCAACATTTTGATTGATTCTCATGCTCAGTGGCCGCCGCACAATTTGGGGAAATGCCTGAATGACATCAAGACCGCGGATCCTGCCTTGGAGGAGGATGGCCGATACCGGCGCCTGATGGAGCTCCAACACCGATACGAATGAGGACGTCGTCGGCCGGCGATCTCACCCCCTCCCACCCGACCCCACCCGCGCCTCCGTCCCCGCCCTGAGCCGCCGCAGGTTGCCGTGGTGGCGAGCGACGATGAGCACGGCGATGGCCGCCGTGGTGGTGGGGAGCCAGACGCCCGCGGGCAGCCGCCCGAAGCGTTGGAAGGCGAGCACGAAAAGGGGGGAGGCGACGGCGGCGGTCATTGTGCCCAGGGAGACATAGCGCTTCCAGGCGATCATCGCGACCAGCACCAGGACGCTGAGCAGGGCGACGGGCGGGGCGAGGACGGCCAGCACGCCGCCGCCGGTGGCACCGCCCTTGCCGCCGCGGAAGCGCAGAAAAACCGGATGGCAGTGCCCTAGCACGACGGCGAAGGCGGCCAATCCCACGACCGGCGGCGGGGCGCCGAGCCCGCGGGCGATCAGCGTCGCTGCGATCCCCTTGCCGACGTCGAGCAGGGCGGCCAGCACGCCCGCCGCCTTGCCGGCGGCGCGGGTGACGTTGGTGGCGCCGGCGTTGCCGCTCCCCAGGGTCCGGACATCCCGGCCGGTGCGGAGCCTAACGATCAGATAGCTGAACGGCAGGGAGCCCAGAAGGTAGGCCGCCACGACGAGCAGCGCCTGGTCGAGGAGTGAATTCACTGTGAGCAGCTCAGGCCGGCCGGGCGAGGGAGCGCTCCAGCTCGCGGGCCAGCTCCGCGGCGTGATCCGGAAGGAACAGCGTGTAATGGTCCCCCGCCACCCGCCGCACCTCCAGGCCGCCGGAGGTGAGCTGCCGCCAACGGTCCTCAGGGTCCGGGAAGAGCTCGGCGAAGGCGTCCAGGACCTGGCGCGGACGCAGCAGCGTGATCGGGCAGGGTATGGTCTCGGCCGTCTCGGGACCGCACGACCAGAGCTGCCGGACGGAGCGCAGCAGCCCGGTCTTGTAAGCCTGGAAGAGGAAGCGGATCTGCGCCAAACCCGCGTCGGCCGGCAGCACCCCGCCCTCCCGGGCGGCCACCAGCAACTGCTCGAAGCGGTGGCTCAACCCCTGGCCGTTGCCGTCGACTTGCAACACCTTGCCGATGCGGGCGCCCAGGAAGCAGGAAAAACTCGGCAGCAGCCTCGCGTCCTCATAGTCCTGCGGCGGCTCGCCGGACTGCGGCGCCGGGCTGTCGAAGAGCGCCAGGAGGCTGACCGTCTCGCCCCGCCGCCAGAGCCGCTGGGCGATAAGGAAGGCCAGCACGCCACCCATCGACCAGCCGCTCAGCCGGTAAGGCCCCCGGCCCTGGGCGGCGACCAGGGCCTCGACGCAGAGATCAGCCACCTCGTCGAGGGGCTTCGGTCCCGCCGTCGCGTCGTCCAGATTGCGGTAGTTGTCCAGCTCCGGGGGCCTCAGGACGATGAACGGCTGGTCCTCGCCCAGGTGGCGGGAAAGGTCCTGGTAGCACTGCGCGTCGAGCGCTCCCGGGTGAACGCAGTAGAGCGGCGGCCGGGAGCCCCGAGGCTGGAGGGCGTGAAGCAGGGAGGCGCTCCCATTGCCGGCCGCGACGACCGGCGAGGCTCCCGCCCCCTCGAGCTGCCGGGCCACGAGGTCCGCGAGGCGCTCGATGCTGGGACCCTCGAAGAGCTGCGCCACCGAGATCGCGACGCCCAGCTCCGCCTCTACCCGGTTCTTGAATTCGAGGCCCATCAGCGAGTCGATGCCCACGGTGTTGAGCGGCTGGCGCGTGTCCACCTTCTCGGGCGCCAGGCCCACCACCTGCGCCACCTGCTCGCGGATCCGCTCCACCAGCAGGCGCCGGCGCTCCGCCGCGGTGGGCGCCGCCAATACTGCCGCCAATACCGCGGCGCGCACCCGGCGGGCCGAATCAACGGCGTCCGGCGCTTTGGCCTCCTCGCCCAGCTCCGCCGCCATGCGGCGGAAGAGCGGCGCCTGCCGGTAGTCGGGAAAGGCGGTGAAAAGCTGCCGCCAGTCGATCGCCATCACTCCGGCCTGGACCTCCCCGTCGTGCACGAGGCGAGCGAGAGATTCGAGCGCCTCGTCCGGATCGAGGCTGAAGATTCCCTGCCGCTGGAGGCGGGCGCCGCGGTCGGCCTCGGCGGCGAGGCCGGACTGTGCCCAGGGTCCCCAGTTGACGGCCAGGGCGGGCCGGCCCGCCGCCCGGCGGCCGTGGGCGAGAGCATCGAGGAAGGCGTTGGCGGCGGCATAGTTCGCCTGGCCGGCCGAGCCCAGGAGCGAGGCGGTCGAAGAGAAGAGGACGAAGAAATCGAGCGGCCGGTCGCCGAGCAGACGGTCGAGCAGGGAGGCGCCCAGCACCTTGCCCCGGAACACCGCCGCCATCGCCTTGGCGTCGAGCTTCTCCAGGGTGCTGTCCTGAAGCACGCCGGCGGCGTGGACGACGCCGCGGATGGGCGGCCAGGCCTCGGCCTCATACCGCTCGAAAAGTGTCCGCAGCTCGCTCTCCTCGGCGATGTCGGCCGAGGCTAGATGAACGCTGGCTCCCAGGGCCTCCAGCTCGCGGATCGAGGCGACCTGGCGGGCCCCCCGCGCGCTCGGAGCCAGGCTTTTCCACTGCTCGCGCGGCGGCAGCTCGCTGCGGCCGACCAGCACCAGCCGCCGCGCCCCCTGGCCGACGAGCCAGCGGGCGACTTGCAGGCCGAGGGCGCCGAGCCCGCCGGTGACCAGGTAGCTGCCGTCGGCGCGGCAGAGGGGCCGCCCAGGCTCCGGCGGGCGCGGCCGGCGGGTGAGCCGGGCGACGTGGGCCTGGCCGTGGCGGATCGCCACCTGGGTTTCGGCGGAGGCGCCGGTCACCCAGCCGTGGAGGCAGCGGGCGTCCTCGTCCGCAGATGGCCCGGGCTCGAGGTCGATCAGGCCGCCCCAGAAGGCGGGCTGCTCCTGAGCGATGGTGCGGCCGAAGCCCCACAGCGGTGCCTGGGCCAAAGCGGGAACAACTGCGGCCGTGTCCTCGCCTTCCAGGGCCTGGGCACCGCGGGTCGCCACCCACAGTCGAGGCGGGTTCATCCACTGCCGCCGGGCGAGCCCCTGAAGCAGGTAGAGCACGGTCCGCGGTCCCCGCAGCTCGGCGCCTTCCAACGACGCGGCGCCGCCGCCGTCGTCGAGGCCCCAGAGGAACGCCGCGCCCCGGCAGGGCGCCTGATGGCCGGTCAGCGCCCGGCGCAGCAGCTCCCACATGTCCTCGTCGTGCCCCGCCCGGATGCGGTAGCGCTCGCCTTCCAGGGCCTCGAAGTCCGCGCCCTCCTCCACCACGACACAACGGTTGCCGGCCGCCGCCAGCTGGCTGGCGAGACCCTCGCCGACGCCGCCCGCGTCGGCGAAGACCAGCCAGGTGCCGGCTTCCGGCGCCGGGCCAGCCTCCACGGCCTCGCCGGCCGGCTCCCAGGCGAGCCGGTAGAACCACTTGTCGGGACCGAGCGGCGCCTCACGGCCAGCCTGGCCGTCGAGAGCCCGCAGGCAGAGGCCCCGGGCCTCGACGAGCAGACGGCCCGCTTCGTCGAACAACCGCACGTCGCCGGCCAACTGATCGGGACCGTGGCGATCGAGCAGGCGTGCGTGGCTCCAGACCCGCCGGCCGGGGCGGGAGTGGATTGTCACCTCCGCGACCGCCGACGGCAGAAAGGTCCGCCGGGCGTCGACGGCGCTGTCCGCGGCGCCGAACAGCACCTGGCCGCAGGCGTCGAGCACCGCAGGGTGAACCTGATATCCGGCGGCCTCGGTGTCGATCGACTCCGGAGCTTCGATCTCCCCCAGGGCCTCGCCGGGACGCCGCCAGAGCCGGCTCACGCCCCGGAAGGCGGGGCCATAGTCGAGCCCCCGAAGGGCGAGACCCGAGTAGACCTCCGTGGCCGCCAGCTCCTCGCCGCAGCGCCGCCGGATGGCGCCCAGATCGACCGTCACCGGCGGCGCCGCTCTTTCATCTTCGTCTCGAAGGGAGCCGCTCGCGTGCAGGGTCCAGCCGCCGGCCGCCGCCCGGCTGAAGATGCGGAACGAGGCGGCGGCCTTTCCGCCGTCGCGGCGGAGCTCGACCTGGACCCGCCGCGACCCGTTCTCGGGCAGGATCAAGGGGGCGAGGAAGCGGACCTCCCGCGGCCGGGGACCGGCCAAGCCGGCCTCCGCGGCGGCGGCCAGCGCCATCTCCAGATAGACCGCCGCTGGCACCACGACCGCGCCCTCGAAGCGATGGTCGAGCAGATAGGGCAGCCGCCGGGCGTCGAGGTCGTTCTCCCACAGCATTGCTGGGCCGAGGTGGCCCAGGTCCAGGGCGCGGCCCAGGAGCGGATGCGCGGCAGCAGCCGCCGTTCCAAGAGAACGCTCCCACGCTCCGCCCGGCGTCGGTCCATCGCTCTCCAGCCAGCACCGCTCGTGCTGCCAGGGATAGGTGGGCAGGGCGAGGCAACGTCCCCCGGCGGGGTGGACGGCAGGCCAGCGAACCGGCTCGCCGCCGCAGTAGAGGGCGCCGAGCGATCCCAGCATCGCCGACCGTTCGCCGACGTCGCGGGAGAGCGAGGCGATCACCCGGCCTTCTCGCCCATGCGCCGCGAGGCACTCGGCAAGAGCCAGCCGCAGCACCGGATGCGGCCCCAGCTCGACGAAGGTGTCGTGACCCTGGTCGATCAGTGCGCCCACGGCGTCGGCAAAGCGTACCGGGCTCTGGATCTGCCGGCGCCAGTAGGCGGTATTCCAGTCCAGGCCGCCGGTCACGGTCGAAACCAGGGTGACGGCGGCGGGCCGCGGCGCCACGTCGCCCAGGGCGCGCTCGAAGGCGTCGAGATGGGGCTCCATCTGACCGCTGTGGAAGGCGTAATCCACCGGCAGCCGGTGGTGCCAAACCCGGTGGCTTTCGAGGTCCGCCAGCACCGCTTCGAGCGCCGCCTCCTCCCCCGACAGCACGACCGAGCGGGGAGCGTTGACCGCCGCGATGACCAGCCGCTCGCCATGGCCCGCCAGCGCCTCCCGGGCCTCGTCCGGAGACAACGCCACGGCCGCCATCCGGCCCCGTCCGGCCGCGCGCTGCATGGTCCTGCCCCGCTCGACGGCGAGCCGCGCCGCGTTTTCGAGATCCAGCACGCCGGCCACGTGCGCCGCCGCCACTTCGCCGGCGCTGTGGCCGACGATCGCGCCGGGCACGATTCCCCAATGGCGCCAGAGCGCCGCCAGGGCTACCTGCAGAGCGAAGAGCGCCGGCTGGGCGATCGAGGTGTCGGCCAGCCGGGCGTCGGCGTCGGGGGCCGCCAGCACGTCGAGAACCGAAAAGGATCCGAATCGGCGGATGTGCCGGTCGCACTCTTCGAGGGCGGCGCGAAACACCGGCTCCCGTTCGGCCAGCTCCAGGCCCATCCGCGCCCGCTGGGGTCCTTGGCCGCAGAAGACGAAGACAGGCCCCGGCCGCTCGCCCACCAGGCGCCGGCCGGTCGCGAGCCCCCGCCGCGGCTGCCCGGCGAGAAAGGCTTCGATCCCCGCCATTGCCTCGCCGCGGCTCGCCGCCGGCACGCTCAGCCGGAAGTCCAGGTGAGCCCGCCGCTCGCCCAGCGTGTAGGCGAGATCGGCAAGCGCCAGGTCCGGTTGGGCCTGCATCCAGGCGAGGAGATCTTGCGCCCGCGCCCGGAGGGCCTCCTCGCTGTGGGCGGAGAGCGGCAGCAGCACGCCGGAGTCCGCCGACGACGAAATCGACCGCTCGGCGCGAGGCGGCGCCTCCGCCAGCACCGCGTGGGCGTTGGTGCCGCCGAAGCCGAAGGAGCTGACGCCCGCCAGAGCCGAGCCTTCTGCCGCCGGCCAGGGTCCGCCCGCCGACTGCACCGCCAGAGGCAGATCCGCGAACGGGATGTGGGGATTGGGCTCGCGGAAGTGCAGGCTGGGCGGCAGCCAGCGATGCCGGAGGGCCAGGGCCACCTTGATCAGGCCGGCGATTCCCGCCGCCGCCTCCAGGTGCCCGAGGTTGGTCTTGACCGAGCCGAGGGCGCAGCGCTCCCCCGGCGGCCGTCCCGCCGCCAGCACGCTGCCCAGCGCTCGCGCCTCGATCGGGTCGCCCAGCAGGGTGCCGGTGCCGTGCGCCTCGACGTACTGCACCGCTCCAGGGTCGACTCCGGCGTCTGCATAGGCGGCCTTCAGGACCGCCTCCTGCGCCTCGCGGCTGGGCGCCATCAGGCCGTTGGTGCGGCCATCCTGGGTGACGGCGGTGCCGCGCAGCACGGCGTAGATCGGGTCGTTGCCGGCCAGCGCCGCGGACAGGCGCTTGAGCACCACGCAGCCCACGCCCTCGCTGCGCACGAAGCCGTCGGCGCGGGCGTCGAAGGCCTTGCAGCGTCCATCGGCCGCCAGCGCCCCGGCGCGGGCGAAGCTCAGGGTGACGGCCGGCGACAGGATGAGGTTGACGCCGCCGGCCACCGCCAGGTCGCACTCGCCGCTGCGCAGGCTCCGGGCGGCGAGGTGCACGGCCACCAGCGACGACGAGCAGGCGGTATCCACCGCCAGGCTGGGACCGCGGAGATCGAGGGTGTACGAGATGCGGTTGGCGGCGACGCTGAAGGCGTTGCCGGTCGAGCCGTAGAGGTCGATCAGCTCCGGAGAGCTCGCCTGCAGCCGGCTGTAGTCGTTCGTCGAGATGCCGATGAAGACCCCGGTCCGGCTGCCCGCCAGGCGCTCCGGCACCTCGCCGGCGTCCTCCAGGGCCTCCCAGGCCGTCTCCAGCAGCAACCGCTGCTGCGGATCGATACGCGCCGCCTCCCGATGGCTGATGGCGAAGAAGCCGGGATCGAAGCCGTCGATGCCGGCGAGGAAGCCGCCCCGCTGGAGAAAGCCCCCGGCGCCGTCGAGCTGCGCCGCGGCGGCGTCCCAGCGGTCCGGCGGCGCCTCGGACACGGCGTCGACGCCATCCCGCAGCAGCCGCCAGAAGGCCTCCGGTCCATGCGCTCCCGGAAACCGGCAGCCGAGGCCGACGATCGCGATGGGCTCCGCCTCCGCTCCCTGAGCCGGTACCGCGGCTCTCTCGGCAGACTCCACTCCCGCCAGATACCGGGCCAGCCGCTCGGGCGTCGGATGCTCCCACAGCAGGGTGGGCTCGAGACGGCGGCCCAGCCACTGCTCCAGATTGCCGGACAAGCCGATCGTCCGGGCCGAGTCGAGGCCGTGGTAGGCGAAGGGCTGGCGCGAGTCGATCTCCGCCGCCGGCCGATCGAGCTCGGCGGCCAAGGCCGCCACCAGCCACGAGCGGATCTCGGCCTCGGTGCGTCCTTCTGCGCCAGTCTCGGGCGGCGGCGCCTCGTCGCCGGCCGGCTCTCCGGCGGCGGCGGGCGAGAGCGGCGGCGTTCGCTCCTGGCGCCACTCCGCCACCGTCTCCAGCTCGCCGGCCAGGAAGCCCGCGCGGCAGGCGAAGCGCTGCACCTTGCCGCTCGACGTCTTGGGCAGGCTGAGGGTGCGGATCAGCACCACCGCGTGAGGCGCGACGCCGTGCTCCTCGGCCAGCGCGGCGCGGATGGCGCCGAGCGCCGCCTCGGCCTCAGCGGGCTTGGCGTTGCGCTCAAGCTCCTGCACCACGACGAGCTGCTCTTCGCCCGCGACCTCCACCGCGAAGGCGGCGCCGGAGCCGCGGCGCAGCACCGGATGCGACAGCTCGACGGTCAGCTCCAGGTCCTGGGGATAGAGGTTGTTGCCGCGGACGATGATCAGGTCCTTCCAACGGCCGGTGACGAACAGCTCGCCCGCCGCCAGGAAACCGAGGTCGCCGGTGCGCAGGAACGGGCCCTCGCCGGAATCGGACAGGCGAGCCCCGAAAGCCGCCGCCGTCGCCTCCTCCTGCCGCCAGTAGCCCTGGGCGACGCTGGGACCGGCGACCCACACCTCCCCCACCGCGCCGGGCACCGCACGGCAGCCGGTCTCGGGATCGACGATGGCCACCGCCAGTTGATCCAGCGCCTGGCCGCAGCCGACCAGCTCCCGGCTCTCGCCATCCCCGGGGGCCCCGGAAGCCACTTCCACCACCCGGTGGCGCTCCAGCGCCGAGCGATCCACATGCAGCGTCACGGGCGGCTCGGCGGCCCGCCCGCCGGTGACGATGAGCGTCGTCTCCGCCATGCCGTAACACGGGTAGAAGGCCTCGCGGCGGAAGCCGCAGGGAGCGAAGGCGGCGGCGAAGGCGTCGAGAGTGGCGGCGCGAATCGGCTCGGCGCCGCAGAAGGCCACCCGCCAAGTGGAAAGATCGAGTCCGGCCCGCAGCTCGGCGGTCACCTTCTCGACGCAGAGGCGATAGGCGAAGTCGGGGCCGCCGCTGCTCGTCGCGCGGTAGCGGCTGATCGCTTCGAGCCAGCGCCGCGGACGCTGGAGGAAGGCGGCCGGCGGCATGAGAACGACGGGCAGGCCGGCGTAGATCGGCTCCAGCACGCCGCCGATGAGCCCCATGTCGTGGTAGATGGGCAGCCAGATGACGCCGCGGTCGCCGTCCGCGTGGACGTCGAAGCCGCGCTGGATGAGCCCGAGGTTGTGCAGCACGTTGGCGTGGCTGAGCATCACGCCCTTGGGGTTGCCGGTGGAGCCGGAGGTGTACTGCAGGAAGGCCAGGGCGTCGCGGTCGACCCGCGGCTCGCGCCAGTCCGCCTCGATGCCCGGCGGCAGCTCGTCGGTCGCCAGCCAGTGCAGACGCCCGAGCTCCGGCGCCTCGGCGGCGCGCTGGCCGAGGCTGGCGACGACCTTGGCGGTGGAGAGCGCCACCTTGGGCTGGGCGTCGGCGGCGATGCTCTGCAGGCGCGCCGTCAGCCGGTTCAAGCGCGGCGGAAAGGCGAGCACCGCCACGGCGCCGGCATACAGGCAGCCGAAAACGGCGGCCACGTAATCGAGCCCCGGCGGATAGAGCAGCAGCACCCGCTCGCCCGCCGCGCCCAGGCTCTGAAGCCTCGCCCCCACGGCGCGCGCCCGGCGGTCGAGCTCGCCGTAGTCGAGGTTCTCCTCCGCCGTCTCGCCGTCGAGAAGGAAGGTGAAGCCGCGACGGTCGGGTTGGCGCTCGGCGCGCCCGCGCAGCAGCTCCCAGAGGGTCTCCGAAGCGGGCGGCGGAGACGGGCGGTGACCGTACGACATGGGGCTAGAGCGCCTCGAGGAGGATCTCCTCGATGTCCTGGACCCGGCCCATGGGCGGCAGCTCGGCCGCGTCCTGGCGGCGCAGCTCGGCCAGCCGCCGGTGTACCGGAGCCAGCAGCGCCGCACCGTTCGAGAAGTCGATGATGTGGTTCGAGACGTAGAACATGTACATGGTGGAGAGCCAGCAGGTGAAGTCGCGCTCCGAGCCCAGGTGCCGCTCCAGGCTGGCGATGATCCACGCCATGTGCGCCCAGGTGTCGTAGCAGTTCTGGCAGTCGTACTTGTCGCTGCGGCAGCAGGCGCGGGTGCTCGTCAGGTCGGGGCTGTAGACCCGGAAGTGGGGATTGCTGGGCAGGCCGTTGCCGAACCGCTCCTGGTTCCTCGGCTTGTCTCCGGAGAGCGTGCAGCAGGCGTCGAAGCCCCACTTCAAGCCCATCAGCTCGCCGCGGGCCACCGTCCGCGCCAGGTAGGAAGAGGAGAGGATGCGGTCGGGATAACGGTCGATCATGCGATCGATCTCGTCGCACACCTCGCCGAAACCGCGCAGGTGGTCCAGCTTGCCGCCGAGCTCGGCGATGTCGCCGTAGAAGTTGAAGCCGACGTAGTTGCCGTTGGCCACGCACTGCTCGACCACGCTCTCGATCTCGCCGACGTGGCCCGGCGTCGTCGTGTAGTACCAGGCCGCCCGCGGATCGTCCTTGTAGTGAGCCAGGCCGCGGGCGAAGACGTCGATCTTGCCGCTGCCGCGCAGCTCCTTGTCGGTCTCATGGTCGCCCCACACCGACACGGCGATGGCCAGGTTCTCGAAGCCCTCGACCGGGATCTTGCGCAGGCCGTTGGTCACCACCACCAGCCAGAAGTTGTCGTAGAGCTTTTTGAGCCGGTCGAGCATCAGACTGGGCTCGCCGCCCACCACCGTCAGGTAGTTGGTGCCGCGCGCCTTCTCCCGCCGCACGAAGTCGTCGAACGCCGCGTCGTCCTCGGGCGTCTTGAGATGATCCATCTCCTCGGCGAAAAAGTAACAACCTTTACAGCGGATGTTGCAGCGATGCGTGAGATCCACCTGCACCGAGCGCACGGGGCCTGCCGCCCTCACCCGGTCGTACATCTCCCGCAGCAGCGGATCCTGCAAATAGCTCGCAATCAGGCCGAAACTCTGGTCCACCTCGTGCATGGTCCACGCTCCCCTCGGTGGGGGTTTCTATGAGCCCTTTTGTAGTAAACGAGCATACGTCGTACGCGCGCAAACCTCAAGGGGCATAGCCCCCAGGGACTTGGGGAGGCACGGCGGCGGTCTCGCTTCCAAACTTTACAAGATATTGATCGGGGCCAGCGGCCTTGGCGCCAGGTCGCCGGGATCCGGCCAGTTGGCCATCAGGTCTTTCGGCAGCGGCTCGACGAGCACCGGATGCGCGCGCAGATAGTCATCGCGCAAGCGATCCTGGGAATCGTAGTAGGGAGCCTCGATCCGCTCGAGCTCCTTTTGGTGAGCTTCCGAGACCCGGGCGATTTTGCGGATCTGCTTGAACATCCCCAACTGGAACGCCAGGCCCCCCTTCTTGCCGAAGAGCGACGCGAGCACGGCCTGCGGATCGTAGAAACGCAGCAGCGCCTGGTAGACGGACCGTTCGAGCACGCTGGGCCGGATCCGCTTGGGGAAGGTATTGACGAAGTGCGCGCCGGAGTAATCGAGATTCGTTTCGCAGATGCGATAGCGGGGGATCGTGCGCCCCGGCAGCCCCGGATACTCGGTGAGGCAGAAGATGCTCAGGGCGGAGACGTCGTTCTCCTCGCAGAACCGGGTCATCGCCTTCGCCGTGTTCTCGTTGTCGTCGTCGAAGCCGATCATGAACAGCCCGAAGACGTCGATGCCGACCGCCCGGATGCGGGCGATGGAGTCGACGATCTCCTGCACGGTCTGCCGTTTCTCGATGCTGGCGAGGGTCGGCTCCTCGAGCGCCTCCATGCCGAGGGACACCCTGACGAAACCGGCCTGGCTCATCATCTCCAGGATGTCCGGGTGGTGCCCGATGTCGACCCGGCAGAGAGCGGTGAACTTGCAGCCCAGGTCGGCCTCGATGATGGCCCGCAGGAACTCGCGGCAGTGCTTGGGATTGGTGCCGAAGTTGGCGTCCGCCAGGCTGAAGTGCCGGATGCCGAAGAACTCCATCTTCTGCTTGACGTCGGCGATGAACGGCTCGATGGTATGAGCGCGGAACCCGGTGCCGCCGAGCATGTTCTCGTAACAGAAGGTGCACGGGAACGGGCAGCCCCGCGAGGTCATGGCCTGGCCGCTGTAGACTCCTCCATACTTGAAGATCTGCGTCGCCAACGACACGCGCTTGAAGCCGGTCAGCAGGCTGAGATCATGGACCATCCCGGGATCTTTGAGGAACTGTCGGCGGGGATTGTGGATGACCCGTCCGTCGCGTTTGAAGGAGACGCCGGCGATACCGTCGAGGGGCGCCTTGGTCTCCAGCGCCGCGAGGAGCTCGACGATCGTCACGTCGGCTTCCTCGCGCACCACGATGTCCGCGATATTCAGGACGTCGTTGGGTCCCACCGAGGCGTAGGGCCCGCCGGCCAGCAGCGTGGCCCGGGGGTTGACCTCGCGGACGCGGGCGAAAAACTGCTTCACGGGATTGTAGTTAGGACCCGTGACGGCGGCGCCGACGATGTCGAACTCATGCAGGCGCTCGGTGGGCAGGCCGTTCAGGATCTCGACGTAGACCTCGACGTCATGGCCGGCCTGGCGCAACACGGTGCCGACGGTCAGGACGTCATGGCGGGGCTGGAGGAGCGGCGAGCTGGAATGCGGCAGCGCGGATTCCAGATCCAGGATGGCAACTTTCAGAGGCATGGCCACTCCTCCCAAGTTCGCTGGCGCGCTCAGGCGCCCAAGCTACATCACCACTTAGTTACGCTATCATTGCGCGCTGCCGGCTGCAAGACGATGACTGGAGCCAACGATTGGAGCCAATAAACTGGAGCCAATGAACGGAGCTGAGCCAGCCCCGCCCGCCGCCGAGCCCGAGCGCCTGAGCGGGCCGGAGCTGCGGCGGTTCTTCGCCGGGGGCCTGGAAGCGCTGCGCGGCGGCGCGCAGGCCATCAACAGCCTCAACGTCTTTCCCGTGCCGGACGGCGATACCGGAACCAACATGGTGGCGACGCTCGCCGCGGCCCTGCGGACGGCCGCGGAGTGCGGGGATTGCGACCTCGGCTCGGTGGCCGCCGGCCTCGCCCGCGGCGCGCTCCTGGAAGCCCGCGGCAACAGCGGCGTGATCCTGGCGCAGCTCCTCGCCGGCCTGGCCGCCTCCTTCGCCGGCGCCGCCGAAACCGGCAGCGAAGGCTGGGCCGCGGCCTGGCGCAAGGCATCGCAGGCGGCCTGGCGCAGCGTCGGCACGCCGATGGAGGGCACCGTGCTGACGGTGGTCCGGGAGGCGGCCGAGGCGGCCGAGGAAGCCGCGCGCGCCAACTTGCCGCTGGTGGCCGCCTGGCGGTTCATGGCCGACGCCGCCGACCTGGCGGTGCAGCGCACCACCCGTCTCCTGGCCGTGCTGGAAGAGGCCGAGGTGGTGGACGCCGGCGGTCTCGGCCTCGCCCTGGTGGTCCGCGGCGGCCTCGCCGCCTTCACCGGCGAGCCGCTGCCGTCCCTGAAGCGCCTCCCGGCGCCCTCGGAGCGCACGCGCCGGGTGATCGCGAACGCCTCCTTCCCCCGCTTCTGCACCGAGCTGGTCCTCACCGCCGCCGGCCTCGACCGCACCGCGCTCGACGCCCGCCTGCGCCAGCTGGGCGACTGCGTCGACCTGACGGGCGGGACCGCTGACGGCAACGGCCGGCCGGAGGAGACCCTCCACATCCACGTCCACACCGACGAGCCCGAGGCGCTGTTCGCCTACGCGGCCACCCTGGGGACCGTGTCGCACCGCAAGGTGGAGGACATGGAGGCGCAGCGGGCGCGCTTCCTCGCCGGCCCCGAGCCGCAGGAGACCGGCTGGGTGGCGGTGGCCGCCGGCGACGGAATGCGCCGGGTGTTCGAGAACCTCCCCGGCGTCGCCGGCGTGATCGACGTCCCGGCGGACGCGCCGCTCGAGCAGACCGAGCTGGCGGCGGCCCTGGCCCACGCCTCGGCGGCGCAGCTCCTCCTGCTCGCCAACGACCCGGCCCTCTGGCCCGCGGCGCAGGCAGCCGCCGCGGCGTCGGCCCGGCCGGCCCTGGCCGTGCTGACCGCCACCCTGCCGGAGGGAATCGCCGCCGCCCTCGCCTTCGATCCCACCGCCAACCTCGACGACAACGCGGAAACCATGCTGGCGGCGGCGCGCAGCGTGCGCACCGTCGCGGCCTCCCCTGGCGCGTTCGAGGCCGCCGAGGAAGAGATCGCCGCCCTCGGCGACGGCTTCTCGCTGGTCACCCTCTACACCGGCGCCGGCGCCAGCCCCGAGCAGGCAGGCGAGTTGGCGGCCCGCCTGCAACGCCGCTTCCCCGGCCTCGAAACCGAAGTGGTGGAAGGCGGCCAGCCGGCGCCGCCGTTGCTGCTGGCGGTGGAGTGAGACCCTCATCACCCCGGCCCTCTTCTCCCATCGCCCTCCCCCCGACCGGGAGAAGAGGGGGGCTTGACGGGATAGGATCAAGAAGGATCCGGCGACATTTCCGCTTCGAGCTTTCCCCCGCCACTTCCTCTCAGACCGAGATTCTTGCTTTTCTCCCTCTTCTCCCGGTCGGGGGGAGGGCGATGGGAGAAGAGGGCCGGGGTGATGAGGGGTCTTGGGGGTCAGGGGGTGAGGGTCCTGGCGTCGCAGGGCGGGTCGAGCCCCCAGCCCACCGTCCAGACCCGCCCCTACGCTAAGCGCCAACTAAAAGATTAGATCCCCGAACGATGAGGCCCCCTGGCGGCTCGGAGGGCAATCTGACAAAGTAAATTGAATGCCTGTCCGCATCGTCACCGACAGCTCGGGAGACCTGCCTTTCGCCCTGGCGGCCGAGCTGGGCATCACCATCGTGCCCGCCGTCGTGCGCTTCGGCGAGGAGGCGTTCCTGGACGGCGTGGAGATCGATCACGACACCTTCTACCGCCGGCTGCAGGAAGAGCGCCTCTTCCCCACCACCTCGCAACCCGCCCCCGGCCAGTTCGCCGAGGCCTATGATCGCCTGGCGCCCGGGGCGGACGGCATCGTCTCGATCCACCTCTCGGCGCGCCTGAGCGGCACCTTCAACTCCGCCGTCCAGGGGGCGCGGCTGTGCACCGCGGCCTGTCCGGTCGAGGTCGTCGACTGCCGCAGCACCTCGCTGGGGATGGGGCTGATCGTGGTGCAAGCCGCCCGACTGGCCCGCGCCGGCGCTTCGCTGGCGGCGGTGCTGGCCGCCGTGAGCGGCATGATTCCCCGCTCCCGTCTCTGCGCCGCCCTGGACACCCTGGAGTTCCTGGCCAAGGGCGGGCGCATCGGCCGCGCCAAGCATCTCCTGGGCACCCTGGTGCGCATCCGGCCGGTGCTGGCCATCGTCGACGGCCAGGTGCAGCCGGTCCGCTCGCTACGCACCAAAGGTCAGATCACGGCCTTCCTCGACGACTACGCCCGCCAGCACCTGCCGGTCGACGCCCTCGGAGTCATCTACTCGACCGGCCTGGCCGAAGCCGAGGCGCTGGCCGATCAGCTCGGCGCTCTCCATCCCCGGGAGTCGATCCTCTTCGGGCGGGTCGGCCCCGGCCTCGGCTCGCACCTCGGCCCCGGCACCCTCGGCGTGGCGTTGCTCAAGACCGAGATCGAGATCAGCTGAGGGGGCCCGCCCCCTCAAGCCCCTCATCACCCCGACCCTCTTCTCCCATCGCCCTCCCCCCGACCGGGAGAAGAGGGGGGCTTGACGGGTAGGATCGTCGAGAATCCAACGGCAATTCCGCTTCGAGCCTTCCTCCACCATTCCCTCTCAGACTTGGAATCCCGCTTTTCTCCCTCTTCTCCCGGTCGGGGGGAGGGCGATGGGAGAAGAGGGCCGGGGTGATGAGGGGCTTGGGAGGACACCCCGGCCAGGACAAGGTAGGACCGTCAAATCTTCCTCTTCAGTGCACCAGCCTGTCGCTGACCGCGGTCCAAGCAGGAAAAAAGATCCAAAAAAGATTCTTCTGTCTTACCTATTGACATTCGGATCGATCCAGAAGATGATCCAGCTCGCCGGTGCAAATGACGAATCTGTGATGGTCTGTTCCAGATGATACAGCAGCCCGTTCCAGATTGCAATGATGGACGCTGGACGATTTCAGGAGAATTGACGGTCTTCCGGAGCCATGATGGCCCCGGACTCAACGAGCCCCGAAAAGGCTCAAGAAAGGAGTAGGAGATGGCTAAGAAGAAGAAGAACGCAGATGGCACCACGAAGCGGACGACGCCGCGGCAGGGAGAGCGGTTCACGGTGTGGAGGAACGTCTCGGCCTCGACGGCAGCCAACGCCGCCGACCTGCCGGAGGCGGGGCCCACACGGTTCCTGCTGGACGACGTGATCGTGGAGGTCGACAAGATCCTCGTCGACCAGAGTGCCTTTCAGGCGAGCAAGCAGCTTTCGACGCAGCGCCTGAAGGTCCTGATCGACAAGGGGAACAAGCTGACCAACGTGCTGAAGGCGATGGTCAAGCAGCACTACGGCAGCGGCAGCGACAAGCTGGTCGAATTCGGCGTTCAGCCCTTCCGGACCCGCCCCAAGCCGATCG